>Ga0208082_1000319_pt1 | contig 14714 bp, 19 predicted proteins | sample LakMenE09Jun09ns_FD_150683 | JGI IMG/M metagenome (GOLD analysis project Ga0208082, IMG submission 150683) | Freshwater microbial communities from Lake Mendota, WI - 09JUN2009 deep hole epilimnion ns (SPAdes) | ecosystem: Environmental > Aquatic > Freshwater > Lake > Epilimnion/Euphotic zone ... | reverse complement strand
CTGAAGAACAAAGAGATAGAAATATAAATGTAATTCTATGCCAAAGATAGTGTATACAGAAAAATACATATAAAATGGACACAAATATGTAAAAGGTTGATAATCACCGACCATAAAAAAAGACAAAAATCTACTAAAATATACACTTTTTTGGGGTTTTTTTGCACAATAAAAATCATGCCAAAGTAGAAATTGATACCATAAAAGTAGATTCTAAAATGTGTATCAATATAAATGTGGGTTTTTATGTGGGGCATATGGGGAGGGACTGAGGGTTATAATCAATAACTTACGCTTATAATTAACCCAATAATACATAAACAAAACTATATATATATTTTCTTTATGGCGAAGGCAGGAACACATAACTTTTGCTGTTAAATTAGGAAAACACGAAATAGGGTAGGGGTATTTTTTTTGTGGTGGTGGTGTTTATTGGTTGGGTAGGGTTACCTCTAACTTATATAGACCATATAAAATTAAAAACACGCCTACCTCTGTCTTATATACCCCATATATTTTTCAGTTTAGACTATAAAATACTAGGTAAAAAGTAGTCCTAATATTATTAAGAATAAAACCCTGAAGATGGCTATGTCTACATACCCTTTTGTATATGAAATGAATAATAAAAGTATGTATTTTGTATACATTTATGCTAAAATGAACTTGTATATGAAATAGATACATTGTACTTTTGTTATATGAAAACGATAAAGGATTACGAGTGTTATAGTTCCAATCCAAGCTGTGTTTTTTTGGAGGATATGAAAGTAATTAGCTATATTAAAAAAGGTGATTTAGTTAATGTTCAGAATACTAGTACAGGGGAAGAACTTTTAATGCAGCAGATGGGTAAGGATAAAACTTCCAGAATTGATACTAGGGAATATAGGAAGGTATATGTAGCCTCTTTGAATACTATAGCTAAATTATCCTCTGCTGGCTTAAAGGTGTGGTGCTATGTATTGTCTAGGCTAATTGCTAGCAAAGATGAGATAGGCATCAATATGGAGGATATTTTGCAGTACACTGGATATAAGACTAGGGCTAATATTTACAATGGTATAGCTAATTTGCTGGAGAATGGCATGCTATTCAGGAAGACTGGTAGTGGCTCGTACTACATCAACATAAACATCTTCTTTAACGGAAACAGAATTAAATAGAATACATGAAACACTCTAATTCATTTTCTTTTGACCTTGCATTCGGAGAAGAGGCGGAAGACTGGGCTCACGCACTCTTTACTGGTTCTTTTAAAGTAGAGGTAAAGAATGATAGAATGGCTCACCAGACAGGTAATTTGTATATTGAAGTGTATTCTAGAGGTAAAAAGAGTGGGCTGGCAACCAGCACCGCAGACTACTGGCTATTTAAAATATCCAATGGTGTATCCATTTTTATAGAAAAGGAAGAACTAAAGAAAAAAGTTAAAGAAAATTGGAATGGGAAGTATGTGCTGGGAGGTGATGAAGATACAAGTAAAGGAGTACTAATAGCAATCAATAAATTATATGGAAAATAAATTAACACAAAAGCAAAAACTAGAGATTAAAGGAATTTCTATCCACTTTGAGATAGAAGAGAAACAAGAAAAGCATGCAGCAACTTGTAGGATAACGTACAATGAAGGTATGGGCGTAGAGAATATGGCTACCGTGTACAAGAGTATTAAAGACTTCTACGATACAGCAAGTTTTGAGAATATAAAATAAATAGTATATTTTTGTAAATATAAACCCAAATAAAATAAAATAAAAAACCATGAAAACTCCAATGAAGCCGAAAATGGCAGCTGTTAAGAAAGCTGTAAAAGAAATGCCTGCTCCTATTAAGAAGGCAATCGCTATGAAAAAGATGATGGCTATGAAGAAAAAAAAATAAGTAGTAGCCTACTTCAAAACTAGAAGAGCTAGCATGGTTTAATCCGTACTAGCTCTTTTCTTTTTATTTTTTATTTTTTTTTATACCTATGCAAAACTATTCTACTACTGGGAATGGTGGTGTTGGCTTTGGTTCGTAATCAATTAATGGCAAATCTTTAACCCACATAAATTCTTCAACCACGCATTGCTCCATTTCTTGCGTACTTATAACCCAATTATCATTTACATCTTGTATTGGGTTAAAATAGCTATCCTCAGCATATAACTGCCCTGCTATTTCGTTTTTCTGTTCTAATGTTAAAAGTCCTACTTTCATTATACTTGCCTCCCTAATGTTGTTTGAAAAGTCTGAATTGAATTATAATAGTTTGCTTGTTCTGTACTGCTTAAACCCTCACCAAAAGAACAAGCCGCAAATTGTTTATCACTAAAAAAACCTGCAGTTCCGCCAGCGTTTGCAGCACCCAAATATAAATTCCTATCTGAATAAGCATTAACGCCAGCACCTGAAGCAAACAAAACGCCATTTTTATAGAAATCTTGTGTTCTGCTTCCGTTGGTAGACCCTAGCCAAAAGGCTCTTGAATCAAGTGAAGCGTTATTGGTAGAATAGCCTGCGTCAGCAATTCCAAAATAAGCCAAATTTGAAGAGTATCTTGAAATTAAAAAAGTTGGTCTTACTGCTATTCCAGCATCATCTGCATTGCCTATATCGTAAGGGGTTCCGACGTTTGAGTTATTAATAACATAAATACTTAAATGACTACTTGTTAAAGATAGTTCAGTAAATGGATTAAGAAAAGTATCTGCGTAAGTGTTTCCACCATTGCCCAAAATACCATTTGCAGAATGAACCCACCCACCAAAAAATACAAGCCTAAATGCAACGTCTAAATCTCTTGGGTCAACAAAATTAAATTTATGAGTTGCAGCCGTTCCCCCAACAAACGGATATAAAACTTTAATTTTTCCCGCACCAGTTCCTGCTGGCAATAAACCAGCACTTATTAGCGAATTATCCATTGCGTTCAATGCGCTTATAATAGTCGCATCAGTTATACCTGTTGCAGTTAGAAACGCTTGCGTTCTTGCCGTGTTAGCCGCACCCCCTTTTAGAAAACTAAATGGAAACATATTTTTTTAATATAAATTTAATGTTGAAGCAGCTAAAGTAACTACGCCATTTACATTGATGAATGTTATAACATCATAAGCTAATGCATCAGTAGTTAGCTCTGGAGCGTCTCCGCCTGTCCAAGCTAAAGTATTTGTGAAGGTAGCTAAACATGAGCCTGTTGCATTCTGCTTTAAAACAAGAATATACACCCCACTTACACTACTAAAGTTCAAAGTAAATGCACAAGAGCCTGAAAATGAATCAGCATAGGTAGCTAAAACTACAGCTCCATTGGTAAAGTTGATTGTCTGGCTTGCACCGCTAACAGAAACTAAACTGTTTGAATTTCCACTTGCATTGTTAAAAAACCTAGCAACCTCGCCAAGTTCCCCATTTTTAGCTATAGAAGAAGGTTGGTTCACCCCCTGTGCAATAACTGAGCTTATAAATAAATTTGACATTTTGATTTTATGATTTATACAAATATACAAAAAAAATAGTATTTTATTTCCCCTTTTTGTTTCTAGCAGATATAGCTGCTGCCTTTTGTTTGGCATCGCTTTTAGATGAAGCACCCCAAGCCTTTAATGATAATAGCAAGCGAGTTGGCTCTCCATTGGGCTTCCTTTCCGCTCCAGCCATTCCACCCATTCGGGCAAGGAAAGATGCACGTCTAGGATTATCCCCACTTTTAACAGGAGCTTTTAAAGTCCCTCCAGTCTCCTTTTTATAGGATGCCCTACCTTTGGCATTTAAACCACCCGCAGGATTTTTACCTTCAGCCCTAGTCCAAGCTGCTGTCTTCTTTTTGTCTGCCATATTATATGCTATTTGAACTACAAATATAATTAAAAACACACAAAATAAAATCAAGTTACAATAGTCCGTTTTCTCTACTTATAGAGTCCAGTTTATCATTAGCCCATTTTAAATTCTCCTGACACCCTGCTAATTTCGTTTCAAAATTTATCCTCTTCTCTAATTCTAATTGCCAGTAGTTGTGATACCTCTCAGACATTTCTTGTGCGATTTTCAAATCCCTTGAAAGCTCGACTATTAGTTTTTCGTTTGTCATTTTATTAAAAAAATGCTCGTCTTTCCGAGCCGTCATCTAGCATCGAGTAGCTAGAACGTAGCATACCACTACACTACTTGTCGAGGGAGGCAATTCCCCACAAACATTGCAGCTTCTATTTTACCCATACTGCAAAGGTGTAGTCAGGACAGGAATCGAACCTGTAATCTCTAAGGATTTGCTGTTCTTATGGGAAGCAAGCGTCTACCATTCCGCCACCTGACTATTATTTTTAATATATTTTAATGAAAAAAATCTCCAAGTAACCGTCTCCTATACAAAATAAAGCTCTTTCTTTACAGCCAGCAATCTTTATTGATAAGATTTCCATGTAATGCCATTCCTTTGAAATAGCGAATAAATTTATGCTCATATTCATGCTTCTCCTTTTTGTTTATTTTTTAATGCAAATGCCGTTATTTTAATCATCTCGTAAGCCAAAGAAATATCCCCTGCAACAAATATGCTTATATTCCCTTCGTTCATAAACAAAGTAACTGCACACTCCGCAGTGTCTATCTTTTCTTTCATATTCTCCATACTACTGCAATGTAAAGGTTGTATTAGTCATTCTAGCTATCCTTTCAATCATGTTTAGGTGTATTTTACGATACCCTGCGTCATCCTTTTTCATAGCATACATCCACTTTATATTAGCTTCAGTATTATACCCAGCATTCATTAGCATATGCCTAGGTGTAGTATTTACATTGGCAGCAGCCCTTTCTAGAAAAGAATAAACCTGCAACCTCCAAGAGCGTACATCCCATTCTTCTGGAACTTCTTCAAAAAAAACTACCTTCTTAGGCATCTTCCCATACTGACCAAGCCTTCTGCCTGTAAGAGGGTCTATAACTTGCTTTTTCTTAGGGTCTTTCTTTGGTCTCCATAGAATCCCGTCTTCATTAGGTATTATAAGTTTTTTAGCCATGGTTCTGTTTTAAACATAGCTTCAGGCGGCTATTTAAACCGCCCAAAACTTATGTCTATTTTTTTTCTTTTTTTTTTATCCAATATTTTAGAACGGCAAATCTCCAAAGTCCTCATCCTCAGCTACAACCGTTTTTGCCGCTTTCGCACCTTTCTTAGGTGTGATTTCTTTTGCGTTTAACAATTCTAGCTTAAAGCACTTGATTGTATTGTACCACTTTTCATTGTACTGCCTTGCTTCTGGCTCAAATAGAACCTCTACTTCATCTCCTTCATTTAATGTTTCTGCTACAGCAGCTACATCACCCCAAGCTTCTAAAAGAACCTTCTTAGGGTATTTACCTTTGGTCTCAATAAGGAAGTTGCTAACACGCCACTCTTTACCGTCTTTACTGCCACTTCTGTCTCCTGTCTTTGTTACAAATAATGCTTCCATCTTTTTTTTTGGTTTTGTTTATGTATTAATTAAATCTGGTGCAATATACACCCAACTTTTAAACTATGCAAATTTATTTTTTAATTAGTCTTTTTTCTTCAATCATTTTTTCTAATTGCTTTCGCTCTATCTTCACCTCTACCTCTTCGTCTTCGTCTTGGTATACAAGGATGTAGTATTCGTTTTGCCCGTACCAATGTTCTCTAATGGAAAACTTTTTCCCATTTTTACTGCTTTCGTATATGTCTGAATCGTGTATCATTAGAAATCGTCCCTTTCTTTTGTTTTGTTTTTTTTACCTTTTTCTCTGTCTATTGCTAAGTATTTTGCTGGCTCTTCCATACTTTCTGTCATTGTCAAATTCTTCTGATTGAAGTTGTATATCAAATCAACTACACTGCCATCTCCTCTTTTAGCGTACAATTTCGCAAAACCTAGGTGTTTAATCTGATTGTCAACTGCATCGTATAGCGAAGAAAAGGAGATAAAGTAGTCGGAGTTATCAAAAACCTTTCCACTGCCACGAATATACGCTGTCAAGTCACGCACATCTCTAGCTACATCTTTTGTAACATGGCAAATGGCTACAACTAGTATATCCCACTTTTTGGCAAGCTCCTTTAGCTCTTTACTATGGAACGACATAGCTTTATACTCCCCATCTTTATCTTCCATCATAGACAAGCCATCTACTACTAGAATATCGACAACACCATGGTTAGCAGTTATCTTCTGCAACAATTCATCGTACTTCTGGGCAGTCATACTAGGTGTCTCTGTAATCAGCACCCTATCTCCCGCCTTTTCTTTGATAGCTAAAATAAAATCTTCTTCGGTAAACACATTCTCCTCCAAGTCTTTTCTAAGCTTCTGAGAATAATTCTCCTCTTCGCTAAAGGTCATATCCAAGAAGCGAGATGTTAGTTCGTAGGTAGGCATCTCCATGGTTGAATACAAACCCCTCTGCCTTCCATTCAAGCAATTCGCTATTAACAAATTTTGGGCATACAAAGACTTCTTCGTACCTCCTAGACCAATACAAGTGAGCAAGCGCCCTTTCATTTTGTTCTTTAGTATTTTGTCAAAAGCTGGGAATGAAGTGCTCAAACCTCTGTCATCCTTAATCATGTGCTGAATTAGATTAGGTATACTATCGCCAAAGGTTATGTAGTCAGGTTCTACGCTTTTAAACTCTGGTCTTTTGCCATCCGAGTAACCCGCAGCACTCTTAAGTAGATTTTCTATCTGTTTCATGCCACTAGGCGCTTCTGTAGCATCGTTTTGTAATGGGTTTGGACTACAGCTATCAATTGACAAAACAATGTCCTTAATCTCGCTAAAAGAAAGGGATGAGCTCTTAAACAATTTATTAGCCATCATAAATAGATTTTGATTTCTATTTGTTGCAGGTGGGGCGAAGAAACCTTCGTTCTCTGTTTGATACACACGAGGGCTAGGTACGGCAAATTGGCTTTTATTGCACATCTCCCATAAATTCACTAGTGCAGGCATTGGTCTTATCTCTTGAGAAGTAAACTCTGCTTCGTAAAGCTCTAGCGGTGTTTTAGCTAAATCTTCTATTTGAGAGAATGAAAGGTTAAAAATGTCTTCTGTAGATATTGCTCTTTTGTATAGTCCAGTTTCTGCATGCTTTGAATTTGGCAAACGGAATAAACGTGTGATATTGTATACACTAGGGTCATAACAGGAATAGCCTTCCATTAATTTTTGTGTCATTACTTTGACGCTTTGTGGCACACTTTCAGATGGTTTTATACCTCCAAAGAAACCGCTAGGTATCCCTAAATGGAAACCTTTTTTCCCGCTAAAGAACTTTAAGACATATTTTGATGATAGTCCGTAGTCATTTAGCAATTGGGTAAGGAACAAACGGACAACTGATAGTGTATTCTCAGGATTCTCTTTATCATCAATATCAAACCACACTACATCGCAATAGGCAACACCTTTGTATCCTGCAACACTATTGTTATTTCTCTCAAAATACTCTAGTATCGTTTTATCAAAAACATATATTGAAGTGTATGCTTCAAAATGTCTGGGCATCAAACCTATTTTATCAATCTGCTTAATCTCCCCTTTAGACTCTTTAGTCTTTTCTACATATCTAACGTAATTCATAATTTTTTTTTATTTTGACATCCAGTTTTTAAGTGTTAAAAATATTGTCTCTTTGTTCTTCCAATAGTTTGGTGTGTTCTCCCCGACTTCTATAGCCTGCTTTATCCCCTTTCTTGAGTTTGCTGACAATTGAACTAAATCTTTGTATTGGTCATAGGTTAGCTGCCCTTTAACAGACAACATCTCCTTTATTGGCTCTTTATTGACATTGTCCTTGAATATGTAATTGACATATGCTTTGTATTTACTAGCTAATTCTTGGTCGGATGAATTACAAGCAACAATTATTTGCTCATCGTAGAACTTCTTGACAACATTTAAATCTACTTCAACATTCTTTTTAATAGCCCTCTTCTTCTTCTCAACAACATTTGGTGTGTGGTCTGTTTCGTCTTGCGAAACACTATCTGTTTTATTATCTGTATTTATATATGTAATACATTTGGGATTTTCGCCAAATGGTAAATCCTCTTTTGCCAAATCAATTTGAGGGATTATGCAATACCACTTTGTCCTATCGTAAGGGCTTTGATTATAGTTGCCAGTTTTAATAGCTCCAGCATTTTCTAAACTCTCTAAAGCTCTTCTTATTTGGTCTTTTGTTAAGTAGGGAAATAGCTCAGTGAAGGCAGAGACAGAATTATATGTCCAATACTCCCCATCATGAAGGTGTGTATTGTTTGCTTTGTTCTTCATAATCCAAAAGCGGATATTATGTAAGATAACAGCTTCTACGATGCCGTACTTCTTGGCATCTTCAATGTCAAAATGATGTTCCATATTATTTCTATCTAATAAATTTGTCAAAAGCAATAGCTTCTTTAGCATTTAATTCCTCAGGTGTGACCTGATTTTTTTCATAATACTTAACAGTATTATTGGCACATTTAATGATGTGTTTTAACTCTTCTTGAGTTAGGTAGGGGCTTCCCCATCTGCTTCCACAAAAGATTATATCGTTCTCTATGTGGTACACTGTAGGTGTAGATTTAATTGTCATAAAAATAAAAAAACCCTCTTGAGATAGTTTGCAGGGGAAGCGGAATTTAGCATAGTGCAGCTAGTTTCCCCAACTCCCTATCTCAAGGGGGTTTGTTAAAAATGTTTTTACATTTAATGCACTATTTATGTGATTGGAGCTGAATTCCACCTCAGTGATTCAATCGGCAACAAAGGTATAATAAAAAATTAGAAAAGCAAATAAAAAATTGCTATTTGTTTTTTTTGTATTAAAAACATACCTTTGTTATTAAATAAACAAATACAATATGCCACCATTTGCAATACCTTTAGTTATGGCAGGAGTCGGTGCACTCTCGAAAGGGGCGGGTGCTGTAGATTCTTATTTTCAACAGCGTAAGGCTCAAAGACAACTAGATGCGCTAGGCAGAGAAGCACTACCTATGTATTCTGTTAATCCAGCTATTGCTAGGTTATATTCAGGCGCTGTAGGTGAAGTCGCTAGACCAGAAGGTTATTCTGGAGCTGAAAGGGGTATGTTCCAACAGAATTTAGCTAGAGGCTTGAATACGCAGGCAGCTAATGCTCGTTCTATGGGTGGTGGTTCTATGAGTAGAGCTATCTCTGGCGTTTTAGCTGGAAATCAATTAAATCAATTAAATCAATTTGCAGCACAAGACGCAGGTCTAGCTAGGCAAAATAGAAATGCAGCATATTCACGTTTGATGGGTGCGGCTAATACCATGCAAGGCATAGGCAATCAGAATACGTCAATGCTGGCGAATAGAAGATTAAGACAAGAAGAGTTGTTGGGTCAGGCTATTGCTAGTCAAAGGGCATACAGAACTAATGCTTTAAATAGCTTAGGTTCAGACTTGTTAACTGCAGGAACAAAAGGTCTTTATGGTAAAGAAGGGAAAGAAGAAGAAGATGATAATATTGGAGGTTTACCTTTTGGAGTTAACCCTTATACTAGAGGTTCAACAGGAATGGAAGGCTACAAACTTGGCGATATGGCAAGACAAGATGCCATTAAAAATAGAAATAAAATGAGCGGCTTTGGTGCTTACAATAATCAGTTTGCTAGACCTGCTGCTCCTTTTGCTCCGTATAATTCAGGCATGCCAGATAGTAATCCTGATTTTTTAAGATACCTGAGAGGTTCTTTAACTCCTTCTGGAAGGAGACCTTCAAATGCCAATCCATTTGCTGGGGATGCTTATGATGCAATGGGAGCTTTGGATGATGGAAGTTTAAGTACTGGTTTTTACAGAAGATAAAATATGGCAGAAAGTACAGCAGGTATAGGCGAAGCAGGTGCTCTGGTAAACAGGGCAAAAGCCCCAGCTACAATGGATATCACTCGTGGTATACAGATGGCTGAGAGTAGTGCGTTAAAGAAGGCGCAGTTAGAAGCAGCTAAAGCAGCTAAAGCGCAAGCTATTCAAGATAAGATGCTTAAGCTTTCTGAAGTAAAAACCCCAAACCTAAAGAATTCTGGAATGGCTAGGAAGGCACAAAAAATCGGTCTTGAATCTAATTATAAGCTATATCAAGCTCAACAATCTGGTAGCCCTCAAGCCTATTTTATGGCTCAAAATGAAATAGCAAGAGATTTAAATTTGGTGCAAATTCAAGACAATATTATTAGCGACCTTAAAAGCGATAAGAAATATAAATATGTAAATGACATTGGAAATCTTTTGGATGAAGAGAAGTTGGATGAGGTTAATAAATTAAACAAACCGTATGCTCCTGTTTACGCTATAAACGAAAGAGGTGATTACAAAATTTTAGCTCCAGACAAAATTGATTTGAATAAAAAATATTCTAGTGTAATAAAAGATGCTGGTAAAAATTTAATAGAGTATAAAGATGTTGCAGACAAACTAGCGGGCACAGACAATTACCTTCTTTCTAGGCAAATGACTAAAGGCGAAATTGATGTTGCTACTTCTGTTTTCCTAAAAGACCCTGATAATTACGCTGGGACTTTATACTCTCCTGACTTTCAAAAGTTTTATGATGAAAATCCAAAATACAAAGGAAGCACTGAAGAACAAAAAATAGCTTCTGGTATTGTTGAATACACTAAAAACAGGATAGAGGAGTTAAATATACAAAAGCTTTCTCCTAAAGCAAGTAAAACAGGTTCTAACAATTACGAATTAACTGGGGATGGTTATAATCTTGGGAAATATTCTTTTACTATATTAAATGTTCCACCTTCCGAATTGGTTGAAAAATTTAAACAAGGTAAAGATGAGACAATGTACGGTAAAAATAGAAAAGAGTCTGCTACTTTTATGGATTTTTTAAGTAGGCAGCCTATAAGCAATGGAGTAAAGGTTTCAATGCCTGCAAATGAGACTAAAACTTTTATTCTTGATGACCCTAAAGTAGGAAATTCAATAGAAGGTATACCTTTGTCTATTTATGCAGGTGGAGGCAAACAGACTGGTTATCTTATTTACAAAGATAAAAATACAGATGTAAATCAAATAGTTCCTTTAAACTCAGAATTAGTTGCTAGACTTGCTAGTTATTACAAAGTGAGTTCTCAAGATTTTATTAATGCAAACAAGCGCAAGGGCGTAGACCTAACAAAATATACCCCTGACGGAAGTGTTAATATTAAAAAGGGTGGCAATACACCTCCACCTGCAAAACCAGCGAGCTTAAAACCAATAAAGAATCCATTAGTTTCATCAACAACAAAAACTAGATAGAATGCCGATAGATAAACGTATATTAGAAGAGTATATAGCAACAGCTAATAGTGGAAAGTATGCTTCATTTGATGAAATAAACTCAAAGTTCCCTGAGTTAAAGGATTACGACCCAATGGTTCTTGAAGAATACGTAGCAACCGCTAATAGCGGAAAATATTCTACTTTAGATGATGTTAATAAAAAGTTTCCTGAATTTTTTGATGAAGTAAAAAAAAAAGAACAAGCGATGCCTTTCGATGGGCAGCAATTTGGTGGGAAAAGCAAAGAGCCTTTATTACCGCTTACTTCAAGCACTGCTTCCCCATCAGTATCAAAGCAACCGAAAAGTATTATTCCATCAGAATTTACCGTAGAAAAGCCCGTTAGTACTTCTACTGCAGACAATAGGGATTTGGCTTTAACGGTAGAAAGTAGAGGGCAAAGAAAAGATTACCTTGGAAAAGTTTCTGAAGGCGTTCTAGATATTATAAATAAAAATCCAGACATATACATATCTCAGAAAGATATACCTACTATGTATGGTGAGAAGGTTATTCCTGCTGGCACACCTAAAGTAGAAAATATCTCAAAAGCTGTAGATTTATATGCAGAAAAGATAAAAAAAGAAACTGGTCAAGAGTTAAGTTCTTTTGATAAGCAGTTTCTTGTTCAAGGTGCTTTGTCATCATTAAAAACTAAAAAAGCAGGAGTTGAAGCTTCTTCAATGACTAACTTGCAACTTCAAAGTAAAAAGAAATTACCATTAACAGCTGTAACTGGAATTAAAGATGAAAAAGGAGCTGTTGTTAAAGAAGGGATGTTTGAGGAGAATATAAAAAATATTGTTAGTGAAGAACAGAAAAGATTAGAGCAAATAGCTAAAACACCTAACAAAGAGATAGGTGCTGAGTTTAAACCAGAACTAGATGGCTTTAGAATCGAAGTAGATAACGCTGCAAATGTTTTAAAGAAAGAAAGTCAAGATTTTTTTACATCTCAATACGAACAAGCCCAGCAACAGATATACAATCAATATAACGATTTAGTTCAAAGCGGTCAAATGCCTGCGGATATAGCTAATGTTCAAATGAAAAAGGAGCTAGAAACAGTTGGAGCTCAGTTAGAATCTGATACCAACATTCTTTATGCGCCTAAATTTGAGCAATTAAAGAAAAGTGCAGAAGCAAAAAGCCAAGAAATACAAACTAGATATAATAGAAAAGTAAAAGCTCAGTTTGATTTAGAAAAAGAAAAGGCTAGTAAAAGAATAGAATCTGAAGTGTCTAAATACAAGGATGCTTTACCTAAAGAATATTTAAAAGAATATCAAACTTTGTATCAGAAAAACTTTGAAAACGCCATGAAAATGGATGGAATAAAAAGGATAAATGAATTTGCTAACCTTGGCAACTTCGAGAAGATGCAAACAGCTTTGATGGCTGGATGGGGTGATGTTGCTGGAACTGTTGGCGGGTCTTTGTCTTACGTTGGATTAAACACTGGCGGTTTACAGGACTGGGTTGCTCAATCTGGGTTATACAATGAATTACCCATTTTTTCAGAAGGAAGCGTATTAGAAAATATTACTAATACTGATTGGTGGATAGCTAATGGTGTTCGTTCTGTTCCATTTACTATTGCAACTATGCCTATAGGTTTAGCTGGAGGGGCGGGGGCAGGCATGTTAGCTAAGGCTTTGGGGGCAGGTAAAAGAGCTCAGATGATATCTTCTGTAGTAGGCGGTGGTCTTGTCGGATGGGACGCAGAGCGTTTTCTTGAAGCTGGAGGCGCTTTTAATGAGGCTATAAACGAAGGTAAAAGTGCAGGGGAGGCGGCTGAAATAGCTGCTGCTGTGTCTAAGTATAATTACGCTACAATACCTTTAAATATAGCACAGATGTTGCCTGTTTTTGGTAAGTCTTTTAAATTTTTAAACTCTGCTGCTATAGAGGCTGGTAGTGGTTATTTCGAAGAGGTTACTCAGGGATGGGCTCAAGCAAAAGCAAAAGCTCAGGCAGAGGGTCAGGACGTTTCTTATTTAGATTACTTAACTAGCCCTCAAGCAATTGAAGAAGGTATTATAGGAGCTGGTATGTCTCAAGGTTTTACATTGCTTTCTTTAAATAATACTCCAAATATTGATAAGCAGATTAATGCTTTGATGACTTCTATAGGCACTGGCGGTGAGAATCAAGCTGCTTTGATGTTAGACGTTATGAAGAATAATGGTTCTATAGATTCTAAGCAATATGAAGAAGCTAAAGCATTGTTAGGGTATACTATAAACGCTATTGAACAAACTCAGAATGTAAATGTAGAAGATAGTATAAAATCCGCTTTAATAAACAAATTTGTTGCTATTGAGAAGGCTAAAGAACTATTGACTGAGAATGAAAACGATTTAGCTAGTCAAGCTGCTAAAGAGTTAATAGTAGAGAAAGAGAATGAGATTAAAAATATATTAAAAGGTTCTGAGCCCGTATATTTGGTTAAAATTGTTGGAAACGATATTCCTGTAGTATCTACAAAAGAAGAAGTAGAATCTATTTTAAAGAACGAAAAAGCTTTACCTTTATTTGAGATTGAGGTATATAATGATATTAAAACCCAAGCTTCTTTAGATGAAGCTTATTCAAAACAAAATAAAGATGCCATACAAGATAAAGATGAAGTTAGTTCAAGAGATACTGGCGCAAGAACCGATAATACAGGAGCAAAGGATGGCGATATTGCAAGTGCTACTGATAAGGGAGAATCAGGTAAAGGAGTTGTTAATCAAGAAGAAATAGAAAGACTAAGGGCTCAAGAACAAGTCGAGGTAGATGCTACCGACCCTAATGACCAAGAGAAGTTAGATGAAATCTACAATAGGTATAATGAGCTAATTACACCTCTATTGGAAGGTGAAAAAGAAGTAAAGTATAATATTGACGAAGCTAGGCAGCAGTTTATTAAAGATAATGAGATAGAAGCTTTTCAGGAAAAGTTTGGTTATGAACCATACAATCCATTTGAATCTTTGCCTGATGGGGTTTACGAAACAATATTAAGGGTTGAAGACAACACACCTACTTCATTGACTGCAATAGAAGAGGCGAGCAAATGGCTGTACTCTCAATATAAAATGTTGGAGGCTAAAAAAGTTGCCGATACAAGAGATATGACCATACCTCAGATAGATGAAGTTTTATCTGAGCTAGAAGGGACTATAACTGAATTAGAGAATTTTAAAAATAAATTATATGAAGAATCAGGACAAGCAAAAGGAGGTCAGGATACCTCTTCTATTCAAGCGGTTGATGGACAGACAAGTGAAGGTGTTAGAGTCGGAGAAGAAATCGCAACCCCTACTCAAGAAGTAGCCAAAGAAGAAGCTACCGAAGAAAGCAAAGCCGAAGAAATAGGTAGTGGACTTTTAAGCTTTTTAGGTATACCATTAGAGGTTGAATCAAAA
>Ga0208082_1000315_pt1 | contig 14798 bp, 15 predicted proteins | sample LakMenE09Jun09ns_FD_150683 | JGI IMG/M metagenome (GOLD analysis project Ga0208082, IMG submission 150683) | Freshwater microbial communities from Lake Mendota, WI - 09JUN2009 deep hole epilimnion ns (SPAdes) | ecosystem: Environmental > Aquatic > Freshwater > Lake > Epilimnion/Euphotic zone ... | reverse complement strand
TTAATGAATATCTTTATTGCAAACCATCTGGCCGTCTGCTCCAACCTCCATGTGAGCGCAGGGAACCCCCAGGCGATCAAATGCAGCATCGCCGAAATGTGTGCGAAAGGCCAGTGCTAGAAGGACTCGAATATTTGTATCTGCATCCGACTTTATGTTGAAGGCTTTGGCCGCTCGACTAATTGTATTTTCGATAACTTTCTCGGTATGTGAAGTCTCTCTTGCAATTGCGGAATTAGTCTTGCCTTCACAGAGCAATCCAAGAACTAATTGCTCAAAAGGATTGAGTTCTCGTGTGGTGATCGTTATATCTCTCGTCATCATGACCTCTCCATCTCCTTCAGTGTCCTCTCTTTCCTACTAGGTTACCAACCAGTACTATGGGCAAATGTCTCAGATCACTAGCCGCCGAGAGGGCGCAATCCAGATCCTGTCCTTTAACCGCCCGGAAAAGATGAATGCGCTGACCCGTGAGATGTATGCGGGCTTAGCGAGCGGACTCAATGAAGCGGCAGGTGACTTCGGGGTTAGGGCAGTCGTGCTCACATCTGAGGGCGATCATTTCACTGCAGGTAATGACATCGCCGATTTTCTGGCCAATCCACCAACTAATGAAGATAGCGATGTTGCGCGTTTTCTGGGTTCGTTACTTGAGTTTCCAAAACCGCTAATTGCCGCAGTAAAGGGAAATGCCGTCGGAGTTGGAACAACTATGTTGCTGCATTGCGACGTGGTGGTTGCATCGCCTACGGCAAAGTTTTCTATGCCGTTTACATCCCTGGGTTTAGTTCCTGAAGCCGGCTCAAGTTATTTGTTTCCTCGATTGGTTGGTTATCAAAGAGCGGCGCAGATTTTCATGACCGGAGAATCATTTGGCGCCGAAGCGGCGAAAGAGATGGGACTAGTTGCCCAAATTGAAAGTGATCCAATTTCTGCTGTGACCACAATTGCAAAGCACATCGCTCAGCAACCGCCACAAGCGATGATTAACACCAAGGCACTTCTTAAGAGTGGATCACACGATGCGGTGGCAGCTGTCATGCGCGCAGAGTTTGAATTATTTTCATTAGCACTTCAATCAGAGGAAGCTATGGAAGCTTTCATGAAATTTATGGCAAAGAAGGGTAAATAATGTCACTCGCAGGAAAGCGCATGTTTATTACCGGCGGCTCGCGCGGAATTGGTTTAGCTATTGCTTTACGCGCCGCACAAGATGGCGCACACATTGCAATCGCTGCAAAAACTGCGGAGGCAAATCCAAAACTGCCTGGAACTATTTTTTCTGCAGCAAAAGAAATCGAAGCAGCAGGTGGAACAGCCCTTCCAATTCAATGCGATATTCGCGATGAGGCACAAATTGAAGCAGCAATTAGTAAAACAGCTGAACAATTCGGTGGAATCGATATTTTGGTCAATAACGCTAGTGCCATCAATTTAACTCGCACAGATCAAACCCCTGCAAAGCGTTTTGACCTGATGTTTGATGTCAACGTGCGTGGAACATTTTTGACATCACAAGCAGCGCTGCCGCACCTACGAAAGTCTGCAGAAGCTGGTCGTAATCCGCATATATTGAATCTCTCACCACCGCTATCGATGAAAGCAATATGGTTTAAAAATCACGTTGCTTACACAATGGCAAAGTACGGAATGAGTATGTGCGTTCTGGGTATGGCTGAAGAATTCAAGCGAGATGGCATCGGCGTTAATGCGTTGTGGCCACGAACTGTTATCGACACAGCAGCGCTACAAATGATTCCAGGTATTGATGCGCTAGCAGGCAGAACTCCTCAAATTTTGGCTGATGCTGCCCACATTATTTTTAATAGAGACGCAAAGGAATGCACAGGCAACTTCTTTGTAGATGACACGCTCCTTGCAAGTGAGGGAATCACAGACCTCGAAAAATACTCTGTCACTCCAGGAACGAAGGATTTCTTACTCGACTTTTTCTTGGACTAAGAAAGGTTTTAGCGAAAATGCCAGCGTATGAAATTAACTCTACAAACCTGATTGCTGAAAACGAGCGACATGGAAGAGCTCGTGACCTATTTTGGCCGTGGTGTGGCGCAAATGTTTCGCTATTGGCACTTTCATACGGTGCGTTCTTTCTAGGTTTTGGAATATCTTTTTGGCAAGCAACCCTTGCAGCAATTCTTGGAACAATACTGTCCTTCTTAGTTGTTGGTTTTAGCTCTCTGGCTGGTAAAAAATCAAATGCAACCACAATGGTTCTCTCTCGTGCAGCCTTTGGAGTTAAAGGCAATGTGTTGCCCGGATTTCTTTCATATTTAGTTTTTGTTGGTTGGGAAACAGTTTTGGTTTCACTGGCTACTCTGGCAACCGGAACTGTGTTTGAGCGTGTCGGAAACGTTGATCGCAATATTGCGATGGTTTGTGGATTTATCGTGGCGGTTTCTCTCACACTAATCGGCGGTGTCCTTGGATTTAAAGTAATTATGAAAATTCAAAAGTATCTGACCTTAATTACCATTGTTTTAACTCTTGGCTATATTGCACTTACTCTGGATTCTGTTAAATGGAGCGCTGTTATTGATGTTCCTAATGGTTCTATTCAGGGCTTCATTGGTGCCTTAATTTTTGGTGTAACTGGAATTGGTTTGGGTTGGGTAAATGCCGCAGCAGATTATTCTCGTTATTTACCCAGATCTGTTGCGAGCAAATCCGTAGTTGGTTGGACTGTTCTTGGTGCATCCATTGTTCCGATCATCCTTGTCATTTATGGGGCCGCATTATCTGCCAGTGACGCAGCCTTATCAGCAGCAATTGCCATGGATCCAATAGGAGCGCTAACAACATTGCTGCCGACCTGGTATTTAATTATTTTCTCACTGGTTGCAATTTTAGGTTTAGTTGGTGGGGCAATTTTAGATCTTTACTCTTCAGGATTAACACTTGTTAGTCTCGGAGTTCCAGTCAAACGTCACATTGCTGCCTCAATAGATGGTTTCATCATGTTAATTGGTGCGATTTACATCGTTTGGATCGCCGATAACTTCTTCTTTCCATTCCAAGGATTTCTGATCACCTTAGGTGTACCAGTTGCGGCTTGGAGCGCTGTTTTCGTAACAGATGTTTTGATGCGCAAGAAGAGCTATATCGAAGCTGATTTGTTTACACCTAATGGAAAATATGGATCTGTTAACTGGAGTTCTATATCCATCGTTGCCATTGCAACAATTATTGGTTGGGGATTTGTTACCAATACCTTCGCATCCTGGTTGAGTTGGCAAGGATATTTCTTAGGTGCAATTGACGGTAAAGATGGTGCGTGGGCATATGCCAACGTGGGTGTCATCTTCGCGATGATTATTGGATCATCTGGTCGTTATATTTTTGGCAAAAAGAGCATTGCGCACCAGGAGAACTAGTCGCTCTTAACTGAATATTTTCTAAGAATTGCTAAGCCAATAAGAGCTGAGATAAGCGCTGCAACTATTAACCCAACTTTTACTTGTGCTAAATCTTGAGGTGAAGTTAAGGCAAGGTCTGCGATAAAGAGTGAAACTGTAAGTCCCATACCTGCAAGGGCGCCTGCGCCAGCAATTTCTTTGTAGCTCAACGATGCAGGCTTAATGGCAAATTTTAATTGAATTGCCAACCATGCAAAGAGTGTAATTCCAACAATCTTTCCAATAATACGTCCCCAAATTAAACCTGTAGCAATGGGGGATGTGATGGTTTCTTTCAGCGTGGAAAGATCTACGTAGACTCCAATATTTGCAAGGGCAAAGAGCGGGATGATTATGAACGCGCTGTAGGGATGAATCCAATTTATTAATCTTGTAGTTGTGATTTTTTTACCACTGGGCAGGGCAAGGGCCAATAAGACAGCACCAATTGTTGAGGCAATTTTGATTGCGCTAATTCCTGAAGAGTAAAAGATTCCAAGAATGATGATCGAAAATAGATCATCGGCTATAGCCAGAGTTAACAAGAAAATCTTGAGTGAAGAATCAATTCTCGAACCCAGCAGTGCAAGTGCTCCCAAGGCCAGAGCAATATCTGTCGGCATTGCCACAGCCCAGGCCGATGATGCGCTGCCTGAAGAGTTTAACGTCGCGAAAATTATTGCTGGCAGAGCCATTCCGCCAAGGGCTGCAATTACAGGCAGGGCTGCATTCTTTGGATTCTTAAACTCACCTTGCGCAAACTCTCTTTTTATTTCCAAGCCAACTAGAAAGAAGAAAATGGCCATTAGACCTTCATTTATGAAGTTATGAAAAGGTGAAAAAAATGATTCATAGAAATCACGTAGCGGGGAGTTCGCAAAAATTAGTGCGATTGCGCAAGCAATTACTAGCGCTACACCGCCTGAGCTCTCCGTTCTAATGAACTTAGTAAGAAAGAGACCAAGGCGATTCATGTTGGCAAGAATAGCAAAAGCCCCGCCACGTGTGCGGCGGGGCTTTTGATTAGTTCAATCTTAGAGATCGAAATAAAGCTCGAACTCTGCTGGGTGTGGACGCAAGCGAACATAATCAACTTCTTGTGTGCGCTTAAATGCAATCCATGTGTCAATGAGATCTTTAGTGAAGACACCACCCTTAAGCAAAAACTCGTGATCTTCTTCGAGGTTGTTAAGTACTGCTTCAAGAGAGCCCGGAACTTGTGGAATGGCTGCAGCTTCTGCACCTTCAAGTTCGTAGAGATCCTTATCAACTGGCTTTGGTGGTTCGATCTTATTTTGAATTCCATCTAATCCAGCCATAAGCATTGCTGCAAATGCTAGATATGGGTTCGATGATGGATCTGGACAACGAAATTCGATGCGCTTAGCTTTTGGATTCGAACCAGTAATTGGAATACGAATACATGCAGAACGGTTGCGAGCTGAGTACACAAGATTTACAGGTGCTTCATAACCCGGAACTAAGCGGTGGTAAGAGTTAACAGTTGGGTTTGTAAATGCAAGTAGTGAAGGCGCGTGCTTGAGCAAACCACCGACATACCAGCGAGCCATATCTGAAAGATCGGCATAACCATCTCCGAAGAACAGTGGCTTTCCGTCTTTCCAAAGTGATTGGTGAACGTGCATGCCTGAGCCGTTATCTCCGTAGAGTGGCTTTGGCATAAACGTTGCAGTCTTACCATTTTCCCACGCAGTGTTTTTAATGATGTACTTAAATTTCATTACATCATCGCCTGCGTTCAGAATGTCACTGAAACGATAGTTAATTTCCATTTGGCCCGCTGTACCTACTTCATGGTGTGCGCGCTCTACTAATAAACCAACTTTGCCAAGATTCATCACCATTTCATCGCGTAGGTCTGCAAACTGATCAGTTGGTGAAACTGGGAAGTAACCACCTTTGATACGTGTGCGATAACCGCGGTTAGGAGTTCCGTCAGCATCGTATTCTGCGCCAGTATTCCAGGCACCTTCATATGAATCGATGTGGTGATATGACTCGTGCATATCTGTTTTAAATCGAACTGCATCAAATACATAGAACTCAGCTTCAGGTGCGAAGAACGCGGTGTCTGCAATTCCTGTTGACTTTAAATATTCAACTGCCTTACCAACTACACCGCGAGGATCGCGACTGTATGGGGAGTTATCATCTGGATTGTGGACACTAAATAGAATGACGAGTGTTTTCTCTTTACGGAATGGATCAATAAATGCTGAACCAGGAATTGGCAGCAACTTCATATCGGATTCGTGAATCGCTTGGAATCCGCGAATCGAAGAACCGTCAAACATGAGTCCATCTGTAAAGACAGCTTCATCGAATGATTCAACAGGCACATTGAAGTGATGTTGAATACCAGGAAGGTCAATAAAGCGAACGTCGATTAATTTGACGTCTTCCTTCTTAATAAATGCAAAAATTTCTGCAGAGTTCTTAAACATTTTTCTCCCAGTTGATGTTGATCAGAGCTTTGCGCACCGCTTCATCGAGGGCGCTTGTGCAAAGGCTACGAGTTATCAGTGAAAAAGGCATAACCCACGTGTTACGTCTATGTTAAGAATTGCGGGGCTTTGGGCTCAGGCTACGCTTATGGCATGCATCGAGAAGTCACTTTGGGAAGAAGATTTGGGGCTATAACTCTGGATTGGTTAGCCAGCTACCTCATTGCCATCGTTTTCTTCAGTGGTCCCGGAACCTTTCTTGAACGCACAACGCATGCTGGCGCACCCGCTCTGATCCTATTTTTCACGGAGTATTTTCTTCTGGTCACTCTTCAAGGAGCATCTGCAGGTCACAGGGTATTTCGGATGCGTATTGTTAATTTTGAGGATGGTGGTGCTCCAACGATTCTTCAATCACTCATTCGGTCGCTACTAATGGTTATTGTGATTACGGCAATTACCTATGATGAAAATGGCCGTGGAATTCACGAACGATTTAGTAAAACTAAAATCGTTTTAACTCATTAACGAATTCGAACGCCTTTTGGTAGTGGTCCCTTAGGAATTGGCATAGACATTCCGCCAACTGCTTTCAAACGCGCACGAACTTCTCGCATTTGATGGGCCGATAGTTTCTTTGGAAGTTTTGACAAGTGCTTCTGTAATTTGCGAATAGATACTTGACCTTGTAAATCTCCAACCATAACTTCTGTAATTGGAACACCAGGGGCAAAGCGTTCAGATTTTTTGCGTTCATCTGCCAACATTTGCTTGACGCCTTGGGATCCTTCGCCAACTAGAACGATTCCTGCACGACCAACACTTCTATGGACCATGTCTTGATTTCGAGCTACTGCAACGGCTGGGGTAGTTGTCCAACCTTTGCGAATTGCCATCAACACAGAAGCACCGGCGCCCAACTGTCCTTCAATAGATGAGTAGGCAGCCGTTGATGCTTGACGTGTAAAGAAAAACATTGAAGCTAGCAACGCAACAGGAAGTGACACAAAACCCACATAAATTGGATGACCAACTGCGATACCGATACCAATTCCGATCGCCCACGCAACAAGGAATACTGCAATGAGTGCTAAACCAATCCACGGTTTTGCACTCTTTGTTACAGAGTAGGCATCTCTAAATGTTTGAAAACGCGGAGTCTTAACCGCTGCTTCTTTATTCTTCTTATTTCGTTTGAACATGCTCATAAGTTTAGTGGGGCAGGGGCCGTACCACCAAGACGCACGGGCGCCCAGCGTTGGCCCTGATGGCTATCGGGATACTCTTCTTGAACTTTATTTAAGCTGGCAAGAAGCACATCACGTAATTGGGCTTCTCCAAGTTCCACATCGCAATCTTTTGCGAAGTTAAGTGGTGGATTAAATGCCACCGTGATCGGAACGCTTTTTCTTAACAAATTCTTTTTAACGCCCTTGGTCCACACTCTTTGGCTGCCCCATACGATTGTTGGAATAACTGGAACACCGGCAGACATTGCAAGTCTTACAGCGCCAGATTTGAGTTGCTTAATTTCAAAACTTGTTGAAATCGTTCCTTCAGGAAATATGCCAACGATTTCGCCTTTGCGAAGTGCTCGAAGGGCAGCGACAAAGGATGCAGACCCATTTCCACGATCAACACTTATGTGGTGCATTCCGCGCATCAATGGCCCAGCTAATTTGTTATTAAATATTTCCTTCTTTGCCATAAATCGTACGTAGCGTTTCTTTGGAAGTACGGCTGTTCCAACAAGAGCGAAATCTAAGTATCCGATGTGATTGATTGCAAGAATTGCTCCACCTTCTTGTGGAATGTTTTCTTCACCAGAAAAAGAAAATCGAAGATCTAGGTATTTCCAAAAAGATTTGATTACTGCCACTACAGGGGGATAGACGAAATCAGCCACGAGATACACCTGCTTTAGCAGCCATTGCTTCTTTATATAGTCGTCCAGCGCGATAGCTAGAACGAACCAGTGGTCCACTCATCACACCTAGGAAGCCGATTTCTTTGGCTTCTGCTGCAAGTTCAACAAACTCTTCTGGCTTAACCCAACGTTCCACTGGGTGGTGACGATTAGTTGGTCGCAAATATTGGGTGATGGTGATGAGATCACAACCGGCGCTTTGTAAATCTAGAAGTGCTTGAGAAATCTCTTCTCGAGTTTCTCCAAGACCTAAAATCAAATTAGATTTTGTGATTAAACCAAAATCTCGCGCCATGGTGATCACTGTCAGAGACTTTTCATAAGTAAAAGCAGGTCTAATGCTTTTAAAAATGCGTGGAACTGTTTCTAAATTGTGTGCGAAAACCTCTGGTTTGGTTTCAAAAATTTGATTAAGAAGTTCTGCTTTTGCATGGAAATCTGGAGCCAGCATCTCTACTCCGCATCCAGGATTTAACTCATGCACCTTGCGAATTGTTTCGGCATACAACCACGCGCCTTCATCTTCTAAGTCATCGCGTGTAACACCAGTAATTGTTGCGTACTTTAATCCCATTGTTTTTACGGATTCAGCCACCTTGCGTGGTTCGTCACGATCAATTGGATCGGGTTTACCAGTATCAATATTGCAAAAATCGCATCTGCGTGTGCACTTTTCTCCGCCAATTAAAAATGTGGCTTCTTTATCTTCCCAACATTCAAAAATGTTCGGGCACGCTGCTTCTTGGCACACGGTGTGCAAACCCTCTGATTTAACGAGTGAGCGAAGACGGGTGTATTCAGGACCCATATTTGCGCGAGTCTTAATCCATTCAGGTTTGCGCTCAATTGGCACGAGGGCGTTACGCGCTTCAATGCGAATCATCTTGCGACCCTCTGGTGCGATAGTCATGCGCTCACCTTAGCCAAAGATGAAAGCAGATTGCGTTCTAGAATCGGTAAAACTTCAGAGGCATTGATTTCACGTTTCAACTCTTGCGCCATTGAAGTTACTTTTGCATCTGTAATTCCGCAGGCAATGATTTGGGAAAAGGCCGAGAGATCAGGATTAACATTTAGTGCAAAGCCATGCATGGTTGTGCCCTTTGCGACACGAATTCCGATTGCTGCAATTTTACGGGGATTGATTTCATCCTTTATCCACACACCAGAGCGACCTTTTATTCGTTCTACTTGCAATCCAAATTCATTACACGTGTCGATGAGTGCACTTTCGAGTTCTCGAACAAATGCAACTAATTCAGTTGGTTTTGCAAGGCGCACAATTGGATAGCCAACAATTTGTCCCGGACCATGCCACGTAATTTTTCCACCACGGTTGACATCGATTACGGCAGTGCCATCTTGTGGTCGCTCAAAATCCAGAGTGCGTTTTCCAGCTGTGAAAACGGGTGAGTGCTCAACAAAGAGAAGTGTGTTTGGAATGTGCCCTGAACTAACTTGTTCATGTGTCTGCTCTTGAATGAGTAGGGCATCACCGTATGCAAGGTGCTTTAAATCATGCACCAAAATGCTGCTTTGGATAGTTTCTGTGGCGGCCACACACTAAGCCTAAAGGTAGGCTTGCCCAGTCGCGAATCACGCGCTCCCGCCAGATCGAAAGGCTTCATTCTCGTGTCAAGAACTACTTCTCAGAAATCTCGTAAACCTTTTGCCCTTGCAATGCTTGTTGTCTTGGTCTGGTTTTTACTCACCGGTGTATTTGGGCCACTCTTTGGAAAACTCACATCGGTCCAAGAAAATAACAACTCATCTTTCTTGCCAAAGGGTGCAGAGGCAACTCAAGCTTCTGAACTGATTCAAACTTTTTCTGGCAAAGACTCTTTTAATTTTCCAGCCCTTGTTTTATTTGAGGGGAACGCATCACCTCAGAGCCTTGCGGCAATTAATTCACATTTAGATGCTGTTGGTGAATTAACACTTGCAGGCACTAGTGCCAAAATTTCAGATTACCTTGCTCCAGGTCAAAGAATCACAGCATTTGCAGCACAAGATGGAAAAGCAATCCTTGCAACAGTGCCACTAGATGGAAACGCTTTATCAAAAGTTCTTTCAAATGATGAACCTGTACTTCCGGCCGTTGTGGAAGCGCTGCGTGAAGATTTAACTCCAATAGCCAAAGCAAATAATCTCACCTCATATGTGACAGGTCCTGGTGGATTACTCGGTGATCTATTTAAGGCATTTGGATCGATTGACTCAACCTTGCTATTAACAACACTTGCCGTTGTTGCAGTCATTTTAATTGTTGTTTATCGCTCTCCGATTTTGTGGATCATTCCATTGCTTTCAGCACTCTTTGCTCTTTCTACAGCAGGAGGAATCGTTTATCTCTTGGCCAAAAATGACATCATTGATGTCGATGGTCAATCGCAGGGAATTCTTTCGGTATTAGTTATTGGCGCGGCAACGGATTACGCACTGCTTCTCATCGCTAGATATCGCGAAGAGCTGCACCTGCATGAAAATAGATTCGATGCAATGCGTGCAACATATAAAGGTGTGTGGGAACCAATTTTGGCATCTGGTTCTACCGTTGCAATTTCTTTACTCGTGCTTTTGTTTAGTCAGCTAACAAATACGGCAGGACTTGGTCCAGTGGGTGCAATTGGAATCGTATGTTCCATGATTACGATTTTGACCTTGCTACCAGCACTTCTATTACTTTTTGGAAGATGGATTTTTTGGCCACGACGTCCAGAATTCGATGGCGATGACCACGTTCTTTCAGGCACATGGTCAAAAATTGGCAGTTCAATCGGTCGCCGTCCACGCAGAGCGTGGATCATTACCGGAGTTGTTTTATTGGGATTTGCATTCATGTCTCCGACACTTAAGGCAGATGGAATTGGAACCGTTGATACATTTACAACTAATCCAGAATCTGTTGTGGGACAAAAATTATTGCTCACTCACTTTCCTGGCGGAGAAGGCGATCCAACGCAAATAGTTGTCAATGCGGACAAGATGGACGCCGTTGCAGCAGCTATTAAAAATGCACCTGGAGTTACCTCCATTGAACCTCTGCGCGACGGATTTCAAATGCCTGGGGGACCAGTTCCACCTATTAAGTATGTAAATAATAAGGCAATTCTAAATGTAACCCTTAACAAAGCACCTGACAGTGTTGAGGCAGCAAATGATATTCCCGAAATTCGTCGTTTGGCACATGAGGCTGATTCAACGTCGTTAGTTGGTGGAACTAGTGCGGTGTATTTTGATGTGAGAACCGCCAATGATCGCGATAACAAAACGATTATCCCTATTATTTTGTTAGTCATCACAATGATTCTGGGAGCACTTCTTCGAAGTATTCTCAGTGCAGTTCTTTTACTCGGCACAGTTGTCTTGTCATACTTTGCAACTCTTGGAGTATGCGCACTTGTCTTTAACCACATCTTTGGTTTTGCCGGCGGAGATACCTCATTTCCGCTATTCGCATTCATATTCTTAGTTGCCCTCGGAATTGATTACAACATCTTCCTGATGACTCGCGTACGTGAAGAATCAATAAAACTTGGTACACGTGAGGGAGTAATTAAGGGCTTAACGGTGACGGGAGCTGTTATTACTTCGGCCGGAATCGTTCTTGCTGCAACCTTTGCTGTTCTTGGATTAATTCCGTTAGTTCCTCTTGCTCAGCTTGGTTTTGCTGTTGCTTTCGGAGTTCTTCTGGACACAATCATTGTCCGATCAATTCTTGTACCTGCATTAGTCCATGAAATTGGACCAAAAATCTGGTGGCCTTCTAAGTTGAAAAAGTAGTTCAGTTGAAACTTCGAGTCGGTATAGCAGGTTATGGACTAGCCGGCCGAAGTTTTCATGCTCCGATGTTGTCGGCAACTAACTTTGACGTCGCTGCGATTCTTACGAACAACGATGTAAGAAAGCGCCACGCTAAAGAAGATTATCCGCAGGCTAAAATTGTTACATCGATAGAAGAACTCTGTGATCAAGGCATCGATTTGATTGTCATTGCATCAGGTACCCAAGTACATGCGTCCCAAACTTTCTCGGCAATTAAGGCTGGAATCGCATTAGTTGTTGATAAACCCATGGGGCGCAATCTTAATGAAACAAAAGAAATCCTTGATGCAGCCAACTCTGCAAATGTTGCCATCACTACTTATTTCAACCGCAAATGGGACAGTGACACGCTCACATTAAAACGAGTGATCAGAGATGGCCATATTGGAAATGTTCTTCGAATGGATTCACGTTTTGAACGTTTTCGCCCCGTGCTAAATCCGCAATCGTGGAGAGAAAATAACTCTGCAGCAGAAGGTGGCGGTATTTTGTTGGATTTGCAACCACACTTGATTTCAACTGCTATAGATTGCTTTGGGCCAGCGCAGCTAAAGAGCGCAAGAGTTCGAAGTGTTCGTGGTGGCGCAGATGATGATGCATTACTGGTTCTCGCTCACGAAAGCGGGGCTGAATCAATTCTTTCAGCTAGCGCAGTTGTGGGAGCCCCTGGACCCAGACTTCGTGTTATCGGAAGTGAAGGTGCATTAGTTATCGAAGAGTTGGATCCGCAAGAAGATCTATTGCGTTCCGGAGTATTGCCCCAAGATGGTAAGTGGCACCAACCAACTGCCTCTGCAGCATTTATACATCGCGGAGAAAAGATTGAAAAATTCGAAGCAGATCATGGCAATTATTGTGTTTTCTATTCACTGGTTCATGATGCGATCACGAACAAAACTGCAATGCCGATTTCAGCCGATGAAATTCTAGATGTCGCACGCATTATTGATCAAGCGCGTGAGATGAGTGTGCGTGCCTAAGAAAGTTATTGTTATTGGCGCTGGTTTGGCAGGACTCAATGCAGCAATTACATTGCAAAACGAAGGCATCTCAGTCACAGTCCTTGAAAGCAGTGATCGCCCTGGCGGACGTGTCACAAGTGATTTAATTGATGGATTCATCTGTGATCGTGGATTTCAACTTCTGAACATAAATTATCCAGAAATCAAAAGACTGGCAATTACAAAAGAAATCAATTTTGTTTCTGCTTCATCGGTAATTGAAGTAGCCCGTGATGACAGACGTATCCGAATAGGCGATCCACGCGCTGCATTTTTTTCGATTTTTAATTCAGAAACTGGCTCATTAATCGAAAAAATCCGCTTGGTCAAATACTTAATCAAGCGCACGCGAGTCGCTAGCGTTGGTGAAGAACTTAAGGCCAATGGCATAGGCAAAACCTATGAACGAGTACTTAGACCCTTTCTTACAGGTGTGTTTCTCGCAGATCCCTTGTTGGTTAATGCAGAGTATGGACGCACCGCTATCGGGCACTTTGTCACAGGAAATTCTGGATTACCGGCCCAAGGGATAAAGGCATTTTCAGAAGCATTAGCGGCCAGAGTTGATTCAATTGAGTATGGCGTTCAAGTAAATTCGATCAAGAACAACGTGGTTAAAACTTCTCAGGGAAAGTACGAAGCTGATGCAATCATTGTTGCAACAGATGCCACAACAGCAGCGCAATTACTAGATCTAACTGTTGTTCCACAACTAGTTGGTTGCACAACCTGGTATCACAGCGCAAATGAGAGTCCAACGCAGAGCAAGTCCCTCATTATCGATAGTCAAAATCGAGGACCATTGGTAAATACGATTGTTATTTCTAACATGCTTCCAAGTTACGCACCTGCCGGTAAATCCTTAATTTCGAGTACCAGCATTTTGCCTGCAACGGAATCAGAAGTTCGTAGACACTTATCTATTTTGTATGGCACCGATACAAGAAATTGGAAATTGGTTGCAAAGTATGAAATTCCGAGTGCATTGCCACTGGCTGGATTGCAAAGCCAAATGGCTTTAAGTTCTCAGGTTGAGAATTCGATTTACCTTGCCGGCGATTACCGGAGTGCACCTTCGCAAAATGGTGCGTTGCTATCGGGACGGTTAGCCGCTCTTTCAGTCTTAGTCGACTAGCGCGGCAAGTGCGGGCGCAAGATGCGGATAATCAAATACAAATCCCGCATCAAGTAATGCTTGTGGCATAACTTTTTTAGAACCTAAAATTTCAGTAGAAAAGCCACCGAGAGCAATTTTTAATGCAAGTGCAGGTGCTGGAAATAAGGCTGGTCTGTGCAGTGCGCGAGCAAGCCCAGCAGTAAATTCTTGATTCGTTACTGGATTTGGTGAAGTTAAATTCATTGGACCTTCTACTTTGTTTTCAAGAGCAAAAACAATTGCGCGAATTTGATCATGCAAAGTAATCCATGACCACCACTGCTTACCATTGCCAAGTTTTCCACCTAAACCAAAGCGAAAGAGTGGAAGCATTCGGCCAAGTGCGCCGCCCGTTGGATCAAGTACTAGGCCGGTGCGTAGTTTTACAGTGCGCACATCCTGAACTAAATCAGCTGCGCCCTCCCATTCGCGGCAGACCGCAGCAAGAAAATCTTCACCAGCGCGATCTGTTTCGATGACAGCGCGATTGCCTGTCTCTCCATACCAACCAATAGCACTGGCACTTATAAATACCGATGGTTTAACTACGTTTACTGCATTGGCAATAGCAGTTGTTCCTAGAAGTCTTGAATTTAGAATTTCACTTCTATATTTTTTGCTCCAACGTTTATCTCCAACGCCTGCGCCAGCTAAGTGAATTACAGCATCAACACCTGCGAGTGCTTCTAGATCTACTACACCAGTGTGTGGATCCCATGTGATTTCTTCTGCTGAACGACTTGGTCTGCGAACTAATTTCTGAACTGTGTAACCCTCAGATTTGAGATGACCAACAAGTGCGGTACCGATCATCCCGGATGCACCGGTGATTGCAACGCGTTGCATTGTTGGCATTAGAGACCAAGGTCCGATTCAAATGCACCTTGTTCCAGACGCTCTTTAAGAGTTACCAAGAATCGAGCAGCATCGGCGCCATCTACAACGCGATGATCGTATGAAAGTCCCAAATAAACCATTGAACGAATAGCAATTGTTTCGCCACCATCTTCA
>Ga0208082_1000303_pt1 | contig 15033 bp, 15 predicted proteins | sample LakMenE09Jun09ns_FD_150683 | JGI IMG/M metagenome (GOLD analysis project Ga0208082, IMG submission 150683) | Freshwater microbial communities from Lake Mendota, WI - 09JUN2009 deep hole epilimnion ns (SPAdes) | ecosystem: Environmental > Aquatic > Freshwater > Lake > Epilimnion/Euphotic zone ... | reverse complement strand
AGGCAACCTTGAGATCATTGCTCCAGCCGAGTCCGTGCTTCCCGACGACTTGTGGCAACGCGACACCGACGCATGCTGTGCCATCCGCAAAGTTGCGCCACTCGAGCATGCTCTTTCAGACAAGTCAGCATGGATCACAGGTTTGCGTCGCGATGACTCAGTGAGTCGCGCAAATACTCCGTTGATCAGTCACGACATGTTGCGCGATGTAATCAAGATCAATCCACTCGCTAATTTCACGCAGAGCGACTACGACAAGTATTTGGAAGTTCACGGACTGAACGAGCATCCACTCACCAGCCAGGGATACACGTCTATTGGTTGCTGGCCATGCACGCGACCAGCGACTGTTGATGGCGATGCCCGCTCGGGACGTTGGGCAGGCACCGAGAAAACCGAATGTGGACTGCATGCAAAGGCAACCGTATGACCGTATTTCTCGTTGGCGCAGGCCCGGGCAGTACAGACCTACTGACCGTTAAGGCACATCGCCTCATTTCATCTGCGCAAGTTGTGGTTCATGACCGCCTTGTTTCCGACGAGATCATGGCACTCATTCCTGCCGATGCAGAACGCATTGATGTTGGCAAACGCGCAGGCGGCAGCCACACGCAAGCGCTCATTAACGAACTTCTCGTCACGCTTGGCCGCGACCACCAACATGTGGTGCGTCTGAAAGGCGGCGACCCATTCGTGTTTGGTCGCGGTGGCGAGGAAGCCGAAGCACTGATTAATGCTGGAGTTTCATTCGAAATCGTTCCGGGCATTTCATCGGCATTCTCTGTGCCTGCCATTGCAGGCATCCCTGTAACCCACCGACGTATTGCACGCGCAGTCACGGTGGTTACTGGACATTGCGAAGATCCAAATGAAAGCGTTGACTGGTCGGCACATGCCAAGACCGGTGCAACTCTGGTGGTGCTCATGGGCACGGCGAACTTGCCAAAGATTTCTACCGACCTACTGAACGCAGGCATGACTCCGTCCACTCCCGTAGCCATCATTCATAACGGAACACGCGCAGACCAGACCATTTCGCGTCTCACACTTGCCGAGGCACACCTTGCCGATGCACAAGCGCCAAGCATCATTGTGATTGGCGAAACTGCCGGTCTCGATCTTCGTGACCCGAACACCGTGCATGATCTGATTACCACCGCCAGATAATGCTTCCCATCATTTTGGATCTCACGGGGCGTAAAGCTCTGGTCGTTGGCGGCGGGCGTATTGCCTATCGCAAGGCAAAGGCGCTTGCCGATGAAGGCGCACATGTCACCGTCATCTCCCCCGATTTCTACGAGGAATTCTCCACGATGCCGAACGCCACGTTGGTGCAGCGAACCTATGAGGCTGGCGACACCGAAGGTTTTCAATTAGTCATCACCGCAACAGGCAACCACGCTGTTGATCAACTCATTTACGACGAAGGCAATGCACGTGGGACGTGGGTGAACTCAGCAGACGACCCAGACCGCTGTTCGTTCTATTTGGCTGCCACTCATCGCGACGGCAATGTGATTGTTGCAGTTTCAACAGAAGGCAAAAGCCCAGCACTTGCTTCGCACTTGCGCAACACTATTGCCCAGCAGTTACCAAATAACTTGGCAAGCATTGCGGTCGAACTAGATCGCCAACGCAGTGAGATCAAAGATCAGGGCGTGTCTACAGAATCAATTAACTGGGGGCGTCGCATTCGCGAAGTTTTGTCACCAACAGTTGCTACAAAGACCCGACGACGGTTTTCCCGCCGCGGATAACTGCTCGAACCTGTTGCACACCTGGCCTATACGCCAAGTGAATATGGCTTGCAGCATCTAACAACACCAAGTCGGCACGCGAGCCAACGCGCAGGTTTCCAACGTCGCTACGGCGTAATGCTTGTGCACCACCAGCAGTTGCTGACCAGAGGGCTTCATCACACGTCATACCCATGTTGATTACCGCAAGCGCGATTACGAGTGGCATGGACGATGTATACGACGAGCCGGGGTTGCAATCAGATGCCAATGCAACTGTCACTCCTGCATCAATCAGTTTTCGCGCATCAGGAAATGGCGAGCGCGTGCACAACTCGGCAGTAGGCAACAACGTGGCGACAGTGGTTTTGCTTGCGCCGGCAAGTGCATCAATGTCAAGTTGTGACAAGTGTGTGCAGTGATCGCACGAGGCGACACCAAGTTCAACGCCAAGCTGAACTCCTCCGCCCTGCTGCAACTGATTGGCGTGAATTCGCATACCTAACCCTGCGGCGGCGCCGCTTTGCAAAATTGCCCGAGCCTGGTCAACGTCAAATGCACCACGGTCACAGAAAACGTCGATCCATTTAGCGTTGCCTTTGCAAGCATCAAGCATTTCGCCCTGCACCAATGCCACATAGTCGTCCGCATTGGTATCTGGCGGAACAACGTGTGCTCCTAAAAAGGTGGTCTCCGTTGTGGCAGTTTTTGCCGCGACCAGTGAACGTGCTTCGTCGCGAACCGAAAGCCCGTAACCCGACTTCACTTCCAGCGTGGTGGTGCCAGATGCAAGTGCTTCACTCGCCAACCGCGCAACGTTTGCGGCAAGCACAGCGTCAGTTGCAGCACGCGTTGCTGCCATAGTCGTTTTAATGCCGCCAGCCGCATAGGGCTTGCCTTGCATGCGCGATTCAAACTCAAGAGCCCGGTCGCCGGCAAACACCAAGTGTGTATGGCTGTCGACAAAACCCGGAATGACTGCTCGGCCACCAACATCTGTTGGCTTGCCTTCGAAGTGATCTGCTAGTTCAGACTGCTTGCCAACCCACGAGATGTTTCCAGAGCTATCGGCAACCAATGCCGCGTCATGCAGCACACCAAGTTTGCCTTCACCAACTGATTCGTCGTTCGTTACTAAGTGACCAATTCCGGTCAGCGCAAACATTACGAACCGTGTTTAGCAACCAGCGCTTTTGCACGCGCAACGAATGCGTCATGGTGAAACTGGTTGAACGAATCCCATGTAGTGAGTGTTCCCGGGTCGGTCACTTTGTCGAGGAACAACAAACCGTCCAAGTGGTCAAACTCGTGCTGGTAAGTGCAAGCGGTAAGGCCGCGAACTTCGGCATCGATGTCGTTGCCGTGACGGTCCCATGCCTTCACATGAATACGAGTGTTGCGCGCAACCTGACCACGAATGCCTGGCACCGATAGGCAGCCTTCCATGTTGTCAAACTTGTCGTCATCAAGGAACGTGACAACCGGGTTCACCAAAATGGTCAGCGGAACGCGTGGCTTGTATGGGTAGCGCGGGTTGTTCTCTACTTCAACGGCGCAAATGCGCTGGTGGCGAAGCACCTGCGTTGCGGCAAGTCCAGCACCATTGGCATGGCGCATGGTTTCGACCAAGTCATCAATGAATTGCTGTACCTCTGCAGATGCAAGTTCTTCGCGAGTTACTTCCTTCGCGACAATTTTTAGTTCTGGGTGACCAACAGTTGCAATTGGGAGAATAGCCATAGTGCTTACAGTGTAACGACAGCGGCAATTGCGCTGCGAAGCCCTGCCACCACGTCGCCAATTTCAACGTGCTGGAAGTTGGCCACTACTTGCTTGCCACCCACCCACACGTCGCGCACATCGCTTGGCGCAGCCGAATGCACAATGTGTGCAGCCCCATTGGCACCATCGAAGGAGGCAAGGCGAACCGAATCGAGCGACAGCGCAATGAAGTCGGCAGGATTCCCAACTTGAATGCCATGAGTTCCCCAGCCAAGTGATGTTGCGCCTACCGACGTAGCGGCAGCAAGCAATGAGCTAGGTGTGTGCAACCCGCGCTTACCCGTAACCAGGCGTTCGTCTGTTTCAATTGCACGCGTTTCTTCAAACATGTCGATGAACGCGTTTGAGTCGGTGCCAACAGACAGCGTTGCACCAGCATCGCGAAGCGCTGCAGCAGGGCCAACGCCATCAGCAAGATCGCGCTCGGTTGTTGGGCATAAGCACACGCACGTATGCGATTTTCCAAGGAGCGAAATGTCGGTGTCAGTCAGGTGCGTTGCGTGTACCGCGGTCATATGTGGGCCAAGTAGCCCAACGTTGTCGAGCACTTGCGTAGGCGTCATACCGGTTGCTGCAACACACGCTGCGTTTTCAGCAGGCTGTTCTGAAACGTGCAAGTGCACTACTTTGCCGTGACGGTTAGCGACTACTTCTTCAAGTTCTCGCGGATGTACCGCACGCACGCTGTGCGGTGCCATACCAACTGTCCAACCCTCGCCACCTTCACCAAGTGCATCTACGCGGTCAAGCCATGCGTCAATGTTGCCGTCCGAGAATCGCATCTGTTCTGCAAGTGGTTCTGGTTTGTCGAGTGCCGCGTGCAGGTACGCAACGTCGAGCAGTGCAATGCGAATTCCTGCGCGTTGTGCAGCCTGCACCATGGCAAGACCCATCTCATTTGGGTTCTTATATTTCGTTCCGTCTGTGTTGTGGTGAATGTAGTGAAACTCGCCCACTCCGGTAATTCCCGACAATGCCATTTCAGCAAACGTCATGGTGGCAAGTTCGCGATACGAATCTGGTGTTAACCGATTTGCAATTTCATACATCGGCGTGCGCCACGACCAGAAGTCACCAGTGCCACCGTGTGTTCGGCCACGCAATGCGCGATGGAACGCGTGACTATGCGCATTCACCAGCCCTGGCATCACCACGCCAGCAACAGCAACATCGCCGTCTTGCTTTGTGGCGTTGTCTTCAACAGCACTAATCACGCCGTTCGACACGGTGATACGAACGTTGGCAACAGCATGCTCGGCACCACGCCACGCCCACTGCGCAAAATAGGTGGTCATTGGTTCGGTTTAGCTCTCTCGCATTGGCAAGCGCACACCGCGCTCGTCAGCAACATCAATTGCGCGCTGATAGCCAGCATCGGCATGGCGAATAACGCCCATGCCTGGGTCCGACAACAGCACGCGAGACAGCTTCTCTGCAGCCAAGTCGGTGCCATCGGCAACAGCCACCATGCCTGCGTGAATACTGCGGCCAATACCCACGCCCCCACCGTGGTGAATACTCACCCACGTTGCGCCTGCTGCCGTATTCACCAATGCATTCAGCAATGGCCAGTCGGCAATGGCGTCTGAGCCGTCGATCATGGCTTCGGTCTCGCGGTATGGCGAAGCAACCGAACCAGAGTCCAAATGGTCACGTCCAATCACGATTGGTGCCTTCAACTGACCCTTGCGCACCATTTCGTTGAAGCGAAGTCCGAGGCGATGTCGCTCGCCGTAACCCAACCAACAAATTCGTGCAGGAAGACCTTGGAACGCAACGCGCTCTTTGGCCAACCGCATCCACTTATGCAAGCCATCGTCGTCAGGGAATTCTTCAAGTACGGCTTTGTCGGTTGCTGCAATGTCTTCTGGGTCTCCAGAAAGTGCAACCCAACGGAATGGCCCGCGACCTTCGCAGAACAATGGCCGAATGTATGCAGGCAAGAAACCTGGGTAGTCGAATGCGCGGTCGTACCCACCGAGTTGTGCTTCACGACGCAACGAGTTGCCGTAGTCAAACACTTCTGCACCCGCATCCATGAAGCCAACCATTGCCTGACAGTGTGCAGCCATTGCGGCACGCGAACGACGAATGAACTCTTCCGGGTTCTTCTTCAACATTTCTTGCGCGGCATCTTCGCTTAAGTCGTTCGGCATGTACGACAACGGGTCATGTGCGCTGGTTTGGTCGGTCACGATGTCGGCAGCAAAACCCATTTGCAACAACTTCGGAAACATGTCAGCAGCATTACCAACAACACCAACTGAAAGCCTACGCTTTTCTGCTTTTGCTTTTTCACATCGCGCAACTGCATCTTCAAGTGAATCTGCAACTTCGTCGAGGTAACGAGTTTCAACGCGACGATTCACGCGCCATGCGTCTACGTCAATACACAATGCAACGCCATCGTTCATGGTGACGGCAAGTGGTTGTGCTCCACCCATTCCGCCAAGTCCCGCGGTAAGCGTGATGGTGCCCGCGAGTGTGCCATTAAATTTGCGACGCGCAATTTCAGCGAAGCACTCATATGTGCCCTGCAAAATTCCTTGTGTGCCGATGTAAATCCACGAGCCTGCGGTCATCTGGCCGTACATGGTGAGACCCATGTGCTCTAGGCGGCGGAACTCGTCCCATGTTGCCCAGTCGCCTACCAAGTTGGAGTTCGCCAACAACACGCGCGGCGCCCATTCGTGTGTGCGGAACACGCCAACTGGTTTGCCCGACTGCACCAGCATGGTTTCGTCTGGCTTCATGGTGCGCATGGTGCGCAACATGGCGTCATATGCATCCCAACTGCGCGCAGCGCGACCTGTTCCGCCGTACACCACCAAATCATCTGGACGCTCGGCAACTTCTGGGTCGAGGTTGTTTTGCAACATTCGATACGGAGCCTCGATCTGCCAGTTGGCACAAGACAATTCGGTTCCGCGAGGGGCAACTACTGGGCGTGGTCCGGACATAAGGCTTCTAGTCTCGCCTATTGCCTAGCGTCGAGGCAATACGGCATTGGCCTGTGCAACCAGCCCAGGTATGAGCGAGTAATCGCTCGCGCTTATTGCCACTGCACCATCTATGCCTATTTCTGCACGAGCACCAGCCAATTCGGCACGTGAAAATACTTCAAGCACCGCGGCCTGAAGCACTCCAAAATCTGCCGTGCGCACTTTAGACACATGCATGGGCGTGGCGGGAACATGTGGGCCGTTCCCAATGACTCGCAGACCATGTGTTAACGCTGGACGGTGTCGTTGCAGCAACTGATACGTGCCTGGGTCAATGGATGCAAAGTCGGCGCGCTTGTCTTGCAAAAACTGCAGGCTCTTAGCGTGGCCTTCACTTTCAACATATGGCAACACATACGAAGCATCTGCGCCAATGTTGCTGAGTGCAACACCGAGACTGCACCAGCCGCTCAAACTTTGCTGGTTGGTGATGACGGGTTGCATTCCACCAACTTCGCCAAGCGAGGCAACACCAAGTTCTCCGCGCGCAACGATGACCGTGCGGTACCAGCCACGCTCATCGCTGATGCCCGTCCATTTCAACGTAGCCACAATGTCTACGTAGTCGTGCAGGTCTTCCACAAATGGCAAACCACATGACTGACTAAACAGCGTTGCGTCGTCTTTCCACATCTGCATCAAGTGGGCGTGAATAGAGCTTTCAGGAAACGACGCCTGTGAAGCGTCGCCAAGTTTGGTGAATGCTTCGCTTAACGCGTCAAGTATCGCCTTCGTTGAAGTCTGCACTTCTGGAAAGTCGTACATGGGCAGCGAATTGCTGCGCATCATTTAGTCGGCCGCAACAAATTTTGCTTTGGCAAACACTGCACGCACTCTGTCTTCGAAGTGCTCAAGTGGCAACGTGTCATAGTTCGGGTCAAATGCTTTCTGATCCCACTCGTCGGCAAATTTTGCTGCCAAGTCGTATGCAGGATGCCCTTCATGTTTCTTGCGCGCATCGGGATTCATACCGAAGTGGCCGTAGTAGTGCCTGCCCTGAAAATCTTGATGCGCCTCAATCATGAAGTGCACTTCTGGCCGAACGTATGGCTTCAAAATCGCAGCAGCAATTGCCGGGTGGTTCGGCACGCTGATGGCCTTGCCAATGTCGTGACACAGTGCAGCAACCACCACTTCATCGTCTGCACCTGCACGCTCTGCCAAGGTGGCAGTTTGCAACGCGTGTGTCAGCTGGTCGGTAACGAAGCCATCAATGATCGTGTCCATGCCGCGCAACATGTTCAAAATTCCTTCGGCAACGCGCGGCTGGTTTTTCGCGGTCTCCGCGCCAATGTTCAGCCACTCTTCTTTTGTCGATACATCCATGCTGGTAAAGGTCGCATTAGCCATCTACATAGTCCACCAGTGATTGGCCACCGAGTCAAGCGAAGGCGTGCTGGGGTGCGTTTTAGGCGTCGATGCGGTCACCCGCAAGGCGTTTGCCCACTTTTTGCGTGCGGGCCATCTGCTTAAAGATGTTCTCGCGCGCACGCTCAGCCTCATCACTCAGTCCAGTTACTTCTTCCAACTTCCAGTGACGCCTAATGCACGGCTCAAGAATTTGGTCATGGTGAATGAGCAAGTCGTAAATGCCAACTTTGGCAACAGCCTTAGAAATGCGATCGAAATCGGGAATGCCAAGACCAGGCATTGCAAACGTGCTGACCGCACGGTCTAGACCAAGCACTGTTGCCGACGGATCAATTTCAAATGCTGCAGCGGTGAGGTCACGGTAAAACAAGTAGTGCAAGTTCTCGTCGTTACCTACGCGCGACATGATGTCGGTTCCAACTGGGTCGGTCATGAACTTGCCGGTATTGCGATGTGAAATTCGAGTGGCAAGTTCTTGCATGCTGACGTACGACAATGCTTCAAAGGCGTCTTGTGGCGCTGGCACCTGGCCAGAGCGAACCTGAATCATGCGAGCGCGCTCTAGTTGCACAGGGTCAACTGCGCGAGTGACGGTGAAATAGTCGCGCATCACAATGCTGTGACGACCTTCTTCTGCTGTCCAGTTGCGAGCCCACGTTCCGAACGCTGTGTCACTGCCAAACAAACGATCGATATCGCGGAAGTAATACGGCAAGTTGTCTTCGGTGAGCAGGTTCAAATACAACGCACCACGAACTGCTTCGTCAATGTCGCTACCAGCGTCGCCAAAGTCGGCGTCTTCTGGGACCCATTGGTGATTCGGATCAAAATCTTTGCCACGGCTGTAAGGCACCATTTCGTGCGGAAACCATTCTTTGGCAACACCCATGTGACGCTCAAGCAACTTCTCGGCAACTGGCTCGAGTTCAGCAATCAACGTCAGGTCATTCATGTAATAACCCTACTCGCCTGTTTCAGCCAGAAGTTGTCGCACCAAGCGTGTAAGTGGTTCACGGAAATCGGGCAACAATGCCATTCCTTCCGCAATCATCCTGCCGTTATGCAATACCGAGTTCGCTGGACGTTGCGCAGGACGCGGTGGTTGCAAGTCACTTGTGGAAATTGGTTTCACCTTTGTTGCATCCATGCCTGCAGTTAGGAGTACCTCACGTGCAAACTCGTACCAACTGACCACACCTTGGTTTGTTACGTGCCATGTTCCACCAAGCCCACTTGTTGCTATGCCGACGATGGCGCGCGCTGCATCGTCGGCAAATGTTGGGTTACCAATTTGATCATCCACAAATTTCAGTTCGGGCATGGTTGCACCGAGTTTCAAAATGGTCTTCACCATGTTGGCGCCATGGAAACCACACACCCACGAAATGCGAACGATTGCGTCGTCGCTGCCCATCGCGCGCTCGCCTGCAAGCTTCGAAGCGCCATAACTACTTTGTGGGTTAGGTGTGTCGTCTTCGTTGTACGGAGTTGGCTTGTTGCCATCAAATACGTAGTCGGTGCTGATGTACACCACTCGTGCTCCAACTGCGTGCGCGGCATCGGCAACATATTGCGACGCAGTTCCATTAACCAACATGGCCTTAGCCACATCGCCTTCGCATGCATCAACCGCAGTCCACGCAGCTGCGTGAATCACGATATCGGGTTTTGCTGAACCAATTGCAATGCGCACCGCTTCTTCGTCGGTGATGTCTAGTTGTGCGTGCGTGGTCGCAATTGCCTCATTCCCTGCAGCACGAATGGCATCAACAAGTTCATGTCCAAGCTGGCCACCTGCTCCGGTGACGAACAGCTTCATTACTTTTTGCCCTTGAGAGGCTCCCACCACCAGCGGTTATCGCGATACCACTTCACCGTTTCTTCAAGTGCTTCGTCAAGTGAGCGCTTGCGCTTCCAACCCAACTTCGTGATCTTGGCAATGTCTACCGAGTACCTGCGGTCGTGACCCTTGCGGTCTTCAACGTACTGCACGCTTGCTTCGTCTTTGCCGTGCAGTGCAAGCAACTTGTCGACCAACACGCGGTTTGCGGTTTCGTTGCCTGCGCCAATGTTGTAGATCTCGCCGACATTGCCTTTTTCCAACACCAAGTGCACTCCTGTGCAGTGGTCGTCCACAAACAACCAATCGCGCTCGTTCAATCCATCGCCGTACAGCGGAATCTGCTTGCCATCGAGCAAGTTGGTGGTGAACAACGGAATTGCTTTTTCTGGGTACTGGTACGGACCAAAGTTGTTGGTGCAACGCGTAACGGTTACTGGCAAACCATGTGTTGCGTGATATGACAACGCAATCAGGTCGCTTCCCGCTTTGCTTGCCGAATACGGCGAGCGCGGTTCAAGTCCATCGGTTTCTTTTGACGATCCAACCTCTACCGAGCCATATACCTCGTCGGTGCCAATGTGCACCACGCGCTGCATGTCTAAACGTCGCGCGGCGTCCATGATGACGTTGGTGCCAAAGCAGTTGGTGAGAATGAAGTCTTCGCTGCCTTCAATGGAACGGTCAACGTGGCTCTCGGCAGCAAAGTGCACAACTGCGTCATGTCCGCGCATTGCGGCATCCACATCGCCAGGCTGGCAAATGTTGCCCTTCACGAATGAATAACGCTTGTTGTCGTCTACATCTTTCAATGTGGACAAGTTGCCTGCGTATGTAAGTGAGTCAAACACGGTCACTTCGTGGTCGGTGTTTGCAAGCACCCAACGCACATAGTTTGAACCAATAAAACCAGCGCCGCCAGTAACAAAAATCTTCATGCTCTAGATCAGGTCCTTAGTGAAAAGTGCGGCTGAAACTGCGGGTCAATGTTTCCGCGAGTTGGGTTGTCTTGATCGCGCTTACTCAAAATTGGGTTCGCAAAGCCCCAGTCGGCTTTCACTGCTGGGTCGTTGTACGCAAGGCCACGCTCGTCGGCTGGGTTGTAATAACCATCCACCAAATAGGTAATGGTCATGTCGGTAAGCGAAGCAAAACCGTGCGCCACACCTGGCGGTATAAAAATGCCGCGGTGATCATGCGATCCGTCTGCTTGTGTTCCCAAATCGATTACTTGTGTTGCGCCATCGGTTGGCGAACCTGTGCGCAAGTCGTGCAGTACTACGCGGCACGAACCGTATGGCACATACCAGTAGTCGCTTTGATGCAAGTGATAGTGAAGGCCAACCACACAACCAGCCTGGCGATCGCCGCGGTTGCCCTGAATCATTTCGCGACCCAGTGGAAACCACTGGCGGCGGTACGTTTCGATAAAGAAGCCACGCTCGTCTTTGAACATTGCAGGTTCAACGATCTGCACATCTTTAATGACGGTTGATTCAGTAATGACTGCCATTATTCAAGTTCTACTTTCGAGTCGTCGCCCAACATGAGGCGTAGTGCACGCGGCTTTTGTTCCGAACGAGTTACTTGCACGTCGCGACCAATGAGCGAGTCGGTGAGGCGCTCAATGCCAATAATGCTCGAGCCGTCCAACACCACGCTGTGTTCCATTTCGGAATGTTCAACTTTGCAGTTGCGACCAAGCGACGTATACGGCCCGATGTATGCGTGATCGATTACCGAGCCCGCACCAATCACTACTGGTCCGCGAATACGCGAGTTGCGAACAACCGCACCCTTTTCAATAACCACGCGACCTTCGATTTGTGACGCGGCATCAACTTCGCCTTCGTTGCGCGGCTCCAACACTTCGAGCACTAAGCGATTGCATTCGAGCAACGGATCTTTCTTGCCGGTATCAATCCACCAACCTTCAAGCACTTTGTGGTTCACCACATAACCCTGTTCAACAATCCATTGAATAGCGTCGGTGATTTCAAGTTCACCACGAGGCGAAGGTTTGATTGCACGCACCGCATCGTTAATAGTTTTGTCAAACAAGTACACGCCAACGAGCGCGAGGTCTGACGGCGGGTTCTGTGGTTTTTCCACCAAGCGCACAACGTGACCTTCAGTAGTTACTTCAGCAACACCAAACTGGCGCGGGTCGTCAACATGGCACAACAAAATTTGCGCAGTCGGTGCTTTTGGTCCGCCCGCTTTGCGAGCAGCTTCAAACTCATCAACAAATTCGTTCAGCCCCTGCTCGAGCATGTTGTCGCCTAGGTACATCACGAAATCGTCATCGCCCAAGAAGTCGTGTGCAATCAGCACGCAGTGCGCCAAACCAAGCGGCGCATCTTGCGGAATGTAGGTGACCTTTACGCCGAACTGTGAGCCGTCGCCTACTGCTGCGCGGATCTCTTTGCCGGTTTCGCCAATGATGATGCCGATCTCGCGAATGCCCGCTTTGGCCATGGCTTCGATGCCGTAAAACAAAATTGGCTTGTTGGCAATTGGCACCAGCTGCTTGGCGCTGGTGTGGGTGATGGGCCTAAGGCGCGTGCCCGCGCCGCCCGAAAGAATGAGGCCCTTCATAACGGCTCTAGGTTAGGCGAACTAGCGTCATCTCCATGGCTGAACCCCTACTGCACGCCTTTGCCAAGCCCACCAAGACCGATTTCATTCGCATTGTGCGCGGAAGCGGTGCTCTGCTGTGGGACGACAAGGGCAACGAATACATCGACGCAATCGGCAGCCTGTGGTACAGCCAGATTGGCCATGGCAATGCAGAGATTGCTGATGCAGTTGCCGAACAGATTCGCACTCTTGAAACGTATTCAACTTTCGATCCGTTCACGAATGAGATGGCCGAACAGTTGGCTGCAAAGTTGGTAACGCTCTCGCCTCTTCCCGACTCGCGCGTGTTTTTGTGCGGCAGTGGTTCAGAAGCAATCGACACAGCAATGAAACTTGCGCGCGTTGCGCATGTACAAGCCGGACACCCAGAAAAGACCATCATCATTTCGCGCAACCGCGGTTATCACGGCACGAACTACGGCGGCACCAGCGCGCAAGGTTTGCCACTGAACAAAATTGGTTACGGCCAACTACTTCCAGAAGTGGTGCAAGTAGACAGCGACAATATTGAAGACCTCGCGTCATTCATGAAAGACAACGGCGCGCGCGTTGCGGCAATCATCACCGAACCGCTGCAAGGTGCTGGTGGCGTGTACCCACCTGCCGATGGTTACTTAGAAGGTGCGCGCAAGTTGTGTGACCAATACGGAGCGTTACTTATTTTTGACGAAGTGATAACTGGCTTCGGTCGTCTTGGCACGTGGTTCGCCGCCAACTATTACAACGTTGTTCCCGACCTGTTGTGTTTCGCCAAGGGTGTTACTTCTGGATACCAACCACTTGGTGGAGTATTCGTTGGTCGCACAGCATTAAACGCACTTGAGCGCGACCCCGATTTCTTTTTGCGCCACGGCTACACCTACTCGGGTCACTCTGCAGTGTGTGCGGCAGCGTTGAAGAATTTGGAAATTATCGAACGTGACGGATTAATAGAGCGTGCCAAACATGTTGGCAAGCGCTTGAGCGACGGGTTGCACTCTCTTGCCGCAGACGGCATTATCGATTCGGTTCGTGGTGCTGGTGCAATTTGGGCAGCAGGCTTAAAGCCAGATCAAAACTGCGTCACCATTCGTGACACCATGATTAAACGCGGAGTCATTGCCCGCTCAATCAATGCCGACACCAACGCATTCTGTCCTCCATTCGTTATTACCGATCAACAAATAGACAAACTGCTCGACGTCTTTGCCGCAGCAGCACAAGGAAAGTAGAACACCATGGGTCAACTCACAGGTCAACTCACAGGTCAACGCGCATTCATTACTGGCGGAGCAAGCGGAATTGGTGCCGAAATGGCCCGCCGCTTCACCAAGGAAGGCGCAACAGTCGTTCTTGCTGACGTAAACGACACGCTGGGCAAACAAGTTGCAAACGAAGTTGGTGGCGAATATGTGCACCTGGACGTAACGAACGCACAGGCCTGGGAAGAGTTGTACAAGAAGGACAACAACTTCGACATCGTGTGCTTAAACGCAGGTGTTTCGACGCATCAAAACGTGATTGGCGACCCAGCCACCTACCCGCTTGAGCGCGTAGACAACGACGCGTATTACCGCATTATGAGCATCAACGTTGATGGCGTGGTGTTTGGTGCTCGCGGAATCGTGCCCCACATGGTGGCCCGCAAAGGTGGTCACATTTTGGTTACCGCATCACTTGCCGGAATCATCCCAATTGCTCCAGACCCAATTTATGGTCTTACTAAGCACGCAATGGTTGGTTTTGTGAAGAGTATGGGACCTGCACTTGAGCCACACGGTGTGTGCATCAGCGCACTGTGCCCGGGATTCCTCGACACACCACTAGTCAGCCCACTTGCCCGCGAATTCGCTGAGGTCTTCAGCCTTGGCGTGATGCCCGTAGAAGTTGCAGGCGACTTGGCAATGCGTGCACTCACCGAACGCATTAATGGCTCGCAATGGGTAGTTTCGGCTGGTTTCCCCATTGCTCAGTACGAGCACAAAGACCCATTCCTCGGCTAATTGCGTGAGTAAGCCAGAATTCAATCCCTTTAATCCAGAGTTTCGCGCTCACCCCTACCCGTTCTACGACGCACTCCGTTTACACGAACCTGTGCACACAACCGAATTCGGCATGGTGGTGCTCACGCGATACGACGATGTATCGACAACGCTCAAGAGTGCAGACTTCAGCCGCGATATTGAGAAGTATTCGACGCAAGCAACTTCTGAATCGCGTCAGCGCAGACGCGAGATGCAACGCGAACGCACCAAGTCAATCTTGAATCTTGATCCGCCAGACCACACTCGCCTACGTCGAATTGTATCTAAGTCGTTTACCCCAAGCGCTATGGAAAAACTTCGTGGTCGTATTGAGCAACTTGTGAACACCGTTCTTGACGCTGCACAAGATCGCGGTTCCATCGAACTCATTGACGATCTTGCCTTCCCCGTTCCGTTTCAGGTGATTTCCGATCTGCTTGCCATGCCCACCGAGCGCGCCGAAGAAATGCGCGAATGGTCACAGATCATTACCAATTCGCTGGAGCCAACTGCAACCGATGAAGAACTAGCGCAATCCGATGATGCTGTTGCACAACTTGTGCCCTACCTCACTTCCATCATCGAAGATCGTCGAAAGCATTTGGGCGACGACATGCTGTCGAGCCTCATAACAGCCGAAGAAGCCGGCGACAAAATGA
>Ga0208082_1000300_pt1 | contig 15067 bp, 13 predicted proteins | sample LakMenE09Jun09ns_FD_150683 | JGI IMG/M metagenome (GOLD analysis project Ga0208082, IMG submission 150683) | Freshwater microbial communities from Lake Mendota, WI - 09JUN2009 deep hole epilimnion ns (SPAdes) | ecosystem: Environmental > Aquatic > Freshwater > Lake > Epilimnion/Euphotic zone ... | reverse complement strand
CACAGGCACTATCTGTAAAAATTATTGATGCACCACCGTCGCTTGCAGCTAACTCGCGTACTAATAGTGATGACCTTGCTGCAATGATTGAAGACACAATCAAGATTTTGGACAAGGTCGGAAATGGTTTACGCCAAGGACGCCATCCATCTGCTGTAGAAGCAGAGCGTCTTGGAAAAGTTCTTCGCGGTATTGCAGGACAGTTAGAAGCTTAAATTCCGCTTCTGCGTGATCTGCGTATTGTGTAACGAATACCAAATACTCCTAAGGCTGCGCCAAATACGCACGTCCACACATACTTTGTTTCTGATCCCACAACTAAGAATGCAGCACCGGCAATGAGCCATGCAATAGTGCCAACAGCAATGAGCAGAACTGTATTTTTAAGATTTGTTGGCATATTAGAAGCCACTAAGAACTATTAATCCCAGTAAGCCAACGAGTGCGATTATCGAAATTATTCGTCTAGTTTTGTAATTCACGGCTCTCCTTTTTGGATTTTGCAGATGGAGTAAGAATAACAATTGTTAGTGCAATCACAATAAGGACTGGCACCATTAAGTAAGCGCGAGATATTCCCAGATGATCTCCGAGTACTCCTAGTACAAATGGAGCCAGCGCAATTCCAGATCCTGCCGCGAGTGAACCAATGCCGATAGCTAAGTCAGGGCGATTATCGCTAAAGCTCATCAAGCGAAGGGATGAGAGTGCGAATTGCATTGAAATACCAAGACCATTGATAAAGAGTGTGACTAGAGAAATTAGAACGTTATGTGAGAACCAGAAAATTGTGAAGCCAACAAATTGCAGAATAATAATTGTAATAAGTTGATGATCGAGTTCTAATTTTTTAAGAACAATTGCGCCATACCAACGACCAATTGCCATTCCTGTTCCCAGGGCAACTATTCCAAGAGTCGCAGCTGATGCGCTTCCGCCGACGCGATCTCGCAAGAGAGCAGCAGCCCAAAACGTGGTCGCAAACTCAGTACAGATGCAGATAAAGAAACCAAAGCAAGCAATCCAATATGTGCGTGAAAGCTTGCCACCCTGGCGCACACTGATCTCGCGATCGTGAGCGTCACGATTTTTGTCACGTGAGAAGAAATACAAAATTATTGTGGCCGGAATTGTGAGCAATAAACCAAAGCGCCAACTGATGGCAGTTCCTGCAAGTGTTCCGATAATGAGCGTGCCAAGAACGTAACCTGCTGAATTGACTCCATTGGATTGTGGCAAAGCAAGCGGTGTTGCTTCTTTAAAGTGGTGAGACAGGCGTGTGACCATATTGTTAATAACCATCGAAGTTCCCAGCCCACTTAAAAATGTAGCCGTTAAAGTAAAAGCCACAGGCTTAATGGTGACGAACATAAGAACGCCAAGACAAAAGAGCCACATTCCGATCCATGAAGTTCTTTCACGACCGAAGTAATGAACCAAACGTGAATTGGCTAAACCTGCACAAATTCCTGCAACACCCATTGCTGTTCCGTGTAAGCCAGCAATTGTTAGTGATGTTCCCTGATCGGCGCGCAGAAGTGGTTGGGCTGGGCCAAATCCACCCAGAAAAAAGTTAAGAATTGTTACTTGAAGTGCAATTGCCCAAAAGGTTTTATCGCGCGTAAATGAATGTGGCATTACTTTCCTTACGGAATAATTAAAGCGCGGCTACAACGTAATCAATACACGCGGTGAGTGCATCGACGTCGCTGGGATCAACAGAAGGAAACATACCAATACGAAGCTGATTCTTACCCAATTTACGGTACGGCTCGGTATCGACGATTCCATTTTCGCGCAGAATTGATGCCACTTTGAGTGCATCGATTGAATCATCAAAATTAATTGTTGCAACAACCTTTGAACGCATTGCTGGGTCTGTGACAAATGGAGTTGTATACGAAGTTTTTTCAGCCCATGAATACATGCGAGATGCTGAGTCAGCACTTCGACCTGTTGAGAATTTCAATCCACCATTTTCATTCATCCACTTGAGTTGATCTGCAAGCAAAATAAAAGTTGCAATTGCTGGGGTGTTATAGGTCTGATCAAGTCGTGAGTTTTCAATAGCAATATTGAGATCTAAAATCGCTGGGGTCCAACGTCCACTAGCTTTAATTTTTTCAGCGCGAGCAATGGCAGCCGGTGACATCAGTGCAAACCACAAGCCACCATCGGATGAGAATGATTTTTGTGGCGCAAAGTAATAGGCGTCAAATTCTTTTGCATCGACAACAAGTCCACCTGCGGCGCTCGTCGCATCTACTAGAACAAGAGCATCTTTGGTGCCTGCTGGTCTAATAATTGGCATTGCCACACCAGTGCTTGTTTCATTATGTGTAAATGCATAGGCATCTATGCCATCTTCGGCAACGGCAGTTGGGTGTGAACCTGGATCAGATTTAATAATTGATGGCTCACCTAGGAAGGGCGCATCTTTTGCACCCTTGGCGAATTTAGATGAAAACTCACCGAAGACAAGATGCTGTGAACGATTTTCAATTTGAGCAAAGAGTGCGATGTCCCAAAATGCAGTTGTGCCACCATTTCCAAGAATTACTTCATAACCATCTGGAAGTGAAAATAGTGATTTCAAACCTTCGCGAACTTCATGAACTACATTTTTAACAGGTTTTTGTCGGTGCGACGTTCCAAGAATTGATGCGCCACTCTTATAGAAATTATCTAAAGCAGATTGGCGAATCTTTGAAGGACCGCAACCAAAACGACCATCGAGTGGCTTAATGCCATTAGGAATAACGATGCTCATGGATAAATTCTAAGGGAAGTAACGCTGCATCTCCCAATCGGATTTCGCATCGCTTCTGTGATACCTAATACGGTCATGCAATCTGGAATATCTTCCTTGCCAGAATTCAATACTGTCGGGTATCACTCGAAAGCCACCCCAATGCGGTGGAGTTGGCACAACACTTCCTTCTGGCCATTTCTCTGCAGCACCTTGAAAGCGCATCTCTAACTCTTCGCGCGATGAAAGCGGTGCTGATTGAGCGCTAGCCCATGCACCGATCTGACTCGACCATGGTCTAGTTACAAAATAGCTCTCAGACTCTTCACGTGAAATTTTATCTGCTTGCCCTGAAATAATTACTTGTCGCTCCATTGCATACCAAGGGAAAAGAAGTGTTACTTGCGAATTCATTGCAATAGCTTGTGCTTTACGAGATGAATAATTTGTAAAGAAAGTAAATCCACCTTCTGAAATATCTTTTAGCAAAACTGTGCGGGTTGTAATTTCACCAGAACCATCTGCAGTTGAGAGCACCATTGCATTTGCCTCAACAATAATTTCATTTGTAGCCGCAGCAGCCATCCACTCTTCAAATAGGGTGATGGGATCAGCAGGCATTGCATCCAGCCCGACTTCGCCATAGGAGCGCCGCATTGCTGAAATCTTGGCCCTGATTCCGCTTTCCGTCATAGATGTATCTAACGTCACTTTGGCCCGTAGGGCTATCTCAACTTACGTGGTCGCCAGCACACCTTGTATGGGGGCAGAATTACCCCCGTAATACCCACTAAAGGAGCGCGTTGTGTCTGATGATTTCAAGCCAGGTCTCGAAGGTGTCATAGCTTTCGAATCTGAAATTGCTGAACCAGATAAAGAAGGTAGCGCGCTTCGTTACCGCGGTGTTGATATTGAAGATTTAGTTGGACGCGTTTCATTTGGAAACGTATGGGGATTATTAGTTGATGATGAATTTAATCCAGGTCTTCCACCAGCAGAAAAATTTCCGTTACCAGTTCACTCAGGTGATGTTCGAGTCGATGTGCAATCAGCAATTGCAATGCTTGCACCAGCTTGGGGATTTAAACCACTTCTAGATATTTCCGATGAAGAGACTCGTTCAAATCTTGCACGTGCATCTGTCATGGTTCTTTCATACCTTGCACAATCTGCACGTGGTATCGCTGCAACACCAGTTCCAGAATCTGAAATTGATAAGGCGCACACAGTTGTTGAGCGCATGATGATTCGCTGGCGTGGAGAACCCGATCCACTTCACGTGCGCGCAATTGATGCTTACTTTGTATCTGCTGCAGAACACGGAATGAATGCATCGACATTTACTGCTCGCGTTATCGCTTCCACTGGCGCAGATGTTGCAGCCGCACTTTCAGGTGCAATTGGTGCGATGTCAGGTCCGCTACATGGTGGTGCACCTTCACGAGTTCTTGGAATGATTGAAGATGTAGAACGCCTTGGTGATGCACGTAAATACGTAAAAGATTTAATGGACCGCGGAGAACGTTTAATGGGATTTGGTCACCGCGTCTATCGCGCAGAAGATCCTCGTGCTCGTACTCTGCGACGCACAGCAAAAGAATTAGGTGCACCTCGTTATGCAGTGGCACTCGAACTTGAAAAAGCCGCACTCGCTGAATTACATGAGCGCCATCCAGAGCGTGTTCTAGAAACAAACGTTGAATTCTGGGCAGCAATTGTTCTTGATTTCGCAGAAGTACCTGGTCCACTATTTACTTCTATGTTTACCGCAGCCCGCACAGCAGGTTGGTCTGCACATATTCTTGAACAAAAACGTACTGGCCGTTTAATTCGTCCTTCAGCTCGCTACATCGGTAAAGCGCCACGCAAACCAGAAGATGTACATGGCTGGGATGCAACGGTTCATCAACTACATAATTAACCCACTATGTCGCGCAGCATCATGTGGTTTCGGCGCGACTTACGACTGAGCGATAATCCTGCCCTCTTAGCTGCAATTGAATCTGGCGAAGAAATAGTTCTTGTATTTATTTTGGATCCAAAATTAATTAAAATTACAGGTGAAAAAGGCTTAGCGTACTTAGCGCAGTCACTTCGCAGCCTTGATGAATCACTCGGCAATAAATTGATCGTCCGCGAAGGTGATCCAGTTGATGTGCTCAAGGATTTAAAGAAAAAATATGATGCCACATCAGTTCATATTGCAACTGAATATGATGCTTATGCAGTAGCTCGTGATGCGCGTGTTGAAGCCGCGGGAATAGAACTCACACGCACTGGAAGCCCTTATGCAGTTGCACCTGGTCGAGTTAAGAAACCTAGTGATGCAACAAACTATCGCGTGTACACACCTTTTTATCGTGGATGGCTCTTACATGGTTGGCGCGCAGCAGTTGCAGCCCCTAAATCAATAAAGGCTGTTACACCAGATTCGAGTGATAGAAACTTTCCAACATGGCAAGTACCAGAAGGAACAGATATCCCAGTAGCTGGAGAGAAAGCTGCGCACGAAAGATTTAAAAAATTCAAAGCCAAGGGTCTTGATTCATACGATGAGACTCGAAATTTTGCAGGAATAGATGGCACAAGCAAAATGAGTGCACACCTTACTTGGGGAGAAATTCATCCACGAACTCTTCTTGCAGGATTAGGAGAAAGTAAAGCTCACGACACATTTAGAAAAGAAATTGCGTGGCGCGAATTTTATGCAGATGTTTTGTTCAACTATCCCCATACAGATAAAGATTATTACGCACCACAATTTGCGAATATGCGTTATGACGAACCAGGTGAGAAATTCAAAGCGTGGTGTGAAGGCAAGACTGGATACCCATTTGTTGATGCAGGCATGCGTCAATTGGTTACAGAAGGCTGGATGCACAATCGCGTGCGCATGGTTGTTGCTTCATTTCTTGCCAAGGATCTACATATCGAATGGCAGCACGGTGCTCTATTTTTTGAAGAACATCTAGTTGATTTCGATATTGCTTCCAATGCACATGGTTGGCAGTGGACTGCAGGGTGCGGCACAGATGCATCCCCGTATTACCGAGTATTTAATCCCATCGAACAAGGCAAGAGATTTGATGAAAACGGTGACTACATCCGAAAGTACGTTTCAGAGTTAGCGCATCTAGGCGCAGATGAAATTCACGAACCATGGGACCACGTCGATGGTTACAAGAATGGATACGCAAAGAAATTAGTCGAGCACTCACTAGAGCGCCTCGAATCTCTTGCTCGACTAGAAGAAATCAAAGTGCGCAATACCGAGTGATTCTCGTTTAGCTCGATACATCGCAACATCTGCTCTGCGCAATAAATCATGCTCATCGTTATTAGCGGCAACACCGATGCTCACACCTAAATCGATGGATTCTTTTCCAACCAGAAATGGATAGCTCATCGTTGCATGCAGCGCGAGTGCAACTTCCATACTTGTTTCATAATTTGCGTGCAGTAACACACCAAATTCATCGCCTCCTAATCTTGCCAGCGTTGCATCTGGAGGAAGCGCTCTATGAAAACGCATGGCAACTTGTTTTAATATTTCATCACCAATGTCGTGGCCAAATGAATCATTTACTGGCTTGAAACCATCAAGATCTAAAATAAGTAGCGCACCTTCTGAATCGCCAAACTCTTGCATTTCTGCAATTAACTTTCTTCTATTAGATAGCCCAGTTAATTCATCAGTACGAGCAAGAGTTCGCTCGGTTCCAAGGGAACGTGCTTGCCGCAGTGCAATAGTCATTCGAATGAATGCGACAAGAAGTGTGAGCAAAGTAGGAAAGAGTATGAAAGAAGGGAAGTAACCTGGACGAAGAGTAATAATTCCAAGCAGCGTTGCACTTAGAAATACAGAGAGTGCAACAAAGACCGGGTTAACGCCTTCACTCGAACTCTGTTCGCTGGCTTTAAATTGCGTTGACATGACAATTAAGGCAAGTCCAACCAGCCAACCATCATCTGAAATAGATCCAAATGTGTATTTGTTATTTACATGTAGCCACAAAAATAAGAAATCAGAGAAGGCGTAGATAAAGATTCCAGTACTAGCCACAACTGCGCGCTTGGAAATCCTTTGCGATAGAAGAGTTGATATGACAGTTGCTACCAGAATTAAGTCTCCAACTGGGTAGAAAATTGCAAAGAAAGTCATGGACATGTCACCGTTTAATCGTGGCAATACTGGGCCGACAAATAGAGCTGTTCCTAGAGAACCAAGTCCCAAGGCAATAATTGTTGAATCCAGAATTTCAACTGCTGAAATACGCGATCGCTGAGAAAGCAAACGCGGCAGTGCAATAAATGCGGCTGGATAAAAGAGCATATATAAAACATTGGACGCTAATTCACTGGGCAGATTTAAGGTATAAAAAACACTGAGTGAAGAAATGAGCGAACCTGCGGCCCATAACCCGATTGCTAGGGCAAGAAATGCGATGCCGATGTGATCATTAAAACTTGGGACTCCGATAAGTGAAAAGACAAAGAGAATTGCGATTGCGTTATATATCCATAAATCTAAATACACCTGTGGAGTTGTGTGAATTACTCGGGATAAAAGATGAATTGTGAGCAGCAAAAATCCCACGGTATTGAGTGAAAAATATTTACGGAGCACAACAACACCGTAGAAGAAGTAAGACTAAAGACGTATAGGGGTAGCCCTACATCCTTACTTTTGGCGTTGACGCACTCTTACGTTCATTCCAAGCTTGCGCACAAGTGGGCGTGGACCGAAACGAGAAACGGTGCTCAGAATCAAATACTGCCAACCAGGCACGGATAAAACTTTTCCATTCTGGTTTTCTTTCCACGCTTGAGTGACAACTCGATCAGATGAAAGCCACATGAATTCAGGTAAACCATTCATGCGCATACGTCCACGCTCATGAAATTCAGTGCGTGTAAAGCCTGGGCAGAGTGCAGAGATCTTTATGCCAGTGCCACTCATTTCAGTGTGGATGGATTCAGAAAGCACCGTCAGATAAGACTTAGAAGCACTATATGTTCCACCGGCAATCCAACCTGCAACGGATGAAACATTAATTATTGAACCGCTATTTCGCTCTTTCATTTGCGGCAACACTGTGTGCATTAATCGCATGGGCGTGCGCACTAAAACATCGAGTAATTGTTGTTCGGAATCTAGATCGCTCACAGAAAAAGCTTTATTGATGCCAAAGCCTGCATTGTTAATCAGCACTTCAATCTGGTTTTCACTTATGTATTTTTCAACTTTGGCGCATCCAGAATCAGTGGCTAAATCTGCCTGCACAATTGCACTCTGTACTTTGAATTGTGACTCTAATGCTGCTGCACGTTCTTTCATCCGTTCAAGGTCGCGAGCAACGAGGACAATATTGAAACCTTCACGTGCCAGTACGCGAGTAAAACTCTCACCGATGCCTGCGGTTGCGCCTGTAACGAGTGCCCATTTACTCATCTGCTCTCCTTAACTAGACTTGTAATTATGGTACTAGCGGTGGACTTAGGGCAATCAGGCGCAAGATTTAGAACTACCGATACCGAATTCACAAGTAAGCGCTCCAAACTTGCACATGAATCAACACTTGATGTTCTCAATGATTTGTTTATCGAAGCACAAGAACATTTAGGCTCAACTTTTCAAAGCGAATTTGTGGCTCTGAGTATCACAGGTGTTTATGGCGACGTTGGCGATCCAAAACCATATGGCCAGTTAGCGGCGAAATACTTTGGTGCCAAAGCAGTTGCAGTCATTGATGATGGTTTAGCAGGCTATTTCGGTGCACTTAGAAATAATGATGGAGTCACTCTTTCAATAGGAAGTGGAACAGTTGCGATTGCAGGTCGCCGCGGTAGTTATTCACACGCTGATGGACTCGGACATATTTTTGGCGATCTTGGCGGGGGATTCTGGTTAGGCAAAGAAGCTTTAGAGCGCGTACTTGCCACACAGGAAGGCAGAGATGATGCAACGTTCTTATCTGAATTCTTCGAATCAGAGATCAAAACTTATGAATCATTAAAGTCTCACACAGATGCCAAAGCACATCTTCTCTGCATTAATGCAGCAAAGACATTACTGGAAGCTGCAGAAGCAAAGAACACAGATGCAATAACTATTAGAGACAAGGGCGCCGAATACTTAGCTAAAACAATTCGTGCTGCGTGGACAAATGCTGGGGGAATGCGCAATGAAGGAATTTCAATTGCCTTGCTTGGGAAATTGGCAGAAAACAAAGGTTACGCCGAATCTATTCGCCGTAGAACCTCTTCACTTTTGCCACAGATAACTTTAGTTGAGCCACAAGGAAATCATTTAGATGGAGCAATTTTTATTGCTGAGCACGTGCCTGAAGATATAGAACCGCTACTTCGTTGGTGGCATAAGTAATTCACCAATTGCACCAGCTGGAACAAATGGCTTATTTGGCATCACTGCGTTGATTCTTGTGTATTGAGTGTTTTGAACAGGACGTGGATCTAGTTCGCCTTTATTTGGCCAAAAAGAAATTGCGCGTTCGGCTTGCGCAGTAATTGTTAAGGATGGATTTACGCCGAGGTTTGCAGTAACAGCTGCACCATCTACAACATGCATGGTTGGGTAATTCCATACGCGGTGATAGGGATCGATAACTCCTTGGGAAATATCTGAACCAATTACACATCCACCCACAAAGTGCGCGGTAAATGGTGCGCCGATTAAGTCACCGATGTGTCCGCCTGCAAAGCCACCATATTTATGTGCAATACGTCGAACCGTCTCATTAGCAGCAGGAATGTATGTGGCATTTGGGTTTTCAGAGTTATTGGTAGATGTTAAACCTAATCCCCACCACTTTTTCTTTGGCCGTACAGATAGCGCTGAATCTACGTTTTGCATTACTAGTGCAATGACAGTGCGCTCTGACCACTGGTGCACATTTAAGACTCGCAAAAGTAGCGATGGTTTCTTTATGAATTCCTTTAACCATTGACGACGGCGATCTTTTGCAACATTTCCATCAGTCATGATTGTTTGAAGCAAGCCCATTGCATTGCTTCCCTTGCCATATCGGACAGGTTCAACGTGAGTGTGTTCATCGGGAAAGAAAGAAGAAGTGATTGCTGCGCCTTTACTGAAATCAATATCACTTTTTGGCATTAGAGCCCCAGTAAGTGCTTCGCTATTTGTTCGAGATAAGTCACCCAGGCGATCAGAGAGTTTTGATAATTTGCCAGTTGCCTTCATGCGATGCAGAAGTTTTTGAGTGTTATAGGTACCAGCACTGACAATGAGTTGATTAGCCGTGAAAGTAATTGTTCGTCCAAAAAAACTATTTGTTTTCTTGGCTTTAATGATCCACGAACCATCACTTGCTTGTTCAAATGAAGTCACGGTAGTTAGCGGAAATACCTTTGCGCCAGCAGATTCTGCCAGGCCAAGATAATTCTTTGGCAGAGTATTCTTTGAATTAAATCTACATCCGGTCATACACGCACCACATTGTTGACAACCATTTCGCGCAGGTCCAACGCCACCAAAGTATGGATCTTTACTGGCAACTCCAGAACCTTCACCGAAGTAAACACCCAGTGGTGCCATCCTAAATGTGTGTCCGACGCCCATCTCAATTGCAACATCTTTCATTGCTTGATCACTTGGTGAAAAATATGGATTTTCTGCAACGCCAAGCATGCGACTTGCTTGGTCATACCAAGGCAATAACTCTGATTTCCAATCAGTGATGTGTTGCCACTGCTTATCTTCAAAGTATGAATCAGGTGGTTGATACAAAGTATTTGCATAGACAAGTGATCCGCCACCAACGCCTGCACCAGCAAGAATTAACACATCAGGTAATGCATGAATGCGTTGAATTCCCAGTAAGCCAATTTTTGGAAAAAATAGAAATTTTCGTAAACGCCAAGAAGTCTTTGGGAAATCTTTTTCTTTAAATCTTTTTCCTGCTTCTAAAACAGCTACTGAATAACCTTTTTCTGTGAGCCGAAGCGCAGAAACAGAACCGCCGAAGCCAGAGCCAATGATGAGAACATCAAAGTCCTTGGCCATGAGTTATTTTTCCTCTCGAATTTTCCAGGAAGTTCCGTAGCTCTCAAGTAAATCAAGAAATGGCATCGGATCAAACCATTCAGGACCAGAAACGCCACCTTCTGGAACCCAGATCTTGTTATGGATTAACTCCATAGCAATCACTGGATTGATTGCAGTTTGCCAAACTACAGCCTGATCACCGTACTCCTTCATGGACCAAGCGTTATCTACTACGTTGTAGATGTAGCAAGCGTAAGGCTTACTTTCTTTGTTAAGGCCTTTTACAAATGTGCCGGCACAAGTTTTTCCACGCATGCGTTCGCCGAGGGTTGCAGGATCAGGAAGTGATGCAGCAAGTAAGTCACGGGGTGAAACTGAAATGCCCTGAACCTCAACACTTTCTTTGCGGTCGAGTCCCAGCATATGAATTGTCTTTAGGGTTGTGATGAATTGTGCACCGAGCCCATATTTAAAATTAACTTTCTTTGCTTCAATTTTCTGTGGAATCAAGATAACTTCCTCGTGTTCCACATTTACGCATTCAACAGGACCGATACCTTCAGGAAAATCAAAGGTTTCGATTTCGCTAAAAGGTTCTGTTGTGTGCCACCCGCGACCATCTGTCCAGACGATTGGTGGGTTCAGGCACTCTTCAATCGTTGTCCAGATAGAAAATGATGGCGCGAATTCATATCCTTCAACTGTTATATTCGAACCATCTAAAATAGTTATTGAATCAATTTTGCTAAACAAGTGATCAGATGCGTACTTAGCAAACACATCACTCATTCCTGGTTCGATACCCATTCCAACTAATGCAAAAATCTTTCGTTCCGCCCAATTCCAATCACGAGCGAATTGCTCGTCTCCAAGCTTTACGCCAGTTTCGGTATATGGATAGTGAGGATGTGGGCGCGAAAGTGACATTGCCATATCGATGTAATTAACATTTTCAATTTCACAGGCAAGAAAAATCGGCATTACAAATCGAGGGTCAACTGCGTTAATTACAACATCGGGCGCCGCGCGCCTTATGAGGCTGCGAATATCTTCGAGTTCGGCAGCATTAACTTCGGCGGCTGAAAACCTGGAGTCTCTAACCCTTGCAACCGCTTCTTCGGCACGAGATAACGTGCGATCAGCAATAACCATAGAAGTAATGAATGATCTACGAGATGCAATATTGGCTATTGCTCGTCCAACGCCTCCAGCACCGATTACGAGTGCCTTCATTTCTGGCCCCACATGGGATAAAACTCCGAATCAATTAGAAACGTAATTTTAATGGGAAGATTGCTCATTAGCAATATCGGTCCCCGTAGCTCAGTGGATAGAGCAACCGCCTCCTAAGCGGTAGGTCGCAGGTTCAACTCCCGCCGGGGACACTCAAATTATGATTTATGTTAATTAATGTTTAAGAGTAAATCGTTGCAAAGACTTTGGTGCCCACCAATTGCGCTCACCAAACAAACGCATAAGTGCAGGAACTAACAACGCACGAACTAGAGTCGCATCGAGTAACACTGCGAATGCAACACCGAAACCAAGCATTTTAATTGAAGTCACACCACTAGTCATAAATGCTGCGAAGACAACTGCGAGTAACAACGCTGCGGCAGTAATAATGCGTGCTGAACGTTGTAAGCCTTTTGCAACAGCTTCGATATTGGATTTACCATCTAGGTGTTCTTCACGAATACGAGATAGCAAGAAGAGTTCGTAGTCCATTGATAAACCAAAGACTACGACAGCGACCAAAATTACCGATCCAGTATCTAATGCACCCGTGACCACAAAATCACCAACTAACCACTTGAGGTGGCCATCAATAAAGATCCATGTAACTGTACCTAGCGTTGCAATAAGAGATAAGGCGTTAAGTAGCACAGCTTTTATTGGCAAAATTATTGAACCGGTAAAGACAAAGATAAGAATAAATACCGACAGTGCAATCCAACCGAGAGCCCAAGGAAGTGCACGGGCAATTCCATCTTGTGAATCCGTAAAGTCAGCAGCTACGCCACCGATTAGCGTTCCTTGCGGAACTGAGAGGTCTCGAATTTCATGAATAATTCGCTGTGATTCCAAAGTTCGCGATGCTTCGCTTGAAATGACTTGCACACGAACATCGTCTCCAAAATACTCAATTTGTCCGATACGTGAAATTCCGTCCACACCTTGTACGCGTGTCAAGAAGTTATTGATTTCACTCTCTCTTCCAGCTCCGTTTGGAATCACAACTTCAATCGGAGTTCCTTCTAATCCAGTGAATCGATCCTCAATGACAGCCGAAGCGATGGCAGCAGGATCAGATTTCGGAAGCACCCGAGAATCCACCTGAGAAAATGCAATATTTGTAATTGGTGCCGCAAGAATTCCTAGTACTAATAAAGAGCCGATAACGACGGGTACTGGTCTTTTCATAACAGTACGCGCAGTGTGGGCCCATCGACCATCTTCTTTTGGAACGATTCCTGCTTTGCGAATAACGCCTTTATCAACTCTGTGTCCCAAGATCGCAAGAAGTGCAGGCAGTGGAATTAATGCAGCAAGTACCGCTAAAGAAATAACTGCAATGCCTGCATATCCAAATGACTTTAGGAAGTTCAATGGAAATGCCAACAAAGAAGCCATTGTTACCAAAACTGTGAGCCCTGAATAAAAAACAGTTTTGCCTGCGGTTGCGACTGTATTAACTACAGAGTCATGAACGCTCTTACCGGAGTGCAACTCTTCTCGGAATCTATTAACAATAAGCAGTGCGTAATCAATTCCAAGACCGAGTCCCAGACCTGTAATTAGATTGAGAGCAAAGACAGAGACATCTGTAAAGAGGGTAAAGATAAAGATGATTAAGAATGACCCAAGAATTGCACTAACGCCCACAAACAATGGCATTGCTGATGCAACCATCGCGCCGAATACGAAAATTAAGAGGATAAAAGTAAGGGGGATTGCAATGGCTTCTGCCAACAACAAATCTTCTTTAATTTTATTGTTTATTGCATGAGTAATTACTCCACCGCCGGAGGCATAGACAACAAAATTTCCTTGCTTGCCATCAAATTCTGCTTGAATTACCTTGCCGATTTTTTCAATAGAAGCCCAGTCATTGGAAGCAGGGTCTGTGTAAATAAATAAGAACGCCGCTTTGTCATCAGATGCTTTCATTGCAGGTGCACCACCGGTGCTCCAGTAAGAAATCGTGCGTTCAACGCCAGCAACTTCTTTTACTCGAGCTTCTAGAGCAGCAGCTTCAGTAATGACATCAGGATCATTGATACTTCGATCTTGTGTATCAACAACGAGAATTGCAGCAGGTTCCTGGACTTTAAATTTATTGGTCAGATAGTCGTACGCTTTTGCTGAATCGCTATTGAGATCGGAATAACCACCGCTATCTAATTTAGAGAATGCGAGAGATCCAACGCCACCAGCGGCAAGAATTCCGAGAATGAAAAGAATTAGAACCGACTTCTTACGACGAACTATGAACCTTCCCAGCCCTGCAAACATCATCTCCCCTTATCTGAACACTGTACAGATAATATCCAGCCTATTTGAACATTGTCAAGATTAGGGGAATACTGGTCCCATGACCACTGCCAGGGCGCGCACCCATTATCACCATGGCGATCTTGAAAGCGCGCTAATCAGTACAGCCCGAAGACTGGTAAGACAAGATGGCGCCGAACATCTTTCACTGAGACAAGTTTCGCAAGAAATTGGAGTAAGTCCTAGTGCTGCCTATCACTATTTTCCCGATCGAACTTCTTTGCTTTCAGGACTCGGCTTTTCTTTATTTGAAGAGCTAGCAGATTTTCAAGAAAAAGAAATTTCAAAGATACCTGGTAACTCTGCACGAGCAGCGCGAGAACGTTTTAGAGCGTTGGGTCGAACATATTTTCATTGGGCAAGAAAAGAACCGCACCTTTTTAATTTGATGTTTGGTGATTTTTGCTCACTAGAAAAAAGTCCAGAAAATCAGCGCGAAGAAAATCGTGCTTTTGTTAATCTCACGAAATGTCTTGACGAACTGTATGAATTTGATTTGATCAGCAAAAAAATGAGACCGTATGGTGAACTTCTATCATGGTCGGTTGTACATGGTGCAACTAGCTTGATCATTGGTGGCCATCTTGAGGTTGAAGACTTTGAAACCACACTTGATGCAGTGGAGCTTGCTCTCGGAATCAAGAGCTAGGGTTAACCATGAGCGAAATTTTGCCAAGTGTTACCTCTGATGAAATAGATCACGATCAAGCCCTAGAAGATGCGAAGCGCGAGGCAGA
>Ga0208082_1000299_pt1 | contig 15080 bp, 16 predicted proteins | sample LakMenE09Jun09ns_FD_150683 | JGI IMG/M metagenome (GOLD analysis project Ga0208082, IMG submission 150683) | Freshwater microbial communities from Lake Mendota, WI - 09JUN2009 deep hole epilimnion ns (SPAdes) | ecosystem: Environmental > Aquatic > Freshwater > Lake > Epilimnion/Euphotic zone ... | reverse complement strand
AAAAAACCCCGCCACTTTATGTGGCGGGTTTTTTTAATTCCTTTTTCTTTTGTTCAATTCCAAACTGAATTCTTTACTCGTTTTCAACTTCTTTGCGAAGTGGTGTTTCTATCCGTTCAAAAATCTGTGCCATTACCTCTTGATCGGCCTTTGACAGATGATCAAGAAATCTAGCCCGCACGCTTTCAACATGGTCAGGGGCTGCAGCAACAATTGCCTTCCAACCCTTTGGAGTCATCACTGCAAAGTAGCCTCGCTTATCTACTGGGCAGGGTTCGCGTTTTAGCCATCCGGCTTTTTCCATGACCTTCATTCTATGAGAAAGTCTGGAACGAGAAAGTAGAGCGATTTTTGCCAACTCACTCATTCGCATTTGACGATCTGGTGCATCACTAAGAAGTGCCAGGATTTCATAATCAGGAAGCGTTAGATCGTGTTCTTTAAGATCTGCGTCCAGGGCGGCCAATAGCTGTCGGCTAGCGATGATGTACCTACGCCAAGCAACCATTTCATTGGGGGTTAACCACTTGGGTGCTGTAGCGTTTTCACGTGACATACGCGTATTCTACGCGAAATGTTGAAGGTTCAACTATTTTCTTAAGGGGCTAATTTCGTGAGTTTAGAAAAGGCAGGATTAGATCTAAGCCACCAAGACCAGGGGTTTCGACCTCAAGATGATATGTACCGGCACTTCAATGGCACGTGGCTAAAAAATGCCGTCATCGCATCTGATCGTGCATCAGACGGGGCTTTCACAGCCCTTCATGTTGAGGCAGAGGCTCGAGTACGAGAGATTATTGAAACCGCCTCAGGAAGTGATGAGGCCAAAAAGCTTGGCGATATCTACGCATCATTTATGGATGCCACATCTGTTCAGGCTAAAGCGGCTCAACCCATACAAGAGAATTTGGCTGCTGTAGATACGATCGAAAACCTTAATCACTTCATCACCGTCCTTGCCAAATTAGAGGCGCTAGGTGTTTCGGGAATCTTTGGGACATTTATCTATGCAGATATGAAAGATGCTTCTACAAATATTTTGTACATGCAGCAAGGTGGAATCTCACTGCCCGATGAGGCCTACTACCGTGAAGAGGTCTACCTGGAAATTCGCGCTGCATATGTTGCCCATGTGGCAAAGATGTTCGAACTGGCCGCGGTTGCACATGCTAAGGAACTTGCAGAAAAAGTCCTAGCTTTGGAAACCAGCATTGCCAGCCATCACTGGGATCAAGTCAAAGACCGGGATGCAACCCTTACTTATAACAAGCTATCTCGCAGCCAGGTAAAAGCGCTCATGCCAACATTTGATTGGGATTCTTATCTGTTACATGGTCAGATTCCATCGATCGTTTTGGATTCAGTCATCGTGCAACAACCCTCATTTTTCGAAGGGCTCGATTCAATTCTTCAAAACTTCGATGCCAGCAGTTGGAAGGCATGGCTAAAGTGGCAAATAATTAGCGGAGCATCGCCTTATCTTTCATCAGAGTTTGTTGATCAGAACTTTGAATTTTATGGAAAGACTCTGAGTGGTACTCCAGAACTTCGCGAGCGCTGGAAACGTGCTGTCTCGCTAATTGAGGGCTCACTTGGAGAAGCAGTCGGCAAGGTCTATGTCGAAAAGTATTTTCCTGCCGAGGCAAAAAAGCGAATGGAAGAGTTAGTAGCAAATTTGATCCAAGCCTATGAAATCAGCATTAAAGAACTGCCGTGGATGGGTCCTGAAACAAAAGTTAAGGCGCTAGAAAAACTGGGTAAGTTCCGTACAAAGATTGGCTACCCAGACAAGTGGCGTGACTACAGTGAACTTAAAACAACCCCCGATGACCTCTATGGAAACGTTGGTCGTATAGTTAAGTTCCAACGAGACTTTGAACTAGCAAAGATAGGCAAACCTGTAGATCGCGAAGAGTGGCACATGGCTCCACAAACAGTAAATGCCTATTACAACCCGGTCATGAATGAGATTGTTTTTCCGGCAGCGATTTTGCAGCCACCCTTCTTTGGATTAACCCATGATGACGCCGTTAACTATGGCGCGATTGGCGCAGTAATTGGCCACGAGATTGGTCATGGCTTTGATGACCAGGGCTCAAAATATGATGGAGATGGCGCCCTTACAGATTGGTGGAATGAGCAGGATCGCGCAGCATTTGAAGAGCGCACTAAGGCGTTGATTTCTCAATACGATGTATTAGCTCCCGAAGAGGCACCTGATGTAACTGTTAATGGCGCACTGACAATTGGTGAAAACATCGGTGATTTAGGTGGCCTAACCATTGGATACAAGGCCTACCAAATCTCACTTGCAGGAAAGCAAGCACCCGTCATTGATGGGCTAACTGGCCAGCAGCGCTTCTTCATGTCCTGGGCCCAAGTCTGGCGCACCAAGGTTCGCCCAGAAGAAATGCGCCGCCGAATCGCAACAGACCCGCACTCTCCTGCCGAGTTTAGATGTAATCAAATTTTGAAAAACTTTACGCCTTTCTATGATGCATTTAATGTTGGCCCAACAGATGGTTTGTGGCTGGATAAAAAAGCACGAGTTGAGATTTGGTAAATCTTTGAGTTTTTCATTTGAGATCAAACACAGTGCAGCTGATTCTTTGGCGCGCGTTGGAACAATCTCCACACCACATGGTGATGTTCAGACCCCTGCATTTATACCGGTAGGAACAAAGGCAACAGTTAAATCTGTTCTGCCAGAGGCCATGGCAGATCTGGGTGCACAGGCGTTGCTTGCAAATGCTTATCATCTCTATTTGCAGCCCGGTTCAGATGTATTAGATGAAGCAGGCGGTCTCGGCCAATTTATGAATTGGCCTGGGCCCACATTTACAGACTCCGGTGGCTTTCAAGTTTTGTCATTGGGAGTTGGCTTTAAGAAAGTATTGGCGATGGATGCTCAAACTTTTAGGCGAGATGATGTGATCGCCGGCAATAAAGAAAGATTGGCACATGTCGATGATGAAGGCGTAACTTTTAAATCGCATTTGGATGGCTCGATGCACCGCTTTACTCCTGAGATTTCGATGCAGGTTCAGCATCAAATTGGCGCCGACATTATGTTTGCCTTTGATGAGTGCACCACATTGCACAACACTCGTCCTTATCAAGAGTTAGCGATGGATAGAACATATGCATGGGCCATTCGATGTCTTGATGAACATAAGCGACTTACTAATGAGCGAATTGATAAGCCCTACCAAGCACTCTTTGGAGTTATACAAGGTGCCCAATATGAAGATCTGCGCAGAAAAGCTGCCTTAGATCTTGGTGGGATGAACAGTGACGGCCAAAGCTTTGATGGCTTTGGAATCGGTGGGGCGTTAGATAAAGAGCAGCTTGGGACAATTGTTAGCTGGGTTAATCAAAGCCTGCCGGAGGACAAACCTAAACACCTGCTGGGAATTGGGGCGCCTGAAGATTTATTTGTTGGCGTAGAAAATGGATGCGACACATTTGATTGCGTATTAGCCAGTCGAATTGCACGCACAAGTGCTGTTTACACAATGGAAGGGCGTTTTAACCTATCTAACAGCCGTTTTAAGCGCGATTTCACTCCAATCGATGATGAATGTGACTGTTACACCTGCACGCACTACACACGGGCTTACGTGCACCATTTATTTCGAGGAAAAGAGATCCTTTCGGCAACTCTTGCAACAATTCACAACGAGAGATTTATTGTGCGCTTAGTAGATCAAATGCGTCAGGCGTTAATCGATGGCAATTTTGCCGATATGAAGTCAGATTTCCTTGGGCGATACAAGCACCGAAGTGGACAGGCCCGAGATTAAGCTAGGAGTATTTCTTCTAAGGCTTAGAAAGTTTTGGTAAGTGCAAGTTGTATTTAATTGAAATTTCACGCACAAGAACTACCACCAGACCCCCCACAAAAACTGTCACTGCTGTGTCTACTCCCATTGAATCAAGAGTCAGATAAACAAGTGCTCCCGAAAGACATGCTGTCCCGATGGTTTCACGGTGTAAAAGCACTGGTTCGGTTTGGCACATAATATCTCGAAACAAACCTCCGGCAACGGCGCCGGTCAAGCTCAAAACAGCAGCTGCTGCAAATGGAGCATCATTTGTTAATGCAAACTGCGCACTTGAAACTGTTGCAACAGCCAAACCTAAAGTATCCAAAGACAATGCAAATCGGCCAACGTTTTGTGTTTTACCAAGTGCAATGGTGATGATAAATGCCCCAACCACAGGAGCAAATAACCATGGAGATAAAACCCAAGGTGGCTGCTCGCCCATGAAAACATTTCTAAATGTTCCACCAGAAAGAGATGCCACTGCTGCAATCAGCAGGATTCCACCAAAATCTAAACCTTTACTTGCAGCAACTCTGGCACCTACTAAGGCAAATGCAAAAGTTGAAATTAAATCTAGAGCAAATACTAGAACATCTAAATCCATAGGTTGACTCTAGCGGAGGGTTTATATCAAAAGTAGTTTTTTTGCCTGATCGACTGCGCTGTGTCTGCCATCTACATCGAGTTTGCGATATAGATTTCTTAAGTGTGTCTTCATTGTATTTTGAGAAATGTGCAACTTCTTAGAAATAGCACTAATAGGAACACCAGTGGACAGGTGCTTTAAAATCTCCACCTCTCGCTTTGTGAGTTTTTCACTGAGAGCGCCCTGCTCAACACCTTTTGCACTTATTCGTTGACCCATAACCTTGACTAAGTTTTCTCTAAATGCTGTTGGTTTTGCCACTGCAGCTTTAACCAAGATTGGATAAAGATTCTTTTGACGGACAAAAAAGTCATTAAATCCAACTTCTGCTCCAACATTTAATGCTTCGGCCAGTTTTTGAAGAGCTAATGTTTCATTATCGTTATTTAGAATTGATTGATATACGTATTTTTCAATTTTTTCTCGTGCTGTTGTTTCGGACAAGTCCTCAGCTGAATTTTTTCTCTCCTTCAGGTCATGAATACCATCAAAAGTGATTTCAATTTCACGTGTTAAGTCAATTTTTGGAGCTCGTAGCATTAAATCTTTCAGGCGAGGAATATCAAGTATTGCCGAGCGAAGAAGTATTTCACTTGAATCAATCATCCACTCCATCTCGTGAGTGAAGGAAAATGAAGATTGCTCGGTCTGCAACTCTTTAATCACATCAACTGCTTGATGAATCAATCCGCGCGAAATCTCTAACCGAAGTGAATTGTCCGCAGCCTGAAAATACCAAGGCCACACCTGAACAGTTTGTGAAATATCTTGAAGATGATTTAAAGTTTTTGTGGCCAATTCACTCTGTAACATCTCAATCTGACACCTTGCCAATACTAAATAAGCATCAAAGGGTGCACTTATTGAAGCGAATCCAAATGTATCTGCCTGTGTGATTGCGATATTTGCTTGTTCTGCCGCCTCAAAAATTCGACCCTCTGCCCACAAAGCCATGGAGTTCATGCACGCTAAATGATAAGGAATATTGACTGTAATTTCTGAGGACTCAATGAGTTTGGCTTGCTTTAAAGTTTGAACAACTTCACTATGCTGATCGTGTAAGAAATGAATTGAGGCCTTAACTCTTAGTAATGCGATTTTATCCGTTGCTTCTATCGTTTCAATGGGATTCTCAAAATTTAAAGCTTCATCTATTTTCGTGAGCGAGCGTTTAAATTGTCCGCGGGTAAAATAGATATGAGCCAAGATCATTGCTGAGAGTTGGTGTAAAAACACTAAATTTTTATCTTGTTGCCCAATGTAATCAAGTTCTGTGGCCATCGCCTCTGCGACTTCAAACTCAGAATTGACTAAATGCCCAATTATTTTAATCGTTTTTCTCATTACCCCAAGGTGCGCCGTTGGATCAGAAATGTAATCAGACCACTTAATAAGCAAATCCCCTCGACCGGCAATTGCCATCTCTCGAATGCTGGTTTTTAGGACTTCTTGTAGCTTTTCAAAGTTTTTAGATAGATACATGTGTTCAATAGCCACACTTGGCTGAGATTTTTCTAGGAAATATGTAGCTAAGCGAGAATGAATTTCCTCTGAGTCAGAGATTTTTATGTTGTTCATTTCGGAGATCACTTGACGAGTTAGCTTGTTTAGCTTGAAGATTCGATTACTACCTGAAGTAACAGATAGAAAAATTCCATCTGAGGCAAGTTTGTTCATATCTGATTCAGAAAAATCTTGGCCAAGAATAATTGATGCAGTTTCCATATCAAAACTTTGCACCAGACTCAGCCTAGTTAAAATAGATTGCTCGTCTTGATTGAGGTTTTTGAATACTTCTTGAGTTAGGGCAATGAGAGGATCACTCTTATCCATCTGTTCAAAATTTGAAATCTGCGATCTAGCAATCGATCTAGTTAAAAGCTGTACCGCGGCTGGCCACCCATCACATTTTTCAATAAGTGCTCGGTTTTTAGAATCTTCAACGTCAACATCATTTATTTTTGCAACTGCCGCAACTTCGCTATCTGAAAGCTTGAGGTCTACTGCATTGATCAGGCTGTAGTTTCCTAAACTTGCATAACGGTTAAGTGAATACTCAGGCGTTTGTCTACGAATTAAGACTAAGTGAGAATTTTCCGGGAGATTGTCTATTAATTCTTGGCCAAATTTAGAAATTTCAGGATTATCAATAGTTCCTTTATCGATCACAAAATTAATGGCATGCTTGACTGATCGGGCAGCATCGATGAGTTCCCTCATATGAACTTGTGGATCCTTTGATATATGAGAATCAGGATCAAACTGGAATTCTGGAATAGCTTGGCGAATTGAAAATGCTATCTGCTCAAAAAAACTTTGGATGGAATCTCTAGGATCCATTAAAAGCCAAATTGTTGGACGATCTGTGCTTTGGGCCCATTCAGAAACTAAAGAAGTTTTTCCATATCCGGCTGGTGCTACAACAACGGTTACTCCAGGAACATTTTTTTCGAAAAGATTAAACAAATGAGGCCTTGAAATGAAGTTGGCCGGAAGACTTGGCTTAAGACTTCTTGAGATACTTGGCTCTGGCGGGGCAGCCTCAAAGTTCTTCATGGGGTTATTTTCCGCCGAAAAAGAAGCAAAATTCAACTAATCCTCACCCTATCAGGGGTGAGATAAAGGGCTACTTAATCTTGATTTACCAGGTCGAACCCGGCTCGATTAAGCCCGAATTAAGCGAATTTACCGGTGACTAAGAAGTAAACGCGACGTGAAACCGAAACCGCGTGATCGGCGTAGCGCTCGTAGTAGCGGCCGAGCAGCGTTAAATCTACGGCCGTCTCAACCCCATGCTTCCAATTTGGTGCAACCAGTGCTGAGATAAGTTGGCGATGAAGATCGTCGATCTCATCATCATCTCTTTCGATTTCAAGGGCCATGTCTGTATCTCGAGTGCCGATAACTAGAGCAGTCTTCTTGGCAATCTTTTCTGCCGCCTTGCCTAGTGCATCAAAAATTGGATGTAGCTCGGCAGGAATTGCAGACTCTGGGTGGCGAAGTCTGGTGATTTTTGCAACGTGGTGTGCCATATCCCCCATACGCTCTAGATCAGCGCTCATACGCAGCGCTGTAGCGAGCGCTCGCAGATCTGAGGCCACTGGTTGCTGACGAGCCACGATGTCGATGATTCGGGCATCTAGATCATGTTGGAAATCATCGATGGTTACATCTGATGCAATGATCTCTTCGGCCAACTTCAAGTCGGATGTCAAAATTGATTGCGTAGCTTTTTGAATTGTGCCCGAGACCTTCTCGCATAGATCAACCAGTGACTGCGAGACGCTATCTAGTTCATCTTGGAAGACTGATCTAATAAGTGCCATGGGCTAAAGGTACGCGATAGTGGTGAATAAATGCAGATGATCAGGTGAACAAAGGGCAAACTAAGCGGCCGTGCCAAAGGGGGGCTATAGGATCGCCATATGAGGCTTTTCCGCAAGGAATCACCGGTTTTAGAGCCCAATGCCCTGCCTTCGGTCCTACTAGAGGCCCTGGGTCAGCTAGACCAAAACGCCCTGGTCCTGGCACCGGGTGAGGTAATTGTCTTTGCCAGTGAAAACATAGATCACATAGGAATTTTGCGTGATGGGCTCATTCAGAGTCAGGAATTGCTCGCAATTATTCGAGTGGTCAGAAGAACAAACATAAAACAAACAGGGACTATTGAAGTTCCGCGTGGCCCCATTGGTGAGGGCCGGCATGAGTTAACGGTCAATGTAATCCCATTGATTAAGGAACAGCTGGTACTTGTTTTGCTATCAGATGAAAGTCAAGCACAGAGAATTCAAGATGTGCGAAGAGATTTTGTTGCAAATGTCTCCCATGAGTTAAAGACACCAATTGGTGCGTTGTTACTACTCAGTGAAGCAGTTCTAGGTGCGAAAGATGATCCGGAAGCAGTTACAAAGTTTGCAACAAGAATGCAGATTGAATCTAAACGCTTAACAGATCTAGTTCAAGAGATTATCAATCTCTCACGTTTACAGGATTCAGATCCTTTATCTGTGCCTTCTGAGTTAAATGTTCAAGATCTAGTCAGCGAAGCAATAGATCAAAGCCAAGTCGGGGCAGATAACCGCAAGATCAAGATATCTACGGGCGATATAGCCAATGGAGTTGTCCTGGGAGATCGTGATCAACTAATTATGGCAATACAAAATTTAGTTGAAAATGCCGTTAACTACTCACCTGAAGGAACACAAGTTACGGTTTCATCTATTGTAAAAGATGGAATTATCACAATTTCGATTACCGACCAAGGAATAGGCATTCCAGAAAATGAAAAAGAGAGAATTTTTGAGCGCTTCTACAGAGTCGACCCAGCCCGATCTCGAGAAAGTGGAGGAACAGGGCTTGGATTGTCTATTGTTAAACATGTTGCCACCAAGCATGGTGGCGAAGTAAGTGTGTGGAGTGTGGAAGATGTTGGAAGTACGTTTTCCTTAAAACTCCCGATTTTTTCTAAATCTGAGGAGGCTATGTAGTGACAAAGATTTTGATCGTTGAAGATGAATCATCTTTTTCTGAAGCGTTGTCATTTCTCTTGGGTAAAGAAGGATATGAAGTTGCTGTTGCTGCAACAGGCACAGATGCGATTAAGCAGTTTAATGAAAATGGCGCAGATCTCATCTTGCTTGATTTGATGATTCCAGAGGTTTCAGGTGTTGAAGTGTGTAAAACAATTAGAACTACTTCCCAAGTTCCGATTATTATGCTCACAGCCAAGGACTCTGAAATCGACAAGGTAGTTGGCTTAGAGTTAGGCGCAGATGACTATGTAACAAAGCCATATTCATCTCGCGAGCTAATTGCCCGAATTAAAGCTGTATTAAGGCGTGGATCTGGCGAAGATGTTGCAACAGAACATGGCATTCATAGCGTTGCTGGAATTCGGTTAGATATCGGAAAGCACCAAGTAACAGTCAATGGGACACAAATTTCTTTGCCTCTTAAAGAGTTTGAGCTACTGGAGTTTTTGATGCGAAACTCTGGTCGTGTATTGACTCGCTCGCAATTAATTGATCGTATTTGGGGTGGGGACTACTACGGAGATACAAAAACTCTAGATGTTCATATCAAGCGTCTTCGGTCAAAGATTGAGGCTGATCCGGCCAATCCAGTTTTGATTCAAACTATTCGTGGCCTTGGCTACAAATTAGAAAGCAATTAACTTAAACGTTTAATTCGTGCTTTCGCCGCAGACATTGCAGGTGGCTCTGAACCTAGTATTGCAAAGAAAATATCTAAAGCGATACGAGATATCTTTAGCCAGATTCTAGATTTTTTCTTCAAACCTAAAAGTGTGAGCTCTCTAGGATCCAAGGTTGCTATCGCAGCATTTGCTATTAATTTATAGAAATATTTGCCTGCGCCATTAAAGGGTGGATTCAAAATAAAATTGACTACTTCTTCCGTCCGATCCGCGTGGCGAAGATCGTTATCCCTAAAATCATCAAGGGTGGCTTCTAACTCAGCAACAGTTTGTGGCGCAGTCACCAGCCCCAAAGGAATCGAGCTTCTACTCCATTCACGCACATATGCATCGGCGCCCTTATCGATGGGATAACCAAGTGCCAGATGTGCCTTTAAAAATGAGTCAGTAAATGCGCAGTGCACCCATAGTAAAAATCGAGGATCCTTTGCTTGATAGTTTTTTACTTGATTATTCTTATCTTCAAACTCTCCCTTAACGCGCTCATGCATTGCATTTACTCGCGCTGCTTCTTTTTCAATTACTTCAGTGGATGCAAATGTTGTGACAGTCAACCATCTGGTAGTGCCCGCAAGTCTGCCTAAGGGATCACTTTCATATCGTGAATGTTCTGCCACTCCAGATAATGGCGCAGGATGAGCTGCCTGTAGCAATAACGCACGCACTCCCCCTACTAATGTTGCGATGCTTCCATGAACCTGCCACACAGCACTATCTGGTCCAAACAATCCAATGTCGTTTCCAGTTTCTATTGTGGCAACCCAATCTGGCCGACCATCTTTTGAACCTGAAACATTTTCACGGAACTTGTCGGCTAGCTGTTTTGTTAAACGAGAATTAAGAATTAATCACTCCTGTTGATAGAAGTATCAGTAAGGTCGAACCAAGTGCGATGCGATAGATGATAAAAGGCATAAAGCTTTTAGTCATAACAAATCTAATAAGCCAGGCGATAACAAGATATCCAACGACAAATGCAATTGCGGTAGCTGTTAAGGTTTGTGAGAGTGAAAAAACGTTTGTGCTTACATCCTCAGTTAACCCCTGGCTTAGTTGATAAAAACCGCTGCCAAAGACTGCTGGAATCGCCAGTAAAAATGAGTAACGCAGAGCAGCCTCACGTGAATATCCAAGTGCTCGACCCATTGCAATGGTTGCACCAGATCGCGAAACCCCAGGAATAAGTGCCATGGCCTGGGCCACTCCGTAATACAAACCATGCTTATTCGAGAGCGCCTCAAGTGTTCTTTGCGAGCTTCCGAACTTGTCCGCAATTCCCAGAATAACTCCAAAAACAATTAAGACAGTTGCGATAAGCCAAAGGGAGCGCAAATCATTTTCAATAAAGTGTCGGCCAAAATATCCCAATACAACTATTGGAATTGAACCAATGATGATCAACCATCCCATACGAGATGCTTGTTTTTCGTCCGGCAGTAGTTGGTTAGATTTTTTCAGAGATCTAAACCAAGCACGAACTATTGCGGCGATGTCTTTGCGGAAAAAAATAAGAACTGCAAGCTCGGTGCCAATCTGGGTTATGGCAGTAAAGCGAGCGCCAGGATCTTGGGCTTTATCCATGAACTCACCAGCGATACGAATATGCGCACTAGATGAAATAGGTAAAAACTCCGTCAGGCCTTGAATGATGCCTAGAAAAATTGCTTCAAACAAAACTTTCTCCTGTCGAAGTCGTTACAGATCATTGTATTGATTATTTGAATTGCCTGGGTGAATTCTGCGCGTTGCAGAGCAATTAAGAGATGCTCTTCAGCTGTTCAAGATGAGCGCCAATATGCCCACCGCAAGATTTAACCCAGGAAGTTAAATAAACCGGCCCTTTCTCAGGATGCACAGAAGTTCTATTCCAATCATCTGCAGATGCATTTTTCAAAATCTCAAAATTCATGTTGTGTGTAGCTTCAAAGGATGCGATTGAGAGTGCAACGCTTCTTTTGTCGTAGTGCAAACCATCAGGAAATTTTTCTTCATCAAAGAGCACGATATTTGGATTATCTTCCGATAATGTTTTAGCAAAACGTGCTCCAAACTGGATCTCCGAATCTGCCATGTGGTGAATAACAAAAGCAGGTGACCACTCACCATCTGATGGGGATTGAGTGAGTTTTTCTGTTGGAGTTGCCTTAGCTGCCTTTATAAAGGCCTGTGCGTTTTGAGAGTATGTTTCAAGGAGTTCCTGTGGATTCATAGGCCAATCCTACATTCCTCATTCAGGAAGATAAATAGAGGAAAAGTCATAGATAATAGGCGTAAGGCGAGTCGCTGCTTAGAAAAGGAATCCACCATGTCCCAATCACCTGTCGAGCAATTAGGAATTAAAGGAACAGATTTCGTAATGTTTAGTACCAACTGGTGTGGCTACTGTAAGCGACTTAAGAGTCAATTAAATGAGTCGGGTGTTGAGTTTCGCGAAGTAAACGTTGAAGAGGAGATCGAATTTGCTCCATTTGTTGAGTTAGTCAACGGCGGTAATCGTGTTGTTCCAACGCTGCTGTTTTCAGATGGATCATCTCTTACCAACCCTTCAGTGATAGCAGTTAAAGAAAAGATTGCTTCTCTGAATTAACTTCCGATCGTTACACCTACATCTGAGCATCGTTTAGTAATTGAAGCAGTGATTGACTCGATATTTTCTTGAGATCCTTGAGCGGTTTGAGATTTACCGAGTGCATCAATGAGTAATCTGATGTCCTCTGCAAGTCCTGTGGAAAGAAGTGACCTAGCTTGATCACCAACGAGTGAATTAATTTGCGAACTTAATCCTGAATCGATCAAACCAGATTGATAGGCAGTCGTTATCCCGCCTATCGTTGAAGACAAAGCCTTGCAGGCTGCTGCATCGGTTGCAGTTTTTGCAAGATCTCCAACTCCGCATCCTGTAAGAACTACTAGAAGTGATGAAGAGATGGCAACAGTCAGAATTTTCATGGCGAAACCATATTGAGGTTTGCTGAGATTTCACTTAATTTCCCCTGCATGGGGTTGGACTGCCTACAAACACCTGCAGACTCTGACACACTTGAATCATGATGATGAATCTAAATGTTCGACTAATAAGCGTTTCACTTTTGATACCTCTTCTTCTGACCGGGTGCAGTAGCAGCCAAACCGTTGTTGAAAGCAGCGAGCAAGTTCAACTACTAAACGCCCCGACTACATGTGAACTACCTGATGTAATAAAAACTTTTAACGATTCAATTGCTGGCTCAAAGTATGTTCCGACAGATTGGCAACCATCCCCAGGCACCGACTTAGCAGCTGCCATTGATGCAGGTGGAATTGCTTGCACCTATGGGATTCAAGTCGCAGAGGTTGGCGGAACCATTATGTGGGCTCCCAATAAAGATGGGTTATGGGATCAGAGAGTGGAACTGTGGAGTGCTAGTACTTATGAAAAATTTGATATCGCAGGGATCAATGAAGATGATGCCTACATTCTTCAAGATGACGTAACAGGTGCTGACGGAGCACAAATTTGGCAGATAAATTTATTGATTAGTGGAGTTTGGATCCAAATTGGCGCATCATTTATTCAAACAATGGAAGAAGCAACTCCATTTATACAGGCATCAATAAATGCACTAGAAAATAGCGACTAGGTAAAAATCTTTAGTAGCGAACTGATTGGCTTTCCAACTTCTGCTGGATGCCGAAACTTTAATCGTGGGTTTATTGAATAACTATTGCGCCGTCCTACTTTTGAAATGCTTACATAGCCAGACTCTTCAAGGTCGGCCAAAATAGCCTGGGCACTTCTCTCCGTTATTCCCACAGAGTCAGCTATATCTCGAATCCGCGCATCAGGATCACGGCTTAAGTGAATTAGGACATGTCCATGATTGGACAGAAATGTCCACTCCCGAGACTGCTGCGCCGCCTTTGCCATAGGCTGATAATACACGTATTTTGACACATGAATTGTATTTCAGGTATCTTTGAGGCAAGAGAAGGAGATCACCATGCAAAGCTCATTAGATCTGGCTGTTAACAATCTGACCTCAGTAGCCGTTTTATTGTTTGCCCTTGGATTCTTCGCCTCTCGAATTAACAGTGACGTGCGGATGCCTGAATCTGTCTACCAATTTATCTCAGTCTTCCTCCTCTTTGGAATTGGCCTTAAGGGAGGGCACGCTCTCAAAGATGTAACTTTTTCAGATTTTATTGCTCCCTCGATTGCGACCATAGTTCTCGGTTCAACAATTCCATTCCTAGCCTTTTATGTTTTGGTTTTTGTTAGAAAGTTAAATCAATCTGACCGTGGCGCTATTGCCGCTCATTATGGATCTACCTCACTAGTTACCTTTACTGCGGCCCTTTTTTTCTTAGAGGGCTCTGGAATAAAAGTCGAGGGCTATGCCACCGCGCTTCTTACCATTATGGAGATTCCAGGGATCATTATGGGTATCTATCTTGGAACAAGACACCGAGATACCAAAGTCGCATGGAATGTGACAATGCGAGAAGTTCTTGCAGGAAAAACAGTGGTACTTCTAGTTGGTGGACTGATGATCGGTGCGGTCACAACTGATTCTGGATATGAAACAGTAACTCCATTCTTCATCAATCTTCAAAGTGGATTTCTCGCTCTTTTCTTATTACACCTTGGATATTTAGCAGGTACAAATTGGAATGAGATCAAACACGTTGGTTTTCAAATGAGTGTCTTTGCAATCCTTTTCCCGATCCTTATGGCGGTATTGGGAATGTTCGTTGCCAACTTCGTAGGTCTTTCTTTAGGTGGAACAGTGATGCTGGGGGTCCTGTGTGCAAGTGCGTCTTATATCGCCGCACCTGCAGCTGTTGCAGTTGCACTACCCGAGGCAAAGGCATCGCTGGCGTTGGTCTCTAGCATTGGGGTTACATTCCCATTTAATTTAATTATTGGTATCCCTTTGTATCTTCAAATCGCTCGAATGATTCAGGGCTAGGCACAGAAAATATTGTGCTTACACTTGTGGCATCGGCATAACGCTGCCAAGAGTTCCGTACTTACCCCCACCAAGTCTAAGTAGAGGGTCAACTTTTTCAGGGTCAATCACGATTCGATCTTTCTCATCTTTGCTTACCGCTTCATCTGCGACCCAAATTTTAGATATCTTCGCAAAGATTAAAATCTGACTACTTTCCTCGATTTTTACCTCTTTTGAAAGCGTGCAGGCAAAGTTAATTCTGCATCCGTCAATTAACGGTGTAGGCCATTGCCAGGAAGTTACAGAGATACCAAATTGTGTAATTTCACTAACGCCGTGGTCTAGGGAAATTGCACTCTGTTGAACGTGCTTGACTTGATGTTGGTTTGCAATACCAATCGTAAAAGATGAGTTTTTCCGGATATTAACCAAAGTATCTTTTGCTTTACCAGACACATCCC
>Ga0208082_1000298_pt1 | contig 15094 bp, 17 predicted proteins | sample LakMenE09Jun09ns_FD_150683 | JGI IMG/M metagenome (GOLD analysis project Ga0208082, IMG submission 150683) | Freshwater microbial communities from Lake Mendota, WI - 09JUN2009 deep hole epilimnion ns (SPAdes) | ecosystem: Environmental > Aquatic > Freshwater > Lake > Epilimnion/Euphotic zone ... | reverse complement strand
ACCCGCTCGCGAACAGCGCCCGGCCTATCCGCCACTGCCGACCACTGACCCCCTGACGGGCGAGCCGTTCAGCATGGATCTGAAGGCGGTGAAGGATGCGGCCCAGCGAACCGCAGGGAAGCTGCACATCACGCCGATCCTCTCCTCGGTCGGCGCCGCCGACGCCCTGCGCCGCAGCGGGGGACCAGCCCTTGGCGATGGCCGCGTGCGATTCAAGTCAGAGCACCTGCAGCGCAGCGGCTCGTACAAGGTGCGCGGCATGCTGAATCGCGTTGCGCGCCTCGTCGAGTTCTTCGGAATTGAGGATGTGAAGCGCCGGGGCATCATCACCTTCAGTGCGGGGAACGCCGCCGCCGCCTACGCCTGGGCGGGCCGCGCCTACGGCATCCCTGTTGAGGTCGTGATGCCGGCGAAGGCCGTGCCCGCGAAGATCGCCGCCTGCAAGGCGTACGGCGCAACGGTGCACCTAGTTGAGGGGCACATGGGCACCGCAGGTGAGCTCAAGAACAAGCTCGTTGCAGAGCGCGGTCTCATCGACGCCCACCCGTTTGATGATCCGTTTGTGATTGCCGGCCACGGCAGCATCGGCGTCGAGATTCTCGAGCAGATTCCCGAAGCCGACGTCGTGATCGGTGGACTTGGCGGCGGCGGCATGCTCTGCGGCGCATCAGTTGCACTTCGTGCACTCAAGCCTGAGATCCGCCTCTACGGCGTTGAGCCCGACGGCTCGTCTGCGGTGAAGCAGGCGGTCGACACGGGCGGTGTCGTGCCCGTCACCCCGGTCACCGTGGCCGACGGCCTCGGTGCGCCGTATGCAGGCTCCTGGACACTCCCACTCGCATCCTCACTCCTTGATGGCCTCGTCACCCTCCCCGACGAAGAGATCCTCGGTGGCTTGCGATTCGCCATGGAGCGCCTCAAGCAGGTGGTGGAGCCCGCCGGCGCCGCCGCTCTCGCCGCTCTCCTCTTCGGGCACATTCCCGTAATTCCAGGGGACAGGGTGGTCATCATCCTGAGCGGCGGAAACGTCGATCTCACCCGCATCCCAGAATTCCTGGAACGCGCCACACCCGTCCCTGGCGCATAGACCTTGACGTTTGGGCCAATGGTCATCTACCTTTCTACTAACTGATACTCAGTATCAGTACAAGCGCAGTAGGGAGGCTATATGGCATACAGCTACAAGAACTCACGGGGGGTCCAGTACTACCTCCACGGTCGAACCCGAACGGTCGCTAATGGGAAGAAAGTGACGCTGCACTTCTTCGCAAAGGCTGAAGGCGAAGGCGCTGTCGGATCGCTGCCTGAGGGGTATACGGTGATTGAATCGGCGCGAACTGGCCTCCCGATCTTGAAGAAAAAGGCGTAAATGCGTCACTCGGCGCACGAGATCAAGTGCCCGAACGGCGACCTCCCTGAGCAGCCGCACCTCTTTGAGGCAGCTGCCGGGGAGGGAACCCCGCTGTTCATGTTCTGCCGCAACTGTGGTGAGGTTCGAAAGATTGAACTACCCGCAGCAGAGCCCATCCCACTGGATGATCTCCCCTCCCACCTCTGGCCGAGCGCCCTGGAGGACGGCGGAGGAGGCGTATAGCGCGCAACCCCCTACGCAGTAGCCGCTCAGCGGCGTAGGCTCACGAAAGGTGGTCACCCGTTGACCACTAAGAGGGAGGAGAAATGTCGTACAGCTACCAGAACTCACGTGGAACTGAGTACTACCTCCATGTGCGATCGCGCACCGTGGCGAGCGGGAAGCAGGTTCACCTCTACTTCTTTGCCAAGAAGCCAGGGAAGGGTGCCGTTGCCGAACTCCCTGACGGCTACAAGGTGATTGAGTCGGAGAAGACGGGCCTACCGATCCTGAAGAAGAAGTCAAAGTTCCCCTGGGGGTGACCGACTGACTGTGCCAAACAGTCGGCACAGTGATCAGGCAAGATGGCTGGCATGAACGATCTACTCGTCGCACTCGCCGTGCTCCTCACCGGCATCACCGCCGCTGCGTCAATCTATGCAGCGCTGCGCGCCGGGCGCCCAACCCCACCCGACCAGAGCACAGCGATGCAGGCGGCACAGCTTGCGGCCATGGTGCAAGGGCTGGTGGAGCAATCCAACCGCGACCGAGAGAGCGTGCAGCAGGCGCTAGCGGCTGGCGCAAAGGGCACTACCGAGCAGCTCCAACAGGTTGGGGAGCGCCTTGGAATTATTGATCGCGCCCAGCAGCAGATTGAAGAGTTGAAGGGCCAGGTTGTCGACCTCGTCGGCATCCTCGGCAGCAATCAGGCCCGCGGCGCGTTCGGCGAGGTGCGCCTCGAGCAGATCGTGGAAGATGTGCTCCCCGCCGAGCTCTACGAATTCCAGGCGACGCTCTCCAATCGTGCGCGTGTCGACTGCCTCATTCGCTTCAGCGAGCGCGGCGGCGATCTCGCCGTTGACTCAAAGTTTCCGCTTGAGTCGTATCGCAGCATGCTGGCCTCGAGCGACGATGCCACACGCGCCGTTGCCGAGCGTCAGTTCAAGGTTGACGTTAAGAAGCACATCGACGACATCTCATCGAAGTACCTCATCAAGGGGGAGACCCGTGATCTCGCTCTCATGTTCATTCCGGCAGAGTCCATCTACAGCGAGCTGCTGCAGCACTTCGCCGATCTGGTCGAGTACGCGAGCAAGAAGCGCGTCTACCTCGCCAGCCCGAACACGATTCATGGTTGGCTGACCAATCTTCGTTCGGTCTACATCGACACCAAGATCGCCGCGCAGGCCTCCCTGATTCAGCGTGAGGTGCGCCTCATCCTTGACGATGTGGGCCGCCTTGGCGAGCGTGTAGAGAGCCTCGAAACCCACTTCGGCCAGGCCAATAAAGACATTGAGCAGATCAAGATCTCCTCAAAGAAGGTGCTCGACCGAGGCGAGAGGATCGAACGGGTGGAACTCAGCGCTGGCGACGATCCGGCGCCCCCCGCCCTACAAGATTGAGTTATTTCGGCGGATCGGCTACCGTTTTTGGCAGGGCTGAAGTCCAGCTCAAACGTTAGGGAGGAAAACATGGATTCGAAGAACCTGTACATCGTGGCTGCGGTCGCCAGCCTCGGGCTTTCACTTGCACACTACTTTGGTGCTGGGTTTGCCCAGAGCACCGAGACCGCGATCTACATCGGCCTGTGGGTCCCAGCGATCCTTTCGCTCGGCAGCCTGCTCGCAAAGAAGAGCAAGTGAACGACCCGATCGTCTTCGTGCTTGGTTTCCTGGTAAGCCTCCCAGTTCTCTGGGCGGCGTATAAGGATCTTCGCAGCTAACGCTGACGATCAGATAAACGCGCCTCGTTGCGGCTTCGGCCGCGGCGGGGCGTTTTTATTTACCGATGTTCTCCGGGCCGAATGAGTTCGGCAGCAGCAGGTCAAACGGGTAGCGATTGATGCGCAGGATCTCAAGTCGCTCGTCAAGGTTCACGGCAACGATCGGAATCGAAAGCGACGCCGCAAACTCGCGAATTCTCTGACGGCAGATGCCGCATGGCGCAGGTGCATCGGCCGGCGACTGCACCGCAAAAGCCAGCGCAACGGCCCGAGCATCAGTCGCGAGGCGCATCGCATTCATCGTGTGCTGTTCGGCGTGCACGGTCAGCGTGTAGTCGACACCCTCCATGTTCGCGCCAACGTGTATCCCGCCGTTCTCGTCGGCTGCGGCCGCGCCAACCGTGTAACCGGAGTACGGCGCGTATGCGCGCGGACGAATGGCACGCGCAGCAGCAACGAGCTTCGCCTCAATTGGCGTGAGATCCGCCTCGGTGATTCTCATCGTGGGCTCCACCCTTCTACTTGGCCGATCAGTCGGCGAATGTGCAGCGCATGGAGTGGCGCAAATGGGAGCGACCAGATGCGCTTGAGCCACGCCTCGGAGCCGAGTGAGCAGGCGTCGGCCCCCGCCCAACCGTACTCACGTACGTCATCAAAGGTGCGCACGCCGCCGCCGGCAATGATCGGGAGCTTGATCCCCGCCTCACGCAGCTCGCTCACCACGCGCAGTCCGATTGGCTTGATCGCGCGCCCAGAGAGGCCGCCGTAACGGTTCTTCAGAAGCGGTGCCCCGGTTGCTGGGTCAAGCCGCAGCCCCTTCACCGTGTTGATGGCAGAGATCGCAGCGACCCCCGTCGCCTCGGCAAGGCGCGCATGCTCGAGGTAGTCGAAGTCGGGAGAGAGCTTCAGAATCACGGGGAAGCGCGAGGCGGGAACGGCGCGTCGCAGCACCTCTTCGATGATCGCGCTGAAGTCGAAGTTGACGTTGTGACAGGAGACATTGAACTCCACGGCGGCGAGCTCGCCTGGCTTCGCGCGGCGGTTCACCGTCTCCACGAGCGACGAGAACTCATCGGCGCTAAAGCCGCCAAGCGAGAGGATGCGGTTCTGCTCGCTCGTGCGTGGGAAGTACTCATCGAAGTAGCGCTCAATCCCAATGTTCGACCAGCCGAACGCATTGAGCCAACCCCCGTCGGCCTCCTGGAGTGCGCCGCGGTAGAGGCGGAAAAACTCGGGGAGACTTGTGAGGCCCCACGACTCGCGCAGGGTGAAGTGCCCTTCTCGTGGCTGCTCGGTGACGGTGCGTACGGTGACCGCACCGAAGCGACGCAGGTCGACGAAGTTTACGAGCGGGGAGAGGCCGGTGATGGCGAAGCGACCTTTTGGCGCACCGTAGCCAAGGAGGCTCGAGCTAGTGACCAAACGATTCCGAAGCTGGATGCCGTTCAGGTCAATCATGCGCCAAGAGTAGCGCGCAGCGTAAGCACCACCAGCACCGACACCACCATGCCCAACAGCAGGTTGCCGCGCCAGCGCCCTACGGCGGCACCCGCCAAAACGGCGGCCGCCTCAGGGCCAACGGTGAACGCACCGCCCTGCACAAACACCGACGCAGCAGCAATCGCACCCAGCACAGCCGGGCCAATCAGTCGCAGGTACTCAAGAACGACGGGCGGCAGGCGATCAATGCCAGGGACGAGCATCGGCAGTGCGCGCGCCGCATACGTGCCGAGCCCACCAAGGATCGCGAGTGGAACCAGGTCAGCGCTCAAGAGGTCGTTGTTCACGCGCGCCTCCGAAAGAGTGCGAGCCCCGCGAGTGGCCCAAGAAGGCCGCCGATCATGATCGCCGCGCTTGGATCAATCACGAGCGCCGCAGCGACTGCGCTGCCACAACCAACCAGAAGCGCAACCAGTGCTGCGCGATCCTTCACAAGCCCGATGGCGAGCCCAGCCATTGCCGCGGGGAAGACCACATCGAGACCGATGGTTGCTGGGTCGGGGAGCGCTGCACCGGCGAGCCATCCGGCGGCTGTCGCGAGGTTCCAGGGAACGAAGATTGTGAGCCCCGCATACCAGGCGCCTTTTACGTCAATTCGGCCAAGGCGTGCAATGTGTGCCGTGGTGAGGGCGAACGCCTCGTCGGTGAGCAGATAGGCGAGCCCCGCTCGTAGTTTCAGCGAGAGCTTTGTGGTGTACGGGGCAACCGACGCGGAGTAGAGGAGGTGCCGTGCATTGAGCAGCCAGACGAGCAACACGATTGATGGCCACGGAGTGTTGACGACGAGCAGGCCAACAGCGGCAAATTGTGACGCGCCAGCAAAGAGGATCGAGCTGAAGGCGATCGCCTCAATGAGTGAGAGCCCACCCTGGCGCGCAGTGAAGCCGAAGATTCCGCCAACGATGATGGCAATCGCCCAGATGCCAAGCGAGTCAACAACGAGGCGCCGGCGCGCGGTGCTCAGTACGGCAGCAGCCCCACTCATTTAGGCGTTGGCTCAAGAATGACAACCGGGATCTCCCGCGAGGTCTTCCGCGCGTAGGCCGCGTAGACGCCGTACGTCGCATCGTCCGTTGCGCGCAGGTAGCTCAGCCGCTCTTCGCCAACGGCAATGCGTGCGCGATACGGACGTCGGAAGCGCTTGGCGATAATCGTCACGCTCGGCTCGGCCTCGATGTTGCGATACCAGGCGGGATGCCCTTCACGGCCGTAGTTACTGGCGATCACCACAATGCGCTCACCATCTGGGAGATAGGTAAGGACGACGCGACGTGGCGTACCGCTCCGTCGCCCGATCGTTTCGAGAATGATTCCCGGCCGCCCACCAAGGTTGGGTGACACCCAACCGTTCGTGGCGAGTGCCAGGCGCGCATGCAGTGGCGCAACGAGTCCAATCAGTCGACCAAACCAGCGCTGTGCCCCCTTCAGCCACGAAGGGCGCTGCGCCGCCCAATCGTCGCCTGGCACTTAGCGCTCGGCGAAGAGGTAGCGAACGGAGAGCGCTGCCACGACCGCACCGATGAGCGGCCCAACGATGTAGACGACGGCGGCCGATAGGTCGCCAAGCGCCAGCGCAGGACCGAACCAGCGGGCTGGGTTCATTGCGGCGCCAGTGAGCGGTCCGCCCACCATGATGTCGGCGATGATCACGCCGCCAATCAAGAGTGCGCCGAGCTGTGGGGCGCGCTTATCAACGGCGGTCAGGAGTACGGCGTAGACCAACACAGCAGTGAGGACCGCCTCGACGGCGATCGCCGTGACCTGGGTCAGGCCAGCAGCGACAGCCGGCGCTCCGCCCCCAGCAATCGACCAAGCGGTGTCCCCCGCTTCAAAACCGCCGAAGGCGAGTTTGAGGGCGAACCCGGCGGCGACGGCGCCGACTAGTTGGGCCGCGATGTAGCGGATCCCCTCAATGGTTCGGACCTTGCCAACCAGCCAGAGGGCCACGGTCACCACCGGATTGAACTGCCCGCCACTGATCGGGGCGAAGGCGGTGCCAAGGGCGGCGAGAACGAGGCCGTGGGCGAGGGCGATGCCGATCAGGCCAACCGCCCCGCCGGTCTGGGCGTCCATGATCACCGCGCCCGCTCCGACCACGAAGAAGAGGAAGGTGCCGATCGTCTCAGCGGCGAGGGCGGCGACGAGGGTTCGACTGGGCATTCGTAGGGACCTCCACGAGTCTTCGGGGGGCCAGCGGCACCCCATTGGGACTGATTGTAGGGCAGCCCCTATGAGAGATGAGCGGGATGCCGTATGCTACGGAGGTCCCCCGGGCTTCGGTGGACATAAGCACGCACGCACGCGACCGAGATCAGTCAACCGTTCCCATCCAGGGCTCGCGAGACCAGCATCGGACCACGAGGCGAGCCAGCACTAGGAGTGAACGGAATGTACACAGACAAGAACTTGGTCTGCATGGATTGCAGCCAGGAATTCGTATTCACAGCGCGGGACCAGGAGTTCTACGCTGAGCGCGGCTTCACGGAGCCAAAGCGCTGCACACCATGCCGCAATGCCCGTAAGGCGCAGCGCGAGGGTGGTTCAGCGGGTGGCGGCTTCGGCGGCTACACCGGTGGCAGCTCTTACAGCGCCGGCGGCTACGGCGCCCCACGCGCACCTCGCGGACCACGCGAGTTGCACCCAGCAACCTGCTCGGATTGCGGCAAGGAGACCATGGTCCCCTTCCTGCCAACCAGCGGCAAGCCGGTTTACTGCGACAACTGCTTCTCGACCCGACGCCCAGCGCGCTGAGTCCAGTAGCTCTTAGAGCAACCCGGACGGCCGGGACCCTTCGGGGTCTCGGCCGTTCGATTTTTATGCTGGGCTCCAAACTGGCCCCGCTGTAGTGCGAAGATTGGAGAGAAATGTCGCAACCGCCCGTGATCCTCTGGTTCCGTCGAGACATTCGACTCGCTGATCACCCCGCCCTTGTGGCGGCGGCATCGGCAGCCAAGGAGCGCGGCGCGCCACTCCTACCAATCTTCATCTGGGAGCCAGGCCTTGTTGCTGGACCCCGTGCCAGCGCCAACCGCACCTGGTTCCTGCGCGAGAGCGTCACGGAGCTCGCCGCTAACCTTCGCGCACTCGGCTCGGATCTTGTTGAGTTGCAGGGCCCGGCCGCTACCGCACTCCCACAACTTGTTGGCGAACTACGCGCCGCAGGCGGTGTAGGCGACATTGATCTCTTCATGACACGCGATCACACGCCATTCGCGCGGAAGCGCGATCGTGCCGTTGCAGAACTGCTCACACCACTCGGCGTGCAACTACATGCAAAGCGCGGCCTTGTCGTCGTGGAGCCAGAAGAACTGCTCACTGGTGGCGGCACACCATACGGCGTCTATACGCCGTACTTCCGCCGCTGGCTCGAACAGGTAGACGCCAGCGCACCGCTGCCAGCGCCGAAAAAACTTCCACCACTACCAACACCAACTCCAGCCTCCACCGTTGATCAAGCACTTCTTGATGCGCACGCGGTGCCAACCGCACAGATCGATCAACTCCCCGTACCTGGTGAACGCGCTGCGCGCACGCACGCAGATGCATGGAGACGATCGGTTGGTGAGTACGCGAATCGCCGCAACACGTTGGCCGACACCGCTGGCACGAGCCACCTCTCGGCGGCGCTACACATCGGACTCCTCTCGCCGCGCGAACTTGTTGCGCGCCAGCTCCCACTACCGCCAGTGCAAGAGGGTGAACGTTCAGGCGAGCGGCTCTGGGTGAGCCAGATCGCCTGGCGCGACTTCTATACGCAGGTGCTCTGGCATGCGCCACATGCGGCACGCAGCGCGTGGCGTCCGAGCTACGACGCAATCAAGTGGAGCAGCGATAAGCGCCTGCTCGAAGCGTGGAAGAGTGGCAAGACCGGCTACCCCATCGTCGACGCAGGGATGCGCCAACTTGCAGCGACCGGCTTCATGCACAACCGCGCGCGCATGATCACCGCATCGTTCCTGACAAAAGATTTGCTGATCGACTGGCGAGAAGGCGAAGCGCACTTCTTGCGACATCTCGTTGACGGCGACATTGCTGCAAACAATGGTGGCTGGCAGTGGTGCGCGGGGAGCGGCACCGATGCGCAACCGTACTTCCGCATCTTCAATCCGGTGACACAAGCGGGGAACTTTGATCCCGATGGCGAGTATGTGCGCCGCTGGGTGCCAGAGCTTGCAGCGCTGCAAACGCCTGCAATCCATGCGCCGTGGGCACATCCGAAGGCGCTCGATGTAGCGGGCATCAGACTCGGTGAGCAGTATCCGGAACCGATCGTCGATCACGCCGAGGCGCGGCAACGAACACTTGCGGCATACAGCGCGGCGCTCAAGCCAGAGCGCAGCTGACCTCTGTGGGTGGTGCACGACGCGAACCACGGCAGCCACATCGCCCTCCAAGTGAGCGCCCGGAGAAAATCTGCGCGGTGTGTGGTCGACCGTTCCAGTGGCGCAAGCGCTGGGAGCGTGTCTGGGACGAGGTGAAGTACTGCAGCGACGCCTGTCGTCGCCGACGTTCGTAGGGTGAACCACCTCGTTGTCTTAGGGGATCAACTTACCGACCAGGTTGGTCCACTTCGTGCGCGTCTCGATGGCAGCGCTAAGTTCGCCGATCCAATCCTTGTCCTAGAGATCACGGGCGTGCGGCACGAGGCACGGCATGTACAGGCGGTGGTGCTGCAGATCGCAGCGCTGCGAGGGTTTGCCGCAGATCTTCAGGAGCGAGGGGCTCCAACCGAGGTCATCCAGGCGCCCACGCTGCGCGAAGCGCTCGACGCCGCCCACGAGCGGTATCGGCCGACCGGCATCACCCTGATGGACCCTGCGCAGCCACAAGACCTTGAGGCGATTCAGGCGTGGTCAACCGCAAACGGCATCCCCGCAGAGGTCGTCGAGAACCAGCTCTGGCTCACCACCGTGGCCGAATGGGAGGCGTTCAAGGCGGGCCGAAAAGAGCTGCGCATGGAGTACTGGTATCGACGTGTGCGGAGTACGCGTGGCTGGCTGATGGAAGAGAGCGCGGGGAAGAGCGAACCGATTGGCGGCACATGGAATCTCGATAAGGAGAATCGGAAGCGCCTTGCCCCTGGCACCGATGTGCCAGCGCCCCTCTACGGAACAGTCACACCGCTCGTACAGTCCGTGATCGACGAAGTACGTGGGGAGCCCTCAACGCTCTTTGGCGAGGCAACCACGCTCATCTGGCCGACAACCCGGCGCGAGGCGCTCGCCGCGCTCAACGCGTTTTGCGACGAGCGGCTGGCCAACTTTGGCCCATACGAAGATGCCATGTCAAAAGAGCATGAGCATCTCTTCCACTCGCTCTTATCACCGGCGCTCAATCTTGGTTTGATCACTCCTGCCGAAGTCTGCGAACGTGCACTACAAACGTATGCCGCCCGATCAAGCGAAATCCCGCTCTCAAGCATTGAAGGGTTCATCCGCCAGATCCTCGGTTGGCGTGAGTTCATGCGCCACGCATATCGCGAGTATTGGCGAGAGTGGCAGACCGACAATGGCCTTGACGCCCACGAGGAGCTGCCTGAGCTCTACTGGTCGGGAGAGACGAAGATGGCCTGCATGTCGCGCATCGTCACAACACTGCAGCGAACAGGTCATGTGCACCATATCGAGCGCTTGATGGTGCTGGGCAACTTTGCACTTCTCTTTGGTGTGCAACCGCAGCAGGTCGACGCGTGGTTCCTGGAAGCGTTTGTTGATGCGCTCCCGTGGGTCGTGACGCCGAACGTCGTGGCCATGAGTCAGTTTGCAGATCTCGGTCGCATCACCAGCAAGCCGTACATCTGTGGTGGCGCATATATCTCGCGTATGGGTGATGACTGCAAGTCGTGTTTCTACAACCCAACCGAATCGGTTGGTGAAGCGGCCTGTCCATTTACAACCCTGTATTGGGAGTTCATTGATCGCCACTCCGCACGATTCGCAAAGAATCCACGCATGGCAACACAGGTTCGCTCTTGGTCCGCGCGGCCAGAGAGCGCACGCAAAGAGATCCTGGTGCGAGCAGCTGACGTTCGAAGTCGTGCCAAGGCGGGCGAGCTGTGAGTCGCGCAAGCAGTCTTCCGTGGCAGCGAATCGTCACCATCTATGTGCTGGTGCAGTTTGCCGAGATCTTCGGCGTCGCCATGATCTACGCCTACCTTCCGCTCGCACTTGAAGGGGCTGGGGTACCACTGAGTGATATTGCGACGGTGTCGGGCGCAGCGACCGCCGGCATCTTCATCGTTGGTGCGCCGCAGGTGCCGATCTGGTTGGCCATCGCCGAGTTGCGATCGCGTCGACTTGTCATCGTGCGCAGTGGCTTGATTGCTCTGGTCGCGCTCATCGCTTTTGCCTTCGCGCAAGAGGCGTGGCAGCTGATTGGTGCGACGCTCGCACTCGGCTTCTGGCTCGGCAACACCGGAGTCATGCTGGCAACGATTCGCGAAGTGTCGCCAGAGCACGCGCGTACTAGGTCAATCGCTCTCTTTAGCGCGGCGGCGCCGATGGGCTTTGCACTGGGGCCACTCCTCGCCGGTGCAATGATTGACGGGCTGGGCCTCTCGCTCGCCGCACCGATCATGGTCGCGGCGCTGCTCAACGCTGCACTGATCGTGGCCAACATCGTGGCAATCCCCGACGTTCGTCCGCACTACCCGCCGACGGGAGGTGTCCTCGAAGTGGCCCGTCGCGGTCTCGCCGAAGTCTTCGCCGACCGCAGAATCCGTGCGGGATACCTGGTGCTCGGCCTCGCCATTGCGGGGGAGCGCATGCTCCGCCCCGTCTTCCCGCTGCGGATCGCTGAGGTGGTGATCGGCCCCTCCATTACGGGGATCGCCGAACCCCTCGCCGCCCCTGGCGTGGCGGGCGCCGTCGGCCTGCTGACGGGGCTCTCGGCACTGGGGGGCGCCCTCGCTGCGCCGCTCCTCGCCACACGCCTGGTGCCCCGCATTGGCATCCCGCGCGTCATGGCGGTCGGCTTCGCCGCCGCCGCCCTTGCCGCTGGCGCAATGATCGCTGTCTCAACGGCGTTCGGCCTTGCCCTCTCGAACACGCTCCTTGCTGCGGCATCGGCGCTCCTGCAGGCGATGGTCTTCACCTGGTTGGCGAACTCGGTCACCGAGCGCCGTCGCACCGCCGCGCTGAGCCTTTCGCTCTTCCCCCTCTACGCCGGTGCCGTCGTTGGACCACTGATCTCATCCGGTGCAACCCTCATCGGCACGCCCCGGGCGGGTGATGCGCTTGCCCTCACCCCAGTCTTTCTTGGATCCGTGCTGCTCCTCACACTCGGGCTCCTGGCCGTGCGTCGCCTCCCCGCGGGAGACCGCAACGCGCGCTAGTCTGCGTACGTGAAGCAAGTTGAGAGCGTTCTTGGTCCCATCAGCTCGGCAGACCTGGGTCTGACGTTGACTCACGAACACCTCCTGAACGATGTCCTCTCCTGGTGGCATCCGCCCCTCGATGATTCCGCGCGATCGCGCGAGCTCGTCGACGAGAAGGTCTCCATCACCAACATCTGGGAGTTGAAGCACGACCCGTTCATCAATAAAGACAACTGCAGCATGCAAGACATTGAGCTGGCGATTAGAGAGGTGCAACGGTTCGTTGATCAGGGCGGCAAAACGATCATCGAGACAAGCGCCGACGGTAACGGCCGCAGCCCCGAAGGGCTCGCCACCATCAGCAAACGAACGGGACTCAACATCATCATGGGAACCGGCTACTACCTTGACGGGTCACAGCCCGAAGAGAACGACGCCAAGAGTGAACACGACATCGCAAACGAACTCATTCGCGACATCACCGAAGGGGCTCGCGGCACTAGCATCAAATCTGGAATCATTGGTGAGATTGGCGTGGGGAGTGAGTTCACCGCGCGTGAGCGCAAGTCACTCGCTGGCGCATGCATCGCGCAGCGCGAAACGCATCTGCCGATGCAGGTGCACATGCCGGCCTGGTTCCGCTACGGCGACGAGGTGCTCGACTTCTGTGCATCGCGCGGCGTGCCGATGGAGAGCATCGTGCTCTGCCACTCCAATCCAAGCGGCGATGATCACGAGTATCAGACGCGTCTACTACGACGCGGTGCCTATCTGCAGTACGACATGATCGGCATGCAGGTCTTCTACGCCGACCAACAGGCGTCGTGCACCAGCGACGAAGACGACGCGCGCAACATCGCTCGCCTCGTGCGAGACGGATTCGGCGAGAAGGTGCTGATGTCGCAAGACATCTTCCTCAAGAGCCTCCTGCGCTCGTACGGAGGCCCAGGATACGGGCACATGGTCGAGTTCTTCCTGCCACGACTTGCACGACACGGCGTGCCGCTCGAGCAGGGGATCGCGATGATGACGGCGAACCCGCGCCAACTCTTCGAATCGGCAAGCTAGTCACTATGGTTAAGGTCCAGACAGTCACCGGCGAGATTGAGAGCGCCGAGATGGGGCTCACCCTCACGCACGAGCACCTACTCGGCGACGTGACCTCATGGTGGCATCCGCCGCTCGACGATTCACCGCGATCGCGCGAACTCGTTGACGAGAAGGTATCCATCAGCAACATCTGGGAGCTCAAGCACGACCCGTTCATCAATAAGGACAACCTCATTGTTCAAGACGTCGAGCTTGCCATCAAAGAGGTGCAGCGGTTTGCAGACCAGGGCGGCAAGACGATCATCGAGACGAGTGGCTATAACGATGGTCGTAATCCTGAAGGGCTTGCCACGATCAGCAAGCGAACTGGCCTCAACATCATCATGGGAACGGGCTACTACCTTGACGGGTCACAGTCCGAAGCGAACGACGCCAAGAGCGAACGCGACATTGCCGACGATCTGATTCGCGACATTACGGAGGGTGCACCCGGCACCAAGGTGAAGTCGGGAATCATTGGTGAGATTGGCGTGGGGAGTGAGTTCACGGCACGAGAGCGCAAGTCACTTGCCGGTTCGTGCATTGCACAGCGCGAGACGCACCTGCCGATGCAGATCCACATGCCCGCCTGGTTCCGCCTCGGCGACGAGGTGCTCGACCTCTGCGCGGCACACGGCGTGCCGATGGAGAGCATCGTGCTCTGCCACTCCAACCCAAGCGGCGACGATTACGAGTACCAGACGCGCCTGCTCAAGCGCGGCGCCTATCTGCAGTACGACATGATTGGCATGCAGGTCTTCTACGCGGATCAGCAGGCCTCATGCACGAGTGACGAAGATGATGCGCGCAATATTGCCCGCCTGGTGCGTGACGGGTTCGGCGAGAAGGTGCTGATGTCGCAAGACATCGGCTTGAAGACGCTGCTGCGCTCGTACGGCGGTCCAGGCTACGGCCATTTGGTCGAGTTCTTCCTGCCACGGCTGGCTCGGCACGGTGTGCCGCTGGAGCAGGGAATCCGCATGATGACAGCGAGCCCACGTCGGCTATTTGAAGAGGCGAGCTAGTCACCATGGTCAAAATCCAAACCGTTACCGGTGAGATCGAAAGCGCTGAGATGGGGCTCACCCTCACGCACGAGCACCTCTTCAACATCGTCACACCGTGGTGGCATCCGCCCTATGACGACTCGGCTCGATCCAAGGAGCTTGTCGACGAGAAGGTCTCCATCACCAATGTTTGGGAGCTCCGCCACGACCCATTCCTCAATAAGGACAACTGCGCGCTCGATGACATTGAGTCCGCCATCGTTGAGGTGAAGCGCTTCGCCGCCCAGGGTGGCCGCACGATTCTGGAGGCCTGCGCCGACAAGGGAAACGGGCGTGACCCCAAGGGGCTCGCACGCATCAGCCGCGAGTCGGGGTTGAACGTCGTGATGGGGAGCGGCATCTTCTTGGATCCCGCGCACGGACCAGAGCATCTTGACGGGAGCGTGCGCGAGATCGCCGACCGCATCGTGCGCGACCTCACCGTCGGCGCACAGGGAACCAACATCCGCGCCGGCTTCATCGGCGAGATCTTCGTTGGCCAGCCGTTTACCAGTCGCGAGCGCAACTCGCTCGCTGGCGCCTGCCTGGCGCAGCGCGAGACGGGTGTGCCAATTCAGATTCACATGCCGGGCTGGTATCGCCTCGGCGACGAGGTGCTCGATTTCGTTGCGGCGCAGGGGGTGCCGATGCAGAGCGTTGTGCTCTGTCACTCCAACCCGAGCGGTGACGATTACGAATATCAGACGCGCCTGATCAAGCGCGGCATCTACCTGCAGTACGACATGATTGGTATGCAGGTCTTCTATGCCGACCAGCAGGCCCCCTGCACCAGCGACGAAGACGACGCCCGCAACATCGCGCGACTCGTGCAGGCCGGCTACGGTGACCGC
>Ga0208082_1000296_pt1 | contig 15169 bp, 41 predicted proteins | sample LakMenE09Jun09ns_FD_150683 | JGI IMG/M metagenome (GOLD analysis project Ga0208082, IMG submission 150683) | Freshwater microbial communities from Lake Mendota, WI - 09JUN2009 deep hole epilimnion ns (SPAdes) | ecosystem: Environmental > Aquatic > Freshwater > Lake > Epilimnion/Euphotic zone ... | reverse complement strand
GCAAGAACTTCTTCGTAGTTTTTGTGTAAAATTTCAATCCACCCTGATTCAAAATCAACCCATCTTTTCTGTATTTCCAAGTGCGCAATTTGTTTGTCTTCTACCATTAAAGAATCTAATGCGGCTTTGGTTAGGTTGTCTATGTCAGGTTTGGATTGGTGAAATCTGCCGTGATGTAATTTCTTTTTTTTCTTTGACCAAGAAGGTGGTACTGGAATAAAAAAAGTTATGGAAGCTCCTATTGGTGGAAGAATAAATTGTTTGGCTTTGGCTTCAGCTAGAAGGTCAATTTTGTACTTGTTGTATTTCTCTAGGCGAAGTAATCTGCTTAAACCTGCGGGGCGTAATTTCTCTCTTGGGATTCTAAAGAATATAGAGTCACCTTGAGTTGCCCTAACGTGGGTTTGTGGCGTTATATTAAGTATTATTTTCTTTTGCATTAGTCCTATCTTTTACTGCTTTTAATAAAATAAATTCCACAGTCTTTGTTATTGACCATTTTTTTCTTTCAGCTAACTTTGCAAGTTTTTCGTAAGTTTCTGGATTTAAATAGATTGTTGTACGCTTCATAGTGATTCATTTTGATGCAAGTTACATCATGTTATAACATTTAACAAAAAAACCTCCTTTTTTAAGGGAGGCTTCGCATAAGAAATTGAACACTTTTATCTGATATTCTTTATGTAATTGGCTAACTGTTCGTCTTTTCTTAAAACATTATCTCTTAAATCCAAAACCCTTTTACCGTATAATGGATTTTTCCTCATGTCAATACCTTCTTTTGGTAATGGAACTCCGTATATGCTTTGCATTGCAAAACCGTGATATCCCTTTTCTGTATTAGGTGTAATTTTTCCCAACCCGTTGTACGTTTGCATTCTTAATGCTGGGTCTTTTATTCCTAGTTTATCAGCATATTTCATCTTGGACATATAAGCTCTCGCAAACATATCGTATTCGTCACTAACGCCTTCTTCCTCTGTTTCCATTTTTGTTGGGATGTCGTTTATTATCTCATTATCTGACATTTTTATTTGTCCTAATCCTTCTCCTTTTCTATTTAACCCTGTTTCCTGAAGTGATACTGATAATAAATCGTATGGGTCTAAATTGTATCTTTTAGCTGCTTTTACTATTCCGTATATATCTTTTGAAGGATACTTTCCGCTTACTAAATCCCTGTTTGGGTTTATTGCTTTACCTGTTGTGGCGTTTACTTTTCTATTATCTTTTAATTCGTAATCTCTTGGCATTACAAGTCCTTTCTTTGCAACCGGTGCTGTAGGTGTAACGCTAAATACTTTTTTAAGAAAATCCATTATTGGATTGCCTTCGTTTTCGCTATGAATTGTTTCTGATATTGCGTCTAACTCTGCCATTAAGATTTTTTATGTCTATTTGCAAACATTCTTGCTTGTGCAATTGAACTAAATCCCCACGCTTTTAATGCTAATGCTTTCCTTGTAGGTTCACCATTTGGTTTTTTCATTGCGCCTTTCATTCCGGCAAATCTTGCAGCAAAAGAAACCCTGCGTGGATTGACACCTGACTTTACTGGGGCTTTTAGGTTACCTCCGGTTTCGGCATTATATGATGCTCTGCCTTTTTCGTTCAGTCCTCCTTTCGGATTTTTGCCTTCTGCCCTTGTCCAAGCTGGTGTCTTACGCATTACTTTTTTTCTTTTGCTTTAATCTTTTTTTCTTGCTCAAGCATTTCTTTTGTTGGCTTTTTACCTGAACCTGATTTAGCTCTGATATTATTCCAAAGGCTATTCGCAACTCCTAGTTTGTTTAATTTCCCTTTCATACCACTAAATTAAGGATTTCCTAATATATTTGGTTCATTTTTTGTATCAATTATATCAATAAGTGGCTTTCCACCGGTGTCTATTATTTCAACTTTTTCACCCGAAAGCATAGCATCTATCGTTTCCTCTATGATTTCTCGCTGTTCTGGGGTCAATAGAGCGACTTTCTCGTTAATGGCGGGTACTGCAAAGACATCGCTTAAAATCTCTTTCTTTATGCCATCTCTGACCGCCTGTGTTATATGCGGATGTGTTATGGTATCTTTAAATATCCAATTTATTTTGTTTACATGGCTTAAAAATAACCTAGCACCACTTGATTCGGGGTATTGTCTAATAAAATCATCGTAATGTTCTTTAGCCATCTTTAGATGTTGTATTGCACTTACTATGTTTGCTCCGTTCATTTATTAAAGTTTAAATGCTTATATTCTAATTCTTGTAAAAATGTTCTCGCTTTGAGAACTTTTGCTTTTGCTTTCTCTATTAATTCTTCATTTCTGTAAACAGGGAATAAAAGTATTCTTTCTTCTAATGGAGCATTTGAAAATATCATGTTAGATTCTTTTTCATTCCATTCTTTTATAAATTCAGGTGACTCTTCACTAATAACATTCATTTTTCTTAATAAAGAATATTTTACTGAATTCCTAATGTGTTCTGGAGTATCAAGTAAACAATAAGCAACACAAGCTTTTTCTAATCCTAACAAATCCATGTAACCATTCACTTGTGCTTCGTATTCACTATCTAATTTATCTGGCACTTTAGAAAGGAATGTAACCCAGTCCCAGCTTGACTTTGTATCATATACAATTGTTTCATCAATAACATCTGGTGTTCCTACAAAAAAATCATTGCTAAATGTTTTAATGTTTTTTTCAAGTGGTCTTTTTATTGTAAGCGATAACATGTCTATAGCTTCCGGTTCTACTGTGTTACCCTTATCTGTATACTTGTTATCAATTTCTTTTTTGAATCCGTATCTTTTATTAGCATAGACTTCTATCAAATGTGTCTTTGCTGTTTTAGAAAGTTCTCCAGCTTCTTTGTCTGCTTTAAGTTGTGGTTCTGTAAGCAATTTACCAATGCTACTGCAATGAATGAGTGTGTTATAAAATTCCATTATTTTATGCTTTTAAATTTTTTATTATAGTGTTCTAGTAATTCGGGATTGCTTTTTGACATCAGCTCCCAAGACTTTAGCTCTGCTCTTGTTTTACAAGCATCTATAAATTCTTTAGTTTTTTCAGTTAATGTTTTCTTTGATTGGGTTGGAATAGTTTCTACTTCAATTTGGTCTTCATAGAAATAACCTAAATCTTTTAGTTTTGCTACATTTTCTTTATGATATTCTTCCACTAATAATTTAGCGGTTTCTAGTGCCTCTTTAGCATCTTCTCCGGCGTTAATAGCCACTTCTACGCCAATCTTTTCTGATGCGTAATTTCCTAAATTGAATGTTCTTTGATAATTGATTACTTGGATGTGCATAGCAGTTGTGTGTTTTAAAAAATTGGTAGCAATCTCATCATTAATTGCCTTTCTTTTTTATGAAAGAGCTTAAGTGTAGAAATTGCGTACCAATTAGGGGATTTTGATTTTTAGTTGAAGCCTATCTAACTCTTATTACTTGTGTTGTGTTTTCAATGACCTTTATCTTAAAGATTTTGTCTTTGTGGTCTTCTTTTCTTTTTAGATTTGAAATCATTACAGCAATAGATGTATATGGGTTAGTAAATTCAATAATCTCATTCACTTCTAGCGTAGAAACCTTACTAGAAACTGAATCTGGGTTAATGTGTCTTGCCATTTTTGATAATTTTTAACAAAGTTAAGTTAATTATTTTAAATTAAAAAACTATTTTTAAATTAATTTTGTTGCCTAATAGGGAAACTTTTGTTACCAAAACGGGAACTTTGTTTCTTATCTGCATGAATATTCTGAAAAATTCATGCAATAGTTTATAAATTGGCAATATATGTCTAGTTTTTGACAAATTCGGAAGTGAAACTCGGACAATATCCGAAATAGTGTCACTAATTTATATAAATATGTGACAAAGTAAGGGGTAATTCGGTTATATCTTGTAACATATAAAAGGTAAAAATGTTACAAAATAGGTGCAAATAAATATAAATGGGCGCAAAGTAGTAATAATACTACCCTAATAGCAAAAAATGTAAACTCTGCAAGTTTTGATAATGTTCATTAATTTTGGTTGTTCAAGTTTCGTGAACATAACTAATAAATGAACAGTCCGTTATAATCGGACAAACCACTAAATTCAATTTTCGTAAAGCTATTACTTGACTAATTTTAATTTACTCAATGGAGTGAGTAATTTTACTCAATGAGCCGTAAATGAGCGATAAGCGGCTCAATATTGAGCGATAAAGTGCCTTATAAAGCACAAAGCACATCAGAATGTGCATTTTATGACTCATTATGCCATCATTAGTGTCAAATAATTCACTTTATGGTGGATATTTTCATCGCAAATCCGCCAAACCCTTATAAACATTCGCTTTAGCGAAAAAATTTTCCAGAACACTTGGAGATAGGGGGGGTAACGCTACAGAAACGGGGCGGGTCAACCAAAAGGGGAACTCAAGCAAATCAAGGTACGGGGGGTCGGGTTTTGGTTTTCGGATTCGGTTTATATGGCGTAGTAATGATTGAGGGTCGGGGTGTCATGCAAAGCAGTATGGTATTGGGTTTCCTATGTGGCGGTGGTAAGGTAGTGAGCGGATTAACCATGCACTTATCACCTAGGGTAATGGGGTATACTATGTATGTGCTAGCCTATCTATATGGTGCTATATGTGGGGTGTTATGGTATTGGTAAGGTGTTGCTAAAGTAGTTAGCATTGCTAAAGCATTTAGTTAATAGTGTAAGTTACGCATTATTAAAAAAGCTAATTTGCTCAAGGATAAACTATCTCGACATGGGTGAGGCTATGACATCAAAAGGCATTAGGGTGTCTAGAATCGCCTTAAAATGCGAAATAGGGCTATTATAATTAATTTAATAATTTAACATATTTTAACAATATTTTAACAACTACTTTGCTCAAGTACAAAATAAAAGACTATCTTTGTTCTGCAATCGGGGGTAAAGCCCCACTGCAAAAGTTCTTTCTAGGTAGTTTCACAATCACGTTTAAAAACTGATTAACGCTGAAACTGATAATGCGAAATGTAGACATACTATATGAGTAGCGCTAAAGATTATCTGCCGAGCCAATAAGCACCCCAAAACCAACACCATCACTAGCTTGAGGGTATATAAAGAAGCTAGGGAAGTAGTTACCACTTACATAGGTAGCGTTCACCTTTCAGCAACGGAATCCGATGTGAAATACATAGGTTGGTACTTTTAAGATGTCTTATCTGCTACCTTCTTACTCACACGATAGCCAAACATATTAACCATTAAAATTAAATAAAATGAACACGCAAATTTTTGACCAAATTTCTTTCAATGTTAAAACATTACAATTCATCATGTACATTAAGATTTTAGGCAGTCAAGAGCAATTTAACATTCCACATATGAAAGCACAATTTCTTATTGAGGATGTTAATTTATCAAGTACTTATAAAATAGATACCGAAATAACAAAAGAATATATCTATTATATACCTACAAAAAAACAAGGTTAACTGACGATGGGGTAAATCCCCGAAATGTTCACGAGGATAGACGGGCTATCCGCATATTAACCAAAAAAAATTGTTATGCAAAAAGTATTTACCACTAGTGGCAGACGCATAAAGCGTACACCATCTAGCTATGAGAGATTTATTCAAGCACACATTCAACTAGGCAAGGATGTCAAATCAGCTATTAATGAATGGAAACTATTGAACGCTCGCATCCAAATTAATTCACTTAATTTACAAAATTAAACAACATGACAAAAATTCAAAAACTTGAACTTGAAATTTTAGCTATTAAATTATGGTTTCAAACTTTTAGTGACACTAACTTATGTGATGATTCACAAAGAAATCACATGAGTAAAAAATTGAATAAACTTAAAGATGAATTAAGCGCAACAAAAATCAAAAACTTTTAAACTAGATAAAATGAAAAACACTTTACGAACTGCACAAATGATTACCCTTTTTAGCGGTATTATGCTAGGCACATCTGCTTTTGTAGTTGGTGCTACCATGACAATGGATAACCCAATAAAGCATAATATGATACTTTTAATCGGGTTTGCTGAACTGCTTGTCATATTCTCACTTGTATCAATTTTCACCACTAAAAATAAATAACATGGAAATAAAATTTATAACTGAAGGCGCAGATAAATATTTCAGATTTGACAAATATGAATTTTTTGCATACAAGCAAGGTAGAGATGGTTATTCATTAGAGGTTCATGAATTCTTTCATGTTGCTGATAAGTATCAACTAAACAAATATTGTTCACGAAGAGTACATATCCCATATGAGCCAGAATGTAATTTAAAAGCCATTAGGGAGCGTATAATTCAATTTATTAATCAAAACAACTAAATACCTATGAAACCTAATTTAAAGCGAAGATTAGCCTCTTTAAATGCCAAATTGAGCCAATATGGATTCCAAACCATTACTGAAGGTGAAGCAATAACATTTAACCAAGAATTTAAACCTCAAAGCGGTCAAGATGGTGGATGTAAATTGATTAGCTATTATGGACATGATGGTCACCTATTATTTAATAGAAGGGATTTAAATCAGATTGGTGATACACTAATTGAAATAAGCCGTACATATAGCGGTGTTGATATTTATTAAAATTTAAATTAATTATTATGCTAGTTGAAATCAAAGAAAAATCAGTTTACGGAAATGTCCTAATGTATCCAAATAATCAGACGGCAAAGTTTTTTGCTGAACTGATAAATAAGCAGACATTTAATCGCAGAGATTTAGGTATTATGGCTGACCTAGGATATAGGATTGAGATTATTAAATTATAAAATTAAACAAAATGACAAAGCAATTTAAAATCGGCGAATATGCCGTTGGTGGTATTATCAAAGTATCCAAAATAAAAATTAAGGATGAACATTTTACTGACCATGTAATGATTGAAGCACTAGATTATACCACCAAAAAAGTGGTAGTAAGTTCTAGGTTTTTTGATTGGGGTGACGAAGCCATGAGCAATTTTTTAAATGAACTTACTAGCAGTTATTATGCTGATAAAATATTAGACTACATTAAAACCAAATTAAACTAAACAAAATGACAAATTACGAACAAAAATTATTCAGCGATTTATTAGATGTAAATTGGATGATTGAAGAAAACAAAGCCAACAAAGAAATGGCACGATTCTTATCCATTGCTTACCACACGATTCAAGATGAATTGAGGGAGTCAATGGGCGATGGTAAATACAACATATTTATTAGAGCGGGCAGAGAGATGTTTTCGCCCGCCAAAGGTTAACTGAAGATGGGTTCAATACCCGAAACGGCGTAAGTTCCCCCGCTTACCCGTCTTAACCAAAAATGTGGAGTCACCACATAAAAAACTGCAACTGATTTATGAAAACTTTTAACGACAAATTTTCAGCACAAACTAACGAGCAAGCAGAATCAAAAATAAGCTCGATTTTAGCCAATTCTAGACAAGATAATGTCTTGGTGACATCGGAGGTCGTTCCATTGGAGAAACTGACAGGAATGCCATCTAGAAGAGGATTAGAGAATGCTATCATTTGCGAGAATCAAATCGTGAATGTGGTATCCAATTCCTATGGACATTTACCTAATGAAAAATTCTTCCTAGGTGTAGAGGAAAAGTTAATTGATGCTGACATTTATTACCAACAACGTAGTATCAATCGTGACAATCGCTCATTCGTTGTGGATTATATCCTAGCTGATGACCGCTACAAAATTGAGGTGAAAGGTGACAAGGACATTTTGCGTCCAATGTTACGCTTTGTGAATTCTTACGATGGTTCATGTAAGACTAGTGGTTCATTCGGATTTTGGCGCAAAGTATGTGACAATGGGTTACACGTAGCGCAAACGCACATAGGATTTAGTGTTAAGCATTCGGGTGCAATTGCCGACATCGTAATGCCTAAATTGGATGAGATTGTAGGTCAGTTCATGGACAATGAATTCTTTACGCTTAAACGCAAATTTGAGGTACTTGCAGAGCGTCCCGTATATAACTTGGAGGATTATGTTAAAGTGACCGCAAAGAGCCTAGGAATGTTTAAATATGAGATGTCTGATAAGAATCCTGAACCTAGCGCAAACGCTCGTTTTGTATTGGATGTAATTGACCGCGAATCAAGACAATTGAATACACGTCCTAACCAATGGATTGTATACAATGCATTCAATGAATTGTTGCATAGTAAATTGAAGAAAACTTTTGACCAACAACGCACGTTGGATGAGAAGTTATTTGAAACTATCTACGCTGACATTAACTAATATATAAAGGGGAGAGAAATCTCCCCATTTTTAAACTTATTAAATTAAACAAAATGAAAAATTTATTAGAAGTTGAAGGAAATTACCATTCAACTTATGCATTTGTGCAACAAAACAATTTAGAAAATACTGCTACTAAAGTCCTCGGTAAAGGATGGGAAGCAGAAGATGATTGCGGACAAATTCAAGAGATAATTAATTCTCTTGGTATCGGTAGTTATTCGGTTGTATGCAATGAGCATATTGATTCTGATGGAGATGATATTGAGGTAAGGAAAATATCTGACATAGAAGGAATTGACAAAGCATTCAAACAATTAATCTCTCTTTATGATGTATGCGATGATTTAGAAAATAATGGCGAAGATAAATCAGCTAAAAAAATGAGAATTACATTAAACAAATTAGGGGCATTTATACAATCATTAAAAAATTAAACAAAATGGAAAACACTACTACGCTTGAATCGTCTTGGGGATTTGTAACTATCCTTACACCTACGGGTGCTATATTAGAAACTAACTGCTCTGATTTACCTAACGAAAAATGCTACATCTTGGATATAGAGAGATTTGATATAGCAGAATTTAATGATTGGTTTTTTAGGCGCTATGGATGGCAACCGCCATTGGATTCCATTGATATCCTTGAACTAGGATATTGGTTAAAGGATGGTACATATGTCCCTCCATCAAATTGGAGATATGAGATTCGTGAGGAACTAGAAAAGGAAGGAAAACTTATTGTTTATTAAACTTATTAAATTAGATAAAATGAAAGATTTATTTGAATGTCCTAATAAATTACCTAAAAATATACAAGCTATTTTAAAGCGATTTAACGACCTAGAAATTGAAAGGGGTATACAATATACCGACCTTGTCCAAATGGGCAAGGAATTGGCTTATTATGGCTACCAATTTGATTTTTACCTTGATTGTGTTCCTTATAATCTTAAAAAAATAAAATATGAAAGAAATTAAATTAAAAACGCTTTGGGCGGTTGATATAAAAGGCATACAATATGCAACATTTAGATACAAAAAAGAAGCTATTGAATACGCATATAATAGACCTAAAAGAATTTTTAGTTTTGTTATTGTAAAAAGAAAAGTATTAACTGATAAATATTAAACAATTAAATTAAACAAAATGAAAAAATTTATTACAACTGCAATCTTATTTGCTCTATTTTTTAGCGCCTCTGCTAATGATATTATTATCAAGGATACCACAATAAACAAAGTGGTTTATTCGGTATATCAAGGAGCAAGGGGTGGAAGGTATATTATCGTTACAAGCCACAGTGGAACGACATACCGAAAATATTTTAAAAAGAAATAATTAACTATTAAATTAAAAATCATGGGAAAAAAATTCGTTGTTGATTATGATAACAAAGTATTGACTTTGTATTATCAAAACCAGATATTTATGTTTGATTTAAACATGGGCGATGTAGGTGATTTTTGGCATGGTTTTGTTTTGAAAGATGGGACTCAACTAGATGTTTGCTTTCATCAAGAGGATGCAAATCAAGAGCCGTCTTGCGAAATATGGGATACTGCATTAGACAATGAAGATGGCAAGTATTATATTAATCACGAAATAGATTGTATTGATAGTTGTGAGATTCTAGGTAATCCTATAAATTACTTTGGAGAAGAGCCTATTAATGTTCCTTGGATGAATGCATTTCAATTAGATAAACAATTTACAAATTTTAAAATCAGATAATATGTACAAATTAATCAAAGGAACAGACCTTACAAATGAGCAAAAACAATCATTAAAATTTGTAGGAATGAATAACCCTACATGGATATTATATCACTCATTCTATTTTACTGAAGATGGCAAAAACCCTGCAACATTTGATAGTGGTTTTTATTATCCCGTTGCTCACTCACTTAAATTTTTACCATATTAAATTATCTAAAATGAAAACAAAAATACCTACAGAAAAATTAGAAAGATGGATTAGCTCACTCCTAGAGGAGATTGATGCAGATGAATTATTTAGAATGCTATCCAATGAATGCGACAAAAAACAATTGGGATACCTACATGACGCAATTAAAGACGAATTAAGGCTACATGATAAGTATGTCATAGAATGTACCAACCTAATTGATAAGCAGAAATTTGAGGCTTTTATGGAAGATTACAAGCCATATTACAATGAACAATCACTAATATTTTAAATTATTAAATTAGATAAAATGACAAATCAAGACGATATGTGGAATTGTTCAGAATGTGGACAATTACAAGGCAGACACGATATGTGGTTTGATGGTATATGTGAAAACTGCAATACCAACGCTACAAAAAAAGGGACTTTTTATATAAATGAATTAGCGTGCGAATTGGCTGATTTATATATAAAACAAACCTATGAGTATACCACCGAAACCATTTGGGAGGATGATGGCGAAGGTGGTAGCAAATACACCGAATTTATGCAAGAACAATTTAATATCATGCATGATAAAATAGAATCCCTTTTATTAAGAAACCAATTAAAAAAATAATCATGACTAATTTAGAAATCAAAATCAGACTAGAACAAATCCTAGCTAAAATACAAGACAATATCAATAGTGGGTGGAAGGATGACCTTGAAGATACATTCGAATGCGTAGTGCTTGAGGATGCGCAAGGTTCAGAGTACAATGGGTGGATGAGTGAATTAGAAGCCCTACACAACGATATTATTATCTAGTTCGGTTAACGAGGGATGCGCATTCGTTATAACGCATAATTTTATTATATTATCTAATTTGCTAAATTTAAAAAAACTAAATTTATAATTATTAAATTATCTAAAATGAAAAACATTAAAAAAATACAAAGCCAAATTAGGGTTTTGAACACTAAAATTCACCTAGGTAAAGTAAAAAATGTATACGCAGTAATGGAGAAGATAAAAAAATTAAAGACACAACTGCAAGTTGAAATTGACCTATACAATTGGGAAAACTATCTATCAAAATAACTTATTAAATTAATTTATTTGCTTAATCAAAAATAGTTTATACCTTCACAAAAAAAATTAAAAAAATCATGATTAAAGAATTATCAATTTTTATGTACCAAATGCTCAAGCTATTGGTCATCGGGCTGCCTATAGCAATCATTTTGCTTTGTACTGCTAATATATATTTTGAACTTAAAAGAATAATACAATGGATAAAAAATTAAGCCAACACCAAATGTTAAGAGAAACTATGTATGTAATGTTTAAAGACAATCACCTTCCTTATTTAGACATGGAGGATTTTATTACCATGTGGGAGGCATTAGCCACTAAATGGAACATTCGTATAGATGATGACCAATGGGAAGAATTTACAGAAGAAGTTAATAGTGTAGCTTCTAATAGACAAAGTGTATTCAACACAATATTTGATAAATATTTTAACAATTAAACCAAAAAACAAACAATTATGGCAAAGTATGAATTAGTAAAAGAAACAAGACCAAACGGAACAATTTTGTATTCAGTTGAATTGAATGGGCGTTATGTAAGCCATACCGCTACTGAAGATTTAGCCCAAGCTAAAGAATTTTTTAGCTTATTAACAACAAAAGTTAACAATACAGAAACAATAAAAGAAACCATTCAAACAATTGAATTAGATGAAAACTAAACAAATAAGCGTAAAGGAATACGCAAGTAAAGTAGACCCTTCTCTATTTAGGTCAAATAGAAAAAATCCAGATGCTTCATTAACACAACAAGCTATTAAGTATAGGATTAAACACAATATGCATTTGCCCCATGTAATAAAATATAACAGAGTGGGAAAAATCCATGTATTAAGCGTGTTGGCGAATTTTTAATTTAAAATATAAACGAAATGAATAAAGAAAATTACAATCAAAGAAATGTAGAATGGATACTTAATTGCATTAATTCATGTACTAATAACGAACAGCTTGATTGCTGTGAAGTACTTATAGGATTATTTAGATTTAGACTTATGAAGGATAATACTGATGAAAAAGATATGCACGATATAGAATGTGAAATCATAGAAACATTTGTCAATAAAAGAGCTTTTTTAGAAATTATATAGTATGAAAAATAACTACGAATTAAAGCAAACAATGTTATTGTCCATAGAAAATGAAACTTTAAGAGAGCGTGTAAAAGAATTAAAATTGGAGATAAAAAAGCTACAAGATGAAAAAAGAGAAAGAATGGTATCGGGCGAAGGGGATAATGCAGTTATTCAAGAATGATAAATTAATAAGGGAATACCGATATAATGATAGTTATAATAGAAGGAGAATTTATAAAATATGGATGGTTGAAATAAAACCTAATGGAATAGATTGTTATGAACTAATTATTAAACCCGAAACGCCTCTTTTTTAAGGGGCGTTTTACTTTAATTCCTTTTGAAAGTAAAGCATTTCTCTGCCGCCATAAGCATATTCGGGAGAGTAAAATTTAAAACCTTGTGATATTAGACTATTTACGCTTGGGTAATTATCAATACTTGTATAGGTTATAGCCATATGACAATCATAGGCTGACTTGATTCTCAACTTAATCATTTTCTTTTGTAAACGTTGCCCTCTGTAATCCTTATGAACCCACGCCCTTACAAATATGCAAAGACCTTCAGTAAAACCGCATCCACAATAAGCTATTATTTTGTTTCCAGAAACTATAACCCACCAATCCCTATTTAATTTAAACTCATCATTGCATCCACTAAATACCTTATAATCCAATTCTATTACTTGCTCGTAAAGATTTAGGTTTAGCACTTTGCCCCTACTGAATACCTTTATGGTTTTCATGGTTATACAATTTTACCTTTGAATATTCTTTTATTGTTAAATTCAAAGTCCTCCCCGTTCGGGTCAAGGTCTACCTCTGCAAACCCATGATTCCACTTATTTAAAGGCATATATTGGGGATGTAATTCCGAAAGGCAACCCAATGACCAAGTAGTTACCATCTTGCCCGTAAGGGTAGGTTCTGTGTGTTCGCTCGTTTGGTGATTATGTCCTTGAAAGGTGCTGACCTTTGCTTTTAAAAATAATCCCCTTGCAGGGTTAACGGGTGCTGAAATGCCCCCTACATATTCATGACCATGTATGCCCCAAAGATTATTAAACTTCATTGGTCGCTTATCTCCTATCATTTCTATCCCTCTGGCTCTTGCCCTAATGATATTTTCAAACTCAAACTCCTCTATCCCTACCAATTCACCGGCTTTTTCGTAAAGAAAATGCTCGTATCTCTCCTCGTGGTTGCCTATCTTAAAATATATTTTACACTTTAATTCCTTTTCAAAGACATCAAACAATGCTCTGAATGTATCTAATTCTAGTTTAAAGTTTCTTTTTTTTGGGTCTTTTATAAATCTGCTCAATCTATGGCAGTCAATGGTATCTCCGTTTAAAAGTAATGCATCGGGTTTTGATTTCTTGGCATATTGTAAAGCTGCCGTTATCGCGCTTATGCTATGGTAAGGGACATGGATATCAGATAATATTAGAATTTTTTTATGCCCCTTGAATATGTATGGTTCAAAAGCAGTTTCATCTGATGTCGGTAAATTATATGGATTTCTAGGGCGTTCTCCCTCTCTTAACAATTCTGAGGTAGCATATTTCCTTTCAAGATTACCTTTTTTCCCCTCAATATATCTCAAACAAGTCCTTGCGCTTTCCTCATTTGTGAATGTTAAATTATTTTCCGCATACATTATCCTTGCTAATTTTTTAGTAGGGAAGTCGGGGTGTTTTGTTCTATATTCTCTTGCTATTTTTGCGTTGCCATTTTGCATAAAGCTATTTGTATGTTTGGTAGTGAGGCTTCCCGTTTACTCTTGTAGCTTTTAAAATTTGTTTTCTTTGCTTACCGGTACTCTCATACGAAACATGAACCCAATCGGGATTCTCATTAGTACCAAACTCCCATATCAATTGGTCAAATTCTAAATTATCCTTGATGTAATTAAATACCATTGTGTTGGTAACGCCATTTGCACTGCCATCCATGTCAATATCAATTGCTTCACCTGTGCTATGCTGTGATGTGGGTGATGCGCCCGGCGTACAAGCATTAAGTTCTTTGCTTCTGTATCCAGAACTAATATGAATAGGACAACGGAAATGATTCCTTACTTTTTCAAATACATTTTCTGCTAACAATTTAAAGTTAGCTATGTGTTCTTCTGTTGGCATATTTGAAATGCCATGACGCTTTGCAGTTTCGCTACGGATAACTTCTGATAAATCTAAATGTTCTGAAATTTTCATATATTATGATTTTGGTTCTTCTTTTTTAAATATTTTCTCTGCCGTTGTTAAACCTAAACAACCAAAAGCCAAACTAGCAACTGCGTAAACCAAAGCCTCGCTAGGTGCTTTACTTAACTCACTAAATGAATTGTGATACATTGTAATACATAACGCTACAACGCACATCAAACCACATAAACGCTTCATAGATAACCTTCCATTATCTTCGGTAAAAAATTGCTTCATCTTAATTAGTTGTATCGGTTTTAGTCTTACCCCAAAAGTTCTTTTTCTCTTTAATCAGGATTGTATCGTGAATGTAGATTGTATCAACTTTAAATTGACTTATTTCACTCTTTAGTTCACTAATTTCGCTTTTCATTTGCGTAATGGTTGCAACTACATTTGTAACTAATTGCTTTTCCTTTTTAGTTGCCTTTGCTAGAACTGTTGCAGATTTTACATTAGTTGCATTTACTTGCTTCATTAATTCCTCAAACTCAATATCCTTGTCAATCTTTTGAGCAGATACCCCGCAACCAAATAAGAATAAAATAAATAAATATTTCATTAGTTAATCTTTTGAATTTTACCTAATTGCTCCAAAGTAGAAAGTTTGGTACTTGCTGCTGCTA
>Ga0208082_1000295_pt1 | contig 15177 bp, 29 predicted proteins | sample LakMenE09Jun09ns_FD_150683 | JGI IMG/M metagenome (GOLD analysis project Ga0208082, IMG submission 150683) | Freshwater microbial communities from Lake Mendota, WI - 09JUN2009 deep hole epilimnion ns (SPAdes) | ecosystem: Environmental > Aquatic > Freshwater > Lake > Epilimnion/Euphotic zone ... | reverse complement strand
TTTCTTCCAAACTCAACTCTCTTGTATAAACTTGAAATCCATAATGACAAGGTGGAAGAACCATTTGGTCTAATTCACCTACATTCCAAGCAGAAACTAACATCCGTCTAGAATCAGGATTTGTTTTTAAAGTATTAATTAATTCTTGTATTTGGTCTATTCCATCCCAATTACGCCAACCAGCCCCATACACAGGCCCTAAATCACCCCACGTTTTAGCAAATTCATCAATAGTTTTAATTCGTTCAACAAATTGATTCTTATCTAAATGAGGTTCCCATGGTTGAACATTGCTTGAATAATTATTATAAGCATCACCATCCCAAATATGACAATTGTTATCAACAAGATATTTGATGTTGGTATCACCACGCAAGAACCACATTAGTTCTGTTGCAATAAGTCTGAACGGCATTTTCTTTGTTGTAAGTAATGGAAACCCCTCACTCATTTTATGTCTAATCTGTCTACCAAAAACACTGATGGTACCAGTTCCTGTTCTATCTTTTTTTGACACACCATTATCAAGGATGTCTTGTAAGAGTGATTGGTATTGTTTATCCAAGGTATTATTTTTTATATCTATATTTTTCATTAGTTCTTTACGTTTTTTATGATGTCTCCACTTACCATAGTTAGACCATTTATTCATAACTTTCCAATTGATTTTCGTTGAATATGTGTAATAGTCCATATTCGTCCATTTCACCTATCACCCGGATTTCACCACCGATTGTTTCAAATACACCTACGATTGTACAAGGAAATTTATAACCTTTTGGTTTGTGAGCCTTATCACCAACCTTAAATTTTGGTTCTGTTTTAAAAATATTGTTTGTTTTTTCTTGTGTCATATCATATAAATTTTATTTTATTTTATTTCCATAATATTTGAATTCCCAATATTCCAACCGCCAATAATAAGCTAACTATGGTTTTTATACTTAATGGTTCTTTAAATAACCACCAACTTAACCAAGTAAACACTATTGCTCCTACACTAAATCCAAGTAAACGTGATGGCCATAGTTGTCCATTATATGCAGAAACCATATACTTGACAGACCCCATAAATAATATTGAAATAGGAATACCCATAAGTACTACTAACCAGTAGTTGTTTTTAAACCATTCATATTTAAGAGAGCCTTGTAGTTGAAAAAAAGTAAATATTTGAGCTAAAAATCCTAATAATAATCCTAAAAGCAACGTCATATAATTAATACTCATTTTCTTTCTTATTATTTTTTATTGATTGCTTCGTATCTTTAGTCCAAAAATAAATTAACCATAGCATAAAAAGTATCCAAACCCCAAGTATAATATTTGATAATATATTAATCATCTAAGTTTAAATTGTAGTCATTTAATATATTTCTTATTTCATTACGTATTTTTTCTGCAACGGCAAACTCTTCGTCAGTCGCTTCTTTTGATTTATCAAGCATACTTACTCCATGCTTTGTTGTGCCTCTAAGCAATTGGTCTAAGTCCCACATAGCTAATTTCCATTTATATCCATCTAATGCTGCTCTTACATCATCTTGTTCTTCTACTGAGTCAAACTCTAATATTATTTTTCCCATTTTTATTGTTCTTTAAATTTTTCATATAACCATTCTTCATAAGTAGTGGCATCAGATATCTCATAGCATCCACACTCCATTGTTTTTTGCCCTGCTTTATATGCCTCTTTTGCTGATTGGTTTAACGCCAAAAATATCTGTTTTTTTTCCATTTCTTTAGCCGCTTCAAGCATAGCATACCAAGTTAATTCATCCTTGTCTGTATTCCATAGCCTTTCAAATAATAATTCTACTGCTGTTTTCATTCTTCTGATTTAAAATCCTCGTTGACAATATGTCATTGCATTTATTTTTTCTTGTTGTAACCATAATAGGTATCTGAATAGTTTTTTCATGGGCTCTCTATTGTGTAATTTTCGTATTGAAATATTAAATCTTTAAGTAATCTGTTTCATATTATATTCCTCTTGCTATCATGTTTAATATTTCTAATCTCTCTTCATCTGTTAGTTTTTTGGGTAGTTCATACTCTTTCGTATTCTCCAACCTACATTTCTCCACCTCTTCCCACAAAGACTTATCATCATAACAAATTGCATTACCATCTTTGTCTGTTGCTTGGTCAAGTGAACCATCTTTATCTCTTTCCCACAGATACCAAACAATCCAATCTGCTCCCTCTTTACCATAGTAAACCTCTAATAACATATCTATTACTGTGCTATAATCATCTGAAAAATTGGTAAGGTCTATATCTAAAGCATACAATGCATGCTCTTTGTCTGATTGTTTCTTAATTCTATTAAGAATTTCTGTAAATACTTCTAGTTTCATATTATTTTTTTAGTTTCCATAACTCGTAATTACTATTTTTTGTCTTAAATTTAATATAGTCATCTTGCTCCTCAACAATTTCGGTTATTGGAGTTGTTTGCCAGGTAAAGAATTGATTAAATGGAGACATAAGTAGGGAACGTCCAATTGCTGGTTTATCGTATTTAGCCTCAAATCTACCTTCATCGTTAAAATCTAACCACATTATTTCTTTAGATTGGTTAGTTAATCCATCATGTTCACGAACTAATTTCCAATTAAATTCATTTTCAATTACTGCTTGCTCAACAGCAACCTTTAATACATTATCTTCTGTTAATGTCATTGGTATTTTATTTTGTTTAATCTTGCTCATTTTCTAATTTATCTAATTGTTTTTGTAATCTATTGTACGACCATTTTGAATGTCAGCTTCACTCATTTCAAGCATCAACTTTTGCTCTTTGGTCAATTCAATTTTATTTTCCTGAACCGCACTATTATCAACCAAACTTAACAAATTCTGATTATTTTCTAATTCATCTAATTGTTTTTGTAATCTATCTATACTACCTAAAATAATTCTAGCGGTTGGGTCTATTACTTTAATTTGTTCAACTAATTCGTTTTGCCTGCCTCTGCTGTAAAATCCACGTTCAATATCATTAGCCAAGTTTTGGATGTGTTCTGGTGCGTGAATAGAAATACGGAGGTCATAAGATTCCCATTTAGTTTTCCAATCAACGAAAGCGATTCCCTTAGTTAATTTGTTTAATAAATTATGTAATTTACGATTACGAACTCTAACAATTGAACGGTCACTACCAAATACATGTAAGAACCGTAGAAACCATCTTGGACACCATTTTGGTTTTGCTTCATAGTCCATTGCCAATACCAGCGGATAAAGAGCTTTGTAGTAGACGCTGTCTTCTTTATAGAAAGTTATTCCAAGATATCCCCACTTTTCTAGTTTCTTTGGAAAAAAGATATACCGTAAGTCATCCAAGTTGATGTTACGAGTGTGTATAATACCTTTTTTACGTCCTCTCCAAAATATCAGACTTTGTGCAAAAGATTTTGCCTTTGTTGCTATAGACCGATTGTCTTTGTAGTCAAATTTACTCATAATTATTGTTTTATTTTACAAATGTACGAAAAAATTTTTACTTTATCAAATTTAATCATAACCATTTTATTTCATTTGTTATTGAATCCCATTCAATACTAACAGGTAGATTAGTATATAGGTATTGTTCATTTAATATTGACGCATTAATAAAGTGGGTGTGTCCATTATAATAATATCCTGAACTTCCATGTATATGTCCAAATACATGAATCTTTGGTTTGATTTCATCTACTCGATGACGTAACATTTCACATCCTACTCGTATACTTTGTCCACCTGGAATATCTAAATGCCCAAATGGCGGTCCATGAGTAATAAGGATGTCTGTATCTTCAGGAATGTCTTTCCAACGTTGTTCCAATTCCCATCCATTGCTAGGCAAATTGAAAGCCCAATTAAAGAACTCAGGTTGCCAAGGTGAACCATATAACTTAACCGAAGAGTCATCCTCCATATCGTAAATAGAGAAACCTTCATCTTGAAGATAAATTAGATTTGTATAATTTTTTATAGTTAATAAGCTCCAAGTAGGGTCATTCTCTAAAATACGGTCGTGATTTCCTGCGATAAAGATTTTTTTATCATAACCTTTTATAGAACTAAACCAATCTAAGAATTCAATTACTTCTTTTTTATGATATCCACTGTTCATAAAATCTCCAGCGTGTATTAATATATCACCACCTGGTAAATCATTTTCACAATATTGGTGTTTTGAGTGAGTATCACTAATAAATGTTATTATTTTTTTCATCTAACAAATATAAGAAAAATAATTTAAACTTTAAAATAAAAGTACAAGAGTTTTTAACGGATTAATTTATTCTTTAATTAATGGTTTTCTGCTTGGTAAGGTGCCTTGCAGTACTACTTTATCTATTCTTGAATCAATATATGATTTTGTTTGTGTAATTTCCCTTTCAATTTCATCTTCTTTCCTGTGATGAAAATCATCCACATGTCTAACTTGATTCATTATTGTTTGTTCAACCATATTAATATCACGACGGGTAGATTGAAGTAATTCTTCCGTATGTCTTCTTTCGTGGTCAATTGATTGATATACTTCATCAATCATTTTTTTAATTTTTATTATTTGTTTTTCTAATTTGATTATCTTAACCATACCTATAACTAAAGCAATTAATAATAATATTGCTGAAATCGTAAGCATACCTAAAACATATGATGTTATTTCTATCATGTTTTTTAAATTTTATTTATTTTTATGTCAAAGAACTCTTGTACTGTACCCATGTAGAATTTTAAATCTATATGGGGCTTAATTATTTAATTTTGTTAAATGGTTCTTTCTTAAACAAATATCCGGAGATATCAACATACCTTAATAGTTCAATATTACCTTCAACAGTTGTTGTTCCTTTTGATGCTTTAATCATTGCAATTTTATATCCAAAACGGTTAGCCACCCATATAATGAATAATGCGGGATATCTTTTCATAATTTAATTGTTAGGTTTAACCGTTATTGTATATTTTTTAGTATAACTAGAATCCTCGTTTTTTATTAACACACCTAACACAGGTGTAAACCCATCTGGGTCATACATAACTGGCGTAATAACAACATTTATGTTAGCGTTTTCTAATTGGGTTTTAATTTGTTGAGTTATTGACAACTCATTAATTTCTTGTTTCATAATTTTAATTTATTTATTCTATTATTTTTTCAACATAAGTTGATGTCTCTCCTTCAGTAAATCCTTTTTCAATTAATAATGGTAATGAACCTGGTTTACACCAAGCATATACTGTATACCCACTGTAACGAGTTTTAACATATTCCCATCTAGTGTCCCATAACTTTCTAAAAATACCTTTTAGTCTATGTTCTTCATGTACCCAAGCGTCTAAGAATTTTATTTTATTACTTTCTTCTCGTTCCATATATATGTGTCCTACAATCTCACCATTTAACATAGCAATCCATGTTTCAAGTTGTTGAGCATTACTCTTAAGGTGGATAACTTTAATATCTTCAATCATTTTTACATTGTTTATATAAAATAATAGTAATCATTTATAACTTAAACAATGTATTATTCGTAATAATAATAATAAAAAATGTTTTTTAATTTAATTGGTATTTATTAATATATGTCAGAGGAGCACAAAATATCACCATTTTTTAAAAGAAGACTTGACCATCATAAGTTTGAAAAAATGATGAGGTCAGGAATATCTTATATGTATTTTGAATCAAAAAACCTTGAGCAATTTAAATATAAGTTAGTTAAGGCGACCTTAGAAAATTATATACATTACAAATATAATCTTGATATGGAAAATTTACCTAAGGATGACGTGGATAATTTTATTAATTATATGATTGAGACTTACGATGCATTACTTAAAATGTATTATTATAATGAAAGAAAAATAAGAGGTGGTATAAATGAAAATTATAATCCAGCAGGAAAAGAAATTACACCAAACAAAATTGTTATACATAAATCAAGTCCTGTATGGAGAGAAAGTATATTAAAGATAGGGTTACAAGCAAGTGCTGGTGATTGTTATAAAACTTATGTTGGTTATGGTGAAAAGTGTATACCAGCGATATTTGCAACTAACTCAACAAATAAAAGAGCGTGGTTTGACTCAACATATAATGATGATGTATGGGGAATTAATACGGAAATGATACCTGATGTTAAGTGGTACAAAGATAAACACTTTGAATCAAGTAAAAAACATATTGTAACGTTTGAAAACATTCCACCAAAGGCAATAAAATTAATACATGAAGGTAATGGAAGAAGTTTATGGAGAGAATCTATTAATAACTCTGAAGACAAAAAACTTAAATTGTTGACAAAAATTATGGACAATATTATTTTTCCTGAATATAAAAATATTATTTGTGGTTATGATGTAAAAAATGATGAGGTTTTTAATGAACCCGTAGTTAATGTTACTTTTATTGGTGGGTATGGAACAAAACTTTGGCCTACCACACAAGGAATTCAAAAAATGTATAGTGATGTTTTAGATGAAATTTGGAATACTATTTACAATTACATTAATATTCCAGTCGGCGTTACTATGGAAACAACACCCAAATGTGATGAACAAGAAACCATTTATCTTAGAGAATCAGTTGACAAATCTGAAGACAAAAAACTTAAGTTGGTTACAAAAATGATTCATGAGTTTTTTGATGAGGTTAGTTTTATTAAAATTAAAAAATATGAAAATAAACCATTGATAAGAGTTTATTTTGATAACGATGAAGAAGCGGCTAATGAAGAGATTTATTTTGCAGAACAAATACAAGATAAAATTTATAAATATACAGGTATTAAACTTATCCCGTATTGGCACATGATTCAGTATAACACTGATGCAGATTTTCGTTTGGACGCCATTAAACTAAAATACGATAACTTGGGAAATGTTATAAACGAATCAGAAGAAAAACAACCTAAGTATCTTAACGCAATAAAAAATCTTATTGAACCATTCAAAAAAGAAGATTGTGTTTGCAATATTAAAGTATCATTTGATGACGATATGTATGACATTTATTTGGAATTTGGAACTGAAGAATTAAATGATAAATTTTATTCTTCAGTTGGAAAAAATCATTATGTGAAAAATTTAAGAAATAACGTTAAAAACACTATTATAAATTATCTATCAATAGATAATTTATATGTTGGGTCTTACGGAACACCAAGATGCGGTTGGACAAAAAATTAAAAGAACGTTTTACAACATCAATTAAAACTCTAAGACATATTTATAATAATATACTCATAAAATGACAAACAAATTAGGCGAGCCCGATAGTAAAATAATCATTAAATTGTTTAAATTATTGAATGAGGAGAAAAAAAAGAATAAAACAAGAGAATCCCTTTTAAATGCTATAAGAAATTTTTCAACATATTTGAGTATTCCTAAAGACCACGAACGATATCTTTTGGAGTTATATGTTTTAAACTTTAAAGAAGACGGAGACTACTCAAATTTAACAAAGGATAATTTTATTGACCCTAGATATCAAAAAGGTAAAGTTATTTCTAATTCAAATGCCCGTTTATATACCATAGCACAATTACCATTTAAGGGTTCAAATTTAACCGCATATTGGACCAAAGACCCAAAAGGTGTTCCATACTATAAAGTATCATCATACGAATGGTACCCTATATACATATACAAAAATGATAAGTGGTATCAGACAACAAATTCTTATTCTAGTTCTACAGGTAGACAAATTAGCAATTCTAATCCCGTTGACTGGAGTAATAATTTAAAAACTGTTTATACATTGACCTCGGATGAAATGAAGATGTTAGAAAGAGGAAATAGTCATGAAGAGATTATGAAGTATAAACGGTCTAAATTAAAAAGTATTGAGCCTGATTTGACAAAAAGACAAAAAACAGCAAAGATTGGTAATTCGTATCACGACAGAAATCTAACACCCACAAATATAAAATTTAAGGTTAATTCAATAGATACAGACGGTGATAAATCTACTGTAAATGTCGATGTATACGACGTAGTTAAAAGACAATCTGGTAAACAACAAGATACTCCAGAAAACTATTTAAATAATGAGATACCTAACCTTACGACAACTAATGTGGAAGACGCAATTAAAATTAAATTGAGGAGAGAATTAGTGGATTATATTGGTACAAGATTTAAAGATAATCTTGAAAATCCTGTAGGTGCAAAAATAGAGTTTAAATTTAACCATTTAAAAAAATAGGTTATTGATTGAACAAATACGCAAAATTTTTTTTGTATATTTGTGTTATGAAAAAACTACTAACATCTTTATTTTTACAAATGGTTTTTAAAAATGTTAACACTACTAAAAAACTTATGGACATTATATTTGACGAAACAAAATCACCTAAAGTAGTTAAAACTAAAATTGTTAAAACTCCTGTAAATTTTAAAAAAGAATTTGTAATAAATCAAACTGAACCTGTTAGTAGTAAAAAACAAGAATTAATGGACGCAATACAATTTCTTAAAAATAAAACTATCAAAACAAAAGTTGATAAAGATAAAATTCAAATGTTAGAGGTAATTCTTAAATCAGTGTAGAGGAATTGAACTTTAATGTAATGTTTTAGTTTTATTTTATATTTATTATAAAATTGTTTATGAAAAGAATTATAAGGTTAACTGAACAAGACTTAACTGGTTTACTTAAAGGGATTGTTGACTTAGCTTTAGGTGGTACTGCTAATAATAAAAAAGAACCAACTTCTACTGATGAAAAAGAACCAACATCTAAAGATGAAAAAAAAACAACTTCTACTAATGATAAAAAATCGGATACTCCTAACTATAATGGAGATACAGGTAAAGTTTTTTTAAAAGGTAATTTTGACTCAACACAGAAAGCTAATATTGAGTTAATGATTAAATACATGAATAAATCAGGAATCAAAGACCCATTGACTCAAATTGGCGTTTTATCTGTAATATCTAAAGAATCAAATTTTAAACCAAAATCTGAAGTATCTTATGCCAATACATCAAATTCAAGAATTAGAAAAATTTTTGGGTCTAGAGTTTCAAAATATTCAGATAGTGAAATGGACTCTCTTAAAAAAAACCCTGAAAGATTCTTCAACGTAGTGTACGCAAAGACAGTTGGAAACCAAGGTGGTGGTGATGGATGGAAATACCGAGGTAGAGGATTTAACCAACTAACAGGTAAAAAAAATTACGAAAAATATGGTAATATTATTGGTAGAAACTTAGTAGGAAATCCTGACTTAGCTAATGACCCAACAGTTGCTGCGGAAATTGCTGTTGCATTTTTTACTAAAGGTAAACCAGGTAATGCATTTCCTAAATTTAAAAATAAAACTGAGGCCGCTGCTCATTTTGCAGATATAAATTCTGGCGGAGGAGCTAGTCGTCATAGAGCAGATGCGATTGCCGCAGTTGACAAATTTGACATTAAAGATATTACTTAACTTATCATTTAATAAAAAATTAAAAACAACCAAAAAGTTTTTTATAATATAATAAAATTCATATCTTTGTGGTATGAAAGTTTTTGATATTATATGGGACTCAATGTGGGATTTCCTTTTTGGAAACCAAATTACCGTTCACACACCTTTAAGAAGAATTAATGATTTTGAACTTCAAAAAATTTTAAAATTAACAAAAAAATGGTGTATTAAAAACTTTGGTATTAGTCATAATAATCCAAAAGTTAAAATTTATATGACCAAACAAATTTATGGTCAAGTTTGTTACGGAGAATATAATCCCGATAGTAATATTATTTACATTTACAGTAATAATTGTGAAGATATAAAATGTTTGATTAAAACATTTATTCACGAATATGTTCACCACTTACAACCTATCAAAAATTCATATAAAAAACTTTTAGAAAGTCATGGTTATAAAAAACACCCAATGGAAATTGAGGCGAGAAACATGGAAAGTTATTACATTGATGTTTGGGAAGATATAAAAAATAAATTATGAGAAAGTTTTTATTATTTGGATTTTTAGTGTTTATATTAATTTGGATATTTAATATGGTGTTTAACGATAAAGATTAAACAAAAAACCTCCACCTAAAATGGGGGTTTTTTATTATTAAAGTATTTATTAATGTGAAAGAACTAATTAGGAATATATTAAAAGAAGAAACAGAAGAAAATGAACAAAAAGTTATGAATTTTCTTTTACGAAGATATCGTACTTCTGAAAGAGATTTTGGCGAAGAAGGACACCCAAGGATGTTTAAACAAATTACATTTGAAATTGATGAGGACTTCTACGTTATTAATAATTTTCAAAACAAAACAGAACAAGTCCATAAAATATTTAATATGTTAGTCGATAACGATGTTATTAAAAAACCAATAGAGTTTTATGGAACAACTCTTGACCCATATAGACAAAAAGTTATTAGAACAATAAGGAAATTTTTAAATGACAAAATATCATAATTTACTATGGATTATATTATTACACCTGAACAGTTAGACAAAATCACTAAACCTTTTTTTGATAAAGAATTTAAAGATGCTAAGTGGGGTGAACATGCCCAAGGGACAGATGATGTATGGTATGGGCTTATTAATCAGGACGATGTTCTGTTAGTTGGTCATCCCGAGTTTAATGTTGATAATTACTACACTAATGGTCACCACTTTGAAAACATGTGGCATTATTTTAGTGTTAACCCTCGACAGTTCAGTCAATCAATTGGTAGATACATTAAGAAAAAATATGGTTGTGAATTTGAACAGATATACTAAAAAAAAAAATACCCAAATATTAAATAAAACAATGTATATGGGTACTTATAATGTACATTAAATACTAAACCATATAAAATAAAAAAAATGAGTATTAAAGAACAAAGATTACAAGAATTAACTAACGTTGCTCCAACAGTATCAGTCAAAATGGATATGGAGTGGTTGAGTTCAACAACAAACACCGCAGACTTCCAAATTCGGTTAACAAACACTGGTACATCAGTAATTAAATTAAATGCTTTGATTATTCGTGGAGTTCATTCCCCAAAGATAACAACAGGAACTATAACATGGAAGGCGTTAAATGACAATACTATTCCAGAATGGTTAGGTTGGCCTAAAAAAGGAACAACTAACTTACCATATATCTCAGGACAAAGGAAATTAAATTTCTCTTCAGCAACAAATATCTTCACCAATGAAACATCTCCTATTATACCAACGGGAACAGGAGTAGTAGTTGGAACTTTTAGAGTTTCAACAACAACAACATGGAACCCAAATAGTAACTTTGGTTTTGTATGGGAAATGACAACAGGTGGAGTTGTTGGTTATGTAAATTTTGAAACACAGTCTTCAACTACATCACTACCAGTTGGTTTTATGCATTACGGACCAACAACAAATACAAATATAGGTAAATGTTTAACAGTAACTGCCCCAAGTGTGCAACTATTAAACCCAAACAAGTAAACATACGAAGAATATTAATCGGCTCCAAAGTCAGAATTATAGGATACAACATCAATACCAATTTTGGTTTCAACCCAATCAGATATAATACTAAGGGCATTATCAGGATGAAGGGAAAAGAAAGAACATACATCACCAGCCAAAATGGAACTAATAAAACAATCTCCATCCATATCACATGATATTAGGAATTGACGACTACCAACATCTGAAACGAAAGGGTGGATATAAAAATTATAAGCGACAGAAGTCTTTAATAATTTTAGACCTTTCATATCAAGATACTTGTATATGAACGACTCTAATTGTGATTCGGAGATAATGATTTTCATATTTAATTAGTCACGTATTTTATTTTAACATTATACATATCTTCAAACCAATTCTTAATGAATTCTTTAATTTGTTCCATGTCAAGGGGAAACCAAATGGAAAACTTATTCAAGAAATCGTTATCAATATACAATCTACCATCACTACTATCATATTCCATAACAATATCATCTATTGAATAAGGGTCAGGTATAGGATTATTATAGTCAATAACAATAAACCTATCAATTTCAATAACATTAAACTGATTAAGTAAATCATTAAGATATTCAGTCATAAACTTACGTAACTGAGGATGAGTAACAAGGTAATTCATATTAATAAATATAAGGTTTTAAATTATAAGGTAATATTGATTTTACAGAAGTTATTATGTATTATTATTAAAAAATATAAAACTTATGAAAAAACTAAAACTATTATTAAGTGCTCTACTACTATTGGGCACAACTAACACATTCTCACAAAACAACACAATTGAAGGCAAATGGAAAATGCTAAACTTCAACAATACGATGTTTATTTTTGAAAATGGTGAACGATTTACTTATTATTGTACAGCAGGAAATTGTGATTCTTTATACAACACCTTTGAGGCTGGAGATGGTAATCACATTCCAGGAACAGAAGAGTATACTGTGACTAACGATACAATTACTATGGATTACAATTTTGGAAATATCTTAGTTACTAGTATGGTATTTAGTTGTGAAGGAAACATTGTCACATTCGTTGACCAAAATAATTTGAATTATGTTCGTTTAGGAACTAATCTTAACGACTGTAATTCGGCATCACTTACTGAACAAACTCAAAATTCATTATTAATGGATAACAAATACTATGACTTATTAGGTAGAGAAATTAAAGACATAGCAACATACTCATTTAATTCTCTTTACATCAAGAACGGTAAAAAATATATTAAAACTCAACAATAACTATGAAAAACTTAAAATTATTATTACTTACGTTACTAAGCGTATTATCTTTTAACTTGTTCTCACAGACACAAGTATACACAACAAACACAACGGGACCAAACATTTGTGATGGTACTGCGGTATTGGACACAACCAATATTAATATGACATCAATCTATTGGCAAGGAATGGGGATGATTATTAATCAGGGAAGTTACATTGTAACAAACCTTTGTCCTGGCACATACGGTGTTACATTCATCAGCAACGGAACTTCGGTTACATTAACGTTTATTGTCATGGCAGGAAACTTTAATCCATGTTTAAACTTTGGTGGGTTTATAACACCAACAAACTCTATTGACTCCACAACTTGTGATGGTATTGTAACGGCAACAGTAACAGGAGGACAAGCACCATACACATATCTATGGAGTAATGGTAATATGCTTCAGACAATCGATAACTTATGTCCTGGCACATATTGTTGTTATGTTACGGACTCATACGGTTGCACATTAACAATATGTGATACGATAGGAGTTCAATCTTCAAACTACGGAGATACATTATATATTACAAATGCGGGGATGTGTAATCTTCCTATTGGCACATTAGTTTCAACAATAGAAGATTGTAAATTAAATTATAATTCTATTGGCGGTGCATTTATTTCAGATGTCACACCAATATCAGATACTCTTAATATTGTAATGGTTACTTGGATACTTGTAGATACTAATGGTTTTAATGTGTCTACACCTCAGTATCAAACATATACATATATTCCTACAGTAGGATGTTATAACTTACAATTGATTATATTTTGTTATCAAAAATCTATGAACTATAACACTATCGTTATAAATCAAAATTGGTACGTAGGGTTCGCAGGTATTAATGAACTATCAGGTAATGGTAAACAACTTATCAGTGTGGTAGATTTAATGGGTAAAGAAACAAATATACAACCAAACAAACATTTAATCTATACATACAGTGATGGTTCTAAAGATATAAGATACATTAAAGAATAATACATTCCATTCACTCACTACAAAGGGAGACTCCATTCGGGTCTCCTTTTTCGTTCATTCATGTATTGTATTATTTTAATATTATAATCGGAATATATCCGATTATCTATAAGGTTATTTACAGTAAACTTTACCTTCGTATTAATAACAAGAGTAATGATTACCTTTGTATAAAGGATATGTGGTAATTATTGGGGCATATCACAAACAGTAATGTAAAGATTTTATACCTGATTAGACTATCATGATAAGATACTGATATAGTTTAATTCTTCAAACTAAATAAACGGTATATTTATTAATATGAACCTACAAGAATCTATAAGAAGAGTATTAAGAGAGGAAACTCAGATACCTTTATCAATTAGAAGAAGGGTAAGCTATTCGGATATCGAAGAGGCGTTTCTAAATGCGTTAGATTCAATTGATTATTCTCGATTACACAATCAATTCTCACCAATAAAGAATATATCGTTAAAGACATTTGCTAAACTTGTTATAGATGAACTGAATATGTATTTAGAGCAAGACTATTTTAGTGACGAGAATAGGATTTATTTTGATGACGAAACATATCACGAAAAAATTAGAGTTCCACTTATGAATTATTTTGGTAATAGAATTAAAAAAAGATATAATAGTGGTGAATCAGAAGAAGAATTAATATGAACCTACAAGATAACATTTTTTAAATGAAACGATTTTATATCCTATTAGAACTTTTAAAAACATATGACTTAACTTATGGGGACTATGCAATTTTTGGTTCTGCTCCTCTTGTTATTACGGGAATGATTAAAGACGTTAATGACCTTGATGTTATTATAAGACCTAGAGCTTGGAATTTTGATAGTGATGGCGAATATAGGACCAAGGATATTGAATTTTTTGATAATTGGCCAGGTTTTGATGTTGACGATTTAATTGACAATCACACATTTGAATTTAAGGGTGTGTTGTTCGTTTATCCTGAAAAAGTTATTGAATACAAAAAAAAACTAAATAGAATAAAAGACCAAGGGTTATTTTAATCATATATGAAAAATCTACAAGAGAACATACAAAGGATTAAATCAATGATGAATCTGAACGAGTCAGATAAAAATAAGATTTGGTTATTAAGAAGACTGGAAACCCAAGATATAAAAGGTTACCTAGATGAACAAATTGATAGTTTAACCAATCAAATTAGTCCTTGTGGTTATAGTACATATGAAGATTATAAAGATGTAATTTTTGAAGTTACAAGAGCTAATTTTATCAATCATTTTAGTGATGAACTTTATGTTAAACATGAAATGTTAGAAATTGAGGAATTTATTTGGTACTTATTAACTAAAAAATATGGTAATTACCTTATAAATCAATTTGACGGTAGAATCTGTGATGATGAGTATTAATATGAACCTGCAAGAAAACATAAAAAGAATATTAAGG
>Ga0208082_1000293_pt1 | contig 15257 bp, 10 predicted proteins | sample LakMenE09Jun09ns_FD_150683 | JGI IMG/M metagenome (GOLD analysis project Ga0208082, IMG submission 150683) | Freshwater microbial communities from Lake Mendota, WI - 09JUN2009 deep hole epilimnion ns (SPAdes) | ecosystem: Environmental > Aquatic > Freshwater > Lake > Epilimnion/Euphotic zone ... | reverse complement strand
CTCAATGAAGGTGGCCATGGGTCAATGGTAGAGGCAGTACTACTTCAGGTGATTACCAATTTTTGCTATCTGATTACTAAATGCACTATTGCGCCAAAATTTGAACTTACTTTGCGGTGAATTCATCGCCCTTATTGCCCCTATGTCATAGGGCAGAGCAAACATAGGATAAGAACTTGCTAGATCATTAAAGCGTTTTTGGATTACCTGGCCATAACGATCAAATCGTTGCTGGTTCAGTACGCAAATCAGCATAGGAGCATTTATTAAATTATTAAAATCACTAATAAATTCAGATAGATAAGTCATCCCATTCTCCCCAGATTTCACTATGTAAACTAAATATCGACTGCAGTTAATACTTTGACTAAGCCACTGTGCATTTACTCTTCTATCTGCCAACATTTTTGTGAGTGAAGTAGTACTGCCACCATCAATAATCAACTGATCCTTACCAAACTTCTCAAGGGTTTTACCTAATTCAGATGCTGAGATTTGATTTACTTTACTTAAACCTAATGGCCTTAAATTATGATGATTTGATGTGATTAAAGAAGCTGAAAGTTCGATAGCTAGATGATTTGTTATTGTTGAGATTCCGGGTGAATCAGGTGAACCGATGACAGTCACTAAATTATCTAATCTAACTAGTTGTTGCAATAATGCTGGACGAGTAATCCCAGCAAGATTTGAGATTAAAGATAAGGGATCAAACCTGTCGTCTATTTCTATAAAATTATGTTGCTTAAACACTTTAATTAATTTTGTTAATTCGGCTTGACTGCTAAACTCTTTTGAGTACAAAACACTTACTAAAGTTTTAAGCTCACTTAGAAATTTTGTTAATCCATCGAGAGTAATTGCCCTATAAATTATATTGCAGCCTTGTGAATAAAGCAGAGATGCAACTATCTCTTCTTGATCACTACTACTTATAGCAGTAATAAGGTTCAGTTTTAACTCAGATGCTTCGGACAATAATCAACCTACTATCAGCAAGCATTGCAAGTGTTGGCATAACTAAATCACTTTTTAGTATTACTAAAACACTCACCTTACCTGAATTATTTCGTTCATTTACAGATGAAACTGAGATGCTTTCTGCAACTAATTGCGGTGAGGTTATTGATTTGGAATCTCGATTTGGTATCGCGTAAATGTCAATTATTTCACCACGCATTAAATCAACTGGTAGGTCAGTAAGTTCAAGAGTTAATGGAACAAATCTCTGATCTAGCACTTGTGATGTAGAAGTAATTGCAGAAGTAGGGATTAAATCCCCAACGCTTATATGAGTTAATACCAATGCTCCAATTATCTCAGCTTCTGCTGATAAATAGTTTTTCGCTGACTGCGGTAGTAATACTGAGACAGATTTAATATCTGATTGGCTAATCAATTGACCAGGAGCTAGATCACCTTGAGTTGCCCAGACCATTACAGTCCGATTAGCTTCTTTGGCTATCAATTGGCCGGAGCCAATAGCGATGATAAATAAGGCTAGCCCCATAGCTAACCTTGAATTTTTGAGGATATCTAGATTGGAAATATTCATACATACTTATTTACCAGTATTTTTATAGTCTAAATCATCCGTTCGGATGATCTGTATCTCGAGTTATGCAAGCAGGATTATCAAATGATAACTAATCAATCTGCAGCAGTACCGATATTCGCCAATAAGACTAAATTGTATTTAGTTCCAACTATTGATACTGAATTTGGTGATGAGTGGTCTCATCCAAAATTCTCTCCAGAACTCTCCAGTCTCTCAGAGCTTCCAAATATTAATGAATGGAGTGAGAGTTTTGTTATTACGATTATTGAAATTTGGTCAGGCAGAAGAGGTGTTATGCAATTAGCAAATAACTGCCATAGATCCGTAATTAATAAACTCATTAAAGAAGGGAAAGATCTTGATGATTCTTGTCGTATTCGCAAAATATATTTGAACCAGCCCATAGAGGGAGTAGTTGAATCTACGGTAACACTCAGAATTAAGGAAAGAGTTCGTTCACTTATCTTACGGTTTGAAGGTGTTGATAAAAGATGGGTTTGTACTGAATTAAAGTTGCTTTAAACCTGTCCGTGACATCTTTTGTATTTTTTGCCTGAGCCACATGGACAAGGTGCATTCTTTGAAGTTCCACCTGGTGTCGTAGGTTCGATTTCAGCAGCAGAATATTGAAGTTGAGCCACTGGCGCTGGTGTTGGTGTAAGTCCTTTTGCGCCAACTTGATCACCTTCCACTTGTACCTCTGCATTAAACAAGTAGCTAACCAACTCTTCTTTAATTGCGTCCATCATTGCAGTGAATAAATCAAATCCTTCGCGTTGATATTCAACAAGTGGATCTCGCTGCGCCATTGCGCGCAAACCAATACCTTCTTGTAGATAATCCATTTCATAAAGATGCTCTCGCCACTTTCGATCTAGTACAGATAGCAAAATCTTGCGCTCAAGTTCGCGCATAACAGTTGATGAAAGATCACTCTCGCGCTTCTCATAAGCCAAATTAGCATCCATTAAAATCCGATCAAGTAAGAACTCGCTATCTAAGGCTGAAGCTCCACCAATTTCATTTAGTAACTCTTCTGCAGTAAATGAGATTGGATACAAGCCTTTTAGTGCTACCCAAAGAGTTTCTAAATCCCATTGTTCAGCCACACCAGTTGCAGTTGCAGCATCAACGTAAGCAGTTACTGTTTCATCTAGAAATTTACGAACTAAGTCTTTAATATCAGCGCCTTCTAATACCTCACGGCGCTCTGAATATACAACTTCTCGTTGTTTATTCATGACATCGTCATACTTTAAGACGTTCTTACGCATTTCAAAATTTAAAGATTCAACTTGGGTCTGCGCTGATTTAATTGCATTACTCACAATTTTTGATTCCAGTGGAGTTTCTTCAGGCATACCAGCTGCGCCTAAAAATCTCTCCACTAATCCGGAATTAAATCTGCGCATTAGTTCATCTTGTAACGATAAATAGAATCTTGACTCACCGGGATCGCCTTGGCGACCAGACCTACCGCGTAACTGATTATCAATACGCCTAGATTCATGTCGCTCTGTTCCTAAAACATAAAGACCACCAAGTGAAACTACTGTTTCATGTTCTTTTGCTACTGATTCTTTTTGCTTAGCAATTTCAGCAGGCCAAGCTTTTTCATACTCCTCTGGGGTTTCTACTGGATTAAATCCCTGACGTTGTAATTCAAAATCTGCCATAAACTCTGGGTTTCCACCCAACATAATGTCAGTACCACGACCTGCCATATTGGTCGCAACAGTTACAGCACTAACCGTTCCTGCTCTTGCAATAATTGCGGCTTCGCGCTCATGTTGTTTAGCATTTAATACTTCATGTGCAATACCTCGGCGTTTTAGTATTGCAGATAATTCTTCTGATTTTTCAACACTGACAGTTCCAACTAATACAGGTTGACCTTTTTTATGACGTGTAGCGATATCTTCAGCAACAGCGGTGAATTTACCTACCTCAGATTTATAGATTAAATCAGACTGATCAATTCGTTGCATTTTCTTATTTGTTGGAATTGGAATTACGCCTAATTTATAGATTTGCATAAATTCCGAGGCCTCTGTCATAGCAGTACCGGTCATACCGCTTAACTTTTTATATAGGCGGAAGTAATTTTGAAGTGTAATTGTGGCAAGGGTCTGGTTTTCATCCTGTATTTCAATACGCTCTTTTGCCTCAAGTGATTGGTGAAGTCCTTCGCTATAGCGACGCCCTGACAACATTCGACCTGTGTGCTCATCAACAATCAATAACTCGCCATTCATTACTACATAATCTTTATCTCGTTTAAATAATTCTTTGGCCTTAATAGCATTATTTAAATAGCCAATCATTGGAGTATTAGCAGATTCATACAGATTACTAATGCCTAGAGCTTCTTCAACCCTGCTCACTCCTTCATCTAAAATACCAACTGTTCGCTTTTTCTCATCAACTTCATAATGAGTATCTCGGTTTAGTCTTGCAACTATATTTGCAAATTCGACATACCATTTAGTTGCCTTATCAGCCGGTCCTGAAATAATTAAAGGAGTTCTCGCTTCATCGATTAAAATTGAGTCAACCTCATCAACAATTGCAAAATTGTGAGCTCTTTGAACGCAATCTGATAATGACCAAGCCATGTTGTCTCTTAAATAATCAAACCCAAACTCATTATTAGTTCCGTAGGTGATATCAGCTGCATATGCTTCTCGTCGTTCAGCCGGTGACATACTTGCAAGAATTACTCCAACTTTAAGACCTAAAAATCGGTGAACACGTCCCATCCATTCACTATCACGCTCTGCTAAGTAATCATTTACCGTAACTATATGAACACCTTGACCGGTAAGAGCATTTAGGTAAGCAGGTAAAGTTGAAACGAGAGTTTTTCCTTCACCAGTTTTCATTTCAGCAATATTTCCTTTATGAAGTGCGGCGCCACCCATTAGCTGAACATCATAATGACGTTGTCCTAAAGTGCGTTTGGCAGCCTCTCTAACAACAGCAAAAGCTTCAGGCAAAATTGAATCTAATGTTTCACCTTTGTTTACACGCTCTTTGAAACTATCTGTTTTGGCACGAAGTGATTGATCATCTAATGATGAAATTTCTTGTTCAAATTTATTCACTTGTACTGAAATTTTTACAAGTTCTTTAACAGCTCGTCCTTCGCCAGCACGCAAGATTTTGTCTAATAAAATCACGAGGCTCCTCCGCTGGTGTCGAATTTTTGAGTTAACTAAATACTGAGTGGCTTATCGTATTAGAGAATTACGCCCCACCGCACACGCAGTAATTATCCCATTAACGGTGATTTTGGCTTCACCCACAGCCCTTACCCCCTCCATAATTGATGCTCCGGTAGTTATCAGATCATCTATTAGAAAGATTCCATCCTGGGAGTTTAGTGAATTATTGACTATGAAGGCATTTTTCATATTTACCAATCGCTCACGACTATTCAAATTGCTTTGATCTTTTGACTTTTTTGCCAAGCCTAAAAGCGGAAAGTATTTAGCAGTCAAGCTCATATTAGATAAAACAATTACTACTTGGGAAGCAAGATCACTTATGTGATTTCTTCCTCTACTCCTAATTGTATTCTTCTGAGATGGAATGGTAACTAAGTTAAGTTGACCCTCAAATTTTTTCTCTAAAACTGCAAATTTAATTGATCTCGCTATTGCATTAGCAAGAAGTTTAACTGCTACTTTATTCCCACTTTCCTTAGCGGCTAGAATTACTCTTGTACTATTCTCGTTGTAATCTTCAGTAAAGAAGTGATCGATACCTAACACTTTAGTTTTTCTAGGTTTAGCTAGCCATAAAGCCTCACATTCTAAGCAAATGAAATCTCCATACCTGTGACAACTTAGACAAAATCTTGGATATATGAGGTCTTTAAGACTAAGAAGTGAGTCAAACACCTTACTTATATAACACAAATTCTAGACGCTTATATAGATTATTCTTTTACTGTAGATAATTTATCCTCTGGTACTAATGGAATTGGAAATGATTGGACTAAGCCACCGTGATTTTTTGGTAATGTCAACACAAAGTGAGCACCTTGATTCGGGCTACCCCAGGCAAGTAATTGACCTTGATGTAGTTTTGCATCTTCAAGAGAAATCGAAAGCCCAAGTCCACTTCCACCACTTGTTCTAGCTCTGGATGGATCTGCCCGCCAAAAACGATCAAATAAGAATGGTGCGTCATTTTCATTAAACCCTAGTCCAAAATCGCGAACGCTTACTGCTATTTCATTATCACTTTCTGCAACACGAACTTTTACAGTTTTACCTTCACCATGATCAATTGCATTTGATATTAGATTTCGAAGAATACGTTCAATTCTTCTTTGATCAGCCTCGATATTAATCACTTCATTTGGTGAATCTACTAACAACTTTGTGGCTTTGCTTGGGTGCAGATAATCAACTGTTTTCTTGACCAAATTCACAATGTTAAAAGTCGTTAAATCAATTGATGCTGCCTCGGCGTCAAATCTGCTTACTTCTAGTAAGTCAGCCAGTAGTAACTCAAATCGATCAATTTGGTTAATTAGAAGCTCACTACTTCTTGTAATACTTGGATCAAAATTATCTTTTCCTTGATAAATGACTTCAGCTGCCATCCTTAAAGTAGTTAAAGGCGTACGTAGCTCGTGGGAAACATCAGAGACGAATCTTTGCTGAAGCATTGATAAATTCTCAAGCCGGTAAATTTGTTGTTGAATCGATACTGCCATTTCATTAAATGAATTGCCTAGACTTGCAAACTCAGTGCTATCTGAGATATCCATTCGACTTGATAGATCTCCCTGTGTAAATTTTTCAGCAACCGCTGCTGCGGCTTGTACTGGTGAAATTACTTGGCGGATTACAAATTGCGTGCTTAATCCGATTAGTAGTATTAATAAAAGCCCAGCAGAAATCAGAATGATTCTTAGCTGATTAATTGTTTGATACTGCTTGTCGAGTTTAAAAATATAATAGATTTCATAGGCACCTGTTTTAGGGATATTGATTTTACTACCAACTATAAATCCCGGGAAACTACTACCAGTTGAATACTGAACAGATATTCTATCGACTGTTACCTCATTACTTGCTTTTGTTTTTTCTCTGAAACTATTTGGAATTGAGTTTAAAACCAATAAAGTTGTTCCAGTCTGATAAAAATTTGAAACTTTATTATCTTTTGAAAAAGGTAAAAGAATTGTCTCGCGCCCAGAAATCAAACCGTCTTCCTCACTAGAAGCGATGAATTGCTGAATAGCCTTACTCAAACTTTCATCACTTTTCAAATTAGCCCTATTAAAGTTAGCTTGAGCTAGCTGCAGCGCATTTTTAGTTTCAATTTTGGAAATTGATATCTTTTCATTGATTATTATTGAGGAAATCCGATTGTGAATGAAGAAGCCAACTGTTGAAATAATTAAAATAGCTAGTAGTGAGCTTGTTACCAATACCTTAAAACTTAGTGAATGTTTAAACTTTGACTTAACATCTAACATAATTAAGCCTTTGCTGCTCCAGCTTTATATCCAACTCCTCTTACAGTTAATATGTATTCTGGATTATCCGCATCTGACTCAATTTTTGAACGTAATCTTTGTACATGCACATTAACTAACCGAGTATCAGCAGCATGCTGATATCCCCAAACCTCACTTAGAAGTGCTTCTCTGGTAAATACTCTGCCTGGCTCTTTAGCTAATGTCGCTAATAAATCAAACTCTAAACGAGTTAAAGCAATCTCTTTTCCATCTTTTAATACCTTATGTTCAAGTTGGTCAATAACTAGATTAAAAATTGAAAGTGAGCCAACTTTTGTATTTCGGCGCAATCTCGTATTTATTCGTGCTACGAGCTCTTGTGGTTTAAATGGTTTCACCATGTAATCGTCTGCGCCAGCCTCTAGGCCTAATACAACATCTTGAGTATCACCTTTTGCAGTTAACATGACAATTGGAACCATTGAACTTTCACGAATTATTTTACAAACTTCAATTCCATCGATACCGGGCAACATCACATCTAGTAAAACTAAATCAGGCGTGTGAGAATTAAAGAGATCCATAACTTGATCCCCGCGATTTACTAAATCAACCTCCATGCCAGCACCAGTTAAAACGATGCTAAGCATCTCTGCTAAGTCTTGATCGTCGTCAACGACCATGACTAATGGCATTTAAGAACCGTGTTCCCAGGAGTTTAAGTACAGCTCTTGAGCTGGAGTTAATACATCCAGTGAAGATCCCATACTTTCTAGTTTTAATCTGGCTACATCTTTATCAATTGAAACTGGTACTTCATGTAATCCAGCAGCTAATCCCTTGCCAGCCTTTAGCAACCACTCAGCAGTTAGTGCTTGGTCAGAAAAAGACATATCCATAACTGAGGCTGGGTGACCTTCGGCTGCGCCTAGATTTGCAAGTCGTCCCTCTGCAATTAGAAGTATTCGTCGACCATCTGCCATCACATACTCATCAGTTTGGTGTCTCATTTTTGAATTCTTTACCTTTGCATTTTTCTCAAGCCAAGCTACGTCGATTTCAATATCAAAGTGACCTGAGTTAGCCAAAATAGCGCCATCCTTCATCTGCCTAAAGTGCTCATCACGTAATACATCGCGATTACCGGTAACTGTTATGAACAAATCACCAATTGCTGCAGCTTTTGTCATTGGCATAACTCTGAAGCCTTGCATAAGTGCATCTAATGCTTTAGTTGGATCAATTTCAGTAACGATTACCTCGGCACCTAGTCCTTTTGCTCGCTCAGCAACACCTTTACCGCAGTAACCAAATCCTGCAACAACTACGATTTTTCCAGCGATTAATGTATTTGTAGCTCGAAAAATTGCATCGAAAGTTGATTGACCTGTGCCATATCTATTATCAAACATATGCTTTGTATCGGTGTCATTAACAGCAATCATTGGAAATTTTAAGGCGCCGTCTTTAGCCATTTGGCTTAGGCGAATTACACCAGTTGTAGTCTCTTCACAGCCAGCCATTACTCCTTCAATTAATTCTGTTCGTGATGTGTGAAGCACATTTACTAAATCACATCCGTCATCAAATACTAATTGTGGTTTTATATCTAACGCCGAGTTTAGATGCTTGTAGTAACCATCGCGATCAACAGCATTTCTTGCAAAAACTGAGATTCCGTATTCATAAACCAGTGCTGCTGCTGTGTCATCTTGAGTTGAAAGTGGATTTGATGCGCAAAGTGCAATATCAGCGCCACCTGCTTTTAAAGCTAACATTAAGTTGGCTGTCTCAGTTGTCACGTGCATACATGCTGCGATTCGAAAACCTGTAAATGGTTTTTCCTTTGCAAAGCGATCTTTAATTTGAGCAAGTACTGGCATATTCCTAGCTGCCCACTCAATTTTCTTCTTTCCTTCACTTGCTAGTGCAGGATTAGCAACATCACTTTTAATCACAGTCGTTGTACTCATTATTCTCCTATTTATATGACTACTTAATCAATGGTTTTAATCAGCGGTTAGGGGATAAAGATACCCTGCCTGAAAGGTTTTTATCACCTTTAGATCAGGGCTAATACGGCTTTGCGAATCTTAATCATCTCTTTTTCAGTATCGGCCTCGACATTTAATCGAAGCAGTGGCTCTGTATTTGATGGTCTTAGGTTAAACCACCAGGTATCAGCTGTAATAGTTAAGCCATCTAATTCATCAACTTGATACTCACCATGATATTTATCACGAACGCGTGAAATCGATTTTGTTACATCTTTTACTTTTGTATTAATCTCACCACTAGATACATATCTGTTATACGGCTTTAGTAACTCTGAAAGTGAGAGGTTACTGGCCATTAATTCGGCTAATGCATATAAAGCAGCAAGCATTCCAGAATCTGCTCGCCAAAAATCATTGAAGTAGAAATGTCCAGAGTGTTCACCACCAAAGACTGCGCCAGTTTGAGCCATTGTGCTTTTGATATATGAATGACCAACCCGACTTCTAATCCCAATTCCACCATTTTCAGCAATTACTTCAGGGACTGTTTTTGATGAGATTAGGTTGTAAATAATGCTGGCTCCCGGATTAGCTTTTAACTCCCGAACGGCAATTAGCGCAGTAAGCGCAGAAGGATTAACTAAGCCACCTAATTCATCAATTAGAAAGCAACGATCGGCATCTCCATCAAAGGCTAAACCGATATCAGCTTTCTCTTTTTTAACACGCTTTTGTAAATCTTTTAAATTCTTCGCTTCAATAGGGTTGGCTTCATGATTTGGAAAATTGCCATCTAACTCAAAGTACATACTAATTAAATCAATATCTATTTTTGACATTACAGCTGGGGCGGTAAAACCAGCCATTCCATTTCCAGCATCAATTACTACTTTTAGTTTTCGCTTTTTAAATGTGTTTTTAGGAAATTGTGCTAATAAATAATTAGCATAATCTTTTAACAGATTTTCTTTTCTAGAGGAGCCAACTGGCCTATTTGAAATTGGAACACCTTTTTCAATTAATTCTCGAATACTTTGTAGGCCTGTGTCTTGTCCAATTGGGCGAGCCCCACTTTTACAGAGTTTCATTCCATTGTATTTTGCTGGATTATGGCTGGCAGTAAACATAATGCCAGGTAAATTTAATTTGCCAGATGCAAAATACAACATATCTGTAGAGGCAAGACCAATTCTGATTACATCCATACCTTGACTAGTTGCACCATCGGTAAATGCATCAGCTAATTGTGGTGAGGATTCACGCATATCTTCGCCAACAACAATTGTTGCTGGCTCTCGTTCCTGCTCTAGAAATTTAGCAAATGCAACGCCGAGTGCAAAGGAAAAATCAGGAGTTATCTCGTTTTTGACTAAGCCTCTAATGTCATATGCCTTGATGATGTTTTCTAACATAAGACTCTTAACTTAGGGCTTGGTCGAGGAATTTAAAAATTAATTAGAAGGTAATACTCGCAAATGCCCGCGTCGACCTAATTCAGGCTGCATGGACTTACTACTTATATCTGTATTAACTACTTCACGAACTGCATCAGCAATCGCCATTAAATCTTCTTCGGTAGGTCCGCTGCTGTGGTCAATTACCTCTTCTTTAATTACATTCCAACCAACTGGCACAGTTAATCTCTGACTATGCACAGCACATAGGTCATAGTTGTGTGGTTCTGCATAAGTTGAAAGTGGACCAAGAACGGCGGTTGAGTCAGAGTAGATATAGGTAAGGGTTTTAATTGCAGCACTAGTGCAACTTGCCCGTGAACACCTACGTCCAGATAACTTCCTCATATGAACAGGTTAATGCTCAATTGGTATAAAAGTTGGGATTTAGCCCCGTGTAATTACGCTGGCATCGGCAATTGGCTCTGATGCTGTTTCTAAGTTCGCACCATTATTCATTGGAATATAGCTGCTTCCGATGCCGCCGGCATCAGGTAAAAAGATTACTCCACCAGAAATACCCTTTTTATTTGCAGTTATTTGTAATCGATTTAATCCGACCGGTGGCCTCCAGGTTGCAAAGTTAGATCCGGTAATGGTTTTTGTAATTTTCTTACCATTTATTCCAGTTGCGCTTATAGATACATTAATTTTTTTACCTGAAAAAGTTAGGGTTGGTCTTGAACCAGTCAGATTCACACTCCACTTTGCTAAATCATCAGCTGCTGTAGCCCAGGCAATCTCACTACTTTTACCATAGTTAAAGGTTGATAGAACTGACGCGAGAAGTGGTTGATCAGAATCAATGATAATTGAAAATGCTTGATTAGTTGGCGCAAAAGTTAATGGAATATTTAGAACTCTCTGACTTTTTACCTTTAACTCTGCTAAACCAACTGGTATAAAGTTGCCATCATTTGAATTTATTGTGACACTAACATTTGCATCAATTTTTCCTGGCACTAATACGCGCATAGCATGTGATACTGAGTTGGATTGGGTTACTAATTTCCCAGTTAATCCAGAAATTGCCGAAATAGTAACTTTCTTACTACTAGATCCGATCGGAGCTATAAAATCAGCACCGAGTGATCTAAGCCCTTTTTTTCTTTCATCAAATAAATATGAACTCACTCGCCCAGACTGAGTCTTAACTCCAACAACAATTACATCTTCACCGGGAACAAGTGAATCAACTGATAACTTCTTTGTTGAATTTTGTGGGATAGATACACTTTTTGGTTCAAGTGCCCCATTAGGTGTAAACACTTCAAGATCTACTAAGGACTGACTAAATCCACTGTTTACGATATAAAGATAAGACTTACTTGTTAAGGCTCCAGAGCCACCAACAAACCATTGAGTTCCATTACTAACAGAGCAAGGCACAACAGATTTCCAGCCATTATTTGCAAAAGTTATTGCTGTGCCAGCATTACCCTCAACTAATACCGCATCTTTTGATAGCGCAATCACACTACTCTTGCCTGGTTTAAGTATCTTGCTCCGGCCATCAACAAGGCGACGATTAACTTTTGAATTAGTTAAAGCTGCTATCGATGAAACCTTATTGCCAATTGCAGGGCAAACTGTTGCCGGGTAAGTGGAGGTTAATTTTACTTGATCACTTTTTTCAGGAGCAAAGTAAGTAGCGGTAGCCAATACAAATAGCGCCAAAATCAATGCAATTACTCTGAAATTCAATTCTTTAAATTTCATACTAGCTCCTCAAGTGGAACCTCACGCCGCTTTCGCCCAGCCGGTAGAGCCAAGACAATAACCGTTAAAAAAATTATTAATTGCAAAGAGATCCAAGCTCTGCGTGAAACGCCATTATGAATTAATGAGATATCACCTGCTTCTGGAATTTTAAATATTGGTACTCCAAATTGATTTTGTTCTAACTTAATTTGTTTTCCATTTAGTAGCAACTGCCATGATTTATCAAACTGCTCAGCTAAAAACACTACGCCAGGACCTGGCACATAAGCTGTAGAGGCCTTATCTGTTGAGTTCAAGGTTGTATATTTTCCAAGATCACTTTGGTAGGTAACTCTGGCCAGAGCATTATTAACTTTCCAAACTACGCCATCTTTTGTTGCAGAGCTTCGAGTAAATCCACCAATTCCATCAATTGTTCTAAGCAGTCCAGCATCTGCAGGATTCTTCATGAAAATATACTGAATACCGTATAAACCTAAAACCTGACTACTAGTAGATCCAACTCCATTAACTAATTCAACAATTACTTTATGAACTTGCTCGGGAGTTTTAACAGCAATATCTGCATTTCCTAATTGCAAATCTGCCCCACGCGTAATGAAATACTGTAGTTGTTCATTATTCTTACGTATCACTAAAGTTTTAGGTTTTTCATTTGTGTTAGCTAAGTCAGAAATAAATGCTGGTACGACTTGCTCCTGATCAGTTTTAACTAAAGAATTTGCTCCAACGGTTGTCGTCCAAAGAGTTACGGCAATTATTGAGTAGATTGTTATGACAGTAGTTATCACTGAGGCTATATGTCTAAATCCAAAATTTGATTGCCGCAGTTGCGGTACTAATCGCTCCCCTAATGCAAAAACAGAAAGTAATACGAGTAGTTGTGCGAAAAGAATTAATGGTCCACTCCACACCCTTTGAGATCCACTGCTATTTCCCTCTATGTAATAAGAGCTAAGTGTGATGGCGACTGAAAGAGTTAATAATGCAATTATGGCTGGTTTTCTTTGATCAGTAGAAGCCAAAGTAACTAATAAATAAATTAGAAATGGCGCAAGAATAAACAGTGGCGGCGCAGATAATCCTCCAGGATTAAAGATTAAAACTGATAATTGATCACCTGAAGCAAGGCTTAAGCCCGGTTCCCGTAAAGAGGCGATTGGATGAGTAATTAAGGATAATGAGATTGGAAGATTCATTAAAAATGGTGTCAATAACAGGCTTGTTCTTTTCTTACTCTCATTATTATTGAAGTTATCTAGTATTTCTCTCCATTTAGTTGTTCGCCAGTTACTACCATTTAGGTAGTGATTGACTAAGAAAATGAAATGTATGACAACCCAACCAAGTAAGAATAGTTCTGAGAAAGAGCTAGCTAAACCCGCAATTAAAGCTATTGCATAGATTCTTCGCCAAGAAAGTTCTGCTACTAATTCATTTTTGATTAGCATCTGCAAAAGTATGGGCAGACATATTGCAACTGCAATTGTGCCAAGGCGTCCTTGATTTATTGAAGCTAGAACTACAGGTGAGAATGCATAGAGAAAGGCCACAAATACTGAAGAGTAATTACTTAGTGAGTAAGACCTTGCAGTTCTATAGGCTAATAAAAAAAGAATTGTTGGGGTTAAAAACATAAGTAGCGCTAAAAATATTTGAGGATTACCAGCAGTTATCAAGGATAAAATCCCAATGATTGGCTGCCATACAGGTGCTTGATTACTACTTCCTAAGCCAACTAAATGCCAAGAATCAACATATGAGGTGATCAACTGCATTGCACTATCTGGCGCTACTGCAAGAGCTCCACCTGAGAGTGAACCAAATCTATTTCTTGAATAAAAAATCGAGATAGTAAAAGTAAGTAAAAAACCAAATAACAGTGGTTGTTTAATCAGAGCTTTAATTTTACTAAATCTTTGAGTGGTAAAAGAATCTATTTCATCAAAACTTTCATCAATTACACCAATCTCTGAATAGCTTTTTACTTTTTTAATTGGCTCATCAACTTTTCCTGGTTTAAAAGCGTTAAATATCGAAGATGCAACTCTTTCAATTATTGCTCGGATCTGAGCCCCGCGAGGTGGAATAAATGGTTTTATTACTCTTGGAGTTAAAACTCTATTCTTTTTTCGATATCTTCTTGATTTAATCAAATCCCCTGGTTTAAAGATTAATAATCCAATAGCCGCAATCTCATCTGCGGCATAGCCAGGAAGTTTTGCAAGCAAATAAACAAAAGACCTACCGAGTGAGGTTACTAAGAGTTGAATAGCAACCCATGGAAGGATCCACCAACTTGAGTTGGCAAGTAAAACAAAGGCTGCATTTCTTCTATCTAGTAAAAGTGGCCTGTGCAAGATTGCATCTTTTACATCAATTGAACGCCGCTCAGATGATGAGGCTTCAGCATGATAAATAATCGCTTCACCAACGCAGATAACTGAATGCCCTGCAATATGTGCACGCCAACCTAAATCAATATCGTCTCGAAATAGTTCAAGGCTTGGATCAAATCCGCCCAACTCTTCAAATAGCGAGCGCTTAATTAACATTCCAGCTGTTGAAACTGCAAGAACAGATGAAACATCATTATGTTGGCCTTGATCATATTCACGATCTTCTAAGCCAGTCCATCTTGAACCATTTTCAGTAATACTTATGCCGACCTCTAAAATATGTTTACGGTCATACCAACCTAATATTTTTGGACCTGCGATACCAACTTGCGGGCGAGTAACTACCGCTTCTAATAATTTAGCTAATGCATAACGATCAGGTGCACAATCATCATGTAAAATCCAAAGCCACTCTTGCACGCCATCTTCAAGATCATCTTTTGGTAATTTTGCAACGGCGGCACTAACTGCTGCGCCAAATCCAGTGCTTCTTGATTTTTTTATTACTTCAATGCCGGAGTTACTTAATAATTTGACTGAGTTATCTTTTGATCCAGTATCTACAGCAATTATTTGATCAACATGATGTTTTTGTGATGAAAGAGCTGCCACAACTTCACTAAGCCAAGTTGCACCATCATGAGTAACAAG
>Ga0208082_1000281_pt1 | contig 15421 bp, 17 predicted proteins | sample LakMenE09Jun09ns_FD_150683 | JGI IMG/M metagenome (GOLD analysis project Ga0208082, IMG submission 150683) | Freshwater microbial communities from Lake Mendota, WI - 09JUN2009 deep hole epilimnion ns (SPAdes) | ecosystem: Environmental > Aquatic > Freshwater > Lake > Epilimnion/Euphotic zone ... | reverse complement strand
TATTGCGCGGGCGAAGTTCGCGCTCACGCAAGCGAAACCGATCGAGACGTTGATCGTCTAAAGAATCAACATAGATCAGTTCACGAGACATGAATTCGGGGTCGCCAGAAATCAGTAATACCAGGGATAGGGAGCCCAATCGGGATCGCGCTTTTCAAGGAAAGACATGCGACCTTCTTGAGCTTCGTCGGTCATATAAGCCAACCGAGTTGCTTCTCCGGCAAATACTTGTTGGCCGACGAGGCCGTCATCAATGAGGTTGAAGGAAAACTTCAGCATGCGTTGAGCAGTTGGACTCTTGCCGTTGATTTCTTTTGCCCACTGAAGTGCGGTGGCCTCAAGTTCGGCGTGTGGAACGACGGCATTCACCATGCCCATACGTTGGGCGTCTTCGGCGCTGTATTCGCGACCAAGAAAGAAGATTTCGCGGGCGAACTTTTGCCCAACTTGTCGTGCGAGGTATGCCGAACCAAAGCCACCATCAAAGCTCGCAACATCGGCATCAGTTTGTTTGAAGCGTGCGTGCTCTTGGCTCGCAATTGTGAGATCGCTCACCACATGCAAACTATGTCCTCCACCGGCAGCCCAGCCAGGGACGACGCAGATCACTATCTTGGGCATAAAGCGAATGAGACGTTGTACTTCGAGAATATGCAACCGGCCACTCTTGCCCGGATTGATTGTTTCGGCAGTGTCGCCCTCGGCGTAGCGATATCCATCGCGGCCACGAATACGTTGGTCGCCACCACTGCAAAATGCCCAGCCGCCATCTTTTGCCGACGGTCCGTTGCCGGTCAGTAGAACACATCCGACATCGGTACTTTGGCGAGCGTGTTCAAGAGCCGTGAAAAGCTCGTCAACAGTGTGAGGACGAAATGCATTGCGGATCTCGGGCCGATTGAAAGCGACTCGCACCGTGCCATGTTCAACCGAACGATGGTACGTAATGTCGGTGAAATTGAAGCCGGGGACGACCCGCCATGCCGTTGGATCAAAAATGTCAGAAACTTTGCTATCGCTCACGGGTTTATTCTCTCAGACCAAATGGCAAAAACACCCTTTTGTCGTCGATGCTTCAAAAGGTTGTGAAGTCCGAGAGGCTGCCAACACTTATCCCTGCTCAATGGGTACTTTGATGTGATGTCCATGTTGCGCCATCACCGAGTTGTCGCGGGATCATTAGCCCTGCTTCTGACCGCTACAGCATGTGCTTCGGATTCAGCGCAAGAGGCGACCGATTTATCGTCCGTTCCGGTTGTTGAATCGACCACAACTTCGACGACCGTGCCCCCAACGACAACGACGACAATTGTTGCGACGACGACCGTGCCCCCAACAACAACAACAACGACAACAATCCCAGAGGTCACTCCTCTCATGGCTCCACTCGTCGCAGTTGGACAAAAGGATGGGTTTGAAACTGCGCGCATCCAAGAACGCTTACTCGAACTTGGTTTTTGGCTCATGCTTGTTGATGGGGATTACGGAACCACCACCAAGCAGGCGGTCATGGCATTTCAGAAGTACATGGGCCTCGAAGCAACAGCGAGCGTTGATCAAGCGACGGCCGATGCTTTGACACTTTCAACGACCCGAGCGGTTGGCCAGTCAAATGAACCAGGCACTTTGGTTGAAGTTGACAAAGACAAGCAAGTGCTCTTCATCATGAACGCAGGCAAACTTTTGTGGGCACTCAATATCTCAACGGGTAGCGGTCAGTACTTCCTTGAGATGAATCAAAAAGATTTAGTGACGTGGGAAACGGGTCGCTCTCTGACTCCGTCTGGTCGCTACAAAATCAATCGTGAGAAGTCCGAAGGTTGGTGGGATGGCGATCTCGGACAGATTTATCGGCCCAAGTATTTCAACGGTGGAATCGCGATTCATGGATCTAAGAAGATTCCGAATTATCCAGCCTCGCATGGTTGCGTGCGCGTCAGTACTTCAGCAATGGACATGATTTGGGCGTCGGGTTTTATTCCAAAGAAGACTCCGGTGTGGGTGTACGGAAATGACATTGAGGCTGAAGGCGAACCTCCGATGATACCGACGACAACTACAACTACAACGACAACAACCCTGCCGGTTGACCCAAACCTCACAACGACGATCGCCCCTGCCTGAGTCAGCGCGGTGTGAGTAACAAGTCTTCAATCCGCGTTGACGACCCCCAGTGATCAATCAACATTTCTGCGGTTGTTGCAACGGGTTCATAGGTCTCTTTATTGATCACGGCAATCTCGTAACCAAGACCTTCGATCCATTTGAGCGCGCTGAGCGGTTCAACGCCTGAGACCCTGCGAACCATTTCGCAACTGAATTCCATAATGACCCAAGGGCGATCACGTTGAATTGTTTGTAGGCCAGATTTCAATACCGAGACTTCGGCCCCCTCAACATCAATTTTGACGACTGTCGTTCCTGCAGGTGCGATGTCATCTAGGCGTCGAATCGGAACGATAAATCCGAATCCTTCGGTGAGTGTTTCGTTGTTGAATGGAAGTGCACCGCCATTAGAACCGATATGGGTTCCGAACCAAGTCCAATCGCCGGTATCCGAAAGTGCGCTTGGTATGAGAGTGACATTGTGGAAATCATTCTTTGCGGTAGTGAGTAGTAGAAGTCGACAATTTTCGGTATTCGGTTCAACTGCGATGACGCGACCCGACGCGCCGACCAGTTGCGCAGCTCGTGCAACATGGACACCGATATTCGCTCCGACATCAATAAAGGTGTCACTGGGCTTTAAGAGTTTGCGCAAGGTCTGAGACACATGAGGTTCGTAGCCTGCAGCGACCTGCGGCGAAACTGAACCTTCGGAGCCGTCGGTAGCAATATGCAGACCTTCAACTTCATGCCACTCAAGATCAGCGGGGCCAAAGCGCGACATAATTCGAGAAGGCTGGATCTGTTGATCTGTCTGCAAAATGAGTGATCGCAAGGGATCTTTGCCGGACGCGACCGCCTGGGTTGCAATGTGGTGAAGATGATGATTTTGCTCGGGGGTCACATCGCCAAATACGAGCGAAATCATGTTCTCAATAGACATTGTTTCGCTTCGCTTGCGTCTCAACACAGATCTCACCGTACTCGTCCTGGCCGAGTTCGCCCCGTGTTTACCTTCTTCGGTGCGTTCGCATCATTCGGTCTTGCCGACTTGGCAGAATGTCCACGTGGAATCTCATGTGCGACCAACGCTGGGCGTACGTCTTTTGGCCGAGGGCGTGGGCACGGCTTTCTTGGTGGCGGTGGTTGTTGGGTCGGGCATTATGGCGCAACGACTCTCGCCCGATGATGTTGGCTTGCAGTTGCTTGAAAATGCCGCGGCAACTACTGGTGCGCTGATTGCCCTGATCTTGGCACTCGGTCCAGTTTCGGGCGCTCATTTCAACCCAGTTGTTTCATTAGTAACACGGCTATTTGGTGGATTGACGAATAAGGAATTGGCGCTCTACTCAATCGTGCAAATTGTTGGTGGCTGCATCGGAGCGATGATTGCCAACATCATGTTTGAACTTGATGCCGTGAACTGGTCAACCAAAGATCGTTCATCAGGAGCCCTGTGGTTCTCGGAGATGATTGCGACGATCGGATTAGTCGTCGTTATCTTTTGCATTGTGCGCAGTGGTCGGGTCTCGGCAGTTCCCTACGCAGTGGGCGTCTGGATCGGAGCAGCATATTGGTTCACGTCATCGACGAGTTTCGCTAACCCCGCAGTTGATTTTGCTCGTTCAATGTCGGACACATTTGCAGGTATCAAGCCGTCATCTATCCCGGGCTTCTTGATCGCGCAGTTTGTCGGAGGAATCGTGGCATTCTTTTTGGTGAAAACGTTGTATCCAATTGCAAAAGACGAGAAATGATCTGAGCACGATTTATTCGTGAACTCATTCAAACCTTGGCCGTTTGATTTAGAGATCTCCTGCGACCATTAACTCAATGGCACGTCGACAAGTGCGATTGAATGCATCGACAGCCATGTGCAAATGCTCGTCGGGGGTGTCTTCTTCTTTGGTGTGGCTTAAGCCGGCGATTGATGACGAGAAAATCATGACTGTCGGGATACTGCGAGCCATTTCGCTGGCGTCGTGAAGCGCTCCGCTGGGCAACTCGACATCGTGACCTTCGACTTCGCGGACACTCGTGCGCGCGGCATCAAGAAGTGCGGGGTGAAACGGCATCGGGGGAATACGGAAGATGTGTTCGAACTCAACTGTGCATCCTTCGGATTCGGCTGCCGCATGAGCTGCGGCGATGCTTTCTGAATACATCGTTGCTAATTCGCGTGCGTCGATATGGCGCATATCAAGAGTGATTGTGGTTTCGCCGGCGACCGCGGTGACAACGCCTGGCTTGCAGGCCACTGCACCAACGGTGGTGACGCCATCGTGGTTTTCGCCAATATCGGCAACGGCAAGAGCAAATCTCGCAGCAGCGCGGAAACTGTCACGTCGCATGGGCATGGGCATTGTGCCAGCGTGGGCTGCTTGACCTCTGAAGATCAGTCGCTCGCGCTCAATACCTTTAGTGCCAGTGACAGTGCAAATACCCAAATTCATTGATTCGAGAATTGGTCCTTGCTCGATGTGCACTTCGACGTATGCCTTGGTGTCGCAAACGCGAGTTTGGGCTCCATCCAAATTGTCGATATCAACTCCGTGTTGGGGCAAGATGTCGATCAGTTTGTTGCCCTCTTTGTCGGAGAGTCCGCGCAAGATGTCAACGTCAACTGTTCCCATCACTGCCGCCGAACCAAAGAGCGAACGGCTAAACCGAGCGCCTTCTTCGTCGGCCCAATCGACGAGGGCAACTGTGACTGGGGGAGTGCCCTGTGCCGCGAGCGAACGCAGTAGCTCAAGACCTGCAAATACCCCGAGCGCACCATCAAGCCAGCCGCCCTTGGGGACGCTGTCGAGGTGGCTGCCAACAACCAAGGTGTCTTTGGATGTGCCGCGTAGATATGCCCAAAGGTTTCCAGCTTCGTCAACTTCAACGTCAACAGGCAGGCCACTGAGCTCTTCACGTAGCAGATTGCGGGCGTTGGCCCATTCGGGGGTCCAGCAGAGGCGTCGCGAGCCTTCGGGACCACCGGTTCGGGACGCCAATTCGCGTAAGTCAGCAATCACACGCTGGGGGCTAAAAGTTCCGGTATCAATTGCGGTGTTACTCGACATGCCATAACGGTACCGTGGAAGATGTGACTGATCACATTCTTATTAACGGGCTTCGAGTTGTCAGCGTGATTGGGGTGCTTGATCACGAGCGCGAATCGGCGCAACCACTCCAAGTTGATGTCGATATTCATGTTGACCTGAGCGCTGCAGGGGCCAGTGACGACTTGACTCAAACCGTCCACTACGGCGAAGTCTGCATGCAGTTAGCGGCCACCGCTCGTGCCACTTCAGATCAGTTGCTCGAACGTTTGGCACAGCGTATGGCCGATGTAGTTCTTTCTTTCCCGCATGTACTAGCGGTTGATCTGACTTTGACCAAACTACGTCCTCCGGTTCCCGAAGATGTTCAATCATCGGCAGTACGGATTCATCGCGTCGCACTTCGCACCAACGAGTAAAACGTGCACGAAGCGATTATTGCTCTAGGAAGTAATTTAGGAGACCGAGTTCAATCTTTGAAATTTGCTATTGAACAACTCGGTGTCCATGTATTGAAGCAATCTCAGGTTTTTGAGACAGACCCAGTTGGTGGCCCAGAAAATCAAGGGGCGTATCTCAACATGGTTGTGGCACTTGAAACCGAACTTGACCCTTATGCGCTCATGCGATGGTTGCACCGCATCGAAGCCGAAGCGGGAAGGGTGCGCGAGATTCATTGGGGACCACGCACGCTCGATTTAGATTTGCTTTTTTATGATGATGTGTCAATCGCTGGCGGCGAGTTAACCGTGCCGCATCCGAGATACGCCGAGCGTCGTTTTGTTTTGGCGCCACTGAGTGAAGTCGCGCCGCAGCGCTGTCCGAAGAATTGGGAAAGCCTTCTTCCGCATGACGCGGTCTATCCTCGCGGACTGCTCGAAGACCTCGGCTAGAAACTACAAGCCAAGCTGTCGTTCGACGCGACGAATCTTCTCGGGGTAGTGGCCGCGGCCGTATTCGGGTTGTTGGCGCAAAACGATTTCAAGAAGTTCGTCGTGTTGTGCAGTTTCTTTCCAAGGCAACGCGATGTACAACGGCAAGTTGAAGATGCGTAATCGATCCAGGTTTGAGTACACGCGTTTTTGATAGATGTAACGCTCTTCCCAGGGCCAGTTAGATGGAGCAAAGCCGGTGCCGGGATCAAGAATGCAAAGTTGGCGAAGACCGAAGCGGTCGGCAACTTTCAATTGTGCTTCAAAGAAATCGAGCATGACTTGTATCGGGTCAGCCTTGACTAATTCCATTTCTCGCGGGTTAGGGCCAGATAAAAAGGGCAACACAATCGGTGCTTGAAAGTCGGCGGCAACTTGCCACATCTCGTCATTCTGCATTCCGTCGGCGGCGTTGATCACAGTCGCGCCGTGTTCTAGTGCGAGGCGCGTGACCTGCGGTTTCCACGAATCGATACTGAGGGGCACATTGAACTGCGCGAGAGTCTTGACAATTTCTTTCAATCGGTCCCATTCTTCTTGCCAGGGAATGACTGAGGCGTTGTCTGTCGACCCCTGGCCGCCCAGATCGATGCCGTTACACCCGTGATTCAGCAGATATTCACCTCTCCGTTTGGCAGAAGTGGCATCAGTTGCGATTGAATCAAGGTTTAATGAGTCAGGTGAAGCGTTCACCACGCCGTACAAGAACATGTTCCGCAGGCTACGGGATGGAGTTGACATGAGCGCAGTCAAGACATTCGATCCAACGGGATGGGACTTGGCTTACGCTTTGAGTCTGAAGGGCAGTCGCACCATTTCAGTGTGCATCCCTTGTCGTAACGAAGCCCAGACGGTCGGCGACCTCATCCGAATGATTGAACCGACGCTCGTTGGCACATTGGTTGATGAATTGATTGTGCTCGACGATGATTCAACAGATGGCACCGGTGAAATTGCAGCTGAGGCCGGAGCAACTGTGGTGCCGGTCGACTTTGTGCATTTCTTTCACGGAGCCGCACGCGGCAAAGGAAATGCGCTGTGGGCGAGCTTGTTGGCGAGTGCTGGTGACATCGTGGTGTGGATTGACGGCGATATCACGAGCTTCACGACCGATTGGATTGTTCGGCTCGTCACTCCATTGCTCATCGATGACGAACTCGGATTAGTGAAGGCAAATTACGAACGGCCGTCGCACTTAGGTGGCGGTGGACGAACGACCGAACTTGTCGCTCGACCTTTGTTGTCGATGTACTTCCCAGAGATTGCCGATTTGCAACAACCACTTGCTGGTGAATTTGCCGGACGACGAAGCATGCTTGAAGCGATTCCTTTCGCAACTGGTTGGGGCGTTGAGATCGGCATGTTGATCGACATGGCCGAAAAGTTTGGCATTCAAAGCCTCGGACAAGTTGATCTTGGTGTGCGCTTACATCGACATCACAAGTTAGAAACGTTGGCGATTCAAGCGGCCGAGGTTGCCGCAACATTGCTTTTGCGTACTCCGAACCCACCTTCGTTTGCCGAAGAAGTACCAATGTTGCATCGCAAAGAACTTGGTCCATTGCAGCTCAATATCGGTGAGCGACCGCCAGTAAATTCGCTTCCGAAAATGGCTCAGTTACCCACTTCAGATCGCAAATAACGCAAGAAAACAAATCCTGAGTCTTGGCATACGTGGGCGAGAGTCCACGACGTGTTGTCAAACCATTCGCCTTCAAAAATTCGAGGGGCCGTTCCGCCCACAAACATTGGCGCAATCGTGAGACAAATTTCGTCGATCAAATTGGCACGCAACATCTGATTGTTCAGATTCGAGCCACCCTCAAGAACGCAAATGTTTCCCGGCAGGTTTTGCACGATGTTGCGAACATCACCCGTGACGATTTGGGTATTGCCAGCATCGAGGAGCGACTGAGTATTTGTTCCCAAATCGCCAGTGTTTGATAGCACGACGAGTTGTTGGTGCGAGGGGAGTGGCGAGTACGAATCTTGGCGAATGGTTTGGGCTCCGACGAGAACACAGTCGGCTGAGCGATGCAGATGTAGAAAGACTTCGCGATCAGCCGGTCCGCCCAACTTTGCCGAGTTGCCATCAATCGCTGTGGCACCGTCGGCTGTGCTGATCATCGACAGGACAACCCATGGTCGGCCCCCGAGATGATCGCCATGACCTTTGCTACGGCGGGTGCGATGGGCGCCGTCGTAAGCCTGGGCGACCGAGATTTCTTGAGGTCGCGGAAAGAGCATCTGCACGCCCTCTGTCTAGCGGAAGTTTTGGTCATTAATTGGCAAAATTTCCTGGCGCAGAGTTTCTGACACCCCGTCAGAAGGGGGGTAGGGTGACGTCATGTATCTCGCCGAAACCCCCGAACAGCAGGCACTACGTAAAGAACTCCGTGAGTATTTCGCGGCCATGCTGACCCCAGAAGTACGCGCCGAATTGGGCGAATCTGGTGAGGGAAAGCCGTTATTCCGCGAACTCGTACGCAAACTTGGCGCCGACGGTTGGTTGGGTCTGGGTTGGCCAAAAGAATTTGGTGGCCAGGGACGCCCCGCGACCGATCAGTTCATCATGTTCGATGAAATCCAGCGGGCACATGCGCCGTTTCCATTCGTCACTGTGAACACAGTCGGTCCGGCCATCATGGCGCACGGAACCCAAGCTCAAAAAGATCAGTACCTCACCGGAATTTTGCAGGGGGAAATCAACTTCGCCATTGGGTACACCGAACCCGAAGCCGGAACCGACCTCGCCAGTTTGAAGTGCTCAGCAGTTCTTGACGGTGATGAATGGGTCATTAACGGCAACAAGGTCTACACATCTGGTGCCAACCAGTCTGACTACGTTTGGTTGGCTTGCCGCACCGACACCGAAGCTCCTAAGCACCAAGGCATCACCTTGATCATTGTTCCGACAAACACCCCTGGCTTTGAATGGACTCCCATTGTCACCGTCGGTGGAGTCATGACAACCGCGACCTATTACACCGATGTGCGCGTTCCGAAGGAAAACGTCATTGGCGAAATCAACGGTGGCTGGAAGCTCATCACCATGCAGCTCAACCACGAACGAGTTGGTCTGGCAGCACTCTCGGGCTTGACCGAACGTTTGCTTGATGACGTCACCACGTGGTGTCGCGTGACCCCCAGCGGAACTGGCAACGATCAAAAGATGATCGATGTTCCGTGGGTGCAAGCCGATCTTGCGAAGAGTCATGCGCTTCTTGACGCCATTCGTTTGATGACCTGGAAGTTGGCAAAAGCTGTTTCTGATAACACACTCGGACCGGCTGAGGCATCGGGCGTCAAAGTGTTCGGCACTGAGAAGGCCGTTGAGGTCTATCGCACTCTGCAAGGAATTCTTGGCCCGGTCTCTCACCTACGCGAAGGCTCAGACGGAGCAGTCATTCACGGTGAAGTTGAACGTGCTGCTCGTGCTGCACAGATCAACACCTTTGGTGGTGGCGTGAATGAGATTCAGCGCGAATTGGTTGCAACAGCCGGTTTAGGACTCGTGCGCTCAACTCGATAAATGCGATTCAGCTGAGGCGTTGAATGATGGTGCCGGTCGATACCGCGCCACCGCAACACATGGTGATCAAAGCGAATTCTTTGTCGGAACGCTCGAGTTCGTGCAACGCAGTTGTGATGAGGCGACTTCCGGTTGAACCAACCGGGTGACCAAGAGCGATGGCTCCACCGTTCACATTGACCTTCGACATCAAATCGTCACGGCTGACGCCATGAACCTGTGCCCAACTGAGAACGACACTGGCGAATGCTTCATTGATTTCAACGATGTCAATATCTTTCATCGTCATGCCGGCATCTTTGAGAACTTTTTCAGTTGCTTGAACCGGACCGTCAAGGTGGTAGAAAGGCTCGGCGCCAACGAGGCACTGTGAGACGATGCGCGCGCGGGCTTTGAGACCTTCGCCCTTGGCGCGGTCGGCATCCATCCAGAGGACGGCGGCAGCGCCGTCACTGATTTGGCTGCTGTTGCCGGCCGTGTGGCGTCCGCCAGGCATGACTGGATTCAAACTGGCCAACTTTTCAGCAGTGGTTTCACGAAGTCCACCGTCGCGAGCAACGACGGTTGTCTTGCCTTCAGAATCGGTCACTTCGATCGGAATGATCTCTCGCTCAAAGCGACCTTCTTCGGTGGCACGAATGGCCTTTTGTTGCGAAATGAGCCCGAGGTAATCGACGTCTTCGCGCGTGATTCCACGACGGTCGGCGATGCGTTCGGCAGCGCCAAACTGGTCGGGCATATCAAGGGCGAAATCGGCGGGCTTGGAACTTCCATTGACAAAAGTGACATCAGCACCTTCACCGAGTCGTGGAACGTTTGCGCCCAGCCACACTTTGCTCATGTGCTCGACTCCGCAGGCCATACCTGAGTCGATGACGCCGGCATGAATCATGTTGTGGATCATGTGATTGGCCTGCTGGCTTGAGCCACACTGACAGTCGATGGTTGTTGCCGCGACCTGCCACGGGAGTCCCTCATTGAGCCAAGCCGTACGCGATACGTTGCTGGCCTGTTCGCCGGCTTGAGTGACACAGCCACCGATGATTTGGCCGAGTGAGATGGGGTCAAGGCCGGCTCGTTGCAATACTCCGTTTTGTACGGCGCCGAGCAACTTGACGGCGTGAAGGTCGGCGAATGCGCCGTTGCGCTTTCCGATTGCTGAGCGACCTGCTTCGATGATGACGGGATTGGCCATGATGGGACTCCTTGTATAGAAAATTTCGTAAAGAAAATGAGTGGAATTACTGATTAGCGAGCGTGTAGTTGAACCGGAAGAGTTTTGATTCCGTGAATGAAGCTTGAACGCAACTTACGAACTTCGCCGGTGAGTTCAATGCGATCAATGCGCTTGGCCATTTCTTCAAACAAGATGCGCATTTCGAGCCGAGCCAAGTTTGCGCCGAGGCAGAAGTGGGGGCCGCCGCCGCCAAAGGTGACGTGAGGATTGGGATTGCGGGTGATGTCAAACTTGAACGGATCTTTGAAGACTGCGCCATCACGGTTGGCTGATGGGTAAAGCATCGCGACTGCTTCGCCTTCTTTAATCTGCACTCCGTGAAGTTCAACATCGCACACCGCAGTGCGGCGGAAGTTGTTCACGGGTGTTCCCCAACGAAGAATTTCTTCGACGGCAGTTGTGACCAAACTCGAATCGTTCTTTAACAGGTTCCACTGATCGGGATTTTCGATCATGGCGAGAACACCGTGACTGATTCCGTTACGGGTGGTCTCGTTGCCGGCAACTGCGAGCAGCAACATGAAGAGGTCGAATTCATGTTCGGTGAGAACATCTCCGTCGTGTTCGCTAATCAACGTCGTGATGATGTCATCTTTGGGTTCAAGCTTGCGTTGGGCAGCGATCTCATTGGAGTACATGTACAACTCACCGGCGGCAATTTGGGCGTCTTCTGGTGAACCGGCAAAATCGGGGTCGGTGGTGCCGATCATGGTGTTTGACCAATGGAAAACCTTGCGGCGGTCTTCAACCGGAATACCCACAAGTTCGGCAATCGCGATGAGGGGGAGTTCGGCTGACACCTTGTCGACGAAATCGAGATTCTTTTCTTGTAAGGCTTCTTCAATGAGCTGAATTGCTACTTCTCGGAAGTGCTCTTCGAGCATGCGCATTGCCTTGGGAGTGAAACCACGATTGACCAAGCTCTTCAAGCGAGTGTGCTCGGGTGGATCGAGATCAATCATCAAGCGGGCGAGGTCAAGGTCGGGTCGATCTTGATTCATCAACGAGCCTTTAGCGGCAGACGAATATGTCTGGAACTTACGGCTGACTTCAACAATGTCAGCATGACGAGTCAGTGCCCAGAACCATTCGGGGTATCCCTGCTCAATTCCACGGTGACGCGCGATTGGCGCCTCGTTGCGAAGACGAGTGAGTAGTTCGTGTGGAGGACCGTTGCGATACGCCTCGTTCGAGATCACATCGAGTGAGTCGAAACTCAGATCGGAATTTGTTTCCTGGCTCATCGGTCTACCCCCAAAATTAGCCCGCTTGTGGGCACACCCGTGCCAGCAGTCACGAGAACGTTTTCAACCTTATCTACCTGATTGACACTTGTGCCACGGACCTGTCGAACTGCTTCGGCAATACCGTTCATGCCATGGATATAGGCCTCGCCAAGTTGGCCGCCGTGCGTATTGATCGGGAGCCGACCACCAATTTCGAGTGCGCCATCTTTGATGAAATCTTTGGCTTCGCCGCGGCCACAGAATCCGAACTCTTCGAGTTGCATCAAGACGTAGGGCGTGAAGTGGTCATACAAAATCGCCGTCTGAATATCGGCTGGTGTGAGACCAGACGTTGTCCAAAGTTCGTCGGCCACAACTTTCATTTCAGGAAGTTGAGCGATGTCATCTCGGAAGAATGATGTCATTGTCCACTGATCGACCCCAGCGCCTTGAGCGCCGGCAACGATGAGTGCCGGAGTGTTTGGCAAATCGCGAGCGCGTTCGGCGCTCGTCACGACTAATGCCTGTCCGCCATCGCTTTCTTGACAGCAGTCAAGTAGGTGCAACGGATCAACGATCCAACGACTGGCTTGATGGTCTTCGAGAGTGATGGGGTCGTTGTAAAACCACGCTGCAGGGTTGTTGGCAGCGTGTCGTCGACCAGCAACAGCAACGCGACCGAAGTCTTCGGACTTTGCGCCGTAGAGATGCATGTAACGACGCGCCACCATCGCTACCCAACTTGCAGGCGTGAGTTGACCAGCCGGTGTTGTCCACGAAAACTGGGCGCGCTCGGCGGTTGCGGCGTTGGGAAGGTCTTGTACACCAGCGCCGAACCGACGTCCACTACGTTCGTTGAAGGCGCGATAACACACGACGGCATCGGCGACTCCGGTTGCGACGGCCATTGCTGCCATCACGATGGTTCCACAAGCGGCGCCGCCGCCGTAATGAACACGGCTGAAATGGCGCAGGCTGCCGATTCCGACATGGCGGGCGATTTCGACGTCGGGGTTATTGTCAGTTGAATACGTGACCATGCCGTCGATGTCAGATGGCTTTAGCCCGGCATCGGCAATTGCGGCTGCAACTGCTTCGCTTGCCAAACTCATTTCGCTGCGACCAGATTCTTTTGAAAATTCTGTTGCACCAATTCCGACGATTGAGGCTTTGCCTCCGAGTCGATTTCCGGGACGATTAATACTCACGGCAAAACCACCTCGACGGTTGCATTCATGTGGTCACCCATTGAATTCGATCCCTTGACCGCGACAGTGATTGCCTTGGTGGCTTCGTCTTTTGCAGTGACAGAACCAGTGATCATCATGGTGTCGCCTGGGTAGTTGGGCGCACCAAGACGAACCTTGACCGAACGAATGAACGAGTTGGGTCCGACCCAATCGGTAACAAAGCGACCGACGAATGCATTTGATGTGAGGATATTCATAATGATGTCTTTCGAGCCACGTTCGGCGGCAATGGAAGGATCATGGTGAACGACTTGATAATCGCGAGTTGCGATTGCAGTTGAGACAATGAGAGTGCGAGTAATCGGTAAGTCAAGAGGGGTGAGTTCATCACCTACGTTGACAGCCTTGAATTCGCGAGTTGCGGGAAGGGTCGTCATGTCACATCCGTTTCACGTACGGGCAATCAAATTGCCGAGTCGGGCAAGGTGTGAACTCGCTGATCCAAGAACACTTGCCAATTGAATTCCCCACAAGAAGTAACGGTGCACGGGGTAATCGACATCGGCGCCAATACCGCCGTGCAAGTGTTGTGAAGCGGTGACAACTTGTTGTGCACCTTCGCTGGCCCAATAAGCGGCAACTGCGACGTCGCGGCGTGCATCGAAACCCTCGGCGAGTCGCCAGGCGGCATTGAGCGCGGTGACGCGCATTGCCTCGGTCGTGATGTAACCGTCGGCTGCGCGTTGAGTTGTTGCCTGGAAAGCAGCAAGGGGTTTGCCAAATTGACGGCGTGACGACAAGTGAGTTGAAACATATGCCAGCGAACCTTCGGCGACACCAACTTGAATGGCGGCGAGTGCAGTGAGCGAGTGCTCAAAAATGGAACGCAATGCTTCGCGATTGTCGATATCGGTTCCGTGACCAAGAATGTCATTCAGAGCGATCGTGCAGTCAAAAGCGATGTGAGCCTGTGGCTCGTGATTCGTTGTCTTCACTTCGGTCTTTGTAATACCGCTTGATGAAAGATCAACAATGGCCACGCCAACGTCATTGCTTGAGTTGCCTGCAAATGTGATTGGCACTAAAACGAAGTTTGCATGTTGCGCAAATGGGATGGCTGGTTTGTATCCAGTTAACTTCACCGAGTCGCCGCTAATAGACGCGGTGACTGTTGGACGCATCACATCATTTGCTCCCGATTCGGCGAGTGCAATTGTGACGATCGTTTCGCCAGTGGCGATACCTGGTAACAGTTTGCTTTGCTGTTCGGGTGAACCGAAGTCGGTAATAGCAAGTGCGCTGACACCGGTAGTCCAGAGCGGCACCGGAGCGACATAACGACCTTGGCCCATGAGTGCGAGCGAAAGTTCAACGCCACCAAAACCGCTTCCACCAAATTCTTCTGGTACGCACAGCGCTTGGATTCCGCTGTTGGCAAGTTGTTGCCACATATCGCGGTCGAAGCCATCGCCTTTTTCGGCAACCTTGACTCGATCGACAGTTGACTGTCCCTCAAAAATTTGCAGCGCAAGATCTTTGATGACTTGTTGTTCTTCAGAAAGATCAAAATTCATGAGGCTGCTCCAGTGGTGTTTGATGATTCGAGAATGGCGAAAGGAAGTTTCATTTCGGGATCGGTTGCGCGAATTTCAATACGTACGCGAGCTCCGACAACGAGTGCGTCGAGATCGGTATCGGCAGAGTTCATGATCATGCGCACCTTGTTATTGCCAGGCTTGCCGACATGAGAAACAGATGGATCAACATCAATGAGCAACACGGGTAATGGATAATCGAAGCTGGGAACTTGCGGATAATGAGCAATCACAAAGCTATGAATCGTTCCGCTGAGGGGCATCTCGACTTTGTCCCATTTCAAAGAATGACACGACGGGCACATGGGTCCGGTCGGGAAGCGCACTTCGCCACATTCGGCGCATGCCTGCGAGTACAAAACTCCGTCATTGAGGCCGTCGAAATACCACTGGTTGTCGTGCGTTGTCGCTGGACGAGGGCGCAGTGGCTTGGGCTTGGCAGCAGGTGCCTTCGCTTTGGGCTGAAAACGGAAAATGCGAAAGAGCATCGAGCCGACAAGCTCATTTTTTGCGTCGTAATAATCTTGGCGTGTGCTCACGAAATGTCCGGTGCCAA
>Ga0208082_1000275_pt1 | contig 15514 bp, 10 predicted proteins | sample LakMenE09Jun09ns_FD_150683 | JGI IMG/M metagenome (GOLD analysis project Ga0208082, IMG submission 150683) | Freshwater microbial communities from Lake Mendota, WI - 09JUN2009 deep hole epilimnion ns (SPAdes) | ecosystem: Environmental > Aquatic > Freshwater > Lake > Epilimnion/Euphotic zone ... | reverse complement strand
TTGGATGGTTTGTTGCGTCTGATCCAATTAGCCAAAGCCTTGGTCGATTGGGAACGATTGAAGAGCAAATGTTGGCAAGTGGATTGCAACCCACACGACGAATTGTGGATTTTGCATTTGAAAAAGCATCACGCAAAGTTGCAAAAGTTTTGGAGTGCGATCAGGTGCTGCGAGTGAAGCGCGTGAACATGGCAGACGATCACCCTTTTGCTGTTGTCACGGTGTGGTGTCCGTTTGAACTTGGTAAACATTTGTCGCGACACGATGTGGAGCATTCCTCGTTCTACAACTTGCTAAATATTGAACTTGGTGGTGCAACCCAAACTATTGGAGCAGATGCCGCAACGGCAGCAGAAGCACAATTGCTTGAGATTCCAATGGGCTCACCGGTGCTCAGTTGCGATCGAACGACAAAAGACAAGCATGGCAATGCCGTGTTGGTCTCACACCATGTGTTTCCTGCTCATCGCACCAATTTCGTGGTGGATTTACCAGCAGTTACTGCATCAATCGCACCAACTGGGCTGCGACTCGTCGATTAACTGTTGACTACCACTTGTCCCAGTGCAGCACTTTTTCGAGCGGTTGACGTTTCGCAGGCTGAAACTCTGTGCCCTTGGTGTAGGCAATAGGGAACATTCCACCTTGCGTTACTTTTTCGTATGGAATGCCGAGTAGTTCAGCGGCCTTCTTCTCTCCGTCCATCATGAGGTGAATGGTGGTCCATGCTGAGCCAATTCCGCGACCGCGAAGCGCAAGCATGAAACTCCACACTGCTGGGAGCAGAGATCCCCAGCCGCCCGCGCCTGTCGCTACATCAACATTGTCGAGTCGACCCCAAATGCATGGAATCATCAGCATCGGTGCCTTTTCAAAATTCTCTGCAAGATATGTCGATGAGTCGCGCACATTTGCCATTTGCCCATCTCTGTAGTCACCTCGCAGCTTCGGTGCTGGGACATTTGTATAAATTGCCCAGTTAGCGCGGTAAATGTCTGCAAGAGCCTTCTTCTTTGCTTCGTCTTCTACAACGATGAAGTGCCATCCCTGTTGGTTGCCACCGGTTGGGGCCTGAAGGGCAATGTCGAGGCATTCCTCAACGACTGAACGCTCGACCGGGCGGTCAAAGTCCAGGCGCTTGCGCACGCTGCGGGTGGTCTTCAGTACTTCATCGGCTGACAGGTTGAGTTGCATGAAGACAAGTGTGCCATGCCACGATAGAGACGAACTACTTAAAGGGAGAATTGCCGTGATTCCAGGAGTTGTAGACAATCGAGTAACCATCGACATCGTTGATGGCATTGCAGATGTGCGCATGAACCGCGCCGACAAGCGAAACGCGCTTGACAACGCAATGTTTACGTCACTTGCCGCTGCCGGTGAGTATTTGAAAACGAATCAAGAGATTCGGGCAGTGGTGCTTTCAGGAGATGGCGCTTCGTTTTGCGCCGGTTTGGACTTTGGTTCATTTCAGGTAATGGCACAAGGTCCAAAGTCAGATGGAAACATGAATGCTGGTGCAATGACGGAAGGGCGCATTACACATCTTGCGCAACAGGTGTGTTGGGTATGGCAAGAAGTTCCCGTTCCGGTCATTGCTGCCGTGCATGGTCACGCGCTTGGTGGGGGAATGCAAATTGCTCTTGGTGCAGACATTCGATACATCCACCCCGAAACACAGTTGTCTGTTCGTGAAGTGCACTGGGGTCTCATTCCCGACATGACTGGCACGCTGATGTTGTCGCGCCTCGTACGCCCAGACATTGCTAAAGAACTGGTGTTCACCGCCAAAATCATCTCTGGCAAAGAGGGATACGAGATTGGTCTTGCGACACATCTGTCAGAAAACCCGCACGCTGACGCCATGGTGCTCGCACGAGATATCGCCGGGCGAAGCCCAGACGCGGTTCGTGGGGCAAAGAAACTCCTGAATTTGCAAGCAAATGATGGAGCAGCCCAGCAGTTCGCGAACGAACGAGAAGTAATCGGCAGGCTCATTGGCCATGCCAACCAAGCAGAAGCGGTGATGTCGCATTTCGAGAAGCGCCCACCGAATTTTCAATCGGCATCATTGTTTTAGGGATTTCTCGCTAGAGTTTCTGCACGGGCCAATGTCGTCCCGGTAAGCACTTTGCTTACACCCGAATTCGTTCGGTGAATACAGAGGACGACAATGCATCATTCCATGCCGCCTGCAAGCGGTTTATATGACCCACGCTTTGAACACGACGCCTGTGGCGTGTCGTTCGTCGTTGACGTGCAAGGTCGTAAGTCGCACAACATTGTGGCGATGGGGATCGGCGCGTTGTGTCGCATGGAGCATCGCGGTGCAACCGGAGCAGAAGTAGAAACCGGCGATGGTGCTGGTGTACTTATTCAGGTACCGCACAAATTTCTTTCTGCCGTAGCAAGTTTTCCGTTACCAACCGAAGGTCATTACGGCGTAGGAATGGCGTTCCTGCCTGCTGATGCTGGCAACAGGTCGCATGCTGTCGCGGAAATTGAAAAGATTATTCGCGAAGAGGCACTTGAAGTTCTCGGTTGGCGTGAAGTGCCAGTGAACCCCGACTGCCTGGGTGAGAGTGCGCGGCGTGTGATGCCGTATTTCTCGTTGATGTTTGTTCGCGCAACGAATGGCGCATCGGGAATTGATCTTGATCGTTTGTTATTCATTGCGCGAAAGCGAATTGAGCACGAGCTCCCCGAGCAACAGCAGACGTACTTCCCATCACTTTCTGCACGCACCCTTATTTATAAGGGCATGTTGACCACTCCAGAGCTTGCACAGTTTTTCCCTGACCTAATCGACGAGCGCATGGAATCGTCTATGGCGCTTGTTCACAGTCGCTTTAGTACGAACACGTTTCCTTCGTGGCCACTTGCGCACCCGTATCGCTACATCGCACACAACGGCGAAATCAACACGGTGCAGGGAAACCGAAACTGGATGCGCACGCGTGAGTCCATGTTGTCGAGTGATCTACTCCCCGGATTAGAGCGAGCATTCCCAATTTGTGCAATGGGTGGTTCGGACTCCGCATCTTTCGATGAGGTGTTGGAGTTATTGCATCTGGGTGGACGTTCGTTGCCGCACGCTGTGTTGATGATGATTCCGGAAGCGTGGGAGAACCACGCGACAATGGATGAGCAAAAGCGCGCGTTTTATCGTTACCACGCATCATTGATGGAGCCTTGGGACGGCCCGGCGTGCATCGCATTCACAGATGGAACGCTGATTGGTGCAGTGCTCGACAGAAACGGACTTCGTCCAAGTCGATATTGGGTGACTGAAGACGATGTTGTGATCATGGCCAGCGAAGTCGGTGTTGTCGACATTGATCAAGCAAAAATTGTGAAAAAAGGCAGACTGCAACCGGGTCGCATGCTGCTCATTGACACTGCAGAGAAGCGCATTGTGGATGACGAAGAGATCAAGAGCGATCTGGCAGCAGCGGCGCCATACGCACAATGGCTTGAAGCAGGATTAGTAGAACTTGCCGACTTGCCAGATCGCGAACATGTGGTGTTTAGCCGCGACAGTGTGTTGCGACGTCAGCAAGTGTTCGGCTACACGCACGAAGAGCTGAAGATCATTCTTGCTCCAATGGCAAAGAGCGGTCTTGAGGCAATTGGATCAATGGGAACCGATACGCCACTTGCGGTTCTGTCTACGCGACCACGTTTATTGTTTGATTACTTCCAACAGCTGTTTGCACAAGTAACCAACCCACCGCTTGACGCAATTCGTGAAGAAGTGGTGACGTCCGTTGGTACAGCAGTTGGACCAGAAGGCAACTTGCTGGATGCAACCGCTGAGCATTGCCGACAGTTGGTGCTGCCGTTTCCGGTAATTAATAACGACCACTTGGCAAAGATCATTCACATCAATGATGATGAGCAGTACTCACACCTGCGAAGCATGGTGGTCAGTGGTCTCTACCGAGTTGCAGATGGAGAGTCCGGTTTGCGTTCGGCGCTGGCACAAATTTGTGGCGAGATCAGTTCTGCAATCGATTCAGGTGTGCGACTTGTTGTGCTCTCCGACCGCAATAGCGATGAAGTGTTCGCACCAATTCCTTCACTGCTCATGACGAGCGCCGTGCATCACCATCTCATTCGCACGAAGCAGCGAACCAAAGTGGGCCTCATTGTTGAAAGTGGCGATGCGCGAGAAGTGCACCACATGGCACTACTTGTCGGTTTTGGTGCTGGCGCAATCAACCCATATCTCGCATTCGAGTCAATTGAAGATCTAATTGCCGCAGACGATGGTGCAGGCATGCATGGCCTCGGAGGAATGGAACCCAAGAAGGCTGTCAACAACTACATCAAGGCAGCGGGCAAGGGTGTGCTGAAGGTGATGTCGAAAATGGGTGTGTCGACCGTTGCTTCATATACAGGGGCCCAAATATTTGAAGCCATTGGCTTAAGTCATGACTTCATCGATGAATTCTTTACGGGGACAGTTTCGCGAATCGATGGCATCGGTCTAGAGCAGATAAGTGCTGAAGTCGCCGCGCGTCATGCCGTTGCTCATCCGCGTAGGCCAGATCTAAGGATCCATCGCAAACTCGAACTTGGTGGCGAGTACCAGTGGCGTCGTGAAGGCGAGCACCATTTGTTCAATCCTGAAACCGTGTATCGCCTGCAGCACGCAACTCGCGCTGGTCGTTACGACCTCTTCAAGCAATACACGGCAGCAGTTGATGATCAATCAAAAGTGCTCACCACGTTGCGCGGGATGTTTCAATTTTCAAGCGATCGCGAGCCAATTTCAATAGATGAAGTTGAATCAGTTGCCAGCATTGTGCAGCGATTTTCCACAGGTGCAATGAGCTACGGATCAATCTCGGCGGAAGTGCACGAGACACTTGCAATTGCCATGAATCGCATCGGCGCTAAAAGCAATACAGGCGAAGGTGGGGAAGACCCCGAGAGATACGAAGTATTGAGCAATGGTGACTCAAAACGATCGGCAATTAAGCAAGTCGCTTCAGGGCGTTTTGGTGTGACGAGCGAGTACCTCGTGAATGCAGATGACATTCAAATCAAGATGGCTCAAGGCGCCAAGCCAGGTGAAGGTGGCCAGTTGCCTGGACACAAGGTGTATCCGTGGATTGCCAAAACACGTCATAGCACTCCGGGTGTTGGATTGATTTCTCCTCCTCCTCACCACGACATTTACTCAATTGAAGATTTGAAGCAGCTCATTCACGACTTGAAGAACTCAAACCCTGCTGCGCGAGTTCATGTGAAGTTGGTGTCGGAAGTCGGTATTGGAACTGTTGCTGCAGGTGTGAGCAAAGCTAAGGCCGATGTCGTGTTGATTTCTGGGCACGATGGCGGAACTGGCGCCTCACCTTTGACTTCGCTAAAACATGCTGGCGTGCCTTGGGAGCTTGGTCTTGCGGAAGCGCAACAAACGTTGTTGCTTAATGGACTACGTGACCGCATTGTTGTGCAAGCCGATGGGCAGATGAAAACAGGACGTGACGTCATCATCGCTGCGCTTCTGGGAGCTGAAGAATTTGGTTTCGCAACGGCTCCGCTTGTGGTGAGTGGTTGCATCATGATGCGCGTTTGTCACTTGGACACTTGTCCTGTTGGTATTGCGACGCAGAACCCAGAATTGCGTAAGCGGTTTAGCGGCAAGCCGGAGTTCGTGGTGAACTTCTTCGAATACATCGCCGAAGAGGTGCGCGAATACCTCGCACAACTCGGTTTCCGAACGTTACAAGAAGCGGTGGGCCGCGTTGAGGCGCTGGACGTAAAGCATGCAGTGAATCATTGGAAGGCTCAAGGCCTAGACATTGAGCCAATACTTGTGACACCACAAAACCCGTACAACCAAACTCGCCATCATTCCGTGCAACAGGATCACGGATTGAGAGATGCGCTCGACACTTCACTCATTGCGAAATGCGCGAATGCAATTGAGTCAGGATCGACAATTTCGATTGATTCACCGGTATCAAATGTGAACCGAACTGTAGGAACAATGCTGGGTAGTGCAGTGACGAAGAAGTGGGGTGGTGCCGGACTTCCAGACAACACCATTACGTTGCGCTTTGAAGGATCGGCTGGCCAAAGCTTTGGTGCCTTTATTCCGCGTGGAGTCACCATGCAACTGCTTGGCGACAGCAATGATCACGTAGGAAAAGGTTTGTCCGGCGGTCGCATCAGCATTCGTCCAAGCAAGCGTGCGACATTTGCTCCGGAAGACAATGTGATTGCCGGAAACGTGGTTGGTTACGGAGCGACGTCTGGCCAAATTTTCATCAATGGAATTGTCGGTGAACGTTTTGCTGTCCGTAACTCTGGAGCAACACTTGTGGTCGAAGGTGTTGGCGATCATGCGTGCGAATACATGACGGGTGGGCGAGTGGTGGTGCTCGGAGCAACGGGACGAAACTTCGCCGCTGGTATGTCGGGTGGAATTGCATATGTGTATGACATTGATGGGCAATTTGCTTCCCGCGTAAACCCGGAAATGGTCGATGTGCTGCCATTGGATGCAGACGATGAACAGTGGTTGCAAGGCACGTTGCAGGAACACATTGCATTGACCGAGTCTCCTCGCGCTAAGCAGATTGTTGGCCAATGGAAAACGCAGTCAGCCAAATTCGTCAAGGTGTTGCCGCGGGATTATGCGCGTGTCATGGCGGTGCTGGCCAAAGCTTCAGCTGACGGTCTTTCAGAAGATGAAACTTCTAAACGAGTAATGGAGTCTGTTCATGGGTGAACCAACCGGATTCATGAATTGGAAGAGAGTCACGCCGAAGCGTCGCTCAATTCCTGTGCGCGTTACCGATTGGCGCGAGGTGTATGAACCATTTGCAAAAGATGAATTGAATCATCAAGCCGGTCGTTGTATGGACTGTGGAATTCCGTTTTGTAATAACGGATGCCCACTAGGCAACCTCATTCCTGATTGGAATGACTTGGTGTATCGCGGTCATTGGCGCGATGCGATTGAACGCCTGCATGCAACAAACAATTTTCCTGAATTCACTGGTCGTTTATGCCCTGCACCATGTGAAAGTGCATGTGTATTAGGGATCAATCAAGACCCAGTTTCGATCAAGCAAGTCGAAGTAGAGATCATTGACCATGCGTGGAACGAAGGCTGGGTGCAGCCATATATTGCCAGCACTAAAACTGGCAAGCGCATCGCAGTCGTTGGTTCTGGTCCTGCTGGTCTCGCTGCTGCACAGCAGCTCACTCGCGTAGGTCACGAAGTTGTTGTGCTTGAACGTGCCGACCGCATTGGTGGTTTGTTGCGTTATGGAATTCCAGAATTCAAAATGGAAAAGAAGCACCTCGATCGACGTATTGATCAAATGCGCGAAGAGGGCACTGAGTTCCGAACCAATGCGGCGGTTGGCGACAATGTCGATATTGATGTGCTCGTTGCTTCGCACGATGCTGTGGTCTTGGCTTGTGGTTCAACTGTTGCACGAGATTTACCTGTGCCTGGGCGCGAACTACGCGGCATTCATCAGGCAATGGAGTACTTACCGCTAGCGAACAAAGTGCAGCAAGGCGATATGCAGGCGTCACCAATTGATGCCCACGGTAAACATGTGGTGATCATTGGTGGTGGAGACACTGGTGCCGACTGTTTGGGAACTGCTATTCGGCAAGGCGCTGCTTCAATCACGCAATTAGAAATCATGCCAACGCCGCCAGAAGTGCGTGCGAGCAATAACCCGTGGCCGCAGTGGAGTCTGATCTATCGCACGTCTTCCGCGCATGAAGAAGGCGGTGAGCGCGTATTCAGTGTGAATACCGAACGCTTTGTCGACGATGGCAATGGAAATGTGAAAGCACTCGTGATGAATGAAGTGCACATGGTGGATGGAAAATTCGAAACTATTCCCGGCACCACTCGTGAGATTCCAGCGGATCTTGTGTTCCTTGCACTCGGTTTCATTGGCCCGGATAAAGGGAATTGGATTGAGCGATTGGGCGTCAACATCGATGCTCGCGGCAACATTGCTCGCACCGATGACTACCGAACGAATGTGCCTGGTGTATTTGTTGCTGGTGACATGGGTAGGGGTCAGAGCCTGATCGTGTGGGCAATTGCCGAGGGCCGCGCATGTGCATCTGCCGTAGATATGCAATTGATGGGTGAGACATCTCTCCCAGTACCAATTGCTTCGTCTGCCCGCCCAATGGTGTAGTCATCAATTACTCTAAAAGGGTGATGAAACGCCCCCAAAAAGCAGTCGTGCATGCAGTTGCAGTACTTGCAGCAATTTCGCTCATTGCTGCTTGCAGCGCAGATGTTTCGGGTAGCGCAACAACAGTGGTTGCAGTCGAGTCAACGAACTTCCAGACCATTCCACCGGTCAGCCCAACCACGGTTCCTGTTACCACCACATTGCCGATTGGTGCAGTTGGGGTGGAGCAGACCTACACGGTGTTGCCGGGTGACTCACCAAGTTTGGTCGCCACAATTTTTGGCATCACCATGTCTGAATTGCTGATGTACAACGGTTTGGTTGCCTCGGGACAGTTTCCATTTGCCGGATCAATCATCAAGATTCCGCCATCAGCAATGGTGCTGAATCCTGTGGTTACTGCGAAGCCCGACGTTGCTGCAGGTCCGGCGGTTGCGGGTTGCGATGCGCGTCCTGCAGGTACGTATCAAATTGCTTCGGGTGATTCAATTTATGTCATCCGCAAAAAGTTCTGCGTTTCGCTCGGGTCTTTGCTGAGTGCAAATAATTGGCCAAGTTCGGATGTCAATATTCGACCAGGCCAAATCATCAACATCCCTGCTTCTGGTTCGTAAATCATGAGCTCGTTTGGGCCAGCAGAACATCGGAAACTGGCTATCGAAGCAAATAATTCAGCGTGGGAATTTCTTGATCGAGAACCAAATTCTCTATCTGGACAAGACATCGAGGAAATGACGCGACGCGCATACGCCGCTGCGTATCACTGGTCGCGTGCAGAGAGCGCAACGATTATTAATGAGATTCGCGCTTCGTGGCTTATTGCCAAGGTGTGGATCCATCAATCGCGCGGAGACATTGCTTTGCCGATATCCATCCGGTGTATTGAATTGTGCTTTGCGAACAACATTGCAGACTTTGACTTGGCGTACGTGTATGAAGCGAAAGCGCGGAGCCTTGCGTGCACGGGTGACGTGAGTGGTGCGCGGGAAGCGAAACAGATTGCGTTAAATATTGAAATCGCTGATGAAGAAGACCGAAAAATGGTGCAGGTAGATCTTGCAAAGGGTCCGTGGTTTGGGCTGAATTAGCGGGCGGTATTGCGTCGTCGTCGCGAATGACGATCGATGGCCAAGTCAATTAGTTCGTCCAGCAATTCTCCGTACGAAAGCCCTGATGCTTGCCACAATTTTGGATACATCGAGATTGGGGTGAAGCCAGGAATGGTGTTGATTTCGTTGCACAAGAATCCGCGACCATCTTTTTCGTAAAAGAAGTCAACTCGCGCCATTCCCTCGGCACGAAGAGTATGGAAAATGACGATGGCGAGTTTTTGAACGGCTTCAATTTCATCGACGCTGAGGTTTGCAGGAATGACTAATTGAGCGCCGTCGGTGATGTATTTGTCCTCGTAGTCGTAGAACTCGTTACCAGGAACAATTTCACCTGGGGTGGACGCACGTGCATCGATGTTTCCAAGAACTGCAACTTCAATTTCGCGTCCGCTGATTGCTTCTTCGATAACAATCCACTCGTCATACTTCAAAGCTTGTGCAGCTGCCGCCTTAAGTTCGGCGGCGTTCTTTGCTTTTGAGACTCCAACCGATGAGCCCATGTTTGCGGGTTTGACGAAGAGTGGTAATCCGAGCGTGTCTATTGCGTGTTGCAGTGAAGCGTCATTGACGTGTGCTTCGCGTAGTGAAATATACTGCGGCTGAGGAATGCCGTTTGCATGCAGCACCTGCTTGGCAACGCCCTTGTCCATCGACACAGAGCTTCCGAGCACGCCTGTTCCAACGAATGCAATGTTTGCGAGTTCGAGTAATCCCTGAACTGTTCCGTCTTCGCCAAGTGGACCATGCAACAGGGGAAAGACGACAGTTTGTACATCGTGACGTGCTTCGCCGACCACTATTGAGATGGAAGTTGGTTCACCATCAGTTGAAAGAGTTGGACCAACATGCTCTGGGCCACGTTGCAGGTCGGCCATCGCTTGTGTTGCCAAATTCCATTTACCATCGCGAGTGATCCCGATTGCGCTGATGCGGTACTTCTGTGGATAAAGAGCGCGAAGCACATGTGCTGCGGTGACGCAGCTGACATCGTGTTCGGCGGATTCACCACCAAACAACACGATTACGTGTGTTGGAGTATGTGTAGTCACTATGAAACACGGTACTAGGTAATAATCGGTATTCTCGGTGCATGCGCTTTATGGCTGCCGATGTGGCGAATGCAACTGGTGGCGCACTCGTTGGGCAAAACGCTCATCTTTCTGGGGCAAGTTTTGATTCGCGATCGATAACGCCAGGACAATTGTTCGTTCCGATTGTGGCTGAGCGTGATGGACACGAATTCATTGAAGCGGCATTGAAGTCTGGTGCTGGTGCTTATCTCAGTCAGCGTGATCCTGTTGGCCGAAGTGCAATTGTTGTTGATGACACGCTTGCAGCTCTTCTGAAGTTGGGCGCTTGGGCTCGCACACGGCTTGAACCATCGGTGGGCGAAAGAGTGATTGGCGTAACGGGGTCGGTAGGGAAGACCTCAACTAAAGATTTCATCGCTGCAGCGTTGTCAAGCCAACTTGTCGTTTCTGCGAGCGAACGATCGTTTAACAACGATCAAGGTTTACCCATCACCTTGTTGAACGCTGCCGATAACTCGCAGGCGCTGGTGCTCGAAATGGGAATGCGTGGGTTCGGTGAGATCGCACGCCTCTGTTCGGTTGCGCGACCGACCATTGGTGTGGTCACGGCTGTGGCAGCGGCCCACACGGAGCGAGTGGGAGATATTGCCGGAGTTGCACGCGCGAAAGCTGAACTTGTCCAAGCACTTCCTCAGTCTGGTTATGCCATCTTGAATGGCGATGACGAGCGAGTGCGAGAGATGCGAATGAGCACGCAAGCGCAGGTGCTTACCTATGGTCATCACGAAAGTGCAGACATACGAATTACCAAATGCGATCTAGATGAAATGGCTCGTGCATCGGTTGTTGTTGCAACTCCGTGGGGTCAAGTTTCGTGGGCCATGTCGGTTCCTGGCGCGCACATGGCGCTGAATGCCGCTGCTGCAATCGCGGTATCTGGGGTTTGTGGCGTGGACGTTCATCTGGCTGCAGCGGCGTTAGAGCACAGCGCGGTGTCACCAATGCGTATGCAGGTGTTCACTACCGATGGTGGAATGACCGTGATCAACGATGCATATAACGCGAACCCCACTTCGATGCGCGCGGCGCTAGACACCTTGAAGTCCATTAAGGCGTCACGACATGTTGTTGTGGCGGGTCAAATGGCTGAATTGTCAGATTCACCGTCGGAGCATCGAGCAATTGTCGAGTATGCGCGAAGCAAGTCGATCGAGTTCATTGCATGTGAAACAGAGAACTATGGCACTCCGTCGTTTTCAGTTGCAGATGCGGTGAATAAAGTGCGCAATGACGGAAGCGATGTAGTCGTGCTCGTAAAAGGCTCACGTGTTGCTGCTCTTGAACGAGCAGTGCAATTACTGATTGCTTAGAAACTTATTTTTTGTATCGAGTGCAGAAACATTGCACCACCATGCCAAGAACAGTGCCCACGCTGCGCCGAACAGCAGTAACCATCGCGCTCCATATTGGTCCACAATTGGGCCAAACAGCATGTTGCCAAGTGGAACGGTTCCGCCGAAAGCCATGAACCACAGCGACATCACGCGTCCACGCATTTCTGGTTTTAATCTGCTTTGCACCACGATGGACATAGCGGTGGTGGTGAAGAAGTAGGCAAATCCAAGAATGAATCCAAATATGAAAGCCGGAATTGCAGACCGAGAAATTGCAAAGAACACCATGCTCACTGCAAAACCAATGAATCCGTATTGCACGAGTTTGCGTTGATCGCGATGTGAGAATTTGGTGCCAATTGCTAGGCCGCCGAGTGCGGCACCGAGACCCCAGGTTGCATACAACCACTTATATACAGCGCCATCTTCTGCAATTCCGAAGTTGACATGTGCAACTGCTGGAAAAAGTCCAACGTAGGGAAGTGAAAACAACGAAAAAGTGGCCAGTGTGAGGAGCAGTCTGCTGACGCCTGATATTTGGCGCGCGAGTGAAATGCCGCTGGTAAACCTTCGCCAACCTTGCGTTGTGTCGGGTGTGAACCCTGGAATATTCACCATCATTAACGCGAAGATGACGAACAGATATGTGGCAGCGTTCATGAAAAAGAAACCTGCTGTCGTAACTCCAACCTGTGAGAGCACTGCAACGATGATGGGGCCAACGACTCGAGATCCATTAATGACCACGCTGTTGAGTGACAATGCACCTGGCAGGTCGACCGGCCGAACGAGCGAAGGCAACATGGCCGACCATGCAGGAGCATTCAGTGCATTGCCAATGCCCACTCCGAGTGCTGCGAGAAAGATGTAGAAGAAGCGGGGATCGCCTAGTGCAAGAACAGCTAGGGCGATGCTGAACGTGAGCTGCGTGATTTGCATGGAAATGAGCCAACGTCGACGATCAAATTTGTCTGCGAGAACACCCGCGAAAATAGACAGAAACAACAGCGGCCCAAGCTGGGCAAAAATCATGATGCCAACGAGGGAAGCCTTGCCAGTGCGGTGGTAAACGTAAGCGGGGAGCACCACATTTTGCATCCAGGTGCCGATGTTTGAGGCAAATGATCCTGTCCACACCAATCGAAAGTCGCGGGAAGCAAGGGCTGCTTGGACTGAACCTGGCTTGTGCGGGTTCGGGGAGTCGTTATCGAGAGTAAAGTCGGACATGTGGAGCAAGAACACGCTACAACGCAACCAACTTCAGACTCATTATTGAGTGATAAGTCACAAGCTCCGTTTTGTGAATCTCCTCGCGGAGTATTTAGCGAATGCCCACACTGCGGATCAAGTCTGTATGCAGAGCATGCACACTTTCGCTGTGCAACCTGTGGTTGGCGTGATTCGTGCTGCGACTAACTCAGTGCAGTTAATGGATCAACGTAAGCGAGATTGAGCTCACGAGCCACTGCATCATTAGTGATGTGACCCCGAGCAGTATTCAATCCATGACGAAGTGCATCACTGTTCGTAATTGCTCCGTGTGCGCCTAGTCGTGCAACTTCTAGTTGGTATGGCAATGTTGCGTTAGTAAGCGAATACGTGCTGGTGTAAGGCACGGCTCCGGGCATGTTGCCAACTGCGTAATGGACCACTCCGTGTTGCATGTAGATCGGATCGGTGTGAGTCGTTTCGTGCGTGGTTGCGATGCATCCACCTTGATCAACTGCAACGTCAACAATTACTGAACCTGGTTTCATTGAGCGCACCATGTCTTCACTCACCACAATTGGTGCACGTGCACCTGCAACCAATACTGCGCCAACGACTAAGTCGGCATCAACAAGTGCCCGCTCAATCGATCCGCGATTTGAAGCAAGTGTTGTTGTGCGGCCAACGCAAATTTGATCGAGATGACGCAAGCGATCGAGGTTCTTGTCCAAGATGGTGACGTTGGCCAGCATGCCAGCAGCGATCCATGCTGCGTTGTAGCCAACATTGCCTGCGCCGATGACAACGACATTTGCAGGACGCACGCCAGGCGCACCGCCCATGAGTACGCCTCGTCCACCTTGTGGTCGCTCGAGGAATCGTGCACCAGCCTGAGTGGCAAGTCGTCCAGCAATTTCGCTCATCGGTGCAAGAAGTGGGAGCGAGCCGTCTGCTGCTTGCACTGTTTCATAGGCAATTGCGGTGGTGCCTGAGGCAACGAGCGCTGCTGCGACTTTCGGATACGCAGACAGATGTAAATAGGTAAACAGCGTGAGATCGCTGCGCAAGTATCCGAACTCTTCTTCTTTGGGCTCCTTGACCTTGACCACCATCTCTTGTGACCACGCGTCAGCGGCGGTTTTCACAATGGTTGCGCCTGCTGCCACAAATTCGGCATCAGAAATCGAGGCCGCCTCGCCTGCGCCGGTCTCGACAAAGACGTCAATTCCTAATCGCTCAAACTCGCGAACGCCATCTGGCGTGAGCGAAACCCGACCTTCCATGGTCTTGATTTCTTTAGGAACTCCAACTGTTTTAATCCCACCAGCAACGCTGCTTGTAGCCATACCCCATGTCTAGTCCACTGGATAGTCTTGTGTCATGAAATCCTTCAATAACTTCATCAATGGCAAAGAAGTACCGGCCCGCGACGGTCGCACGACCCCAGTTATCGACCCGGTAACCGGCGAGCAATATGCGACTGCGGCATTGTCTGGCGCAAACGATGTTGATGATGCAATGAAGGCAGCAGCCGTTGCATCTGAGTCATGGAAGAACACCACACCAGCAGTTCGTCAAAAGGCGATCAACGACATTGCCGATGTGATGGAAAAGCACATGACCGAACTGATTGAAGCAGAAATTGAAAACACGGGTAAGCCGCGCGCGATTACGTTCAGCGAAGAAGTTCCACCGATGATGGACCAGATTCGCTTCTTCGCAGGCGCTGCGCGAATGCTCGAGGGAAAGAGCGCCGGAGAATACGTACCGAACTTCACCTCATATATACGTCGTGAACCAATCGGTGTGTGTGCACAAGTTGCTCCATGGAACTATCCGCTCATGATGGGTGTTTGGAAGTTCATCCCAGCAATTGCTGCTGGTAACACCACGGTGTTGAAGCCAAGCGACACCACGCCTGCATCCACAGCACTCGTTGCAAAGATCATTGGCGACATTTTGCCTCCAGGTGTTCTCAACGTTGTGTGTGGAGATCGCGACACCGGTCGCGCAATGGTTGATCACGACATTCCGGGAATGGTTTCGGTAACTGGTTCTGTTCGCGCAGGTATGGAAGTTGCTGCTGGCGCATCAAAGTCGCTGAAGCGCTTGCACCTCGAACTTGGTGGCAAAGCACCAGTCATCATTTTTGACGACGCCGACTTGGAACTCGCTGCAGAAACAATTGCCATGACCGGTTACTTCAACGGTGGCCAAGACTGCACGGCAGCAACTCGGGTTATTGCTGGTCCGAAGGTGTACAACGATTTCGTCACGTTGCTAACCGAGCAGGCGAAGAAGACGAAAACAGGACGACCAGATGAAGACGTGCTGTACGGACCATTGAACAACAATGTGCACCTCAGCAAGGTTGCAGGGTTCCTTGACCGAGTGCCAAAGCACGGCAAGGTCAACACCGGCGGCTCACAAATTGGCAGCAAGGGCTACTTCTTTGAGCCAACTGTGGTCTCCGACCTCTTGCAAAGCGATGAAATGATTCAAAACGAGATCTTCGGACCAGTAATTACGGTGCAGAAGTTCAGCGATGAAGAAGAGGCTCTGAAGTGGGCGAACGGCGTGGA
>Ga0208082_1000272_pt1 | contig 15550 bp, 12 predicted proteins | sample LakMenE09Jun09ns_FD_150683 | JGI IMG/M metagenome (GOLD analysis project Ga0208082, IMG submission 150683) | Freshwater microbial communities from Lake Mendota, WI - 09JUN2009 deep hole epilimnion ns (SPAdes) | ecosystem: Environmental > Aquatic > Freshwater > Lake > Epilimnion/Euphotic zone ... | reverse complement strand
AAGCGTATCAATTGCCGGTAGGTCGCCATTTTTAAATAATAACTTAACACCCTCTGCACGTTGCTTTGCCAATTCTACTGCCTCACGATAAATTTCAGTATTTAGCCAATTATTAAGCCATTTTACATAAGCGCCAGTAGCATCCACATACAATTGATTTAATATTTGTTGCCGCTCGTTGGCTGCCATATTTTGAAATAAACTAGCTTGTTTTAAGGCCGCTCTTTGCTCATCAATAATTAACCCGCTTCCTAAGGGTACGCTCAATCCTACAAAGCCCAAACCAGCCTGTGGGACTCTGTTTTCAGGATTTACAAAATTACCTGAATAAGTAGTATAGCTACCCTTCAAATCAATTCCATACCACAATGGCAATTTCACTTGAGGAATCAAATAATCGTAGTAGTTAGTCCCATTAAAAACCTTTTTCTCCTGGGCCAGCTCCAGCTTCGGATCAAAAGCACCCAAGGCCTCACGACGAAGATAAAAAGCACGATCTACCCCAATTCCTGCCTGTAGTGCAACCGGGTGATAGCTTTTTATCAAAGAAAGATATTCATCCAAAGTCAAACGCTTTTCTTGAGCCAAAAGAGGTCCAAAAAATAGAATTAGAAGGAAAGAGATTAAAATTTTCATTTCTTGGATTTAATATCTTTAGATTTTGGATTATAAAAATTAGGTGGGAAGCCATTAAATTGACGCCATAGCTCATACCAAATTGGCACATCATCAAGTAAAGCAATAGCCTGACAACCAGTCCCATAACGCAAATTTTGAGGCCATTTTTTATCATCTTGCTCTGGGATTACCCAAACTTTAAATTTTCCCGATTCATCAATCGTATTGTCGATTGCCGAAATACGGCCACTAAATAAGCCATAAGATGCTTGAGGCCATCCAGAAAAAATAATGGCAGGGAAACCATCAAACTGAATTCTTACCAGCTGCCCTAAATTAATTAGTGGCATATCATTGGGGTCAACTTTTATTTCGATGGCTTGATTTAACTGCGCTGGGACTATCGTCAATAGCTTTTCTCCATCTTTAACAGTCTCACCAATTCCAGCCTTTCCGCTCTGAAGTACTTGCCCATCTTGAGGTGCTATGATGTAATGAAAACTTTTTCTCGCACTATAGTTGAAAAGTACATTCCGAAGCTTTGAGGCTTCCCCATCACTTGTTGCAACCTCCGATAAAGCGGCATATTTATCTCCAGCTGCTTTGGATATTTTCTCTGAATATTCTTGTGAAGCTGAAGAGAGCTCTAATCGTATGTTTACAAGCTCATTCTTACTGTTTTGATACTTGTTTTCAGTCCCAATTTTTTTCGCCAACGCATCCTGAAAATACTGTTGTCTAGCTTCTAATTCCACTAAAGACTTTAAGCCTGCTTTAAAAAGTTCTTCCTGCCTTTGAACTTGAACGCTAGCAATTTTAAACTGACCAGCAGCGGCAGTCATCGCCATGCTATCCGATTGAACTTGGAGCGTATATTGTCTAAGTTTAATTTTGAGCTGCGATAATTTAAGCTCCAGACCCTCTTCAAGCGCACTTATTTGTTGTAGGCTAGTATTTACTTTATTTCTGTAAAAATCTGCCGACTGACTTTTAGCATCCAATTGTTCGGTGGTTCGCTTTAAAAGCTCAGGATCTAAATATTCGTCCTTTGTTTCTGCCAAGGCCAATAAAGTATCTCCCTTTTTAACAAAATTGCCATTCTGGATATACCATTTGGATATTCTAGCGCTAATAAAGCTGTTCACTTCTTGCGGGCGCTGCTCTGGGTTAAGCGTAGAGACATTCCCCCTTGAACGAATATTCTGTGTCCATGGTAAAAGAAGCGCTGCAATTAATGCACCCAAAATAATCAGCATCCACTTGGTTTTGCGTAGGCGTTTAGTGGGGGCTGCTGTAACCACAAATGATTTAAACTTCGAAAAGTTGGTTAAATCTGTCTTTTTATCAAGAAACATCTTATTCTCTTATTTATTATTCTTAGCAATATGAATGGTACGATCGCAAGCAGAAACCAACTCAGGAAGGTCTGTAATGGCGATAAGGCTAAAAGACTTATCCGAAATTAATTTATTGACAATGTGTTGTCGGTATTCCATTTCTATAGCTTCCCATCCGTTTTCCATCATTAAAATTAAAGGCTTTCTCAATAAACAGCGCGCTAAAAGGATTTTTTGAATAACGCTATGAGGAAGTTTCTGCCCTTGTGAATCAATCATAATATGATAACCCTCAACCTTGCCTTGTATAAAAGGAAGAAGCCCTACAAGCTTACAGGTTTCATTAATTTCATCAAGCGATCTATCTAGATTACCTAATGTGAGATTTTCGAGAAGCGTGCCATTAAACAGCTCCTCTTGGGCAAAAAATACGGCTATGCCGTTCCTCCAATCATCCACAGGAATATTATGAAGTGGCAGCTCATTTACCAGTATTTGTCCAGAATATCCACCATAAAGTCCCGATAACACCCTAATCAAAGTGGTTTTGCCCGAACCTTGATTACCACTAATGCAAATCTTCTCGCCAGGTTTTAATTCAAATGAAACATTCTCCAATACCTTTTTTCCATTAGGGAATGAGAATCCTAAATTTCTTATCGAAAGATCAAAGCCCCTCGAATAATCAGAATCGAAACCATCAATTCGCTCTAGATCTCTATCTTGAGGCTTTTGTAAAACATGATCTAATTTTTCAATTGCGGTAAGTACATCATAACCCGTAGCCAAGCTCAAAATCAATTTTTCTACGGAATTTAATACAGCGATTATGATCAGTTCGGCTGCAATAAACTGTCCTAAATTGATTTTTTGATCTAAAAATAATAGAGTTCCAATAATCAACATGGATCCTGTAATTAACACTTTGAAAGCAATTAAAGTTTTGTATTGAAGAACAAGAACCTGAAAGTGTAAACGTCTTGCCGATAAATATCCTAGAATAAGTTCATCCACTTTATTTAGGTGAAACTGCCCTTTTTGGGTGAATTTAAAAGTTTTAATTGCTCTTGAAATCTCTTCTAACCAATGCCCCACGCGATATTTGAAATCGCTCTCCTCCATGCTGGAGTTAAGTCCCCTATTGCTACTACCTGAAATGATAAAAACAATGAAGATTAAAAGTATGAAGCCAAAAACAGCGAAAGCAGGATGATAAAAGGTTAAAAGCAGTATTCCAAAAATAATTTGAATGGAAGCGGTTGGCACATCTAATAATAACTTTGCTAATCCCTTTTGAAGATTTGCAGTATCAAAAAAGCGATTTACAAGTTCAGGGAGATAATAATTGTCGATGCTCAATAAATCAAGTCTCGGAATCCGGTATGCATAGGCAAATGTTAAACGAGTAAAAATACGCTGCTGGATATTCTCTGTTACATTCATCTGCATCACTTGAATAAGGCCTCCCAAAAACACACCAGCAACCACAAATGCAATCAAAACAATAAGCGAAACCGATAAAATTCCACCAAACAGTAAGCCAACTATAGCCTGTATGCCCAAGGGAAGGGATAATTGTATCGCTCCAATAAGAATTGCATAAAAATAAATTTGCCCTACTTCCCTTTTCTCAAGATTAATGAGTTGAACTAGTTTTTTTATTGCTGCGGTAAAAGAATACCTAATTGCTTTATTCATGATTTTATTAAAATTGAATTCGAATAGTTATCAAATAACAAATTAACTGATATCTAGTTTAGAACTTAAATGGATGGCTCCATTTTTACGCTCTATAAACTCACAGGCTTCAAACAATATTTTTTGCAAGCGGTGAATAGACTCAGCATAGTATGCAATTTTATCTGCGTCATTTTCCAATTCCATATTCCTTTGGTATAAGCTAATCTCCACATGGATATATGCCGTTAATATTTCCATTGCATCTTTAGCTTTAAAATCACCTTCTGCTAAACTGATTTCCTTCATATCAATTCTTATTAATTTGATATTGCAAAATTGTTAAGCCCAATCCATATATTTTCATTTATCTTTATAATATTATCCATAAAATATTTTTATGCATTATACTTTACATCAGCTTCAGATCTTTTTAAAAATTAGCCAGACTAAAAGCATCACAAAAGCGGCAGAGGAGCTACATCTAACGCAACCTGCAGTTTCAATTCAATTAAAGAATTTGCAAGAACAGTTTGATATTCCGCTTACTGAGGTAATTGGGAGGCAGTTATACATCACCGACTTTGGCGCAGAGCTTGCTGTAGCAGTTGAGAAAATATTGGCCGAGGTATATGCCATAAATTACAAAACGTTGGCTTATAAGGGGCAGCTTAGTGGGCGACTCAAACTATCCGTAGTATCTACTGGAAAATATGTGATTCCATATTTCTTATCTGATTTTTTGAAGCAGCATCAGGGCATTGAGCTTTCGCTAGACGTAACCAATAAAGAGAAAGTAATTGAAAGCTTAGAAAAGAACGAGGTTGATTTTGCTTTGGTATCAGTCTTGCCCGAAAAGTTACAAATTGAGTCTATTGAGCTTATGCCAAACAAACTTTATTTGGTTGGTGGTTCAGAAAGAATGCATAACTATGAGGAAAATAGTCATGAAATATTAGAGAATTTACCAATTATCTATCGTGAAGAGGGCTCAGGAACGAGACATACCTTTGAGAAATACCTTGCCTTACATAATCTTAAAGTGAGAAAAAAAATGGAGCTAACTTCCAATGAGGCAGTTAAGCAAGCGGTAATTGCCGGTTTAGGATATTCAGTTATGCCCCTAATTGGTATAAAAAATGAACTCATCAACGGTGAACTTTCGATCATACCTATTAAAGGCTTCCCTCTTATTTCTGTCTGGAACATCATTTGGCTGAAAAATAAAGGGTTTTCACCTGTTGCAACAGCGTTTTTAGAGAATTTAAAGAAGGAGAAAGAAAAAATAATCGACGAAAAATTTAATGGTTTAAGGAAAATATTGGCCAAGGAAAAGATATAGAAAAATATAAAAAGAAAAACCCAATGGCTGTTAACCACTGGGCTGTTAAAGGTTAATTAACATGTTTTTCTTTCCAAATCTGTATTAAATTCCAGTTTTTTAAAATTAAATCCTGAGAACTAACTATTGTTTAATGAGTATATAATTTTTCCGTTTTAAAAATTCAGAAATTAATTAGTCTACCAAACCTAAGCAATACCCCCATTAAACAATATTTATTAATTTGAATAAACAAGTCTAAACAATATTAGTCCCTAGCCCTAAACAAATTATGTTATTCGTGTGATGTAACAGATTATCACAGGTTTATAGCTCTGTTAAAATTGAAATTATCCTAATTAATTGTAAAGGAATAAACGCCTGAGTCAGAAGTATTCCCCTTTGCATCCCTTGATATTACTTTCCAATAATAGGTTGTGGCAGCAGTTACAGTAACATTGTTCAAAGTAGTTTCAGTTACTTTAGCCAGAAATATACTTGGTTTATTGCTTGTTCCGAGATATAAATCATAATTAACAATATCATTATCTGTATCAGAACCTCGCCACTGTAAACTTATCTTGCCATTAATCGCATTAAGCTTTTGGCCTATTGTCGGACTAATAATTTCTGCAGGGAATGGAGGATAACTTGTTACAGCTATCCCTGAATTATAAAATTTCCAAGTCGCACTAACAGCCGTGGCCGCAGTTTTACTTGATTTTGAAGTCACAAACCATGAGTATGGTGTGTTACGACTCAAAGTCAATTCCAAACTTGTGGTACTTGTTAGCTTAGTTGATACCACGTTAGTTAAGAGATTTTTTAGTGTTAGTTCATAGCTTTCTGTGTTTGCAGCTTCAGCCCATTTAAACTCGATAGTACTTTCAGAATCTGAGATTATTTTACCTGCTAAGCATACCTCATCCTTTGTGGGCGTTAATAAAACCGCAGCTAGCGGAGCCGGAATTTCAGACTTCTTCTTACCGCATGTTATTAATGATAAAGCTAATAAACATGCTAAACTGATTTTTAATACTTTCATTTCTTTAAAACTTTATAAACTTCTTTACCAATAGCAATGGTATAATATCCACTATCCAATTTACCCAAATCTAAAGATATCAATCCATTCTGAATAATGTGCGAAGCTCTGTAAACGGGGAAGCCTGCGCCATCATAAACATGAACTAAAATTGTTGAATTATCCTCTTGATTGAGCTTCAAATTAAGAATATCTGTGAATGGATTGGGGTAAACCGAAACCTTTTCGTTTACAAAAATCTCTTCTTGATAAACTCCTTGGCATTCTTTATCCGTTGTAATTAGGACTTTATTCCAACCATTTTTTAAGGCTAAATCATAGGAACTACCCAAGCTTGTAACTGTTTCGCCATTGAGGCTGATGCGATAAGTAGAACCGCCGGTCATCGCCAATTTTAGTATATTCTTAGCAGGATTAAGTTGTGAGTAAACAGCCAAATCTTTGGGTTCGGTAATTACTAAATCATAACATAACTTTCTGTCCATTTTTCCTTTTATTGAAAAACAAAGTGAATAATTTCCTGCCGAAACATTCGGAATCTCTAAAGATTTTGTGAACGTATAATCTTTAACAGGAACACCCGATTTCATTAAAACTACCTGATAATCTAGCGCATGGAGAGCCATAATATTGATTTTTCCATTATCCAAGCTACTACAGGTTTCACTTGTGTTTGTTATCACAAAATTCTTGGCAGGCAAAGGAAAAATATCCTCGTCACAACTATCCCCAATACCATCTTGATCCAAATCAAACTGATCTTCATTAGCTAAATTTATACAATTATCAAGCTGATCAACAATGCCATCTAAATCAGCATCTTTCAATTCTGTTCCCAAAAACATAATTTGATCGTTTTTCTTGTGAAAGAAGTTCATTACTGGAGTTCCTACATTTTCAAAGGGATCGGTAATAATTAACCGTGAACCTATAATTCCAGATGACAACTCCGAAACCCTAGACGTGCCAATTGACATTAAAGTTTTAGAAATTGCACTAGTAAGTTTTATCGGACTTTCCTTGTTTACTGCCGTAAAGCCACCGCCGGTTGATGCTAACTTATAATTATCAAACTCCAAAGATATTTTACCCTTAATATCTATTGATTCAGTTTTTACTTCAACAACTAGTTTATCTAAATTACTATAACCCTGATTTTGTAAGTTAGTCTGAAGAAGATATGATTTTGGCAATTGAGTATCTTTCGTATAAATGGTGTTCTTAGTTGCAATAAGTTGATCCTTATCGTCTTTAAGTTGAACTGTTAAATAGATTACTCCATCCAATACCCCGGTGGCATTGATATTACTAACAACCACACTGTCTTGACTCATAACTCCTTCACCTCTGACTACATTGCCACCCATTAAACTATAAACAGTGTAAACGTATTTTTTATCTTTGCAGGGTTTACAATTTATGCTAGCACTTATTGATTCTACGCTAGCTTTATTAATAAACTTATTCAATATTTGAGCATTTAGATCCTTTTCTAATACTATATCGGATTTAATAATGTCAAATCGAATAATTTCCACAAAGGAATAATTCCTAAAATTTCCAGCCCGATCAAGGGTTTGCATCGATGAAATACCCCACTTCCCAGGAGCTGAACCCTTAGGTAATAATAAGCTTAGATTAATTGGCTTCCAATCCGAATTATTTTCGGGCGTCAAATTATAAAAATATTTCGCTATGGTATCACTAGTGGCTTGCCCTGAGTAATAGTATTCCTTTCCAAGCGGGTCTCTTAAACTATATGACAATTGTTTTAACCCCGATTCATGGCCTGCAAAATCTGATAAATCTCTAATTAATAAGGCTATATCAACCCTAGTTTCACCATCAGGGGCTTTAGGATTTGTTGGCGTTGCTACTATCCGAATTCGATTTAAATCAACTTCGGGAGCTATATAATCTGGAAATGATGTTTTTATATAAATACTATCCCTAATGTCTTTATATAAACCATTGTTGAGTTTGCTTGGCGGGATTTTAAAATCGGATGTATCTTTCATGAAAAGTACATCCGTATAATTATTGGCAATATCTTGAGCATTTAACATAGAAACACTATAATAGCCAGAGGGATAATATTCTGGCACTGCCAAAACCCCTTCAAAATATTTTATTGAATTATACTTATTGTCATATCCCCTAGCAAGGTCAATTAAAGGCTTATCTTGTATCTGATGTTCATAAATCTGCACACCAGCCTTATCTAATTTTGGGAAGAAAAATCGCGTAATACTTCTTTCCATAGGGCTATTATCATAAAAACTAAAAGAAGCTTTTACACCCTGCATTTCAACACCTGAATTATCAGAAAGAATTTGTCCGTCTTTGCCAAATTTTGCTTTAATAGCCTCCAATTTGAGATCTTCGCGCCATTTTGGAGGTGATGTATCCTCCAATGGATTCTCTAAAAAAAGCTTAAAGCCAATGGTCGATGTGTTTTCCAAACGGGAATTTCTCACCTCATCAAAAATATTTAAAGAAACGATATTCCAATAGCCATTTTTCTCATGTTTAGTAAATGTTGTTTTACCAATCAGAATAGAATCAGCAGATCCGTTTTTTGGATTAAATTGAATATCATGAATAGTTCCAATGGTGGAAGCTAAACGCATGTATGCATGTGAACCACCATCAACTTTAGGATCCTTGGATTTTAACTTTAAGGTTACTGTAACTTCTTTATCTTCTTCGCTTTTACCCTTAATATCAACAGTTAAACCAATAACCTTTCCGGGATAAGTAAGGTCGGGGAAAAGGTTATAAACCATAAAGGTCAAATCCTCTCTAATTTGAGCGATATAACGAGTCCCATGCATAATTCGATCACGAATAAATTCGTATTTACGCATTGAACGTGATCTCAATATATCGGGATTGGTAACATAGCTTGCAATTGACTCTGCCATGTCTTCATTCGGGTTTTTTTGATGTGCATAAGCACTTACAAATTCGGTGGTGTTTGAGGTCGACCAGCCAGAAGCTGAAGTGGGATCAATAAACCAATCCCCAACTTTTATCCAATCTTTTCTAAGCTGCTCCTCAAAAGTAAACTCCCATAAAAAATGTGCCTTTTCATGAAGGATAAGCCTTTGTACAAAACCAATATCTGTCTGATTAAATGCACCACTCATAAACTCAATCGTGTTAATATGAGTCCAGGCTATAGCAGGTGCAGTTGGATATTTGGGGTTAGTCTGACCGTTTACGCGTCTAACAAAATATTTGAGCCCATCTTGCTTATGAAAGCCTTCAGGTAATTCCTCAAGCATTGATAATATAGCTATCTTCTCTTCACTAAAAAATTCCTGAAAATTTGAAGATTCTTCATCCATTAAATCCTCTGTCTGTTGATCAGACTTCATAAATGTTATTCCATATCGTTCAGTAGATATTTTATGGACTTGTTCGGTATTTTTTCCAAAATCAGTGAAATAGTTTAAAATAGCTTGATGTAGTCTTTTGGAATAAAATTTCATCTTTAAACCATCTAAATTAGCAACCTGCGGACTAGCATAGGTAAAAGCCGATTGACTTATTGTTACGTGCTGAATACCATTTACAGTTTTGATAGTTAAATCTTTAGCAAGCTGTTGCTTTGTTAAAAAGAACACGGACTTTACGTTCTTGCCATTTTCAAAATCAATTTTTTGCCCTTCCCCAAAAGGGATAATAGGCAAACTTTTCAAATTAGTATAAAGCCTGTAACTATCCTCACTCGACCAATATTCAAGATCATTGGAGAGTATGACACCAAATTCATTACGCAATTTAATGGAGGAATAATCAGATGGTACGCTAAAAGAAGAATCTAACACAACTAGCTTAGTAGGTTCATTAACATATACTTGTGTTGCATGCCCTACATAGCTATCATCATCAGACCAACTGTATTTAAAGTCTGTGTTAAGCATGGGCGTTAGCGTAATTTCTGCGCTGGTCTGGCTCGGTACCGCAATAGTCTTGGCTGATGGGAAAGTATAGCCCTTTGCGTCAATTACAATTGCATAGCTTCCAGGATTAAGCTGAAAATCTAATTTTGTTGGTTCATCAGCAGCATATTTTGCCCATTTCTGTTCTTTAAATTCTGCACTCTTTTGAATAGTAACCAGTACCGAATCATTCTGCTTAATCCCTTTAACAGTAATTGTAAACTTACTTTGAGAAAATGCAAATTTGGAGCTAAGTAGAATTAAAAAGCTAAAAAGTATAATTTTTTTCATAGGCACAGGCTCTGAATCACAAATAGTTGATTGTCAGGGTAGATTTGACAGGATAAATTTAATGACAATTAAGCAATTAAATAAATATTTATTATCGTAGAAATCGGACAGTGGGCTAATCATACAGAATTTATAAATGCACTTAATTGAAGGCTGCGCAAAAACAAGAATATAAAACAAGCTTGTAAAAGAGAATTTCAAGGAATTATTTAGCAATATTTTTGGTGAAAATGAAAGGGCAGATAGCAAAGAATTGCCCTTAGAGGCAGAGGCCAAATTTGAAACCTAAAATTATAGATGTTATAATTAAAATCATGCTGAATAATCATTCACAAACCGAAAGCATCCTATATCATGTTATTATTGATAATAGCAAGAGTATGCAGGTATATCAACCTGAACTCTATATCATGCTTAGTAAGCATTTACAAAATCTCCATAAATCCATCATTGCTCAAGAAAAATTAATTCATATCTCATGCAGTTATTTTAATTCCGAGAATTTAGGGTTTGAAGATTCCTATGCCCCCACAATCAAGTTTCTTAAAAAAAGCAAAAACTTGAAACTTAGCGGCAACACTAATATTTTCGATGCCTTGACAGAAAATCTAGAGTATTTAAGCCAAAAATTAGAGCGCCCAGAATTAAAGAAAATTACCAAAATATATTTGGCACTTATTAGCGACGGGCATGAAAATAAGTCAAACAAAATTACAGCAAAAGAACTGAACGAGAAGCTGAAAACATTTCGTAAAAATCATAGTGCCGAATTTATAATCCTTAGTGGTATTTTCCATGATTTAGATTGCGATATTAAACTAATCATACCTTCAATGGCTCAATATGAAAAAGATAATACACGTGTTCAAAATGCCTTTGATAATTTAATAAAATATATTTGCGGATACCAAGTTTAACATCATCGAAATAAACAATTTATTTTTATAATTATTATTTATAATTTGGTTTAAACTAATTTCTATCCTCGGCCTATTCTACCTGTTATGATGAAAAAAAATAATTACAATGTCTGGTTGGTGCGCTCACCTGAAGTGAGTAAAATCGAATATTGGAATGTCTTCAATCTCCTAAAATCTATTCCAGGGGTGATCAATTATTTAACTAAGGAGGAGAAAGATTTTGATTTAGAAGAGGAGGAGAACAAAACTCGAAATATCTCTGAAGAAAAGATTAAACATACATGGTTTTTTGGGCAATGTAGAAACTTTAGAGATCCTGGAGATGTGGGTAACAAAGACATGGTGATATATCTTACCGATTTCCCTAATGAAAACAGTCTTTTTCTCAAGGCTGATGACGATAATATATTAAATGCCTACGTTCAAACTTCAGAGTACGACAAATATTTCCCTAGTAATGATACGCGCTATCCTATAGCCTATCATATTGCGGTTACCGTTTTAATGATGCAATGGTTCGAAAATATGGAGGATGCATTAAAAACTATCAACATGTCGCGGAGTAAAGGCGGTATTTTAGATTTTTGCAGTTATAAAAAAGATGTGATTTTAAAACTTCGCACTGCCGACCTTTCTGCTGAAGAAATTGATAGCCTTGTTGAGAAAAAGGTTGACCCCAATCTAATTTTAACAGTTCTAGAGACTTTAGAAAAATTAAGGAGTTTCATGCTCTTGAAAAACCGTTGGGGATTAGAGCCTAAACCACTCGTAATGACCGTAAACAATAAAGAAAATCAATTATATTTTGAGGAATTAGGAAACATTGCAGTGAATTTAACTCCTGTTCAGTTGGCGTTATACCTTACATTTTTGACTCACACAGATGGAATTATTTATGATAAAAAGAAATCACACCTAGAATTTGGTGACTTAATGTATGTGTTTTATGATAGTTTGAAATCTGACTCTATTGATATTATGGATCCTGGTTTTAAAGATAGGATAGCTCTGATCGAAAAGACTTGGAAAACAAATGATTTTAGTATTCAGCTAAGCAAAATAAAAAAAGAATTCATTAAGGCTTTAGGTTCTGAATTAGCAAAACTGTATTATATTACTGATGTTGATTCTAAGAAAAGAAACATAGCTCTTAATCGTGAATATATCGAAATAGTGGACTGGAAAGGTAAAGTTTTAGATAAAGACACATACTTTAAACAGTTTTTAGACAAGGCAAAAGAATTAAAGAGAAAAAGAGGATTATAAAATTACCAATTCTAATCAAATTCTTCTGAGAACTCGGACAGTCCAGTTTGTCTAAAGCAAACTGGACTGTCCGATTTATATGGTAATGGAAATTACGCATTTTAATTAAACATCATTTTTAAAAAATAAAAAATGATATGTCTCCGAGCACATGTAATTCCCTCAAAAATCAATTGCAAAATACAAGCTTGTCGGAGAAAAAGATATTAAAAAAAGTTCTAACATCTTTGCTCCTCAAATCAAAGAAAAATGAACACAGAAACACTACATTCAAACATCAATCCATTGGAAAAAATCACAACTTCATGGGACTTCATGAATGAAGATGATTGGCATGAAGAAATCGATTGTTTTCCTGGTGATTATGATGAAGAATATGGGATCGAAGCCGATTTCCATGATAAAGTGGATGAAGTAATCAATTTAAATCTCAGTAATTCATTAATCCGTTTGGAAACAGTTTTGGAGAAATTTCCTATCCATCATATTTCTGTGACTATAGATGTAAATGGCATGGAAAATACCGATGCGTTTTGTATGAATTCGGGCGACTTTGAAACAACAGGAAGAAATAGTATCGGAATTGGTGTAGGACCACGAATGTTAAGATCATTTCTTGAAAAGCTTTTCTATCCGAACTCATTTAATGACCCCTATTATGAATTAAATTTTGATCATGAATTAATCCATGGAATGGATCAAAACCTATGGATATATAGTCCAAAAGGAGTAAATGCGAAGACTCCTAAAGCACATCTTTTACATTATTTATTGAAATACCAAACCGAAGGTCTAGCCTGTTTTTCAACTTTTTTAAGAGGTCATTTAGCCGAAAAATCATTTATCAAATCGGCCTCAAAATTTAATAAGAAATGGAGTTTGTTAACTAGTTTTGATGAACAAAATCCAGAGAATTGGAAGAACGTATTAAACAAAATGGAAAGTCATCAAAATGATCCTTATCATCTAGGTCCGATGATGGTGCTTCAAGCGATCAAAGTAAAAGCGGGCGAAAATAATGACGATACAACCTTAAACTTGCTGGAGAAAGCGATGAAAATTGAATATTTAAACAATGATGAGATTAATCATTTAATTATCGCCGGACTTGAATTAAGTTTCCCTGAATTTGTAGACGGATTATATAAACCTGATTTGAAAGGACGATCATTCATGGATAAACATGTTTTATTTACTGCATTTGAGCAGGTAAATACTTGGACAGATTATTTAACAGAAGACGAAAAAAATAAAGCGAGTCAAGAAGCATCTATTTCAAAACTTGAAAAGGAATTAGACAACATTAATCACCTTAATGATGAAATGGTGGTCTTAAAAAAATTGGAACTAGATTATCAAATTACGAATAAGAAGGCATACCAGGACTACCAATTAAGATGTGATGAATTTTATGAAAATCTATTTTCGCCTTCCCTATAATAAACAAAATTTTTAAGAATAATCATATATTTAATTCAAACAAACCAATATATCTATCATGGCAATTACAACATTTCCGATTGAAATAATTAAAGGAGCCCCAGTTTTCCGCAATAATGGAAACATTATTTTATTGGATACAGGTGCGCCAAAAACTATTCATACTTCCACAGAATTAAATTTCTTGGATAAAAATTTTAATGTAATCACTACTTATGGTAACATTAACATGCAAACCATTAGTGGCAATATGGACACAGTCATTACCACGCTTTTGGGTATGGATACATTGAAAGATTATAAAATCATTTTTGATTATAAAAATTTGGAAATAAGTCTACTTACAGGCGATGACGAAGATTTTAAGGGCGAAGAAATTCCTATGATAAACCATTTAGGAATCCCGGTAATTGAGGTTGCACCAGCGGATAAATATATTCCTATGTTTTTAGATTCTGGCGCTCACTTATCTTATGTAAAAAGTAGCCATACCCAATACCATAAAAACTTTGGAGAAACAGAGGATTTCCACCCGACCATTGGGAAATTTACAACGACTAAATTTTTAAGCTCCAGTAGAATTGGGCCACATTATATTGATGTGTTTTATGGCAATTTACCTAGTCAATTAGTGTCATTTTTATCCTTAATAAATGGTGATAATGGAATTTTAGGATATGATTTCTTTGCGAAATTTAAGATCTGCTTGGATATGAAGAAGAATAAAGTGACGATATTAGAAGGGCCGCATTATTATTAATATCGCCAAAAAAATAAAAAACAGGTCCAGAAAGCGCTTAATGATTGGGTGATTTCTGGCTTTGATTATATAAAATGTGTGACAGGTGGGGGTGTAATTTAAGTCACGGGTAATACATTTTTGGAGGATAGTCTTAATCAATTAATAAAGGAGTAATTGCGAATAATAACATTTTATAAAATCACAAAATCTATATTCATAACCATAATTATCAATTTTATCTATATCTCTATAAGAAAAATCTATTTTACTCGATAAAAGATCCAACTCGATTTATGTTCAATATTTTTTAATCAATATTCCCCCCTCCAGAAGCTCCCTTAAGCCCATTTCTGAAAATACAAGCTTGTAGAACGAAGCCTAACGAAATGTCAAATTTTACCTTTGCAACGCAGTTTAAAAAAAGGAAATTAAAATTTATAATCATGAATATTAGTCAGGCTTTAAAACAGAAATCTAGAATTATTAGGGACATTCAAAGAGAAAATAGTCGTCTCTATAAATGGAACATTTATACGGTTGGTTCTACAGTGCCTTATGAGGCAAAAGAAACCTACCAGATTTGGTTAAATCTTAAAGAAGAGTTAATCCTTTTGAAATCTAAAATCCATAGAGCCAATGAGGGCATCCAGGAAAAGATTTTCAGACTCTCAGAACGTAAAGATACTGTAGAAAGCTTAAAAGCTTTGAGTTGTATTGAGGGTGAAAAAATAACAGAAAGTTATTCAAACATAACTGTGGAGGTCTCAAGTATATCATTATTAGAACGAGATAAAATCATTAAAGACTTGGAAAATGAAATTGATGAGATTCAAAATGAGATAGAACAATACAACCATAAAACTCAAATTTAAGATACTGGTCGGTGAGGGATTAATTTTTTCGTTTAGGTGTGATAAACCAAAACTCGCAGGGGTACGATTTAGAT
>Ga0208082_1000271_pt1 | contig 15567 bp, 19 predicted proteins | sample LakMenE09Jun09ns_FD_150683 | JGI IMG/M metagenome (GOLD analysis project Ga0208082, IMG submission 150683) | Freshwater microbial communities from Lake Mendota, WI - 09JUN2009 deep hole epilimnion ns (SPAdes) | ecosystem: Environmental > Aquatic > Freshwater > Lake > Epilimnion/Euphotic zone ... | reverse complement strand
AATTCAGATTATTGCTGCGGTGATCCTTCTCCAAAACGAACAATCAGCTGAACCTTCCGAAAGTGTTTATCTAATCTCGCTGTTTGTTTCATTTGTAACGGCTCCACTGCTTTCAATGTTCTATGTGGGAGTTATTCGTAAGTTAGTTGAAGAGAAGCCAAATTTAGTTATATGGATGATGCCTGCTGGCAAGATGTCATTGACTATCTATATTTCCCAATCAGTACTCACTTCGTTGATTTTTGGCCCCTGGGGCTTGGGTTTATTCCAAGCTTTGCAAACATGGCAGGTGTTTTTGCTTGCATTCGCAATTTGGCTACTTCTTTCCTACATTGCAGCAGAATGGCTAAAGAAGTTTAATCAGGGACCTTTTGAAAAATTAGTCAGCTCCCTTACAAGAAATCGATAGGAGTATCAAAAATGGCCTGGTTAGCAGTTATCACAGCAGGATTACTTGAGGTGGGCTTTGCCACCATGCTTAAACTTTCCAATAACTTTACAAAGTTGTGGCCAAGCATTGGATTCTTACTATTCGCCTCGGGCAGCTTTTCACTACTTGCCTGGTCATTGAAGGTATTGCCGATTGGAACTGCTTATGCAGTTTGGACGGGAATAGGCGCAGCCGGAACTGCCATCCTCGGAATGATTGTTTTTAAGGATCCTGTATCAATTGCTCGAATAACAGCAATCGTCTTTATTATTACTGGAGTAGTTCTTTTAAACTTCTCAAGCTCTAACCACTAGGGCATAGATTTAAATCAAGGTTGGTTTTTTATTTCCGTTCACAGTAGGTGAAGTTATGCATCAGATTAAAACCAGTTGATTGGTAAAGCCTCTGCGCGCTCTCATTGGTGTGGTGCACGCCAAGGCAAAGATATCTCTCGCCAAGCTTTTCACCTGCAATTAGACATTTTTCTGTCAGCGCTTTACCAAAACCTTTTCCACGAAAATCAGTGTGGGTGGCAACGGAGGAGATAATTACTTTGCCAGATTCCCAGCGGCATAAAGCTGCAACTGCAACCAATTGATTACTATCTTTAATCTCCACCCACTCAAGAATTTCTTTGTTACCAGGAAATACAGATGATGTCGGGGCGTGAAGCTTTAGAAATTCATCAATCTCTTGGTCAGTTGAAACTCTCGGTTTATAGGTTGCTCCTTTAGCAGTTGATGCCCAGTAGCAATCCCACGCATCTACAACTTTAAACTCATCAGGCAGTGATGAGATTGCGCGCGACTCAATTGAAAATCGATCCCAATCTTTTGGAATTTCAGGGCTTGGGCCTAATGCAACTCCATAGATTCCATTATCTTGCCTGCAGGTAGTGAAGTTTCCAGCATCATCAAACTCTGCATTTATGAAGTGGCTTTGCGGAATCCAAGCATCAAAAAATGGAGAGCCTGGAAATAATCCTGCATATTGCTTAGCCGCATCTTTGTGGGATGTTGTAACAGAGCGGTGTGAAGCCATGTTGGAAAGAGTACTAAATAACAGAGCAGCATTCATATATTAGCGAGATAGAAAAGAGAGCATTTCTAGTTTAGAATAAATCAATGAAATTTGGGATTCACTCCGAGCAGTATGCAAATAACTACTCAAAGGAGGAGAGGAAGAAATTCACCCAAGTTTTTGGAGATTTAACTCTTAAGTTTGCCGAGAAGATGAAGGCTGAAGTTGCTGCCTCAGATGTTGAGGTACAGGAACTTGTGAAACAACATTATGAGTTTTGTTTGCAATTTTGGACACCCACTAAAGAGGCATATAAAGCACTTGCCACCACATACATCCTGCCATCTGAGTATCGAGACTCCTATGAACAGGTGGCACCTGGCTTAGGCAAGTATCACTACGATGCAATATGCATCTGGGCTGATAAAAATCTTGAGTGAGAAAGATTTTTAGTCCCCAAACATTAATTTAACCTTTTTTATTTTTGGTCTAGCCAATAACTTCTCTCGCGTTTAGGTAATTTCTCAATTGCATAGCGAAGGCAAGTCCTTCCCATCATGTGTGAGTTATCTTTTAGAAAGCTTTTAAGTAATGCAAGATTTTTCTTACCAACCTCACGTAGTGCCCAACCAGAGGCCTTTTGAATCAAATCATGCTTGTCATTAACTAGCATTTTCACAATTGTGATGGTGGGTTTTAGCTCTTTTTTTCTAATGTAAGCAAAGGTAAAGAGAATTGCGCTGCGTCTTTGCCATAGATCCTTACTTTTGGCTAACTTTTTTAACAATTGCATTGAATCTGATCTGGGAATTAAATACCCACCCATGATTGGAGCGGTGACATCTACTAGATCCCAGTTGTTTACTCGCCCCTTCTTAATTTGTTTTAAATAAAACTCAAATAATCTCTTTTGTTCAATCTCACCCTTTGCCCGCTTAAATTGCATGGTAATAATTACCAAACCACAGAGCCTGACCTCATGGAGCCTTGAAGAGGTTAATTTCTCAATCTCAGACAATGAAAGAAGTTGATACTTTCGGGCAATCTGCCTGATAACCGGCACCTTCACGCCAATGAAGATATCCCCATAGCCATAATCACCCTTTGCAGTTTTAAAAAAGCGCTGAGCATCAATTGCTTGGGATTTATTTGAACTCTTCTTTAACTCTTTAACCGCACTTGCCGCCAGCATCTGGTTCTACTTTTCTTTACTAATGATCCACCTTTTATATGGACCACCCTTAAACTCAAAAACCTCAACTGGTTTATTGCGGTAGATAATGGTGAAATCTTTTCCATCCTTGTATCTCATCGTACCTAGCAACAGATAAAAGGGAATTCCTGTGCCTGGTGATCTAACTCCTTTTAGCAGGCCAGATCGCCAAGGGTTTTCAACAACTTTTCGAGAGATTAAATCAGATTTTTTAGCAATTAGATTTCCATGCAAGGCTGCTATTTTTTCTCTTATTGAAAGAGAAAGCTCAATCTCACTGCCGTGATCAATAATATTTGCCATGAACAAATATTACTGTTTTCTAAGTACTACTACTTGTAATTAGCATAAAAATATGGGAAATGGGCAAACCCATCTTGGATAGTTAATCGACATTCCGATATCGCGGGGGAGATTTTGCGCAATTAGGTAGAGCCCTTACTATTTTGTGATGGCTAGAGTAAAAACCTTTGCACCGGTAATATTTGTCTTACTTTGGAGCACCGGCTTTGTTGGCGCAAAGTACATACTTCCTTACGCTGAGCCGTTTGTTTTCTTAACAATTAGATACTTCTTTGCCACATTAATTTTAGTTTTAATCGCTAAAGCAATGGGTGAGTCCCTGCGGATTACCTGGCCGCAAGTTAAGCAATCGATGTTGGTTAGCGTTTTCTTGCATGTGATTTATATCGGTGGCGTTTTTTATGCAGTCTTTATTGATATTCCAGCCGGTATTACTGCAGTAATTGTGAGCTTGCAGCCAATCTTGGTATCAGTTCTGGCAATCCCGTTACTGGGTGAAAAGCTTTCATATCGCCAAGTCTTTGGATTACTACTTGGGTTTGTTGGAATACTTTTCTTGCTCTCACCAAAATTACTTGAAGGAGATTTATCAACTGGTTTTTCAACCCTGGGTATTATCTGCTGTGTTATTGCTCTGCTTGGAACAACTATTGGATATTTGCTGCAGAAAAAAGGAGGAGCAGATATTCCATTCCTGGCCGGTACTGCAGTCCAATTTGCTACCTCAACAGTAATTTTTGCTCTCGCCTCAGTGATCTTTGAGCCACTGAAAGTAAATATCACCTTGGAGTTTGTCTTAGCCTTAAGTTGGATCGTCTTAGCACTATCTATTGGCTCAATATTCTTACTCTTTTATTTGCTACGCAATGACAGCGCCTCATCTGTTTCAAGCCTTTACTACCTTGTTCCACCACTTGCTGCTGTGCAGGCTTATTTCTTCTTTGATGAGCGAATTAAAGGGATTGGCTTAGTTGGTATGGCACTTGCAGCGTTGGGAACTTTAATTGTTACAAAAAATTCAAAAACCACAGCTCATTAATTACTGATTCAGGTAGATCTTGTATTGCACACGATCTGTTATAGCAACCTTGTCATAGAGTTTTCTAGCTGTTTCATTATCAGGAGCAGTTGTCCAGTAAAGCCGCTTTGATCCCTTTGCAATTGCAATCTCTTCAACTGCCTTTATCAATGCCCTGCCAACACCCTTACCTCGCACAGTTGGATCGGTATAAAGATCTTCTAAGTAGCAAAAATCCTCAACCTCCCAGGTTGATGGACGAAAGATAAAGTGGGTTAGTCCTACAACTTTCCCATCTAATTCAGCAAGCAAGCCGGTTATGTTAAAGCCTGAGTTTAATCGCTGCCAAGTTAATTCAAACTGATCATCACTTAACTTTGATTTATAAAAAACTATGTACTCTTTAAACAACTCAAGCCATCTATCCTTGTCTGCAGCTGTTATTGGCCGGATGTTTATACTCATAGATTTATCCTACATCTTTAAGTAAAAACTGTCATTAAGTTATTTGCTGCCATACCATTAGGTAATGAACTCAATTAGAAATGTAGTTCGAGTAGTTGCAATAGCCAATCTTTCCTACTTTTTTGTGGAGTTCTTCTTTGCGGTAAGGATTGGCTCCGTCTCACTTTTTGCCGACAGTATTGATTTTTTAGAGGATGCATCGGTAAACATCTTGATTTTTGTTGCCTTGGGCTGGAGCTTGGTGGCCCGCAAGCGATTAAGTAAATTCTTTTCACTTCTGCTTTTAGTTCCCGCTTTTTCAGTATTAATCACCACACTTTATGAGATTAATAATCCATCAACACCAGATGCAATCTCTTTAACCGCTGTTGGATTTGGCGCCCTTTTGGTGAATTTTTCTTGCGCATTTATCCTGGCAAAGTTTCGGCAATCTCAAAAAAGTTTAGTTATGGCGGCCTACCTATCTGCTCGAAATGATGCGCTAGCAAATGTTGCAATTATCTCTGCCGGTGTAACAACAATGTTTTGGGATAGCTCTATCCCTGATTTAGCGGTGGGGCTAGCGATTGGAATGCTAAATGCCAATGCTGCGATCAAGGTTTGGAAAAGCACTGAGCATTAAGCAAAACCACAGAAATCAATCTCATCAAAAAATGCTGCTGAGGTAGAGTGCTCACATGCAGATGCAACTAGCGATCCTGGTCTTCTTAGTAGCTTATATTTTAATTGCCACTGAAAAAATTAATCGAGTGGCGGTAGCCCTAGGTGGGGCTGCTGCGATGATTGTTATTGGCGCAACTGATGCCGATGCAATTTTTTATGATCACGATACTGGGATTGACTGGAATGTAATTTTCTTACTTTTAGGAATGATGATCATCGTTGGTGTAATCCACAAGACTGGTTTGTTTGAGTACCTGGCAATTAAAGCAATCAAAAAAGCAAAGGGTGAGCCAAAGCGGGCACTAGTCTTTTTGATCATTTTAACTGCAGTAGCAAGTGCAATTTTAGATAATGTAACAACCATTTTGCTTGCCGTTCCTATGACCCTGGTGGTATGTAAGCAACTTAATGTCTCACCAATTCCATTTATTTTGTCCCAAGTTTTCGCATCAAATATTGGTGGAGCATCAACATTGGTGGGAGATCCACCAAATATCATTATTGCCAGCCGTGCCAATCTTTCCTTTAATGACTTCTTAGTTCACATGGCGCCATGGGTAATCGTGGTAATGATGGTAATTACTCCTATGTTGGTTTTCATGTTCCGTAAAGAGTTAGTTAACACTGCTGCCGACAGAGCTCGGATAGATAAGCTTGATGAGAACTCCTACTTAAAAGACAAAGTTTTATTGAAGAAGAGCTTATTTGTTCTTGGCGCAGTAATGATCGCATTTGTGCTTCATACCGCACTTCACCTAGAGCCATCAATTGTTGCGATGCTTGGTGCTGGCGTATTGGTGGGAATTAGTAGATTAAAACCTAAAGATTATGCAATGGATGTTGAGTGGGCAACGCTGGTATTTTTTGCAGGCCTTTTCATAATGGTTGGCGCACTTGTGAAGACTGGCGCGTTGGGTGAGTTTGCTGATTTTCTTAAGGAACAAGTTGGCGATCAAGCATCCCTTGCTGCCATGGTCTTGTTATTTGTCTCGGCCATACTCTCGGGAATCATCGATAACATCCCATATGTTGCAAGTATGTCACCGGTTGTAACGGAGCTTTCTGCTGGAATCTCAACACAATATGGTGATGTTTTATGGTGGTCACTTGCCTTTGGTGCTGATTTTGGTGGAAATGCCACAATCATTGGCGCAAGTGCAAATGTGGTTGCGATTGGCCTAGCTCATAAAGCAGGAATTAAGATCTCATTTTGGCAGTTTGCAAAGTACGGTATTCCAGTAACACTAGTGAGCGTACTTATGGTTGCTCCATATATATTGATTCGATATTTTTAATCAAGATTAAGGGGAGTTTATGTGTAGCTTAGTTATGTGCAAGAAATGTAAGAAACCAACTTGGAGTGGATGTGGTGAGCATATTGAAGAGGCACTTTACGGAATCGCTGTAGCAGATCGTTGCCAAGGCCATGCAGGTGAAGCTAAACAACCTAGTTTTTTTAGTAAGCTTTTCAAGCGTTAATAAAATTGCATGCAAGTTTTCATTCAACCAGCGGCAAAATCTGAGGCGCAAAGACTTCGCTCTCTTAGGCTTGCTGCCCTTAAAGATGCACCTTATGCATATGGGGCAAAGTATGAGGTTGATAAAGATAAGCCCATATCTTTTTGGCAAGAATCACTTGAAATTTCCAATTGGTTTTTTGTATCGGTTGATGAAGAGGATATTGGATTAATTGGTGTTGAAAAAGCAGGAGCTGATCGGATAAGTGATTGTTGGATTTTTGGTTGGTGGATTGCCCAGCCGTATCGAGGCCAAGGTGTTGTTAAGTTAATGCTGGAAGAGATAGATAAATTTTGTTTAGAAAACAATTGGCTTCATCAAGGCTTAGGTGTTTGGCCAGAAAACCAACGCGCAGTTGCTGCCTACATAAAGTTAGGGTTTGTTTCTGGAAAAGAGCTGATACCAAGCCGATCAATTCCTGATCAGATGTATCAGCCGATGTATCGGCAATTAGGTCAAAGTAGTTGAGGATTAGTTGAGAATTATTGGCCTATTAGTCCTTTATTAATCTGCATTAGTCCCAAACAATCACTGCCCTAGGCTCAGAATGGCTCATTATTTGAGAAGGGCTACTGGTTAGTTCTGGGAGTGGCTTTACCAAACCGTTATGCGGGAATTTGACCCACCCCTACCGCCTTTTCCAGCAGCGATATAAAGTACCCCCAGATCGAAGTTCGATCAATCCTAGGAGGAATAAATGTCAATCAAGAAAGCTAAAGTTGGCTTTGCAGCTCTTGTTATTGCAGCATCTTCATTTGTTGCAATCACTAGCGCAACTACAGCTAACGCAGCAGCGAAAACCCAGTGGTGCAAAGGCGTAAAGATCGCCGCATTCCCTGGTGGTCCACAAGGTGGCGTGTTCGCTAACAACGTATATAACGGTTACCGCCAAGCTGAAAAAGATCTTGGTCCAACTGTTAAGTATTACTTCTCAGATTGGGATCCTGCAAAAATGGTAACTCAATGGAAAGAAGCAATTGCAACTAAGCCAAACGGTATTGCAATGTATGGCTTCATGGGACCAGAAGCAGCCAAGCCACTTGTTGATGAGTCTTTCAAGAAGGGCATCATCGTTACAACATTGAATACATCACTTGTAGATCTACAAGCACAGTATTCAACAAAAGGTTTTGGATATGTTGGCGCTGTTAACTACAAAGCTGGTGTAGATCTTGCACTAGAAATGGTTAAGCGTGGAAAGCTTGCCGCTGGAGACTCAGCGTTCGTATGGGGTCTTAAGGGACAAGGCGGAGATCGCGGTCAACGCACAGTTGGTGTAATTGAAGGATTCGAAAAAGCTAAGATAAAGGTTATTTATCAGGAAATCGATCAAGCAACTAACACCACTCCTGCATCAGGCGGACCAACATTTGCTGGAATTATGGCAAAGAACCCTGGCGTAAAAGCTGTAGTTACTGATCACGGTGGCTTAACTGCTACTGCAGCAACATACATGAAGGCAGCAAACTTGAAGGCAGGATCAGTCTACTTCGGTGGATTTGACGTTTCCCCTGCTACAACAACTGCTATCGAGAGTGGTTTCCTACAATTGGTAATTGACCAACAACCATTCTTACAAGGTTACCTGCCTATTCTTCAAATCTGCTTAACCAAGAAGTATGGTTTCTCAGGTCTTGATGTAAATACTGCTGGTGGCTTTGTGGATGCATCAAACGTAAAGGTTGTTGCACCACTTGCAAAGGTAGAAATCCGCTAATAAATAGCTGATTAATTAATGTATCGGTTGGGAATTAACTTCCCAACCGATACTCATATTCGAAGGGCTTAAGGTTTATGTCCAGTAAAGCACCAGTAATTCAATTAAAAAATGTATCTAAAACTTTTGGAGAGGTTCGCTCTCTATCTGGGGTAAATCTTGAAATTTACCCAGGTGAAATTGTTGGACTGCTTGGCGATAATGGTGCCGGTAAGTCAACACTTGTAAAGACAATTATGGGATTCCACCGTCCAGATGAAGGTGGCGAGATTTGGTTTAAAGGTGAGAAAATTACCGATTGGAATGTAGCAAAGGCTCGAGATCTTGGAATTGAAACAATTTATCAAGAGCGTGCTCTTTGCGAATTGCAACCAATCTGGCGCAATATGTTTATGGGCCGAGAGATCAAGAACAAGTTTGGTCGCTTAGATGTTAAGAAAATGAAGAGTGAAGCAACTCGCTTAATGAGTGAGCATATGGGCTTTACCTCAACCGCAGTTCACCCAGACAATGCAGTATTAACTATGTCAGGTGGAGAAAAGCAGGGCGTTGCAATCACAAGAGCCTTGTATTTTGATGCTGAGCTGGTAATTCTTGATGAGCCTACAGTTGGTCTATCTTTGTCTGAGACAAAGAAGACTCTGGATTTCATTCAGAACATCAAAAAATCAGGCAGATCTGCAATCTTTATTGATCACAATATTTTCCATATTTACCCAGCCGTTGATCGAATGATTGTGCTAGATCGAGGCAAGGTTGCTGGTAACTATAAGAAGAGTGACATCACCATGGATGAACTAATCGAGAGCATGTATCGAGTTGCTCGTACCGGATCAATAAAGGAGTAATGCGATTATGAGCGAAAAGAAAGATTCAAAAGTAAAGAATAATTCAGCTCGTCCGCCTTCATTTTGGCGCAGATTCGGTATGCAATTTGGTATCTGGTCTGTAGGCATTGTGATGTGGCTAATTTTCGTAGTCACAGCATCTGAAGCATTTACATCCAAAGATATCTACCTAGCTTTTGCTTCAAGTACTCCACTCTTCGCCTTGATGGCGATTCCATTAACCCTAATTGTTATTACTGGTGAAATTGATCTTTCATTCCCAGCAGTTATGGCGTTAGCAACCGCATCCTTTGCCAAGATCTACTCAGGTACTGGCAATATATGGCTGGGGTTTGCCGTTGCATTAATTGTTGGAACCCTTTGTGGTTACTTTAATGGCTGGCTTGTAACCTGGTTTGGAATTCCTTCCCTTGTAATCACTATTGGAACTGGGTTCCTATTCCGTGGTATTGAGCTTGCCTGGATGAATGGTTCAGGAGTGGGATTAACAGATGAGAAGCTATTAGGGGTTGCAAACCTACTCACTGGCAGATCCTTCTTCGGAATTGCAAATCAATTCTGGTGGACAGTGCTCGCAACCATAGTTTTATGGTTTGTTTTAAACCGCACTCAATTTGGAGCACATGTTTTCTTAACTGGCGACAATAAAATTTCTGCTCAGTTAATGGGTGTGAATGTAAACCGAGTTAAGCGCAGAACATTTGCGATCATGGGCTTCTTTGCAGCATTTGCTGGTCTTGTTGCATCATTTGAAGTTTCATACTTCTGGCCAACATTGGGTGAAGGCTTATTGATGAACTCAATCGCAGGAGTATTCCTTGGTGGAACCTCTGTATTTGGTGGCATAGGAACAGTTACAGGAACATTTGTTGGCTCATTTATTATTGGAGCTATCAATGCTGGAATTGTTGCCTCAGGCATCAACGCATTCTTTACTCAGGTTTTCTTTGGCCTTGTAATCATCCTGTCAGTTATTATGCAGGCGGTTATTTCAAAGAGAATTAAGCGCTAATAATTAAGGATAGCCGGGTGAACATTCAAGGAGTTTGCCCGGTTTTATCTGTTCCTTTTCATAAAACCGGTGAGGTTGATTACCAAAGTTTTAAAAGTCTAGTCAGTTGGATTACCTCCCTTGGCACACAATCAGTTTTGTTTTTTGGGGTAGCAAGTGAAAATATCAAATTATCAGATGATGAGCGTTATAAATTATTAGAGATTTTATTAACCCAAAGATCAGACTCTGGTATGAAGGTAATTGCCAGTGTGGCAGACCATTCAGCAGAGCTTGCGGTTAAGCGGGCTAGAGATTATGAAAAAATGGGTGTTGATTTCATAAACATATTGCCGCCAACATTTTTTAATCCAACAACTGTTCAGATAAATCATCACATCTCATCAATACTTTCTAGCGTGAAATTGCCAGTGATTGTGCAGCACCTTCCACAAGGCGGGGGAGTAAATGATGTTGGCGACCTTGTCGGGATGAGTAATAAATTTAGTAATTTGAAGATGATTAAGTGCGAGGCAAATCCACCAGATGAATCAATTAAGCGAGTTACTCAGTTAAGTGATAACAAAGTTGAAACCTTAATTGGCTGGGGCGGGATACATTGGAAATCTGGGGCACAAGCTGGGGCTAAAGGAATTCAACCAGGTTGCAGCCTGACAGATCTATACCTATGGGCAGAGCTGGCATTGCTAAGTAATGATCTATCTGAGTTTGAATCAAGATTAGGTAAGTTTTTGCCAACAATTACCGAATGGATTGCAACTGTCGAAGAGTTGGTTGCGGCTGAGAAATATGTGTTAGCTGCTCGAGGGATTATTGAAAGTGATTACTGCCGGGCACCAACAGTTGAAGTATCTCAAAAAGTTAAAGAGCAAGCCAAGGTATTAATTGATTTAGCAGATAACCTATCTGCGCTAAGCATCTAAGGAGTGAAATGAAAATTACCAAAATTACAACCTTGGTTGTAAACGCAAAGATGCGCAACTGGGTTGTGGTGCAGGTTTATACAGATGTGCCGGGCTTAATTGGTATTGGTGAGGCAACTGTTGAGTATCAAGCACGGGCAGTAGTTGGCGCAGTTGAGGATTTAGCACCAACATTAATTGGCCGAGATCCAAGAGATATTGAAAGAAATTGGCAGATTATGTATCGCCATCCATTCTTTAAAGGTGGCGTGACGATGATGTCAGCACTTAGCGGAATTGATCAAGCACTTTGGGATATCTCTGCCAAGGATTTAAATGTGCCACTTTGGCGATTACTTGGTGGTCTGGCTCGAGATCGAATCAGAATGTATGACCACCTAGGTGGTGGAAGCTCTGACGCGGTTTATAACTCTGACACTGTTTCATCTTTCTCGGACAAAATGAAACAAAGTGTTAAAGATGGATTTACTGCAGTAAAAATCTTAGCTGTGCCACAAAGTGCCCCACTTGGTGAAGAGGAAAAATTAAAGCATGCCCATGATTTGATGGAGTCAGCTCGAAAGGCTGCTGGTCCAGATATAGATATCATGATTGATTTTCATGGTCGTACCAGTGCTGCGATGGCAATTAAATATGCAAAGGTTTTAGAACCATTTAAGCCATTGTTCTTAGAAGAGGTTGTCCCACCTGATCAGATTGAATCTCTAAAGGTGGCTAGGGCTGGAATTAATCTGCCAATTGCCTCCGGTGAGCGCTGGCTACATCGCACAGAGTTTTTGCCATATCTACAAGCAGGATTAATTGATGTGGCCCAACCTGATGTTTGCCATGCTGGTGGCGTTACTGAAATAAGAAGAATTTCAGCACTTTGTGAGAGCTATGGCGTCTCAATGGCTCCACATAATCCTCTTGGACCTATTGCAACTATGGTTAATGTGCACCTAGGGTTAACAACACCAAACTTCTTGATTCAAGAGGTGATGAGATCAGATGTAAGTTGGCGAAATGAGGTTTTCCATGGCGTACCAGATATCAAGGATGGATATATCTATCCACCTGAAAAACCTGGTATCGGTGTGGAGATAGATGAAAAAGAGGCACTAAAACATCCATTTACTGGCGGAGCGCCAGTGCAATGGTTCCACTCAGACGGCTCAGTAGCCGACTGGTAAAACAAAGGAGATCAAAAAATGAAACTAAAAGGTCAACATATATTTGTAACTGGTGGCGCAGCAGGAATTGGTGCAGCCATAGTTTTAGATGCGGCGCAAGAGGGTGCCAAGGTCTCCTTTTGTGATATCAATCTTGAAGGTGGCAAGGCATATGAGGCGGAGTTGATTTCAAAGGGCTTTCAGGCGATGTTTCATGAGGCTGATGTTGGCCAATTTGAATCAATGGAAAAAGCTCATAAAGCAATCGTGGCAAAGTTTGGTGATGTCAATGGCGCAGTTAATAATGCTGGCGTTAATTCAAATGCTGATCCAGTCTTAATGACTGATGCTGAGTGGAATAGATTCATGAATGTGGATTTAAAGAGCGTTTGGCATACTGCAAAGTTAGTTCTGCCAGGAATGAGAAAGGCTAAGAAGGGTTCAATAGTAAATATTGCATCTATCCATGCCCGCATGAGTTTTCCAAAATTCTTTCCATATGCAGCAGCTAAAGCAGGTGTTATTGGATTAACCCATAACTTGGCACTTGATGAAGGAATTCATAACATCAGAACAAATGCAGTTTCTCCTGGTTACACGCTGACTGATATTTTGGAGAAGTGGTTTGCAACTGTTCCAGAAAAAAGAGCCGAATCACTTGCAGTTCAGGTAATGGGCAGAATGGCTCAACCATCTGAGATTGCAAAGGTGGTTTCCTTCCTGCTCTCTGATGATGCCTCCTTCGTAAATGGAGCTGACTGGATCGTCGATGGTGGTCTACACGCTCGTTTTGCTTAAATAACGCTCACTTGATTAAGAAATTGTTGGCTTTGGGGGCTTGACGGGTCATTCTTCATACGAAAGTATCTATCTATGGATACTTCAAAAAAAGCAGATGATTCAAAAGGAGCCCTTTCAAGTTTAAGGGTTATTGATGCAACCCAAATGTTAGCTGGCCCAATTGCTGGCACCAGATTGGGTGATTTAGGCGCTGATGTCATAAAGGTTGAGCCACCAACAAATGGTGAGTTCAACCGTACTCGTGGTTTTGAAGATCAGATGAGTAATGGCGAGATGACAACCTTCCTTGCTGTTAACCGAAACAAAAGATCACTTGCAATTGATTTAAAGAGTGCAGGTGGCAAAGAGGTAATTTATGAGTTGGTTAAAAAATCAGATGTCTTCTTGCAAAACTTTAGATATGGAACAGCTGATCGCCTTGGAATTGGTTATGAGGATCTTAAGAAGATAAATCCAAGAATTATCTACTGCTCAATCTCAGGTTATGGCTCATTTGGTCCATATCGAGATCGTCCAGGTCAAGATTTAGTTGTGCAGGGATATAGCGGATCAATGTTTAGCGTTGGTGCCGCAGGTGATGACCCAACACCTAGTGCACTTTGGGGTGCAGATGTAATGACCGGTTATCAAGCTGTAATTGGAATTCTGGCAGCGGTTGAATCGCGTCATCAAACTGGAGTTGGTCAACATGTTGAAGTTGATATGTTGTCTGTGGTTATGGATTGCCAACTACAGGAGTTAGTTACATTCTTAAATGCAGGTCCTATGCCACGCCGTCTCGAGGAAAGATCTGCCCATGGATCAATTCCGGCACCTTACGGCGTTTATAAAACTAAGGATGCATGGCTAACACTTGCAATGGTGCCGCTACCAATCCTGGGTGAGATTTTAAATGATGATTGGCTAAAGACCTTGGTTCACTACAACGATGGTCATAAGCATCGTAATGAGGTTTATAAGAAGATTAGAAATCGCTTCCTAGATAAAACCACTGAGGAGTGGATCAAGATCTGTGATGAGGCCGGAGCTTGGTGTGGACCTGTCTATAACTACAAAGATCTAGTAAATGATAAACATATTAAAGAAACTAATTACATTGTTGAGCAGCCGCAATTTAGGGGCACAAGTGCTAAAACTGTAAGACCGCCAATTCGGATGAATCAAACCCCTCCAACTATCCGAAGAGGAGCACCTGCTCTAGGTGAGCACACCCAAGAGATTTTGCAAGGACTACTTGGAATGTCTGATGGAAAGATTGATGAGTTAATCAATGCCGGTGCAGTATCTAAGACAAAGGAGCAATAAAAATGACTCAACTAAGTGGATCAGTTGATCTTGAAATACATGGCAATACTGCACACCTAATTCTTAACCGGCCAGAGAAGTTAAATGCGATGACGGTGAAGATGGATGAGGAGATCAACTCTTATATATATGAAATAAATAATAACTTAGAGATCAGATCCGTTGTGCTTTACGGCAAGGGTGAAAAAGGTTTTTGTGCCGGAAGTGATTTAACAGATTTAGGCGATTATGGAACCAACTGGGAGTATCGAAACCGATTTGATCGAAATCTTGATTACGCCCGGGCAATCTGGTTAATTAAAAAACCAGTTGTGGCAGCAGTACATGGCTGGGTGGTCGGTGGCGGACTTGAGATGACATGCGCCTCTGATATTCGAATTGGTACACCAGATTCAAAGTTTTTAGCTGGTGAGATTCGTTGGGGCTGGCATGGTGGCTCAGGTCAAACACAATTGTTAACTCACACAGTTGGACCAGGAAACGCAAATCTATTTTTATTGCATGGTGAAAAGGTTGAGGCAGAGGCTGCGCTTCGAATGGGATTAATCCAAGAGATTGTGCCACGGGAGGATGTATTAAAGCGGGCAATTGAAATTGCCGAATCAATTGCTGAAAAAGCACCAGAAACCACAGCCCCACCAGCAATTTCTATACTGACTAATCCATCTGTATTTGTCATTGGATTATGTGTTTCAATATATACAGGAGTTCCCGTAGGAGATCCATGTATTATAGATATTCTAATCCCCACAGGTTGATTAGAAACGATATTATTAGACGCATCTCTTATAACTGCTTGATAAGAAAGCTTTTGAGGTACTTGACCTAATGCAATTCCATAAACAAATATGGAAAAAATAAATACGATTTTTTTCATGATTATTTTTTTTCAATTTTATAAGTAAGCTTTTGTTGATTGTAATTCATATCTACATAATAAATTCCATTTGACAATTGTGAAACATCAAGTTTATTCTCAAGCAAATTAAAATCTCCTGATTGGATTATCTTTCCAAGATTATCATATAAAATAAAAGTTGTTTTCTTTACCATCTCATTAGGTATAGATATATTTACATAGGAATTTGATGGATTTGGATACAATGCTACTTTTTTTTCTATAAAAGCATTCAAACTAGAACCTACTTTTTTTTCTACTTGCAAAACTCCTTCTTTTAAT
>Ga0208082_1000269_pt1 | contig 15656 bp, 18 predicted proteins | sample LakMenE09Jun09ns_FD_150683 | JGI IMG/M metagenome (GOLD analysis project Ga0208082, IMG submission 150683) | Freshwater microbial communities from Lake Mendota, WI - 09JUN2009 deep hole epilimnion ns (SPAdes) | ecosystem: Environmental > Aquatic > Freshwater > Lake > Epilimnion/Euphotic zone ... | reverse complement strand
AGTTCACCGCGTTCTACCGTGAGGGCTTGGGCTTCACGACCAGTCTCTTTGGTTCAAGTTTTTACACCTTGACCGGTTTCCACGGGGTTCACGTATCAGTCGGAATCATCATGTTGATGGCTTTGGTTGGCATGAACCGTAACAAGCGCATTCCTGGTGATCGAGCAGAAGTTGTCGAATTGGTCGGTTTGTACTGGCACTTCGTTGACGTCGTCTGGATCATCATCTTCACCCTCGTCTACCTGATCCCGTCCTGAGGAGCGACCCATGAGTACCGCTACCGAACACACCGAACACACCGAACACGCCGACGGTCACGAGGCCGAACATCACGGTTTGTCCGATATGCAATACGTCAAGATCGCCTTGATTTTGGCGGCATTGACGGCGATCGAAGTGTCAACGTACTACGTCGATTTTGGCCCGTTCTTTATGCCGACACTTTTCATCTTGATGATCATCAAGTTCGTGATCGTGGCGTCGTACTTCATGCACCTGAAGTTTGACAACAAGCTTTTCTCATACCTGTTCTATTCAGGCTTGTTGTTAGCGATTGCGGTGTACTGCGGATTTTTAGCGACGTTTAAATTCTTCTTGCAGAAGGGTTGATTCCCATGGTCGGGGAGATTTTCGTCGACCCATGGCGCTATCAGCTTCACCTTGAAGTTTGGTTACTGACTATTTTTCTAGTCAGTTCATACATTTACGTTGTGCGGGTACTTGGCCCGAGGGCCGTACCTGCGGGCGAACCAATTGTCACGCGTCGTCAGTTGGTGTGCTTTATTACCGGCATCTTGATCATGTTTTTGTCGACCGATTGGCCGATGCACGATATTGCTGAAGAGTATTTGTATTCGGTTCACATGTTCCAGCACATGTCCCTGACCTACTTCATGCCGCCTTTGGTGGTCCTGGCGACACCTGAGTGGTTTGTTCGAGTCCTCGTGGGTAATGGACGGGCCTATCGCGCCTTACGGTTCTTTACTTTCCCAGTACGAGCGGGGCTGTTATTCAATCTCGGTGTCGTGGTGAGCCATATCCCAGGTGTCGTTAACGCATCAGTGTCAAATGGACCATTGCACTATTTCGTCCACGTAATTCTTGTGTTGACATCAATTTTGATGTGGATGCCAGTCTGCGGACCGCTGAAAGAATTTCAAATCACTCCGATGTCAAAGATGATTTACCTTTTCTTGAACAGTGTGGTTGCCACCATTCCCGCCGGTTGGTTGACCTTCGCTGAAGGAGTGGTGTACAAGCATTACAACATCCCTACTCGGGTGTGGGGAGTCTCGGTAAGTAACGATCAGCAGATCGCTGGTGCCATCATGAAGTTGGGTGGCTCAATTTTCTTGTGGACGATCATCGTCGCAATGTTCTTTAGGCACTTTGTGAAAACCTTTAGAGACGAAAACAAAAACGATTATGACAAAGTTGAAGCGATTTTGACAACAGCTGATGTGGAGCGCGCATTTCAAGCAACTGCTCCAGCTGAAGAACCTAAATCACTCAATTAGAAGTGACGTCACTATTTTTAGTCGCTGCCTTCAACATCAGCGATTGAAATCGACACATTGTCGGGCAGGGGCGGTAATCGTCGAGTGCAGATCCATGTGATCACCACAAATATGGCCGATCCCCAAAGTGCCGCGACGAGATCGCCCCAAAGGTATAACAAGCCCGAAAGTAACGTGCCGACGAATCGCCCTGCGGCGTTAGCCGAATAATAGAAACCGACGTCAAGGGCCACGGAATCATCTTGAGAAAATGCCAAGACGAGGTATGAGTGCAATGACGAGTTCATTGCGAATGCAACTCCGAACACAACAAGTCCACCGACAATCGTCCAGTGAACTGCGATATCAAATGCTACGAGAAGGGCGATGACAGCCGAGATAAAACTGAGTATGAGTGCCCATTGACGAGAGGCGCTCACTTCATCGACAAGTCGGCCTCCTCGGGCGAGCATCTTGGGTGCAAATGATTGAACTACTCCGTAACCAATGACCCAGAGTGCGAGAAATCCTCCGACACCTCGCTCGGACCAACCAAGTTCATCCGAGAGAAAGACTGGCAGAGCAACGACAAACCAAATATCTCGTGAGCCGAAAAGAAAAAATCGAGCAATTGACAACCGATTGATGGCCGATGACTTTGAGAGGACCGAACGCAGGGGAGCCTTCTTCTTTGATTTTCCAATATCTTCATTGAGAAAAATGATGAGGGCAATCACAGTGATTGCGAGCGCCCCTGCCATTGACCACAACGCACCGTCATAGCCAATTCCCGAAAGAAGAGCTGCACCTACAAAAAATCCAACTCCTTTAAGGGCATTCTTCGAGCCGGTCAAGATTGCAACCATTCGGAAAAGAGAGCCGTCACCAGCCACAGTTTTCACTGCGCTCTTTGAACTCATTTTGGTCAGATCTTTAGCAACGCCAGAAAGTGCTTGCATCGCCATCACGAAACTGACCGATAACCATTTTTGCCACGTGGGAGATTCAAATGTAAGAGCACCGAGTGCGATGACCTGAAGGCCCAGCCCAGCAACAAGGGTTCGATTCAGTCCCCGGCGAGAACCGACCCAACCACCAAGTAAGTTCGTCAAAATTCCCATGAACTCGTAGGCAAGAAAAAGAAACGCGATTGAAACGGGGGAGTATCCAAGATCATTGAAATGTAAGAGGACGAGCATTCGAAGAGCACCATCGGTGATGGTGAAGACCCAATAGCCTGCGGTCACCAAAATGTAGTTGCGAAGATTCACGAATTTGTTCCGAGTGACTGTGCAACTTTGGCGGCCAATTCTGTCATGCGGAACGCGTAGCCATATTCGTTGTCGTACCAAATCAATACTTTGACCATTCGCGAGTCAATGACCATGGTTGAAAGTGCGTCAACAATTCCAGAACGTGGATCATTGACAAAGTCTGCAGAAACAAGTGGACGAGTTTCGTAACCAAGAATTCCTTGTAAGGCACCGGTCGACGCATTTTCAAAGAGGGCATTAATTTGTTCAACAGTCACGTCTTCTTTCACGGTAAAAACGGCATCGGTGAGTGAAGCATTCAAAAGTGGAACCCGAACTGCAAGACCGTTTAACTTGCCAGCCAACTCTGGATAGATCAAAGTGATTGCTGTTGCCGAACCAGTTGAGGTCGGTATGAGGGACTGAAGTGCCGATCGGGCACGCCGCAAGTCATTGTGAGGTGCATCAACTAAGACTTGAGTATTGGTGACATCATGGATCGTGGTGATTGAGCCACGCTCAATACCGACTGATTCATGTAGGACCTTGACGACTGGCGCCAACGAATTGGTCGTGCACGAAGCTGCCGTAACAAGGTGATGAGTGTTGGGATCGTAGAGATGATCGTTGCAGCCCATCACGATATTGAGAACTCCAGGACTCTTCACTGGACACGCAACAACGACTTTCCGTGCACCGCGATCAAAATGGGGCTGAATTGTCTCTGTGGTCTTGAACTTTCCAGAACATTCAAGAACTACGTCGACTCCTAAACGGTTCCAATCAATTGCACCAGGTGAATCTTGATCACTAAATGAAACTCGATTGCCATCAATGACCAGTGTGTCGCGGTCAAGCTGCACTGAACCGGAATATCGCCCATGAACGCTGTCAAATTCAAGAAGATGAGCCGCAGTCAACGGCCCACCTTTGACTTCGTTGATATGCACAAGTTGCAGTGAAGGGTGGTCACGTAAAGCCCGCACAACGAGGCGTCCGATACGTCCAAAACCATTGATTCCAATGCGAGTTGTCATGACTTTACTCCTTTTTCTGTCACCGTTGAGTTGATGACTTGATTCACGCGTCCTTCGAGTTCGGCGATGACTGCGTCAAATGCCTTGGCATTTCCGCTCGGCACTGGGTCGGGGATTGACCAGTGCCACCAATCAAAAGGTGCACGTAGTTCTTCATGGACCAGGTCACACACCGTGACGACTTGGACATTCCGCGGGATTTTTCCGATCGCCGTTGGCGCAATGTCATTGAGTTCAATCTTGTGGCGCTTGGCCGCAGAAATAGCCTGACGATGAATTTGGGATGCTGGTTGAGTTCCCGCAGATTTTGCTGGCTGCCCAGTTCGTGTTTGCCAAATCGCTGCAGCTAATTGTGAGCGGGCGGAATTTTGTGTGCACAGAAAAAACAATGGTTTGCGGGGGGACGAGCGACGAGGTGCGATTAAGTGCAAGCTTGAGGGGGCCAGTCTTATATAGCGACGGCGAGCATCACCAGACGACGTTGAACGAAGAATGAGTCCGATGTTTTCAAGAGTGTCAAGGTGATGAGCAAGCAAATTCGAGGGAATTTGCAATCGTGATCCGAGGTCGCGAGGGGAACGATCGCTGAAGGAAAGTTCATCAATGATTGCTAGGCGGGCTGGTTCGCCTAAAGCCGCATGAATCGCTGCTCGTTTCAATAGTTGATCAGGGAGCTTTGTCACAGAGATTAGTCAATCACGGTTGAGTGAATTTTTTGAGCCTCAGATACTGAAATTCAGATGAATTGATGAAGGGCAGTGGTGGCACTTATTCCCAGCGAAAAGTTTTGGCGGCTAGAAGCGGGGTTAATAATGCCCAAATGCCCAAAACAATCCACGATGTTCCGGGACGATCGGCTTGCCCAACCAGGGCATCGCGCAGAACATCAGCTAGCGCACCAGAAGGAAGACATTTGGCAACTGCTGCAACAGGTTCGGGCAGTTTGTCGAATGGCACCACCATGCCGCCAAGCAGAAGGAGCAGTAGATAAAGGCCATTTTGCGCGGCAAGGTTGATCTCGGCGCGTAAGCGTCCGGCGATCAATAGGCCAAGGCCAGCGAAGGCGATACTTCCTGTGGCTACGGCACCAATTGCGAGCAACCAACGCGCGTCATTGGCTTGCCAATTGAGTATCAACGCCACCGGAATCAAAATGATGAGTTGGATGATCTGCATCAATAAAACCGTGACGATTTTGGCGGCTAGCCAACGGGGTCGACCAAGTGGAGTGACTCCTAATCGTTTTAAGACTTTGTAGCTACGTTCAAAGCCCGTAGCGATACCAAGGCTGACCATTGAACTACTCATAATGGCGAGCGCAATAATGCCCGGCGTCAAGAAATCCATGTGGTCTTCAAAACCGGTTGGCAAAACATCAGTCGTCCCGAAGAAAACCAAGAGCATGACGGGGATGATGAGTGTTAAAAGAAGTTGCTCACCGTTGCGGGCCAATATCTGCAATTCGGCGCGCAGTTGGGCACGGAATGGACTTGAGGAAACTTTCACGATGCTCCTCCGGTCAGCTTCTTGAACACATCTTCGAGGCTGGCCATACCCGTTCGAAGTTCGACCACGTCAATTCCACGTTCAGATAACCAAACAGCAAGTGCGGCGATGAGTCCTTGAGGAGCGTCTTCAATGCTGTAATCGCACGGGGCATCTTCAACGAGCCACCCTGCAAGATTGTCAGGCATGTCATCAAGAAGAAGAGGGCGTACGGTACGTAGCCGCACGGTACGTCGAGCTTTGCGCACATCGTCGAGGGTGCCTTCAACAAGCACTTTGCCCTTGTCGAAAATGACGACGCGATCGCAGATCTTTTCGGCCTCGTCGAGTTCGTGGGTTGCCAGAATAACAGTGACCCCTTGATCGGCGAGGCGACGAATGATCTCGCGAATCGTGGTTCGACCATTGACATCAACCCCACTGGTGGGTTCGTCAAGAAAGATGATTCGGGGTTGCGATGCAAGAGCCAAGGCGAGGGACAGTCGTTGCTTTTCGCCCCCTGATAAGCGCCGCCATGAGGTCTTCTGGCGATCGGTAAGACCAACGAGATCGATGAGTTCTTGGGGGTTAGCGACTTGGCTCTTTCCGCTGGCATACAAACCGCAGTACTGCCGAACCACGTCAATGGGACGGGCGCTGGGGTAGATGCCGCCTTCTTGGAGCATGACTCCCATTTCATTAGCCAACGCCCGATGGTCCTTGGTGGGGTCGAACCCTAAAACGCGCACCTGACCTGACGAGGCACGCCGGAGGCCCTCACAGACTTCGATGGTGCTGGTTTTCCCTGCGCCGTTTGGGCCAAGGACGGCGGTGACCTGACCGGCCCGAGCCGAAAACGAGACCGCGTCAACGGCGACAAGATCGCCGTACCGGACCGTGAGATGGTCGACGACCAACGTGGGCTCACCACGGTCAATACGAGAGAACGACGGAACGTCTACAGCCACGTCTTTGACTTTAGTCGTAGGGGTGGGCTACGGCCGTCGGGATAACCTGATGATTCTGTGATTGATGTCCGCTTACTTCGCAATGACCCCCAATTGGTGAAGGCTGCTCTTGCTCGCCGTGGCAAGCCCGAGCTTCTTGTTCAACTCGCTACGGCGATCAGCCTTGATGAACAAGTTCGAGATATCACTGCCCGTCGTGACACTATTCGTGCTCGAGTCAACGAACTCTCAAAATTGGTCGGAAACGCTCGTCGCAATGGCGACAACGACGAAGCCGAAAAACTTCAAGCCGAAAGTCGCTCACTCGGTGATGATGAAAAGTCTTTAGTCGAATCTTTTGAAACAGCTCAGGGCCAACTGCGCGACGTCATGTTGCGTTTGCCAAACCTGCCTCATGCTGATGCTCCCGATGGTGCAGGTGATCATGACAATCCATTGGTAATTGGTCCGAATCAAATGCCGTCCAGTTTTGCTGAACATCAGCGCATGCCGCACTGGGAAATTGCTGACAGTCTGGGAATTCTTGACAATGAACGTGCGGTCAAATTGAGCGGCGCAATGTTTACCATGCAGCGTGGAGCAGGAGCCATGCTGTCTCGTGCACTCTGTCAATATGCGCTCGACATGAATGCTGATGCGTTTGAAGAGATTCGTCCGCCTTCTTTGGTGACTACTGCGACACTGACTGCAACTGGCCAACTACCAAAGTTTGCTGAAGACGCTTATGCCATTGAACGTGATGATTTGTGGTGTATCCCAACTGCTGAAGCTCCCTTAACTTCTATGTACGCCGGTGAAGTTTTAGAAGAGTCTCAACTGCCGTTGCGTTTGATGGCATATTCGTCGTGTTATCGCCGTGAAGCTGGGTCGGCTGGTCGCGATACACGCGGAATGCTTCGTGCACACGAATTCGACAAGGTTGAAATTTTTGCCTTGAGTACCCCCGAAACTGCTGACGAACTATTGATTGAATTGCGCGATCGGGCTGAGCGATTGATTGCTGGCTTGGGATTGCCATATCGCATCATTGAAATTTGCACTGGCGACATGGGTCAAAGTCATCACCGCAGTTTTGACATCGAGGTCTACGCACCTGGTTGCGATAACTGGCTCGAAGTTTCGTCAGTCTCCTGGTTTAGCGATTATCAAGGTCGACGTGCCGATATTCGTTATCGCAAAGCTGGTGAAAAGGGTACGCATATTGCGAATACTCTTAATGGATCAGCACTTGCTGTTCCTCGTGTATGGGCGGCAATCATGGAGAACTTCCGCCAGGCTGATGGCAGCGTGATCATTCCTCAGGTGCTTCGTCAGTACATGCGTGGACTAGAGCACATCAGTCCGAAGATCTGATCAACATGAACCTGCGCGACCGTCGTATCCAATACGAAACCGCAGGACTAGATTTTGACGATCTTGATGAGTCGCCAATTCAGCAATGGCATGCCTGGTATATCGAAGCAGTCGAGGCCGAATTGGCTGAACCAAATGCGATGGCCGTCAGCACGATTGATGCAGAAGGAATGCCAGACTCGCGCATTGTTCTAGTTCGCGGATTTGATGATGATGGTTTGACATTCTTCGGAAATTACAACAGCGCCAAGGGTCAACAGATTGATGCCAACCCTGTTGCGAGCGCAGTATTCCCGTGGATTGGTTTACATCGTCAGGTGCGGGTACGGGGCAGTATTGAAATGTTGCCGCGCCATGAAAGCGATGCATACTTTGCTTCGCGTCCCCGCGATAGTCAATTAGGTGCTTGGGCTTCGCCGCAAAGCGAAGTCATTGAAGGTCGTGATGTTCTGAATCAACGGCACACCGAGTTTGCCGAAAAGTTTGGTGGAGCCGAGGTGCCACGCCCACCGCATTGGGGTGGCTGGTTGCTCGTGCCCGAAGTTTTTGAATTTTGGCAGGGCCGACCAAACCGATTGCATGATCGTTTTCGTTATCGACGCGATGATGTCACCCAAGACTGGGTCATTGAGCGTTTAGCTCCGTAACGTTGTCGTAGTCCACGCGTTGACGGCGCTGACTAGTCCGTTGATTAACGATTCAGTGTGTGGGGGCAATGATGGCCCTTCCCAATCCCAAAAGAGTGGAGTTGTTCCGCGCACACGCGGTGGCAGTTCGATCTGAACGCCAGTACCTGGTGGCAAATTCACGGGGTTTCGTGGATGAAGCCCACGAAGCTCTTTGGGGATCTCATCGATATCGGTGATGACTTTGTATGCCGGAAGATGCTCGCGCAAATGCGTACCGACATGCTGGGCAAATATTCGATGTTGCCCACCGAGCAACAAAGACGAGTAATAGCCCTGTCGACCGAAGCCGTGAATGGTGATCACCGTGTGTACGTGTTCGATGAAACTCTGAAGTCGTATTGAGGCATCGGGTGAAACTTCAATGGACGGGATATGACGCTCCATACCTTTGGGCTGATGGACTCCGTAGTAACTCGTTCCGCTACGTTCAGCGGCCTGCATCGCAATGACTTCAGTCATTTCTTCAAGACCACCACCGTGATAGGCCATGAAACCAATGCGCTGATCTAGGGGAATGTCGTGTCCACGCAGAGTGAGGACTTCTTCAACATCAGGATGGTCAAGGAGTTCTTTGAACATGAAGTTTTACGAACTTCGTTCTAAGTCACGACGTCGGGAAACGAACGTATATGTCAGCGCCGAGCCAACGATGACTGCAAATACGATTGCGAGGACGAGACGATTGTTGTCAATGTATTGAGCGATTCGCTCTTGCCAATTCAAGACACGGCCCGTGAGGTCGTCATCGTATTTATCGCGGATGTCGTTAAACCAATACCAAGAGAGATAGAGACCCGAAAGAATCATCACGACTGCTGAAGCAGTTTCTACGTAAGTCATGCCAGTGCGCAGAGATTTCAGTAAGCCACCTTGGGCCAGTGCGAGCGTGACAGTCAAAGTGGTGATGAGTAGTGACATGGCGATGCCATACAACGCGACAGCGACAACTCCTTGGAAGAAACCATCAGTATCAATGGTGCCTAAGACCGTGGCCGAAAATGGTCCAAGGGTGCAACCGATTGAAGCAACTGCATAAGCCAGACCAAAGATATACATCGATGCAATTGTCTGATCGCGCTTACCCGTTTCTAGTTTGGGAGTTGAAAACGGTAAGCGATAGCCAAACAACATAGCGATACCAAGAATGACTAAGGCGACACCAATCAGTAAGGCAAGGTATTTGGCATTCTGATTTAACCAGTCAGTGAACAATCGGCTGATTCCGCCGACGATGACAAAGACAGTCATGAAGCCGGCTGAAAGCGCAGCACTCACCAAGAGCGCGCGACGAACGGTGGCACGTTGGGTTCCGGGTCGGCCACTAACACCAAGAAAGTACATGAGGTACGTCGGCAACAAAACAAATCCGCATGGATTCACTGCAGCAAGTAACCCACTTCCGAAACTCAACCACAGACGATCTGAGCTGGCAATCATGAAACACCCAATTCTGCGAATGCTGCTTCGATGTCGTCAGCGGTGATTTCGCCGGATATTTGCTTGATGATTGTGCCAGCGGCATTCACAAAGAAAGTTGTGGGGAAAGTCGAGACGCCATTGGCAACAACCGATTCGCCATTGGGATCGCGCAAGATCTCGTATGTGACACCGATGTCGCTGATGAATGATCGAGCAACTTCAGGGGAGTCCTGAGTGTTAATGCCAACAAAACTCACTCGGTCACCAAATTTTTCGAATGCAGCTTGCAAAGCGGGCATTTCTCTTTTGCAGGGCTGACAATTTGAAAACCAGTAATTGACGAGCACGGGTTTTCCACTGGTAAACAGACTTGCTGTTTCGACAACTTGGTCGTCAAGATCTTGAACATTGGCATTCTTCAGTTGCTTACCGACGACAGGTGCATTGGTACCGATTCCTGGTTCTTGGTAGACGCCGGGTTGATCTAGTACGACATCAGTTTCATTGGAATCTTGCTGCAATGACCCGACGATCACAATTGCGCATGCCGCTGCTGCAATAGCCCCGATAGCGGCAATCACAAACGGATTCATTCGCCGAAGTGAGTCTTTCAATGCCACAGTCTCAGGTTAGTTGCCAGCCATCTGATCGAGACTCCAGCAATTGGTGACTGTCGTTGTGATGGGCCAGGGATGCCCGGCCGCAGTTTGGGGGGATACTGCGGCCGGGATTTCCCGGTGCAGTGATGGGGTCGTCAAGCGTTGCCCATCACCGAGATGAATGTGGATGATTGTGTGATGTGACTAGGCGACTCGAATGGCCACCTCGTAACTCTTCTGTTCACTAACGCTCGAGATACTGCGAATTGTGCGATCTTCATCGATCACCAAAATCGGTTTCGGTAACACCGAGGGTCGACCACGGGGTCGCCGGTCGACCACGATGCGTCCGTTTTCGATGAGTTCACCTCCCCAGACGCCCCATGGCTCGTCACGTTCAAGGGCGCCCTCAAGACACGAAGTCGACAGGGAACATCGGGCGCAGATTGCCTTGGCGCGAGCGATGTCGATGTTCTCGTCGCTGAAGAAGAGTGGTGTCAACGTGCCGTTGCCGTCGGCGCAACGAGCAGTCTGTTTCACTGAAGCAAACGTGACGACTTCTGTGAATGCAACCTCTTCGATGCTGATGGGGGCTTCAAGGATCATGGTCATGGTGTTCTCTGTTTCTGGTTGTTGTATTTGGTCTGGATTGTGGCGATTTTGATTGTTTGGTTTGGGTCGGGAAAACGAAAAAGGCCGCTGGGATTTCCCAGCGGCCTCAGTGAGGATTCTCGACGTTGGTATGTGACCTACGTGAGTGACTCCCTGAGCCGCTGGGGTGAACGCTTGGTATTCACCGCTGCGAAGCCGGCTGCCATATAGGCAGTTTTGGCGGCTGCATGCTTCATGCCTGCGTGCTTAACGGCGAACGTGTTCACAGGCGCAAAGGAGAACACTGGCCATGAGATCTTGGAGATCGAAGGGGTGTTCTGGAGAGACATAACGTTTGATAGGCAATCACTTTGAAACGCCAAAGTCAACTGAATTAGCGAGTTCAGATTGGTCATGCTGGATCGAGCGAGCGGTAGTGGCCCCAAAAGGTGATCACCAAAAGTGCTATTCCTCCTGCTAGAAGGGCAATTCCGCTGGCCGCAAGAACGAGGTCTTGACGCTGCTGAGCCTGGGGAGAAATTTTCCCGTCTTTGTGGAAAATGATGAAGAATCCGATTCCGATCAGTCCAAAGATTCCGGTTGAAAGAGAACTCATGATGCGGAGCCGCTTCATTGTGATGGCGTCAATATCGGATAGGTCGGGGTTGGCCATTGCAGTCATACCTGCGAGAGATCGCCAACACCAAAATCTCGCACTTTTCATTCCATCAAAGGGTTTTGTTCAGAAGTTGTTTGCCAAGTAGAGCAATGAACTTTGCTCTCCCGAAAGTTGGGGTTGCGAAACTTTCTTTACGTGAGCGCCACTTTGATCAAGCCAATTGATCCTCCTTTGATCAAGAAAATTGATCGCCCTTTGATCAAGCGGATTGATCCTTCGGCATTGCCGATTGTGGCTATGTCGGGTGTTTCGTTGATTGGTACGGCGTGCACGCCGTTGTTGTTGGGCAATCCCTTGGCCCTGATGATGCTGAGTCCACGAATCGTGTTTATGGGCTTGGCGGCAGGACAAATGCCACTGCTTCCGTTTGTGTTGCTCGCAACTTTGCGTTTGTCGCTTACCGATCCGTTTCACTTTTTAATCGGACGACGACACGGCCCCAAGCACATGGTCAAACTTGGTCGAATTGGACGGTGGATGGCCAAACCGGGTCGGAATCATAAAGCTCTGGCCATTGGACTTTTGGCAGTACGTCCGATCGGACGACACTTGATGTGGGCCGGAGCACAAGGCGTACGCGTTCGTTGGGTTGTTGCGATCGACATCGTGAGCACAGTTGTGTACTGCGTCATTGTGCACAAAACGGCATCGGCAATTTAGTCATCACGAGTTTTTATCTCACGTCGTTGATGTCACTAACAAATCGTGAATATTCCATTCGCTCGGCATCCCATGAGCCGCAAACCACAGATACGGTTTGACGATGAGCGAAATCGCGTTGATTGCGAATACTGCAGCAACATTATTTATGGTTGGTCTGATTTGGTTTGTACAGCGCGTTCATTATCCGTTGCTGAGCCATGTGGGCGTTGACCAACAGATTTCTGTCGGTGCCGAACATCAGCGTCGAACAGGTCAAGTAGTGGGACTACCGATGGCCATCGAAGGTGTGAGTACTTTGGTGCTTCTCGTTGCTCGACCCGATCAAGTCACGTGGTGGTTGCCGTGGATTGGCGCAATTCTCTTGGCAATTTCGTTGGGGTCAACGCTCTTTCTCTCGGTTCCGTTGCATGAAAAAATGGTGAGTCGACCAAGTGCAGATATCGGTGAGAAACTTGTTGGGACGAATTGGCCGCGAACCATTTCTTGGTCACTACGAGGCGTTGTCTGCATCGCAATGTGTGCCCAAGTAATGAAATAACTGCTCAGCCCAAATCGGTTGCTGGGGCGGAGAACTGCGACTGATACAGCCGGTAGTAGGCACCATGCGCTGCCAGGAGGGCTTCGTGGGACCCCTGCTCAACAATTGAGCCGTTTTCCATCACCAAAATAATGTCTGCATCTTGAATAGTTGAAAGTCGGTGAGCGATAACGAAACTGGTGCGCTCTTTACGTAGCGCATTCATCGCTTTTTGAATCAATACCTCAGTTCGAGTGTCCACCGAACTTGTCGCCTCATCCAAAATCAAGATTGCGGGGTCGGCAAGAAAAGCACGCGCAATTGTCAACAGTTGTTTTTCACCGGCGCTCACCGCTCCAGATTCGCCTGTCAAAATCGTGTCGTATCCCTCGGGAAGGGTTTGAACAAAGCGGTCGACGAATGTTGCCTTAGCAGCAGTACGAATCTGTTCGTCTGACGCACCGGGGTTTCCATAGGCGATGTTCTCGCGGATGGTTCCGTTGAACAACCATGTGTCTTGTAAAACCATTCCAATTTTTGAACGCAATTCTTGACGAGGCATCTCGGCAATATTGCGGTTGTCCAAAACAATTCGGCCACCATTGAGCTCATAGAACCTCATGATCAGATTGACAAGAGTTGTTTTGCCAGCACCGGTTGGTCCAACAATCGCGACTGTTGTGCCTGGTTCGGCAACAAATGACAAATCGGTTATGAGGGGCCTGTTGGGATCATACGAGAAGGTCACCTTGTCAAACTCGACGCGACCGATGGTAGGTGAAGGATCAATTGAGCCAACATCTGCTGATTGCTCTTCGGCATCGAGCAACTCAAATACACGCTCTGCCGAAGCCACACCCGATTGCAAGACATTGGCCATCGACGCCGCTTGAGTCAATGGTTGTGTGAATTGACGCGAGTACTGAACAAAGGCCTGCACATCACCAAGACTCATTGTCCCTGTTGCAACTCGAATTCCACCGACGACCGCGATAGCGACGTAATTGAGATTTCCTAAGAACATCGTGGCGGGTTGAATTGCGCCAGAAATGAACTGAGCCGAATTTGCGGCCTTGAAGAGTTCGTCATTCAGGTTCTTGAATCGTTCTTCAACTTCTTGTTGACGTCCAAAGACCTTAACGATTGCGTGGCCGGTAAATGCTTCTTCGACCAATCCATTCAGTTGTCCGGTGTAGTTCCATTGTGAAATGAACTTTGCCCGCGAGCGCTTAGCGATGATTGACATAGTCCACAGGCTTAAGGGGATCACGGTCAGCGCGATGACGGCCAAAACGACTGAGACCGTGAACATCATGAAGATAACACCAACAATGGTCAGCAGCGAAACGACGAGTTGACTAAGTGATTGCTGCAAGCTTTGCGCAATGTTGTCAATGTCATTAGTGGCGCGACTCAGTAGGTCGCCCCGTGAATTCTTATCAATGTAACTCAGCGGTAAACGATGGATTTTTGCTTCAACGTCTCGCCGCATTTTGAACATGGTTCGTTGGACGACGCCGGCAAGCAAGAAAGATTGACCGTACGCGAGTACATAGGAAAGCATGTAGACGCCGATTGCAAGTTCAAGCGTGCGATGCAAACGACCAAAATCGATTCCGGTGATGCCATCGCGTTGTACTAAACCATCAAAGATGATGTCGGTGGCATGACCAAGAATTCGTGGACCAGAAACGATGAGAGCAACACTGCTCACTGCCATCAGGAGAATGAGGAAAACTAGCCAAGTCTCACGTCCCATGCGGCGAGCCAATCGTTTTGCAGTGAGAGCGAAGTTCTTGGATTTCTCGGCGGGGACACCAACGGTATTCATGCGACCAGTGCGCATCTCGGCAACGTTGCCAACTGGGGTCTGAGATTCAGTTTCTTGATTCTTTGAAGTCTCTGCACTCATCAGTTGTCACCTACTTGCGTTGCTTGAGACGCAACGATTTCTTGATAAGTAGAACATGTGGCGCTGAGATGTTCATGGGTACCTAGGCCCACGATCTGTCCGTCTTCGAGGACCATGATTTGATTCGCGTGCCGAATTGTAGAAATTCGTTGACCGACAATGACCGTGACTGAATCTGAAACTTCAGGAATCAGCGCGGCGCGCAGTTTTGCATCGGTTACTAAATCAAGTGCCGAAAATGAATCATCAAAGATATAAATCTCAGGTTTGCGGACGAGCGCCCGAGCGATCGCTAATCGTTGGCGCTGTCCTCCTGAAACGTTACTTCCGCCTTGAGCAATAGTTGCCTCGAGTGAGCCAGGCAGATCGCGAACAAATGAATCGACTTGGGCAATAGCGAGAGCCCTCCACATTTCGTCGTCAGTTGCATCTTCTTTTCCATAGCGAAGATTGCTTGCGACAGATCCCGTGAATAGGTAGGGCTTCTGAGGAACGAGGCCGATTCGTGTCCAAAGTTCTGCAGGTGCTGTTTGACGAATGTTGACCTCGTTGAGCAAAACATCGCCGCCGGTTGAATCAATGAGTCGAGCTATGAGATTAATCAAAGTCGTCTTACCCGAACCGGTGCTCCCGATAATCGCGAGAGTTTCTCCGGCGTCAACTTTGAATGAGATGTTGTGTAGTACGGGCTGTGCCGCACCTGGGTAACGAAATTCAACGTTGCGCATTTCTAATGAGGCCCGAGCCCGAGTGATACGAGTGGGATCGTCAGAGATCTCTACTGAAGAGGGAGTATCCAAAACCTCCTGGATGCGCTCGGCACTTACTGAAGCTCGTGGCCAGAGTGCAGCCATAAACGTGGCCATCATGACCGACATCAGAATCTGAGATAGGTAGGTAAGAAAGGCGACCATTGCGCCAAGGTTCATTTTTCCTTCAGAAATCCTGGATGATCCAAACCATATGACTGCGACACACGAGATGTTGACGATCAT
>Ga0208082_1000267_pt1 | contig 15694 bp, 15 predicted proteins | sample LakMenE09Jun09ns_FD_150683 | JGI IMG/M metagenome (GOLD analysis project Ga0208082, IMG submission 150683) | Freshwater microbial communities from Lake Mendota, WI - 09JUN2009 deep hole epilimnion ns (SPAdes) | ecosystem: Environmental > Aquatic > Freshwater > Lake > Epilimnion/Euphotic zone ... | reverse complement strand
GATTGATGATGGTTCAGGAGATTTTGAAAAAGACAAGTACCAAGGTTTCAAAACATTGCGTGAACTTGGGGGTAATTTGGATGCCGAGGATTTAACTCTTGCTATGCATGCAGTTGGATTAGCTAATTGGCATGAAAACCATACACATTGTTCCAAATGCGGCGCACAAACAGTGAGCGATCTTGGAGGAAGTGTTCGTGTATGTGTCGAGGATTCAACACAACATCATCCTCGAACTGATCCAGCAGTGATCGTACTTGTTAGAGATGCAGACGATCGTATTTTGTTAGGCCACCAACCAATTTGGCCAGAGAAGCGCTTTTCAACATTTGCAGGTTTTGTAGAAACGGGTGAGTCATTCGAAGAGTGCGTTTCGCGAGAAGTATTTGAAGAAGCGGGAATTTATCCATCGCAGGTTAAGTACATTACTTCTCAGCCGTGGCCATTTCCAGCATCGATCATGATCGCATTTGAAGCATTTGCTGAGCGCCCACAAGATGCGCGCCCGGATGGTCAAGAGATAACTGCAGTGCGTTGGCTTAGTCGGGATGAAATGAAACAAACTGTCGCATCAGGGGAAATCTTGTTGCCACCAGGAATTTCAGTAGCAAAAAGAATGATTGAATCTTGGTATACGCGAGTTGATGGTTATTCACGAAACGACTTGCAAGGCGAGCAATCGTGGAGACCGTAGGCAACATTCGAGCAGAAGAAATTCTTGATGCATTAGATAACGAGCAACGCGCAGTCGCACTTGCATCTCGTGGACCTGTTTGTGTAATTGCTGGTGCAGGTACCGGAAAAACACGCGCTATTACTCATCGAATTGCATATGCCGCAGCTATTGGAACGATGGATCCTCATAAAGTTCTTGCACTGACATTTACTGCTCGTGCTGCAGGAGAAATGCGCGCACGTTTGCGTTCTCTAGGAGTTCCATCGGTTGCAGCACGCACAATCCATGCTGCAGCGTTAAAGCAGTTAACATTCTTTTGGCCTCAGGTTTTTGGTGGTCGTACACCTGATTTAATCACTACAAAATCAAGCTTTTTAACTGAGGCGATTAAGCGGGCTCAACTTCAAGGCGAACTTTCAATCGCATCCCGCGATCTACTACGCGATATTGCAACTGAGATTGAATGGGCAAAAGTTTCACAAATTGCCCCGTCGGACTATTTAATAGAATCTGTTAAGCGCACAGTTAAACCACGAATCAATCCTGAACAATTGGCAAAGGTATACACCGCCTATGAAAGTGTTAAACATCAAGAAAGAGCAATTGATTTTGAAGATGTATTGCTTCTGACCACGGCCATGATCGAGCAAGAACGTGAAGTTCGAGAACGAGTACAGGATCAATATCGCTTCTTTACTGTTGATGAATATCAAGATGTTTCCCCGCTGCAACAGCGTTTACTTAATGCTTGGCTTGGAAGTCGACAAGAACTGTGCGTTGTTGGTGATCCTGCACAAACAATTTACTCTTTTGCTGGAGCAACACCGGTTTTTCTTAATTCCTTTACAAACAGATTTCCAGATGCAGAAGTTATCCGCTTAACAACTGGTTATCGATCCACACCCGAAATCATAATTACCGCAAATAGTATTTTGCGCAAAGGTGCCATGGGTAACGAGTTAGTTGCGGTAAATGCACATGGCTCAAAACCAACGATCACTGCATATAACGATGAGTCGGCAGAGATTGCTGGCATTATTCGAGAGATTACTGAACTAATTAAAGATGGTGTTCCACCCCAAGAAATTGCAGTATTGGCCAGAACCAATAATCAACTTAATGGTTTAGAAAAAGCTATGAACGCTTCAAACTTGCCAAATCAAGTTCGAAATACTGAACGCTTTTTTGATCGTAAAGAAGTGCGTGAATTTCTTCGATTGGTTCGAAATGCATCTGTTATTCCAACACAAGGAGTTCAGTGGCTTGATGAACTTCGCACCCTTGCCCAACCATTTTTAACTGGTGGGTCAATTGATGGAATCGCTGCCCTTTTACACCTGGCTCGAGAGTTAGATAGCGACAGTTCATTTACACCAAAGAATTTGCGCACATACTTACGTGAAGTCGAGGATCTAGTAAGCCAAAATAACCCGCCAACAATGCCAGTTACTACTCTTGCAACTTTGCACGCAGCAAAGGGTCTGGAGTGGGAACGTGTAATTCTCATGGGTGCAAGCGAGGGCATATTGCCTCTAGAAAATAACAGCACCACGAATGATCAAGCCTCAATTGATGAAGAAAGACGTTTGTTCTATGTCGGAATCACACGGGCCAAGAAAGATCTGCACCTTAGTTATCGTGGAAAACCCTCACGATTTTTAGTTGAGGCAGGGCTGATCAGCTAGCTTTTTAGGCTCTGCGGGCTCAAATTAATCACCTTGCAAGTAAGGTCGCCCATGCTTTACCATTGTCACTTCACTATCCATGGCGGGTAGTGAAGATGAGAGAAGGGTCAACGAATATGTCTAACGCATCATTCGTAACAGCAAACGCACAGCGTTCTGCTGCGATCACTGCTTCTCATACAACCAAGAAGTCTTCTTGGCATACTTCAAAGCCTGCGTTTTATGCAGCGTTTTATGCCGGACAAGAGGCCAATGGTGGTTCCATCGATTAATTCGATATAGAACTAGAAGCCAAGGGCCTCGAATCCACAAGGATTCGGAGCCCTTTTTCTTTTTCTATAAAGAACAAAACTCATACGAGTAACGACAAATAACCCATAAGAGAAAGACCGGAAGCAGTACCCGATAACAATCGGCCAACAGGGAGAGATGATTTCCCAGAAAAAAGAGGTGAGAACATGAGCGTTCTCTTCAGTGAACTATTAGTACCAGGCTGGGCAGATGAAAAGATTGGCTTAGACGCCGTAACAGGCACCTACAGCGATGGCTCTTCATTTAACTTGCCATGTCACAGTAGCGATCCAGAACTCTACTTTTCTGAGGACGAGATGGAAGTTGCCCAAGCTAAATCACTATGTGGGGGATGCCCCGTACGCGCACAGTGTTTAGAAGGCGCTTTATCTCGCCAAGAACCTGCTGGCGTTTGGGGTGGTGAACTATTTGAAGATGGTCGGATCATTGCTAAAAAGCGTAAAGCTGGTCGTCCATCACTTAAAGAAGTTGCTGCACGAGATGGCCAAGGTGAGTTAATTGAACTGACTTTGATCTCTAAGCAACGTGATGAGAGTGCTGCTTAAGTTAAACTCCCCTTCGTGAACTCAGATTCTGTCAAAGCAGCAAAAGCACGCGCACTAGTGGCAACCCTACTGTTCCTTGAGGCTGGAGTGATTTTTGCTTTAGCGTTGTGGTTAGTAGGGCTGACAATTTTTGCCGATTCCTTTGAGGTGTTACCTCTATTGGGTGTGCTTTTGTTTGCACTTCTTGGTTCGGGTGGATTAGCTATTTCAGCTATTGGTTATCGCAAAGGAAAGTACTTTGGAAGATCGCCTTCAGTACTAGCAAATTTGATTGCGTTAGGTGTTGTTACATATATGTTGCAGGCGCAGTTATGGTTTGTAGCTGCAGGATTAGCCCTACTTGCAACGACAACTTTGGTTGCAACTTTGCGCGCGATTCCGACTGATGTTTAAAGACAGAGTTTTGCTTTAAAAATCTTGCAAATTACCAAGGAACTATTTCGTTGTCTTCCCATAGAACGCCAGTTGTATCTCCTGGATTAAATTCACGAAGAGCCAGCCAATTTGCAGTTGCAGCACCCTCTTGGGCAGTGCGGGGTGCATCAGGGCCTCCCATGTCAGTTGCTGAATGGTTGGGGCAAATCGCATCAACTAAAATTCCTCGCGAACCCAAACCAGTTTCATGGGCTAAATTTCTTACAAATGCATTTACGCCCGCTTTGCTAATTCGATAAGGAGCAAGGCCGCCTGCAGTTCCAGGACCAGACATTCTCCCCAAACATGCTGAGTAAATGATTACTCGCCCCTTTCTGGCATCAACCATTGCAGGCATCAAACCATTTACCAGAGTGAAAACAGAATCCAAGTTAATGGACATAACCCGACGCCATTCATGATCGTTTGTCTTTAATGTCTTGGACATTTTTTCACTCATGACGCCATGGGCAATCATTAAAATCTCAGGAACCTCTTCGTTAGCAACTATTTTCTCGGTGATTGCTCGAGTTGCATCTATGTCTTCAAGATCAACCTGATAAGTCGTAAATTTCTGATTGGGGAAACTCTCAGATAATTTCTGTTGAGCAAGTGCTAGTCGTGTTGGATCTTTTGCGATCATGGCTAAATCAAAGCCTGCACTTGCCAGAGCCTTAGCGCTTTCAAAACCTAGGCCTCGACTGGCACCAGTAACTACGGCTAATCCCATAGCCAAACTGTGCCGTATTTTGGGGGCAAATGGCGCCTGAATTACTGTGGCCAATCTCCCTGAAGGCTATGAAATCAAATGTTTATGCATGCTGGCCACTGCCTATAGGCTTAGACCCTAGTCAATGCAAAAGGAGCTTGCCAGTGTCGGCACAGGATTTTGGCGCAAATGATTGGCTCGTAGATGAAATGTACGAGCATTATCTGGCAGATCCTTCTTCTGTAGACCCTGCATGGATTGAATACTTTAAAACAAATAAACCGGCTTCAGCTGTTGGCTCTGCCGCTGGACTAAATACTTCGGCCAATAAGAACACACCACCAACTCCACCAATTCCAAAAGCTGCCCAACGTGCACCGCAAGTTGCAGCACCACAAGTTTTGGTGCCGCAAGCACCAGCAGCACAGGTTTCTCAACCAGTAGCAACACCTCAATCAACACAACCGGTTGTGCGCGAGAATGCATTAACGCCTGCAACACCGGCTGATCCGATTGTTAAGCCAGTTCCAGTTTTGATTACGCCATCGGCTTCAACGTTAGAACCAATTCGTGGAGTAGGCGCTCGCGTTGTTCAATCGATGGAGGCATCACTTTCTGTTCCAACAGCCACATCAGTGCGCGCTGTTCCTGCAAAGTTAATGATTGATAATCGAATAGTTCTTAATAATCACTTAGCTCGTGGACGTGGCGGCAAAGTTTCTTTCACACACATTGTGGCTTACGCGATGATTAAAGCTGTAAGAGCGATGCCAGAGATGAACGCATTTTATGGTGAGATCGATGGAAAGCCAGCGATCGGTAAACCAGAACATATGAATTTAGGAATTGCGATTGATCTAGCAAAGCCTGATGGCTCACGCCAATTACTAGTGCCTTCTGTTAAAGGCTGCGAAGAGTTAGATTTCGGACAGTTTTGGAGCGCATATGAAGCAGTCATTAAAAAGGCGCGTTCTGGAACTTTAGCCGTTGAGGATTTTGCTGGAACGACTATGTCGATTACTAACCCAGGAACTATTGGAACAGTTCACTCAGTTCCACGACTTGTTCAAGGTCAAGGTTTAATTCTTGGCGTTGGTGCTATGGATTACCCAGCAGAGTTCCAAGGAGCAAGTGAAGAAACACTTGCCAATATGGCAGTTAGCAAGGTCATAACTCTGACAAGCACTTACGACCATCGAGTCATTCAAGGTGCGCAGTCAGGTGATTTCTTGCGACGCATGCATGAATATCTGCTCGGCGCCGAAGGTTTTTATGACGAAATCTTTGCCGCACTTCGAATTCCATATGAGCCAATTCGATGGTCTTCAGATTTTGCATTTACTAGAGACGAAGAGATCAATAAAACCGCACGTGTTCAGCAGTTAATTCAGGCCTATCGCACATTTGGTCATTTGATTGCAGATGTAGATCCATTGGTTTATATGCAACGATCTCATCCAGATCTTGATGTAGTCACACACGGATTAACTCTCTGGGATCTTGACCGCGAGTTTGCAACCGGTGGCTTTGGTGGCAAGAAGTTCATGCCACTTCGTAAAATTCTAGGAATTCTCCGTGATGCTTATTGCCGATCTGTTGGCGTTGAATACATGTACATCCAAGAACCACAAGAGCGTCAATGGATTCAAGAGCGTGTTGAAGTGGGTTATGCCAAGCTGCCGCGTGAAGAACAATTACGCGTTTTGCGCAAATTAAACAGCGCAGAGGCATTTGAGTCCTTCCTTCACACAAAATTCGTTGGACAAAAGCGTTTCTCTCTAGAAGGTGGAGAATCAGTTATTCCACTTCTTGATGCAGTGATTTCAGCAGCTGCTGAAAAAGGTTTGGATGAAGTTTGTATTGGTATGCCACACCGTGGACGCCTCAATGTATTGGCAAACGTTGCCGGCAAATCAGCAGGTCAGATATTTCAAGAGTTCCAAGGCCATTATGCTGAAAATGAAATCCACGGATCTGGTGACGTTAAATATCACTTAGGTACATCAGGTGTCTTTACAGCTGAATCTGGATCTCAAACCAAAGTTTATTTGGCTGCAAATCCTTCTCACTTAGAGGCAGTTAACCCAGTGCTTGAAGGAATTGTTCGAGCAAAACAAGATCGACTCAACATTAAGAATGCATTTTCAATTCTGCCCGTACTTTTGCATGGAGATGCATCCTTTGCAGGACAAGGCGTTAATGCTGAAGTGCTTCAGATGTCAGGTTTGGGTGGTTACCGAACAGGTGGAACCGTTCATATTGTTGTAAACAATCAAGTTGGCTTTACAACTGGGCCACAATCTTCTCGCACATCCCAGTACTCAACTGATTTTGCAAAGATAATTCAAGCACCTGTCTTTCATGTAAATGGTGATGATCCAGAAGCATGTGTTCAGGTTGCACGATTAGCTTTTGAATACCGTCAAGCATTTAACAAAGATGTTGTCATTGACATGATTTGTTACCGTCGACGCGGACACAATGAAGGTGACGAGCCAAGCTTTACGCAGCCATTGATGTACAAATTAGTAGATGCTAAGAGATCTACTCGCACCCTTTATACAGAGGCTTTGGTTGGTCGCGGCGACATCACACCTGAAGAGGCCGAAGAGATCGCACGTGATTATCAAGTACAGCTCGAATCTGTATTTGCATCATTAACCAACACTGATTTCAATTCAGATGCTAACTTCAAAGCTCCTGTGCCACCAGATCCAACAGCGATCGAGACAGCAATTCCAGAGAGCGTTGCTCGTGAGATTGCAGCAACTCAATCTGCAGTTCCTGAAGGCTTCCATGTTCATCCTAAATTGACTCCACAGTTGGCAAAAAGAGTTGAGTCACTTAACGATGCAACAATTGATTGGTCCACTGGAGAAATGCTTGCTTTTGGATCCCTTCTTAAAGAAGGTCATCCAATTCGACTTGCTGGTCAAGACTCACGTCGTGGAACATTCTCAAATCGCCATGCGGTCATTATTGATAAAGAAAATGGAAATGAGTGGACACCACTTCGTTCGCTCATTAGCGATGAAAACCAATTCTTCGTTATCGATTCACTCCTTAGCGAATACGCGGCCATGGGATTTGAATATGGTTACAGTCTTGAGCGCCCAGAAGCATTAGTTCTATGGGAAGGCCAGTTCGGAGATTTTGCAAACGGTGCCCAAACAGTCATCGATGAGTTTATTTCTTCAGCGTTGCAAAAATGGGGCGAGCGATCTTCATTAGTTTTACTCTTGCCTCACGGTTATGAAGGTCAAGGACCAGATCACTCATCTGCTCGTATCGAAAGATATTTACAACTGTGCGCCGAACAAAACATGACCGTTGCCCAACCTGCAAGCCCTGCAAACTATTTCCACTTGCTTCGTTGGCACGCGAAGAACCCAACTCGTCGTCCACTTATTGTGTTTACTCCTAAATCAATGCTTCGTCTAAAGGCTGCAGCATCATCTCTTAGCGATTTTACTAGCGGTTATTTCCAACCAGTTATTGGTGATCCAACTGTGAGTAATGCATCACGATTAATTTTCTGTTCTGGAAAAATTTATCACGACTTAGTTGCAGAGCGCGCAAAAATGGGCGAAAACTCAACAGCAATTGTTCGAGTAGAACTTCTCTACCCACTTCCAATTGATGAAATGGTTGCCGAAGCAAACAAGCATCCAAATGCCAATCTGCTGTGGGTTCAAGACGAGCCTGCAAATCAGGGTCCATGGTCACACATTGCGCTTCGAACTTCAGACGCACATGGCGGTCGTGGATTTGGAGCACGAACTCTTCGTCGAATTTCTCGCAGAGCTACTGCTTCTCCAGCTACTGGAAGCCATCACCTACATGAGGATGAACAAAAAGCATTGTTACTAGAAGCTTTTACGCGTTAAGTTATTTCTTTAAAGCAAAAATTACTTGACCAACTAACTCATCTTCATTAATCCAGCCCCACACTCGTGAGTCAGTACTTTTCTCGTTATCTCCTTCTACCCAATACAAGCGCTCTTTAACATCCTTAAGTCTTTTTATTAGGAAGATACCCGGGCGTTCTCGTTTTTCAATTACGTAGATTTTTCCTATGAGCCCATTGTTAAAGTTTTTCTCAGGTGAAGTGTTGAACCACCTGACAAATAACCAGGCCCCATCCTTATAGGTAGGTGCCATAGATTCACCCGCCACCTTGACTGTGCCAAATCTGCTCATGGGGGGTAGTCTCTCACCTGAAGTTCAATTAAAGGAGACCGAAATGTTTGCACCAAAAACAACCGTGTATGCACACTGCGATCTTCCATGTGGTGTTTATGACCCAGCGCAGGCAAAAATTGAAGCGCTGTCAGTAAAAGCTTGCATGGAAAAGTACGCAGCAAATAGCGATGCTGATTTTCGATCACGTTCTGTGGCGATCAAAGAAGAACGCTCTCATCAAGTAAAAGAGCACCTATGGGTTCTATGGACCGATTACTTTAAGGCACCACATTTTGAAGCTTACCCACAGCTACATACACTCTTTAATGACGCAACTAAGTTAGCCGGTGCTGCAGGAACAAAAGGAACACAGGATGTTGCAGTAGCAGACAAGTTAATTGCAAAAATTGACGAAATCGCAGAAATATTTTGGGCTACAAAGAAAGCTTAATTTTAATTATTTGGTGATTCACTCATCAGATTAAGGGCAGCGGTGCGGGCGAGGAAAGATACTCGCTCCACCGCTGATCTTTTTAGTAAGCCAGCTGCTATTTGACGATCATGTTCATAGACTTCACATTCAAACGTTAACTCTTTGCCTTCAACATTTATAACGCGTGAAGTTGCTCGTAGTTCAGCACCAATACTTGCAGGAGATAGAGATAGAAACTCGGTACTTACTGGAATCGTTGTCTGTCCAGGTTCAAGATATAAATCCAAAGAAAGAATTGCAGCGTGCTCCATTAAGTTGATCAGTTGTGAGGGAGAGGCAATAGGTAAGTCACCAATTCCAATTGCCAATGATGTGTCCCCTGGCCTAACAATCATCTCTGTTAGCCCAACTGCACCTAGAACCTCATCTGAGAACTGCATTGCTATTTATCCTGCTCATTGTGTGAATCTGCATCTAAAGGATTGTTAACAACCACAATCTCTTCACTATGTTCTATTCGAATCTCGCGATGCTCTATCTGGCCAAATTCATCAATCTCAATTGATATCTCAGTCATGCTGTATTGGGTTACAACTTCTGTAAAAGCACCCGCAGTTTTCCCATGAATTTGGCGGAAAATCGCATCGTGTAACTCTTCAGGTGCTTGCTCATTACAGGTTCTGCGAAGCGTTTCTTGCATCAGTGAGCGCATTGCTTGCTCATGATTTAGTTCAGATTCACACGATGGGCACTGCGATAGGTGAATTTCAATTTCATTTAACTGAGGAACTTCAATGTATCCCTCAATAATTAAAACAAATGAGTTTAAGACTTCATTACATGCAATCTCATAATGTGCGCTCATGGCTTAGCCCCCGACTTCTTGTCAGTGGTGTATCCAAGATCCTTTGCATACTCTGTTAACCGTTCTCGCAGCTGTTTTCTTCCCCGATGAAGGCGAGACATAACCGTGCCTGTCGGTACGCCTACGATTTCAGCAACTTCTTTATAGGAAAACCCCTCAACATCGGCCAAGTAGACAGCGATTCGAAACTCTTCGGGAATATCTTGTAATGCACGTTTGATATCACTATCAGGCAAGTTTTCTAGAGCTTCTACTTCTGCTGATTTTCCTAGATCACTTGTATGAGAAGCAGCATCGGCTAATTGCCAATCTTCTATTTCTCCGGATGAAAGTTGTGGACGTCGCTGATCTTTCCTATATGTATTAATGAACGTCGTAGTTAAAACTCGATATAGCCAAGCCTTTAAATTAGTGCCTTCTTCAAATTGATGGAAAGAGGCAAACGCTTTTAAATAAGTATCTTGAACTAAATCCTTGGCATCATCTGGATTTTTTGTGTATCGCAAGGCGGCCGCATACAACTGGTTAGTAAAGACAAGGGCATCGCGCTCAAAGCGGACAGCGCGGTCCGCCGAGCTTTCTTTAACTAAGTCCATTGACATCACGCAAAACACTATCGCTAAAAGAGAGTTTCTGGCTCCCCAAGAGGTGTTTCTACCGTTAACTCTTTTCCATTGCGGGCAACTGAGTTAACAGCATGTGAAACTGGGCGGGCCTGCACCAGTAAATCAGGGTGTTCAACAACCATTATTGATTTCAGACGATCAACATTATTTTCTTTGGGATCCAACCACTGTTGCCAGCGATCTTTGGGCATAAAAACCGGCATTCGACTATGAATTGCTTCGAGTTGACCTTGAGCTTCCTGAGTAATTATGGAAGCGGTTTCAATTATTTCTCCGCTGGGGCCAACCCAACTACTCCAAATTCCAGCAATTGGAAGTAGCTGGTCATCTTTTGCACAGATGTAAAAAGGTTGTTTGGGTGGATATTTACCTAACGCTGTTGCCCACTCGTAATATCCAGAAGCTGGAATAAGGCAACGAGTAGTTCGAAAAGCATCTTTGAATGTTGGTTTTTCAAAAATAGATTCACTACGCGCATTAATTGCACGAGATTGTGAGTTTTTTGCATCAACTGAAGTTTTTAACCATGGAGCGATTAAACCCCAAGAAACAGTTGCAAGATCAGGTGACGTTCCCCTAATAATATAAATTGGATTTGTCGGTGCGATATTCCAATTTAAAGGCAGGCTTTTCTCTGGAGCAGTTCCAGAAACTTCGAATTGCTCCATAAGCTCGCGCATATCGGCCGTTTGCGCGTATCTGCCACACATAATTCAAGGGTAGCGCAGGCATGAGGCGTTTTCATTATTCAATCCTTGGCATCATAGACAGGGGTTAGAATGTACCGATGACAAACAACGCTAACTGGCCTTCCATTTATCGCGGGGCTTTACCAGTGCAGTTAAACGTTGTGATTCCTGGTTCTAAATCTGTTACAAATCGCGCTCTCATTTTGGCTGCGCAAGCGAACTCTCCTTCTATTTTGCGCCGACCTCTCATTTCCCGTGATAGCCAGTTAATGGTTGCGGGAATAAAGTCTCTTGGAATTGGTATTGAGGAATCTTTAACTACTTTAAATGGAGAAGAAGAACTTTCGTGGAAAGTTACACCTGGGCCCTTATATGGAGAGTGCAGAATAGATGTTGGAAACGCAGGCACTGTCATGCGGTTCCTACCTCCACTTGCCGCACTTGCAAAAGGGGAAGTTTCATTTGATGGTGATCCACGATCCTATGAACGCCCATTAGGGCCAGTGATTAAAGCCTTAGAAGAACTTGGTATTTCCGTCGATCACGAGAATAGATTCAGCCTTCCACTTACCGTGCAAGGCAATGGGCAGATTAAAGGTGGCAATCTAACTATTGATGCAAGTGCATCTAGCCAGTTCTTATCTGCACTTTTATTAGTTGCTCCATCATTTACCGATGGACTAATTGTGCAACACAAAGGCTCGACGTTGCCCTCTATGCCACACATAGAAATGACGGTCGAGATGGTGCGTCAGTTTGGTGGAACAGTTGATGTTGATTCAAAACAACAAACGTGGAGCGTGAAACCAAGTCAGCTACATGGGTGCGATGTCGTAATCGAACCGGATCTTTCAAATGCAGCGCCATTTCTTTCAATTGCAATGGTGTGTGGAGGAAGCGTCACGATTGCAGATTGGCCCACAGTTACAACGCAACCTGGTGATCAGCTTCGAACTATTCTTACTTCAATGGGTGCAACTGTTGCCGTAAATGAAAAAGGGTTAACCGTTACCGGAAATGGTCAGATAAACGGAATTGATATTGATCTCCATGATGTTGGAGAGTTAACACCATCAATTGCTGCACTCGCCGCCCTTGCCGACTCACCTTCTTACTTACGAGGAATTGGTCATCTTCGCTTGCACGAAACCGATCGCTTAGCTGCATTAACAAGAGAGATAAATGCACTCGGGGGAGATGTAGTAGAAGAAGAATCTGCTTTACGTATAAACCCTGCACCACTTCATGGTGGAGTTTTTCACACATATGATGATCATCGATTAGCAACTGCTGGCGCAGTACTTGGATTAGTAATTAAAGATATTGAAGTAGAAAACATTGAAACAACTCGTAAAACCTTGCCTGATTTTCCAGGTCTTTGGAGATCTCTTTTAGTATGACGCCACGCGAATACGATGAATCAGATGCCCGTGTGCGTCCTTCTAGAAGCACCCGTCCACGAAGCAAAGACAGGCCATCGCATTCAGATGCAATTTTCGCGTTAGTAACAACGGTTGACCGGGGTCGTCAAACTTGCATTACAGATCAGGGCGTAATTGTTACTGCCATGCGTGCTCGAGAGTTAGGACCAAAATCTGTCGTTGTTGGAGATCAAGTCTCATTAGTTGGTGATGTATCTGGCAATGAAGGTTCGTTAGCACGGATAGTAAGCGTGAAGGATAGACGAAACTCTCTTAGTCGAACAGTTGATGATTCTGCACAAGTAGAGCGAACAATTGTTTCAAACATTGACCAGTTGATAATTGTTGTTGCTGCAGCAAATCCAGAGCCCCGTCGTGGGCTTATTGATCGCTTTCTTGTTTCGGCCTTTACTGAAGGAATCGTTCCTAAGGTTGTAGTTACAAAGACTGATTTAAATAAGGTTCCAGATTTTCTAGCAGAATATTCAGAGCTTGACGTAGAGATAATTCCAACTGCAATCAAGTCAAGTTCACGAGAGAAAGATCTGGCTCACTTACATAAGGTTTTAGATGGCAAAATCTCAGTACTCGTTGGGCACTCAGGTGTTGGAAAATCTACGCTGATCAACGCACTTGTTCCAGATGCTGATCGACTTACTGGAGATGTGAATGAGGCAACCGGGCGCGGGCGCCACACGTCATCGAGTGCAATTGCACTTGCATTAAAGAGTTCCACAGCTACAGATAACCACGGTTGGATTATTGATACACCAGGTATCCGTGCATTTGGTCTGTCACATATTGATAATCAAAAGATTGTTGATGCATTCAGTGATTTATCAGAAGTTGCAGCAAACTGTCTTTCTAATTGCTCACATGCAGAAGAAACATGCAAACTTGATGCGTGGGCCAGCCCAGAGGGAATTGCGAATCCTCATCGAACTGCACGGTTGGCAAGTCTCCGCTCGTTATTAGCCGTTAAAGATGCCGCGCCTGCTTCTATAGAGGAATAGACTTTAAGCATTATGAGTAACTCGCACGTGCCCACTGACCTAAAAGATGATCTTGCATTTGCACATGCACTTGCCGATTTAGCTGATGCAATTTCACTTGATAGATATCAGGCACTGGATTTAGTTGTTTCTACTAAACCAGATTCAACTCCAGTAACCGATGCAGATCGCGCTGTAGAAACAGCAATTCGTGAAGCGATTTCAATGCACCGAAGTGAAGATGGCTTAGTGGGAGAGGAGTTTGGAAGTGATAAAGGTTCAAGCTCTCGTTATTGGGTAATTGATCCAATTGATGGAACTAAAAATTTTATGCGCGGAGTGCCGATCTGGGCTACGTTGATTGCACTGGTTGAGATTGATTCTTCAGGTGTTGAGGAAGTAATTGTTGGAGTTGTAAGCGCCCCAGCGCTATCTCGTAGATGGTCAGCTGCACGCGGGTTTGGCGCATATGTGCGGTTCTATTCACACCAAGAACTAAATGAAGATTTAGATTCAAATGAATCACAAGAAAAGAGAATAAAGGTTTCAAAGGTTTCATCAATTTCTGATGCATCAATTTCATACTCTGATTTTGTTGGGTGGGGTTCCAGGTTAGTACCATTCCAAAAGATGCTGAACTCTGCTTGGCGAACACGTGCGATCGGTGATTTTTGGTCACATATGTTAGTAGCAGAAGGTTCAATAGACGTGGCTATAGAACCCTCTTTGGCGCTTTGGGACATGGCAGCGTTAGAAATTATTGTTCGAGAAGCTGGTGGTATTTTCACTGATATCTCAGGTCACAATGGCCCATTTGGAAGTAGCGCAATTTCTACTAATGGATTGCTACACAATGAAGTTGTTAATGGGGTTAATCCATGAGCACGCCAATTGAACCGACAACTCTTTCAATAGAGGGAATGACATGTTCATCCTGTGTAAATACGGTTGAAAAAGCTCTTAACTCAATCGAAGGTGTTAGTGCAACGGTAAATTTCGCAACAGAGACAGCACACATATTGGCACCTGCAGAAATGGATGCCAAAGGGTTTATTAAGATTGTAGAAAAAGCTGGCTATTCGGCAAAACTTATAAATGATGCACAATCCATAACACTTCACAGTAAAAAGTCCGCGCGAGCTCTATTTTTTGCATCAATATTTGCTATTCCCGTTGTTGCAATTTCTATGGTTATGAGTTGGCATCACCAGATTGATATGTGGATTCATGAGGCACTTGATTATTTTGCTCTTGCACATCCTCTTTATTCGCCAACGGCATGGGCAGTTATCGCCCTCAGTGCGCCTGTAGTTATCTTTGTTGCATATCCAATTCACAAAGCCGCGCTTCGTAATCTTTTCCACCCAACTATGGATAATTTGATTTCCATGGGCTCACTCGCTGCATTTGGTTGGTCAATTTATGCAAATTCAACAGGCGTCGGTGATGTTTATACCGAAGTTGCTGCAGGCGTTATTTTCTTTGTAATTCTGGGTCGCTATCTAGAAACTCGAGCTAAAGCTAAAGCCAGTAATGCTCTTTCATCCCTTCTTGCACTCGGCAGTAAAGATGTAACAATTATTCGCGGGGGTTTTCCACTTATTGTCTCCATTGATCAATTACAGATTGGCGATGAGTTTGAAGTCCGTCCTGGAGATCGAATAGCAACTGATGGTGTTGTCATTAGCGGAGAAAGCTCTGTTGATAATTCGATGTTAACAGGGGAATCAAAGCCAATTAATGTTGGCCCAGGATCACAGGTTATTGGTGCATCACTTAATCACAACGGTCGCTTGATTGTTAGGGCAACAAGAATTGGCAGTGATACAGAATTAGCACGCATTACTTCAATGGTCATTACAGCCCAAGGTACTAAGGCGCCGATTCAACGACTTGCAGATCGCATTAGTGCTGTTTTTGTACCTATTGTTACTGTTTTAGCAATTGGAACATTTGCTGGGTGGTATTTCACTGGTTCATCGCTAACAAAATCGATTTCAATTGCAATTACCGTTCTGGTTATTGCTTGCCCATGTGCTCTTGGCTTGGCAACTCCTGTTGCCCTCCTTGTTGCTTCGGGGCGAGGCGCGTTGCGCGGAATAGTTATTCGCCAACCTAGAACGTTAGAAGTAGCGCGAAAAGTTG
>Ga0208082_1000266_pt1 | contig 15706 bp, 15 predicted proteins | sample LakMenE09Jun09ns_FD_150683 | JGI IMG/M metagenome (GOLD analysis project Ga0208082, IMG submission 150683) | Freshwater microbial communities from Lake Mendota, WI - 09JUN2009 deep hole epilimnion ns (SPAdes) | ecosystem: Environmental > Aquatic > Freshwater > Lake > Epilimnion/Euphotic zone ... | reverse complement strand
TCAGTTCCGGACCAAAGAGTCGGCGCCCTAAATGCGCAAACCACTCTGGGTCTCCAGAGGAATAGAAAGAGTGTTCCCCAACGCGACTTGTGTCTTCTTGCAGCTCAGCTACTTCGAGCATTTCTTTCACTGCAAATGCTGTTTCGTCACCCGACGACACCAGCACTACATCGGGGCCCATCACATCGCTAATAACACGAGCAAGATACGGGTAGTGCGTGCAGCCCAAGAGCAATGAGTCGACCCCAGCATGCACAATGGGTGCAAGCAGTCGTTGAGCAAGAAGTGTGACTTCTGCTCCACTTGTTTGCCCGCGCTCTACAAACTCAACTAGCCCGGGGCACGCAGCCGACACCAGCGACACCGAAGCATCTGCTGCTCCAACGGCGTGTTCATATGCACCCGAGTCGATGGTTCCCACAGTGCCAATAACACCCACTCGCTTGTTGCGCGTGGTTTGTACGAGTGCACTCACACCAGGCTCAATGACACTCACTACCGGCACTGGCAAAGTGTCTTTCAATTGCTCAAGCGCAACCGACGCTGCGGTATTGCACGCAATGACCACCAGCTTTGCGTTGTAATCATTCACCAAGCTCCACGCCAATTCTTTTGCATATTCGCGCACTTGCTCGGCTGGCTTATTGCCATACGGATACCTGCCTGTATCGCCGATATACACAACGTCTTCATGAGGAAGCAGGTCGATCACTGCACGCGCGACCGTGAGTCCGCCAAACCCCGAGTCGAACATGCCGATCGGGCCAACTGCGCTATTTCGCTTATTTGGCATCGGCTTCCACAATACGCCAGCGCAATAGTCTGACTTGGTGCTTCTCGCCACCGTGCTTGCATTAACCGCTGCCGTACTTCACGCATCGTGGAATTTGCTCGTGAAGCAAAGCGCCGATCGTCGTCTTGCCCTGTGGGGGCAATTCACCATTGGCGGAGTACTCAGCGCAATCGCACTCATCACTTGGGCGCTCGTTGGTTCTCTTCCTCACATTGCATGGGAATGGGCGATAGTCAGCGGCGCAACCCATGTTCCTTATCTGATGCTGCTTTCGCGCGCCTACGACCGCGGAGACTTTTCCATGTCGTACCCCATTGTTCGTGGTGCTGGTGCACTTGCGGCCGCAGCAGGAGGAGTGCTCTTTCTCAACGACACACTTTCGCTCACGTCAACAATAGGAATTTTGCTAGCCGTGCTTGGATTATTCGTGCTTGCAAAAAGTGGGTCGTGGCATGTTGTCGGTGCTGCGCTTGCCGTTGCTTCAACCATCGCGGTGTATTCCGTTGTTGATGGTCATGGCACACGACAATCCCAACCTGTTGCCTACGCACTTGCACTCAACATTGCAGCGGCAATGTTTGTATCGCTGTATGCAAGCATCCGCAGTCGTAAACAGATGATTCCAACAATGAAAGCACACTGGAAAATCATGGGTGCTGCAGGAGTATTTTCTACCGTTGCGTACATGTTGGTCATGATCGCGTATCGCCACGCTCCTGTTGGTTACGTTGCCTCGTTACGTGAATCAAGTGTGGTTATCGCCGCATTCGCCGGGTGGAGAATGCTCGATGAGGGTGACCACCGCCGACGCATTGCCTCTGCAGCAATCGTGTTGGTCGGACTTGTCGTGTTAGTAATTGGCGGTTAGTGCGCAATTAGAAATAGATGATTTTCTCGGCTGCAGCTTCTGCTGCATCGAGATCGTCGGTGTATGCACCTGTTGACAGGTACTTCCAACCACCATCGCACACAATGAACACAATGGTTCCTTCATTGATTTCACTCGCAACTTTTAGTGCACCAGCAAGTGATGCACCAGACGAAATGCCGGCGAAGATTCCGCATTCTTGAACCAAACGGCGAGTCATTTCCAAACTTTCGCGTGGACGAACGACACGTTTGCGATCAAGCAAGTCGACGCCATGCCAGTTTTCAAAAATTGGTGGAATATAACCCTCATCAAGGTTGCGCAAACCTTCAACGCGCTCACCAAGCGGTGGCTCTACTGCAATCAATTTGATATCTGCATTTTGTTCTTTTAGGTAACGCCCCACGCCCATCAGTGTTCCGCTTGTGCCAAGACCCGCAACAAAGTGCGTTACTTCAGGAACATCGCGCCAAATTTCTGGGCCAGTGGTCCGGTAATGCGCATTTGGGTTTGCATCGTTTTGATACTGATGCATGAAGCACCACTCTGGATGCTCTGCAGACAACGCCTCTGCGCGACGCACTGCACCATTTGATCCTTCGGGACCAGGAGTCAAAATGATTTCCGCACCGAACACTTCAAGCATTTGACGTCGTTCAATCGAAACACTTTCCGGCATCAAGATGGTGATCGGGTTGCCCTTCACAGCAGCAATAGCCGCAAGCGCAATTCCGGTGTTGCCAGAAGATGGCTCCATGATGCGCTGACCAGGCTTCAGTTTTCCATCTGCAATCGCTTGCTCAATCATGGACTTCGCAATGCGATCTTTCACTGAACCGAATGGGTTTTGGCCTTCAAGTTTTGCGATCAACCGAACACGTGGGTTCGGTGACAAATTGCTGACATCAACAACAGGCGTATTGCCAATGAGGTCGAGGACGCTCTCATTGATCTTCATTCGCGAACTATTGATTGTTGACTGCATTAGTCATAATTCTAGCCCTGGGAAAAGGCCAATGATCAGTTGTGCTCCTGAATTGCCGTTTCGGAAATAACCCCATCAATAATGCGGAAATTTCGCGGTTCGGGGACACCACGCTTCAGCGTGACGATCATGTAGTGCCAACCCGGGTCTGGTGCTTGCGCAACGTCGGTCGAACTTGGGTACGCCTCGGTATGAGTATGACTGTGCACCACTCCAACCACTTCTAGGCCAGCATCTTCGGCATTTCGCTCGATGAGCAAATGTTGCTTCGGATTAATGGTGTACACCTTGGCTGAGTGCGCAACGTTTTCGCATGCGTGAAACTCGAGCACTTCGCTCGATGAGAGGTTGCCTACCAACAGTCCGCAGGCCTCTTCTGGATAACACGAAATGGCGTGCTCACCGATGGCTTGCAATACCTGAGGTGATACCAAAAGTGTGGTTTGAGTACTCATCGCATTTTCAGGCTACCCGTATGCTGAAACGAACGATATGAACGCACAAAACAAGCAGAACGAGCGGGAACACCTAGACCGGGTGGTTGCCAGCAATCGTAAGGCCAGGCACGACTACACCATTGTGGATGTAGTTGAGGCCGGCATTGTGCTGCTCGGAAGCGAAGTGAAAAGCGTGCGATCTGGGCAAGTGCAACTTGCCGACGCGTATGCACATGTGGTGAACGGCGAAATGTGGCTCGACGGAATACATATTTCTTCCTATGCATTTGCCCATGGAGTCGGTGCGCACGAACCCATGCGCCGCCGCAAGCTGCTTCTGCATCGCGAACAAATTCGACGTATGCAGGACCGCATTAACAAGGAACGCCTCACCATTGTTCCGCTTGAAGTGCGCTTCAGCAAAGGTCGCGTGAAAGTGGACATCGCACTGGCCAAGGGTCGCCAGAAGGCCGATCGACGTCAGGCAATTGCCAAAAAAGAATCTGAACTTGAAATGCGTCGCGAGGCGGGGCGCCAAAAGAAACAAGGCAATAACTCCTGAATAAATGCGCACACCGTTGCCATACACTGACGGGGCAAGCAAAGTTAACGGGGCTGACAGGTTTCGACGTCAGTGTCGCTGGCCGAGCGTGCGACCCGAGTTGCTCAGACTCGTAAAACGGGGCAAAAAAACAACTGCCAACAAGCAGTTCGCTCTCGCCGCCTAATTAGGGGGTAGAGAGCAACCGTGAGCCGCAAGGTCGCACGGGGCCAATTCACCGCAGCCCGGCAACAGAAGCGGGGAATGACATTGGGAAAGACCGATGACGTTGAGAAAGACCAATGACCGAATGGAAAGACATTCCGCGGGTTAGTGCTTCGGCATTAACCAATCGACCCGCCGATGTTGCTGCGTAGCAACAGTGTCGGGAATGGTCGTATCACGGGCGTTCAACGGCTGATGGACGGGGGTTCGATTCCCCCCAGCTCCACTAGTTGCATAATTTACAAACTGGGAATGATTTCTTCGCTGACGACGCTGAAAAAGGCTCCGCTAGATGGATCAAAGTCGCCATGCAAAACTTCAGCGTCTAGATCTATCCCATTTGGCCAAGACAAAGTTTTTGTAACAGGATCAATTTCAACCAACGCAAAAAAGTCATTTGAGTTCAACTGCTCGGTAATCCCCTGCCAGTTTGCGTGGAATGAGAGTTCACGCTGTAGGCCATCTTCAAACGAAATCAAAAGATTTCTTTTGCCTAAATATTTCACTTCACAGATCCGTGCGCAGGTCTTCATGAGGTGAAGATTATCGGAGTGGCTCAATGGCATCAATGGGTTTCCCTTCTTGAATTTGGTTCCAGGCTTGTAGAACTTCACTGTGATACAGCGATAACCATTCGCGGACAAGCCGTTGGACTCGCTCCGGGATCTCTCCCCTCAATACTTCGCAATTACTGATCCGAACTATTGCTGAAAATTCGCCGTAGTACACGTGAAAATGTGGCGGATTGTGGTCTCGTGAGTAGATGAAAATAGAAATTCCATAAAACGACGACAATTTCGACACGATTTCATGTGTGAGCGTCTCGGAACTTTTGGCAGGTAGTTTTTAGATGTGAAAAAGACACCTTCTCGGTTCGCGCCCATGTCCGATCGCCTCTCCGGGCTTGGAGCCGCTAAGTGGGCGGTACACGTTGAGGGCTTAGCTCGAGCAGCGGCAGGCGAAAAGGTGACGTTCCTTTCCATTGGTGAACCCGACTTGCCGCCACCTGCAAGCGTGCTTGACCAAGCCGTTGCATCAATGCGCGGCGGACGTTTGAAGTACGCATCGGGACAAGGCGAACAAGTTGCACTCGATGCAATTGCCGCTCACCTCTCGCGCAGGTCGGGCCAAGAAGTTTCACCTGATCAAATTGTGTACACCGCTGGCACACAAAACGGTTTGTGCACTGTGTTGATGACGTTGGTTCAAACTGGAGACGAAGTATTGGTTCCAGATCCGTACTACGCCACCTACGAAGGCCTTGTTGCAGCATCGGGTGCAGCGTTTGTTCCTGTTCCAACGCTTCCCGAAGATGGCTTTCATGTGACCGCCAAGCAAATTGAAGCGGCAATTACTCCACGGTCGCGCGTGCTGTTACTGAATACGCCAAGCAACCCAACAGGTGCAGTGCTGTCACAAAACGAGATTGATGAAATCGGCGAAGTGTGCGAACGCCACGACCTATGGATCGTTGTTGACGAGGTGTACGCAGACCTCACCTACGGCGCGCCATTCTGCTCCCCTTTCGATCGCCCGCAACTTCGTCATCGCACACTTGCCGTGTCGTCAATTTCAAAGTCACATGCACTGCCAGGTTTCCGTGCGGGTTGGATCGCTTCCCCACCCGAGGTCACGCCGCGACTTGTACTCGTTGCTGAAGCAATGTTGTTTGGTTCCCAGCCATTCATCGAAGACGCACTTGCAGTTGCCCTCTCGCAGCGCCACCCTGAAGTCGAGACCCTTAGCGCTGCATTCAAAGATCGCGCACATCAACTGGTGAGTGCATTCGATGGCTCGAGCGCGGCAAAAGCTCGCATGCCAGAAGGCGGCATGTTCATCATGGTGGACATTCGTGAAACGGGAATGTCTGGCGAAGAATTTGCGTGGATATTGCTGAACGACCACGACATTGTGGTCATGCCTGGCGAAAGCTTTGGCACTGGCGGTGCAGGTCACATTCGACTTGCACTCACTAATGACGCAAAGGTTCTGCGCGAGGCAGGAGCCCGAATTCGCGTAGTTGCTGAAGCGGTCGCTGCCGCCCGTTAGGAAGCTGAATTACGCGGTGCGATAGACCACGAACACTTTGCGAAGTGTTTCGTGAACCGTCCACACACCCTTCCAACCAATTGGAAAGATGCAACTTGAACCAACTGTGAGCAAGACAGGCTCGCCACCGTCTTCATGCACGGTCATGCTGCCCTTGATTACATAAATCACTTCGCCACGTGTAGTGAACTCCCAGCGTGACGCACCTGGTTCACACTCCCATGTTCCCGACGTAACGGTTTCATTGTCGAGAAACACCTGTGCACGAGTCAAGATCTCGCCGGTGAGAGGCTCGGCAGATGGCTGGCCTAGTGGCTTTTCAGCAAGTTCGGATGCAGGAATTTCTAACGCGCGAAAGGAAATTGTCATGCATGCATTATGGCAACTTCAGCTCAACAATCTGTCACGAAAAGCGATTATCCGAGAGGCTGGGGCACCAGACCGTCGCTCTCGCGCATCGGCGATTTCAGTCAATGCCAGTAAACCATTAATGCCTAGCCACCTGATCGGCTCCAACTCCCAGGAGCGTGAATGATGATTAACCAACAACGATCGAGTTAGGGGACTTTCAATTTTGACCATTTGATGGACCAACGTTCGCGCTATCAAATTTGACAAAGCAACACCATCGCCAACATAACCGCCACCTGAACACAACCCAGTTTTGTGGTCAACATTGGCGAATGCATGCCAGTCACGTGGTGCACCAATAGGTCCACCCCACTGATGAGTGAATTTCACATCGCCAAGTGCAGGAAAAGTCTCTCGAACTGTTTTGCGTAATCGATCATGAATCTGCTCGTTCACATCGAACTTCGAAGATATTCGCGAACCTAAGTGGTATGGGGCTCCACGACCACCGAAGGCAATCCGATTGTCCGCGGTACGTTGCGCATAGGTGACCATGTTGCGGCCATCAGCAAACGTCTCTCGACCACTCCATCCAATTTCATTCCATATGTGAGGCGAGATGGGCTCAGTTGCAACCATCAGTGAATACAAAGGAACAATTCTTCGTTTTGTTCGCCTTTGTTGTGACGCGAAAGACTCAACGGCATGCACCACCCATCGCGCATTAACGCGTGCTCGAGTGGTGTGAACACTGTGTTGCTTCACGCTTACGACACGTGATTGTTCATAAATTGCAATTCCACGAGCTTCCAGCACCCGAGCCAATCCCTGCACAAGTTTCCAGGGATGTATCACTGCACAATGAGGGCTGTACATTCCCCCGTAGGTCTTTCTTGTTCGCAATCGTGTTTCGATTTCGTTAGCACTTTCCCAATGGATAACCGTTTCGTCAAATCCTGCTGTTCGCCATTGCGCAACATAATCCTTCACTCGAGAAATTTGCGCGGAGCTTGACGCAGAAGTGATAGTGCCACCCTGATGGAAATCGCAGTCAATTCGCTCCAACTCAGTTACCCGAGCAATCTCTGCAATCGTTGCAAACATTTCATACTGTATGAATTGCATGGCGTCTTTACCATGTTGCTCTGCCATCTCAGTTGGCGACATTGGCAGGAACGCGCTGCACCAGCCACCGTTTCGACCACTGCCACCAAAGCCCACATGCTCCGCTTCAACGATGGCAATGGACAGTCCTAAGTTCAATTGAGATAGGTAATAAGCAGTCCATAAACCCGTATAGCCAGCACCAATTATGACGACGTCGGCTTCGATGTCGTTCAGCAATTGCTGCCGAAATACAGGCGCCATTCCGTCCTGCCACAGTGGAGTGGACGAAGTATGCATCACGTTTTACAGCAACGTGGCTGGAACTGAACTCATCTCCAGATGGAGCTCACTTCCCGTATACGGATTTGCAAGCGCAACTGCTTCGTTCAGTTCGATTCCTAAACCGGGTTCGGTCGGCGGAATGATGAACCCGTTTTCAAACTTGATTGAGGTTTTCACCAAGTCTGCATGGAAGCCCTGCCATCCCTGAATAGTTTCAAGAATGAGGAAGTTAGGCGTGCACGTTGCCAACTGAATGTTTGCCGCTGCAACCACCGGACCGCAATACAAGTGTGGCGCGATCTGTGCGTGATACACCTCTGCCATTGATGCGATTTTCTTACCTTCCAGCAACCCGCCACAACGACCAAGGTTCGGTTGCAAGATTGAGGCTGCGCCAGTCTTCAGAAGTTGATGAAACTCGTACTTCGTCGTCAAACGCTCGCCAGCCGAAATTGGAATGCTGGTTGCACGAGCAACTTTGGCAATCTCATCTGGGCTGTCTGGTGGGCATGGCTCTTCAAACCACAATGGGTCGTACTTTTCGAGCTTCTTTGCTAAACGAATTGCACCTGATGCAGTGAACTGTCCGTGCGTTCCAAACAAAATGTCTGCGCGATCGCCAATCGCTTCGCGAACTGCACGCACCATCTTTTCGGAAAGATCCATGGCGTGTAGCGCAGGCTGACGACCGTCATACACCGAGTAGCGACCTGCAGGGTCAAACTTCACGCCCGTGAAACCGCGCTCCACTTCGCGAACTGCACACTCGGCAGCTGCTTCTGGATCGCTGTACACAGGATCATCTGCATATACGTCTACGCCAACAGGCGGATACAGGTATGTGTAAGCGCGGAGTTTTTCGTGCACTCGTCCACCGAGCAATTCGTACACAGGCTTGCCAGTTTCCTTGCCGCAAATGTCCCACATGGCCATTTCCAAACCAGAAACGATTCCACCAGTGGTGAGGTCTGGACGGTGTGCATAACCGCGGCCGTACACGTTTCGCCACATGTGTTCAATATGGAAAGGATCGGCACCAATGACATGGCGTGCCGCAACTTCTTCTGCCATTTTCGCAACTAAGTGTGGCGAATACGTAGCAGTGTAAATCTCGCCAATTCCGGATACGCCGGTATCGGTTGTGAGCTTTACGAAAATGAAGTAACGACCACCGAATCGTGGCGGTGGATTACCCACCACGAATGTCTTGATGTCGACAATTTTCATATTAGAAAACGATGACGTTTCGAAGTGCTTCGCCGCGCTTCACCGCGTCGATTGCTTCGTTGATTTGTTCAATCGGATATGTCTTGGTGACAAGTTCATCAAGCTTCACTCGGCCCTGGCCGTACAAGTCAACCAAGTTTGGAATGTCCACCTGAATGCGAGCACTGCCCATTTTTGAACCAAGAATGTTCTGGCTGTATGCAGCCATAGTTCCTGGATCAATCTCTGACATCACACCGCTTGCGGGCATTCCAACAAGCACAACAGAACCGCTCTTTGCGAGCATGCCGTACGAGGAGTCAAATGCGGACTTCACACCAACGGTGACAAACACGTAGTCGGCACCATGACCACCAGTGATCTCAAGCACGCGCGCAGCCACATCTTCTGTCTTTGAGTTAATGCCGTGCGTTGCTCCGAAGTCTTTTGCTGCCTCGATCTTGCTGTCCACAACATCAATAGCAATGACCGTGCGAGCGCCGCTTACTTGTGCACCTTGAATGGAGTTCAGTCCAACGCCACCGGTTCCAATTACTACAACGTGACTACCAGCAGGAACCTTCGCTGTGTTGGTTACTGCACCAAAGCCCGTGATTACACCGCAAGCCAACAATGAAGCACTGGCCATCTTGATGTTCTTTGGTACCGATACACACTGTGATTCATGCACCAAAACTTTTTCGGCGAACCCACCGGTGCGCATGCTTTGCACAACCGACTTGCCGTCTTTGTCCTTGATCGGGCTTGCTGCATCAAGTGGGAATTGCGTCGAGCATGTAACTGGGTTGCCCATGCTGCATCCGTGACAATGACCGCACGAACGAATAAGAGTGACAACAACATGATCTCCGACCTGCACGGTGGTGACTCCGCTGCCAACAGTTTCTACAACTCCGGCACATTCGTGACCGTACACAGCAGGAAGCGTGCCGCCCCAAGCGCCATCCGCATACGAAATGTCACTGTGGCAAATAGCAACAGCAGAAAGCTTTACTTTCACCTCACCAGGACCAGCGTCGGCGAGCGTCACTTCTTCTATAACAAGAGGCTTACCAAATTCGCGACAAACGGCTGCTTTCATAACGGTTGATTCCTTCTTCTCGTGGGGTTTTCGTAAAAACTACTACTTGGCGTAGTCGGGGCACTCGTTATCAAGGATGTGCATTAGTGCTTCAAAATGCAGCACGGCTACGCCGGGGTATTCGCGAGTTTGCTTGGCAACAAGCGCTGCGGTTGCGTCGTCTACTAACTGCAACGGCTGGCCAGTAGACAGCGCAAGCACCTGCAATTGCGCAGCTTTTTCCAGGTAGTACAGCGAGTCAAACGCCTGCGCCACGCTCTCGCCCACCACCATCACACCATGGTTGCCCATGAACAACACGTCTTTGCCGTCGACAAGTAGCGAAGCGATGCGCTCGCCTTCCGTTGGGTCAAGCGCCATTCCCGCATAGTGGCGGTCGTAGGCAATGCGCCCGTAGAACGCACTCGCGTTCTGGTCAAGCATCAGAAATTCAAAATCCTTCAGGCATGCAAGAGCCGTGGTGTATGGCATGTGTGTATGCAGAACGCACTTTGCATGTGGAACATTGCGATGCAAATACGAATGCAATACCCACGCAGTTGGGTCGACACCATGTTGAAGCGGATCGCCCTTCATCGCTGTATCAACCAAGACAAGTCCACTGGCAGTCACTTGAGAAAAATGCGTGCCTGCTCTATTGACCACGAACTGTTGGCCATCATCGGACACGGCCATACTGAAGTGATTCGCAACGGCTTCATGGAAGTTCAGTCGCGCAGCCCAACGAAATGCAGCAGCCAACTCTTTGCGTACTTGCAGTTCTCGTGACATCGCTTCCCCCTAGCGCTGACTGAACTCGGTGTTATTCGAGTTCGGCTGGGAAGCCAGGCGCACGTAAGTCGGTGCCTGTTGCGTCTTCAAGCAACTTCACCACTTGTGACGACCATGCTTCTCCGCCATAAGCCTCTTTCGCGCGAATAAATGTTTGGTACGTGTGGCCAGCAAGGTCTAGTGGCACACCGAATTCGCGACCGAAGCCCATGGCGAAACCCAAGTCCTTCAGCGCAAGGTCCATAGTGAAGTTGATGTTGTAAGAACCGTTCAATATGACTTGGCTTTCGGTTTCGTGCACAAAACTGTTTCCCGAACTTTCCTTGATTGCCTCGAACGCCACACCAAGATCAAGTCCTGCACGCTTCGCAAGCATCAGCGCTTCGCCAGCTGCAACTAAGTGAATAAAGGCGAGCATGTTCGTGATCACCTTGATTACCGCTGCGCTGCCAAGTGGCCCGATGTACAACACTGGGTTACCCATTGCAGCAAGCGCTGGCTTGTGAGCCTGAAACACTTTGTCTTCTCCACCAACAAGCACGGTGATATCGCCATGCGCTGCTTTGTGCACGCCACCAGTAACTGGCGACTCAAGAATTTGCACGCCCTTCGACTTCGCAATTTCACCCAAGCGCATTGTTTCGCTTTGGTCATTCGTGCTCATGTCGACCCACGTGGCAGGAGTTGCACGACCAGCAAGCGACTCAAGCACTCCGCCAGGTCCAGCAACAACTGCATCAATGGCACGCGGCGATGGCAAGCAGGTGAACACGGTGTCAGATGCATCGCAGAGTTCCTTGATTGAACTCGCCCACTTTGCACCTTTGGCTACAAGTGGCTTACCGGCCTCTGCATTGAGGTCGAAGATGGTGACTTCAAAACCGTTGCGAACAAGACTGCCCGCAAGAAACTTGCCAATGTGACCGAGACCAATAAATCCGCAACGCATATATTCCCCTTTGAATACGAATGAATACCTATGTTTACAACTGAATCCAGGTGGTCTTCAAGTTCGTGTAACCCTCGATGGAGTGCAACGAACGATCGCGACCCGTACCTGACTGCTTGAATCCACCAAACGGTGTGGTGATTGACGAACGGTCAAACGTGTTGACCCACACGGTGCCCGCACGCAACTGGCGCGCGATCTTGTGTGCCTTGCTTACATCGCGTGTCCACAATGCAGCGCCAAGGCCGTACTGCGAATCGTTTGCAATGCGCACTGCTTCTTCGTCGTTTGATACGCGAATTGAACCAAGAACTGGTCCGAAGATTTCTTCCTTTTCAATGCGCATTCCAGGCTTCACGTTTTGGAAGATGGTTGGCGGAATGTAGATGCCGCCCTTCGTTGGTTCTACTGGCTTGCCACCTGTATGAATGGTTGCGCCTTCTGCTTGTCCAATACCGATGTATTCGTTAACGCGATCAAACTGCGCGCGATCAACAATGGTGCCCATTGCAGTACTTGGGTCGTAGGTGTCGCCGGGCATGATGGTTTCTGAAACCTTGCGAACTTTGTCGAGCAACTCGTCTTCGATCGTTTGATCAACAACCATGCGCGTACCTGCGTGACATGTTTGGCCTGCGTTGTAGAACACACCCCATGCGATCGCCGACGCTGCTGCATCAATATCTGGGCAGTCGCTCAACACAACGTGTGGAGTCTTGCCACCAAGTTCGAGCGACACAGCCTTTGCATTGCTCTCTGCTGCGTACTTCAAGAAGTACTTGCCAACTTCTGTTGAACCGGTGAATGCCAACTTGTTGACATCCATGTGCTTGCCCAGTGTTCCACCGCAGCTTGGTCCAAATCCGTTCACTACGTTGAACACGCCCTCAGGCAAACCTGCACGCACGGCAAGTTCAGCAAACAGCAACGCCGACAATGGTGACTGCTCTGCTGGCTTCAAGATGATGGAGTTTCCGCCAGCAAGTGCTGCGCCAACCTTCCACGAACTAATGATGAGTGGGTAGTTCCACGGAACTACTGCACCTACAACACCCATTGGTTCGCGCTCGATGAGTGCAATGCTGTCGCGAGGAATTGGTGCAATTTCTCCGTACAACTTGTCAATCGTTTCTGCATACCACTGAATGTTGTTTGCACACGATGCAACGTCAACATTGAGCGAGTCGCTAATTGGCTTTCCACAGTTCATTGTTTCGAGGAGTGCCAACTCTTCAGCGTTTTCGCGAATGAGTTGTGCCCACTTCAACATCACGTTCTTGCGATCGAGTGGCGCCATCTCGCTCCACACACCGGCTTCGAATGTGCGCTTGGCAACTGCCACCGCACGATTGACGTCTTCAACATCACCTTCGGCTACTTGTGCGATAACTGATCCATCACGCGGGTTAATGGACTCAAAGGTCTTGCCACTTGCCGAGTCAACAAACTTTCCATCGATGAACAATTGGGTGCGTGCAACCTTTTGTCCTGCTCGCTTGGTCCAGTCTGCGGTGGTGAGTGCATTTGCCATGGGGATTTTCTCCTTGAGTCTGTTCGTAAAGCGTAAAAACCGTACCAGCAACAGGCATGCTTCTAGGCTTCCAGCGTGGAAACGCGCTCGTTTTTAGCAATCGCTTCGGTTGAGCGCACCGGCTCGACCTTGCTGTGCTCAATTCTGCGTGGCACCCATTTGGCTGGCACTCCAATTGAATACCTCAATATTCAAACGAAGAACTTCGAGCGCATTCGCAACGAGTGCGGCCAACCAAAAATCAAGTTCACTCACCGACCAATTGCACGAGTGCGCAAGCTCACTGGTCGCTACCCGTGGCGCGATATCTCGTATTTCAGTTCCGCATCGTGGCGCCGCTACCTCAGCGCAATTGCATCGCAGTACACCACCGCAAACGGCGTCTTCGGTGTGAAGATGCATTGGAATCAATACAAGCGACACATGCTCGACATGGGTGTAGACGCAAGTTTCTGGGATGTGCCTGTGAAGTGGGTGCGCATCACACGTGAGGACGAACTTCGGCAAGCAATTTCTTTTGTGCGTGCCGCACAAACCGAATCGTGGAACAGCAACATGGCAACCAAAGCCGACCCGGTATACGACGCAGACGCAATTGCCGCTGCGTTGAGTCGCATCTCTGACGAAAACTCAGATTGGGATGTGTACTTCGCTCAGAACAACATCACTCCGCTGCACATCACTTATGAGCAACTCACTCGCAATATGGACGCCACCATCAGGCGCGTCATGTCCTTCATTGAAACGCCCATTGATGTGGTTCCTGAACCACAGACCAAGAAACAAGGCGACTCGATAAACAAGGAGTGGGCCGAGCGCTTTCTTGCGCAATACCCCGAGCACACCGAGCGAACACGCATGTGGCAGGGCTTACACTAAGAGCGTGAGCACCAAGCACGTTTCTGACATTTTTGACCCCACACAATGGGATGAAGTACAAGGTTTTTCGTTTAACGACATCACCTACCACCGGGCTAAAGCACACGGCACAGTACGTATTGCATTCAACCGACCTGAAATTCGCAATGCCTTTCGTCCCGCAACTGTGGACGAACTGTTTACAGCGCTCGACCATGCTCGTCAATCAAGTGATGTTGGTTGCGTACTGCTGACCGGCAATGGACCTTCGCCAAAAGATGGTGGCTGGGCATTTTGCAGTGGCGGCGATCAGCGCATTCGTGGCAAAGACGGATACAAGTACGCAGACGGAGAAACTGCAAACACCATCAATCCTGGTCGCACAGGACGTTTACATATTTTGGAAGTGCAGCGTCTCATTCGCTTTATGCCAAAAATTGTGATCTGCGTTGTTCCGGGCTGGGCTGCAGGTGGCGGACATAGCTTGCACGTTGTTTCCGATCTCACTCTTGCAAGCAAAGAACATGCGCGCTTCAAGCAAACCGACGCCGATGTTGCCAGTTTCGATGGTGGATTTGGTTCGGCGTACCTAGCGCGACAAGTTGGCCAAAAGTTTGCGCGCGAAATTTTCTTTCTTGGTCGCGAATACTCGGCAGAAGATGCACGCCAAATGGGCATGGTCAATGCTGTTGTGCCACACGCCGAACTTGAAGCCACGGCATTGCAGTGGGCAAAAGAGATCAATGGCAAAAGTCCAACTGCGCAACGCATGCTGAAGTTCTCGTTCAACCTGATTGATGATGGCCTTGTTGGACAGCAGGTATTTGCGGGTGAAGCCACTCGCCTTGCCTACATGACTGATGAAGCCGAGGAAGGACGCAACTCGTTCCTCGAAAAGCGCGAACCAAATTGGGACGCGTTCCCCTGGTTGTACTAGTTCTTCATGATCGTCACCATTGACGATGCATTAGACCCACGTCTGAGTGCATTTCGCTGGCGTGAACGACAACTCACCACCATCGCGCAACGGAAGTCGGCGCTAAACGAAGGACTGTTCATCGCTGAAGGCGATTTAGTTGTACACCGTGCACTTGAAGCCGGCTGCATTCCCGATGTGGTGCTGTGTGATCCAAAGTGTGCGTCAGAGTTTTCCGATGCCGTGCACCATGCAGGCGGTACAACTCTTGTCGCCAGCGCTGACATTCGCCGCGAAGTGACTGGGCTTGGCGTGCCACTTGATGCGATCGGTGTGTTTAAACGCCCGCCGCTTGTTTCAAGCGAAGAACTCATCGCACGGTCATCCAGGCTGATTGTTCTTGATTGTGTGGATAACCCAAGCAATGTTGGGTCAATTGCGCGTACTGCAGCAGCACTTGGATGGGACGGGTTGCTGCTCGATTCAACGAGTTCCGACCCACTCTCCCGCAGAGCACTGCGCGTCAGCATGGGCACCACGTTCAAACTTGGCTTTGCTCGTTTTGCGAGCACAACCGAAATTCTTATGCAACTTCATCAAACCGGATTCACCACCATTGGTCTCACACCGACCCACGAATCACGCGAAGTCAGCAACCTGCGATCCATTCAACTTGAGGGCAAACGAGCGCTCGTGCTTGGTTCTGAGCGCCAGGGTCTCAGCGATGCAAGCCTC
>Ga0208082_1000262_pt1 | contig 15816 bp, 17 predicted proteins | sample LakMenE09Jun09ns_FD_150683 | JGI IMG/M metagenome (GOLD analysis project Ga0208082, IMG submission 150683) | Freshwater microbial communities from Lake Mendota, WI - 09JUN2009 deep hole epilimnion ns (SPAdes) | ecosystem: Environmental > Aquatic > Freshwater > Lake > Epilimnion/Euphotic zone ... | reverse complement strand
CGTGCACGTTCAGATCCATCGAGAACGACCTTACGAATTCGCACAACAGCTGGAGTTACTTCTACGCATTCATCTTCGCGACAGAATTCGAGAGCACCTTCCATGTTGAGTTTCTTAGGCGGAATCAAACGCTCTGATTCATCCGTTCCTGATGCACGCATGTTTGTTAATTTCTTTTCGCGAACACAGTTAACGTCCATGTCATCGCTACGTGAATTCTCGCCAATAACCATACCTTCATAGACTTCATCGCCAGGTTCTACGAAAATAGTTCCGCGATCTTGTGTTCCATAGAGTGCGTATGAAGTAACTGTTCCGAGACGATCTGAAACAAGGGAGCCAGTACCGCGTGTACGAATATCTCCGTGCCATGCTTCATAACCATCGAATACGTGGTGTAGCAAACCTGTACCGCGAGTTTCAGTTAAGAACTCCGTACGGAAACCAATAAGTCCACGTGAAGGAACTTTGTAATCCAGGCGAATCCAACCAGTGCCGTGGTTAACCATTTGTTCCATGCGGCCTTTACGTAGGGCCATTAACTGAGTTAAGACACCCAAATATTCTTCTGGTGCATCAATTGTTAAACGCTCCATAGGTTCGTGAACCTTGCCATCAATTTTCTTGATAACTACCTGTGGTTTACCAACAGTTAATTCAAAACCTTCACGCTTCATAATTTCAACTAGAACTGCAAGCTGAAGTTCCCCGCGACCTTGTACTTCCCATGTATCTGGACGCTCTGTATTTAGAACGCGCAATGAAACGTTACCTACTAGTTCAGCATCCAAACGACCTTTAACTTGGCGCGCGGTAAGTAGTTTTCCACTCTTTCCTGCAAGTGGGGATGTGTTAATACCAATTGTCATAGAGATAGATGGCTCATCAACAATGATTGGTGGAAGTGCATGCGGATTATCTAGATCAGCAAGAGTTTCACCTAATGTAATTGTTTCAATTCCTGCAACAGCGATGATGTCACCAGGGTGTGCTTCAAGTGCTGGAACACGTTCTAACGCTTCTGTAATGAGTAGTTCTGAAACTTTAACTCGCTCAGATGTTCCATCTGTTTTCATCCACATAACTGATTGACCTTTTTTGATTACACCTTCTCGTACGCGACAGAGTGCAAGGCGACCAAGAAATGGTGAAGAGTCAAGGTTTGTTACGTGTGCTTGTAGTGGTGCACCTTCGTGATACACAGGTGCTGGAATTGCAGTAAAGATTGTGTCGAATAAAACATCGAGGTTTTCTTCTTCTGGCATTCCACCATCTGCTGGACGTGTAAGGGATGCGCGACCTGCTTTTGCAGATGCATAAATAACCGGGAATTCAATTTGTTCTTCATTTGCATCAAGATCTAAGAATAATTCGTAAGCCTCATCGACAACTTCTGCGATACGTGAATCGGGGCGATCTACTTTATTAATAAGCAAGATAACTGGAAGGTTCTTTTCAAGTGCTTTACGTAGTACGAAACGTGTTTGTGGAAGTGGTCCTTCTGATGCATCGACTAGCAAAATAACGCCGTCAACCATTTCTAGTCCACGTTCTACTTCTCCACCGAAATCTGCGTGGCCTGGAGTATCAATAATGTTAACAATTGTGTCACCGCGCTTAACAGCAGTGTTCTTGGCAAGAATCGTAATTCCCTTTTCGCGTTCTAGATCCATTGAATCCATCATGCGATCTTGACCTTCGTCTTGCTTCTTATAAGCCGCGAAAGCACCTGATTGCCACAACATGGCATCAACAAGAGTTGTCTTGCCGTGGTCAACGTGAGCGATGATTGCAACGTTGCGAAGATTCTCGCGCTTCTTTTGTGGCAGACCAGCTAAGTGCGCACTAGATGCTTTAGACATTGAAATTTCACTCCAGACGTATGTGCTCTGGAAGAACTTCACAGAACGTGCGAAGAATAGCAGTTGGGGTTGCAATCACTTAAATCGTAGGCAATTACGCCTTAAATAAGAGATTTAAATTACGTATTTTGTGGGAAACCTAAATTAATTCCACCATGACTTGGATCAAGCCATCTGCTTGTCACAACTTTGCCACGAGTGAAGAAGTGCACGCCTTCTGTGCCGTGTGCATGGCTATCGCCGAATAATGAATTCTTCCAACCACCAAATGAGTAATACGCCATCGGCACAGGAATTGGAACGTTAATTCCAACCATTCCAACTTCAACTTCATTTTGATAACGACGAGCTGCGCCACCATCATTTGTGAAAATTGCTGTTCCATTTCCGAATTGGTGTGAATTAACGAGTGCAAGTGCTTCGTCATATGACTTAACGCGAATAACACTAAGAACTGGACCAAAAATTTCATCGGTATAGATAGACATCTTTGGTGTTACGTGATCAAAAAGTGTTGGCCCAAGCCAGAAACCATTTCCGCCAGGGTTAACGCTGCGGCCATCAACGACAAGTGTTGCGCCCTCTTTTTCGCCCGCATCAACGTATGAAGCGACTTTGTCACGGTGCACCTGTGTAACAAGTGGGCCCATGTCAGATCCCTTTGTGCCATCACCAGTTTTTAACTTAACTGCGCGCTCTTTAATCTTTGCAACCAATAGATCTGCAACTGGTTCGACAACAACTAGTGCTGAAATTGCCATGCATCGTTCGCCGGCAGAACCAAAGCCTGCGTTAATTGCAGCATCTGCGGCTAAATCTAAATCAGCATCTGGCAAGACAACCATGTGATTTTTTGCGCCACCGAGTGCCTGAACGCGCTTGCCAGATTTTGTTCCGGTTTCATAAACATATTTAGCAATTGGAGTTGAACCAACAAATGAAAGTGATTTGATTCCTGGATGCGTCAAGATTGCATCGACAACTTCCTTGTCGCCATGAACAACGTTAAATACGCCATCTGGTAATCCAGCTTCTTTCCATAATTGCGCCATGAACATCGCAGCACTTGGATCTTTTTCAGATGGCTTAACGATGACAGTGTTACCGCAGGCAATAGCAACTGGGAAGAACCACATCGGAACCATTGCAGGAAAGTTAAATGGCGAGATGATTGCAACTGGTCCAAGTGCTTGGCGGATTGAATACACATCCACGCCAGTTGAAACTTCTTCTGAGAATCCACCTTTGAGTAGGTGTGGAATTCCGCAAGCAAATTCAACAACTTCGAGTCCACGCGTTACTTCTCCTGCGGCATCGCTAAGAACTTTTCCGTGCTCAGAAGTAATCAGGGCTGCGATTTTTTCTTTATTTGTATTTACTAATTCACGAAAAGCAAATAAAACATTGACGCGCTTTGTCAGCGAACTGTGGCGCCATTCTGCAAACGCATCGGTTGCTGCCTTTACTGCGACATCAACAGTTGCTGCGGTGCCGAATGCAACTTTCTTGGAAACTTCGCCAGTGGCAGGATTAAAAATGTCCCCATGACGTTTTGCCGAGTCATCGAAAGTTTTTCCGTTTATCCAATGGGTAATTTCGCTCATAGACGCACACTATCTGAGAGCATTATGCTTGCGCTATTCAGTGTTGAAGGGAAGTCTTTTTCGTGTCCAATCCACAGGCAGATCCAAAAAAGGGTGCCGCAGTAACTGCTGCTGACCATGAATATGTTTTTCACTCCTGGTCAGCCCAAGCACAAATCAAACCTCTGCCTGTTGCCGGTAGTTCTGGTTCACGTTTCTGGGATTACGAAGGCAAAACATATTTAGATTTTTCTTCACAACTTGTCTTTACAAATATCGGACACCAACACCCTAAAGTTGTGAAAGCCATTCAAGATCAAGCAGCAACTTTGACAGCCCTTGCTCCACAACACTCAAATGATGCGCGCAATGAAGCAGCGCAGAGAATTGTTGAACTAGCCGGCGGACACTTTAAGAAAGTTTTTTTCACAAATGGTGGAGCCGATGCAGTCGAAAACGCCATCCGTATGGCGCGCTTGCATACAAATAAGCATAAGATTTTTTCAACATATCGTTCCTATCACGGCAACACCGGCTCTTCGATTAACGCAACTGGTGACCCACGTCGTTTCCCAAATGAATATAGCTATGGTCACGTTCACTTCTGGGGTCCATATCTTTATCGTTCTGCATTTCAAGCAACTACTGAGGCAGAAGAGTGCGAACGCGCACTTGCTCACTTAGAACAGATGATTATTTTTGAAGGTCCCAACACAATTGGCGCAATTTTACTTGAATCAGTTGGCGGAACTGCAGGAGTACTTGTTCCACCTAAGGGTTATCTCGAAGGCCTTCGTGCGCTATGCGATAAGTACAAGATCATGTGGATTGCAGATGAAGTCATGTCAGGCTTTGGTCGCACAGGTAAATGGTTTGCGTATCAAAACTCTTCAGTAATTCCTGATTTGATCACATTCGCTAAAGGTGTGACTTCTGGTTATGTCCCACTCGGTGGCGTAGTTATCTCAGAGGCGATTTCAAATACATTTAATGAGCGCGCATTTCCTGGCGGGCTTACCTATTCAGGACATCCCCTTGCATGCGCGGCAGCGGTTGCAACGATTGATGTTATGAAAGAAGAGAAGATGCTTGAAAACGCCACCATGATTGGTGAGAAAGTTTTCGGCCCTGGGCTTGTTGAATTAGCAAAGAAACACAAAGTTATAGGCGATGTTCGCGGTGGCGGTGTTTTCTGGGGAATCGATATCGTTACAAGTCGAACAACCCGTAATCCAATGGCTGCATACGGTGGAACAAGTCCTGAAATGAACGAACTTGTTGCTGCATGCAAAGCTGCAGGATTAATGCCATTTAATAACTTCAACCGCATTCACTTGTGCCCACCGTGCAACATCTCAGTAGAAGATGCGAAGTTGGGTCTTGAGATGTTTGATAAAGCACTCGAATCAGTTGCTAAATATTACAAAGAATAGTTAAACGTTAAAGCGGAACTCGACTACGTCCCCATCTGCCATTACGTAATCTTTGCCTTCCATTCGAACTTTGCCCTTTGACTTTGCATCTGCCACAGAACCTGCTTCAAGCAGATCATCGAATGAAACGATTTCCGCTTTAATAAATCCTTTTTGGAAATCTGTATGAATTACTCCTGCTGCCATTGGCGCAGTGTCACCGTTATGAATTGTCCATGCACGAGTTTCTTTTGGCCCTGCAGTTAAATACGTTTGCAAGCCAAGTGTTTTAAATCCAACTCGTGCAAGTGTTGCAAGACCAGGTTCCTTTAAGCCAATTGATTGCAGCAATTCGAGTGCATCTTCATCGCTGAGTTCTGCAAGTTCAGACTCTGTCTTTGCATCAAGGAAAATTGCTTCAGCTGGTGCAACGAGTGCTGCCAACTTTTTCTTAAGCTCTTCATCGCCAAGTTCGGCAGCATCTACGTTAAATACATATAAGAATGGTTTTGCCGTTAGTAGGTGCAACTCTTTAAGTTCTGGTAAATCTATTTTGCTAGAAGATAAAGGCTTTCCGCTTTGAAGATGTGCTTCGGCTGCCTTCATTGCATCCAACACGCTCTGGCGTTCTTTATTGACTCGCGCTTCTTTTTCAATACGTGGCAACGCTTTTTCAAGAGTCTGTAAATCTGCGAGCGCTAATTCAGTATTAATCGTTTCCATATCACTTGCTGGATCAATCTTTCCGTCCACGTGAACAACATCGCCATCGTTAAAGACTCGAATTACTTGGCAGATGGCATCTGTTTCGCGGATGTTTGCTAAGAACTTATTTCCAAGGCCTGCACCTTCAGATGCTCCCTTAACAATTCCTGCGATATCTACGAATGAGAGCGCAGCTGGAAGAATCTTTTCTGAGCCATAAATCTTTGCAAGCTTTGGCAAGCGATCATCTGGAACACCAACAACGCCGACGTTTGGCTCGATTGTTGCAAAGGGATAGTTAGCGGCAAGAACATTGTTCTTAGTCAACGCATTAAAAAGGGTGGACTTGCCCACATTTGGCAGACCGACGATTCCGATTGAGAGGCTCACGAGGAGTAGAGCCTACGCGCCTTCGTCAGTGGTTACTGCCACGATATGCCCATGCAAGCATCAACAGTGACCCTTCTCATTGGCCTGGCCATAGGCATTGCCCTCGGCTTTGTAATTGCCACCCTTAAATCTCGGGCTGCCAATGCCAACGCACTTGGTGCACAAGCACAAGTAAAGATGCTCACCGAACAATTAGCCACAGCGCAAACTCAACAAAATAACACTGTGAGACTAGATGAAGTTCTCAGCGACGTTAAAGCGCGTATGAATACATTATCCACGCAAGCACAAGAGGCTGAAAACAAAAGATTTGCTGCCGAATCTGCAATTAAAACTCAGATCGAATCTATGCGAGTAGGTAATCAATCTTTACTTGAGCAAGCAACAAAGCTGGCAGGCGCTCTATCTAATTCACAAACCCGCGGAAAATTCGGTGAAACACAATTAGAAATCCTCTTAGAAAGTGCGGGCCTGATTGAAGGTGTTCACTTCGAGCGACAAGAGTCTTCACGTTCTGATTCAGCAGATGTTTCGCGTCCTGATATCACCATCGCAATTCCTGGTGGCAGTCAGATATTTATCGATTCAAAGTTTCCATTTCACCGCTTCTTAGAGGCAGTAGACATGGAAGATCCCGATGCGCGCTCTGAAGCGATGGCGCTACACGCAAAAGATTTACTTAAGCACGTTGATGCACTGGCAAAGCGTGATTACCAAGGAGTCTCTAACTCCCCTGATTTTGTCGTGCTCTTTGCACCCTTTGAATCTATTCTCTCTGAATCTCTCAAAGCTGATCCGCAACTGCTAGAAAAAGCATTTTCAAAGCACGTAACAATTGCAACACCAACAACTATGTTGGCGCTGCTGCGAACAGTTGGATATGCATTTAGCCGTAATGATTTAGCGCGTAATGCAACAGAGATTCAAAATCTAGCTGGTGAACTACTCAAGCGAATCGGTTCACTACATAGCAAGCTCTCCACATTGGGAGATCGCATCAAGAGTGCGGAGCGTGCCTTTAACGATGTGATTGCAACTGCTGAAACAACTGTGATGCGCCCAGCGCGAAAGATGATGCAACTGGGAGTTTCTAGTGGAAGCAATAAGATTGCAGCGCTGGCAGATGTTGATGATGAAGTTCGAGCAATTAAATCTTCAGCACTAGAAATTGATTACATTGACGCAGAAGAGGATGAAGAGCAGGTATGAGCACAGAAACACCTAACAGAGTCGCAATTACTGGCCCTGGCTTAAAGAAGCAAGGCGTAGTTGTATTACAAACCTTATTTATCGCTCTCTTCACACTCCTTGAACTCTGGATCCGAAGCGGTGTTGGAATCGTTACAGGTGTAGTTCTATGTGTTGCTGTATTCGGTGGTGTTCGCCTAGGTCGTACTGGCACACGTTATGTCAGTGTTGTCACTCCACCACTAGCTTTTGCTGGCACAATTTTGGTAAGTGTGATTCTTTCTAGTGGAATCAAAATTAGTCAAATAGGTATCGACTTCGTTGCAGCCCTTGCAAGCGTTGCGCCGTATTTGATCATCAGTGCGCTCTATGGATGGTTTATGTATTTCAATGAGAAGGCAAAGACGCGTCCATCTCGTAAATCAGCTGCATAAGTACTACATTAAAAACATGCCTAAATTTCTAGCTGGCCTTGCACTCGCACTTGCTCTTAGTTTTGCGCCTATGGCTCAGGCGCATTCATATCAGCACTCAATAACAATACTTTCTGAGGATGAAGGCCCCGAAAATCCAGAAGAACTTGATCACGACAGTGATGACATCCAATTCGTAATCTTGGGCATTGTTATTGGTTTAGGTATTGCAGGCTTAATAACTTATCGTCGCTTCAAGCGTTAAGGCAGTGGCAACCACGCCACCATTTCTCCTTCTTCCATAGATTTTTCTGCCACAGCAAAACCAGTTGAGTGCGCAAGCCCGCGCAACATTGCAGATCCTAAATATTCTCCCATTTCAAACCAACCATCAACAATATTTCCTAAAACTAAACGTGTGAAACCTTGTGAAACATCAATAACATCGCCTGTCACGATCTGATGAAGCTCTGCTTCTTTTCGTCCCATGAGTGCATCAATTACTGGTTGGCCAAGTGTTAAAAGCGCAACGATTGCTGATTGCGGATTACCAGGTAATCCAACAAAAGGTATTTTGTTTATGTGTGCCAAAACCATTGGATGACCTGGGCGAACTTTCACACGATCAATAATTAACTCACCTTTTAGCCCAGCGATTGCAGCGCGCACGTGATCGCGTGGCCCATCTGCTGTGCCAGCAGTTGTAAAGACAATGTCACTATTTTTTGCAGCCACTGCAAAGGCTTTGGTCACGAGCTCTATCTCATCTGAAACATAATGCGTTGCGATTACCTCAACGCCTAGTTTGTGTAACCACCCTGGGAGTTGTGGTCCTAGTGCGTCTCGAACTAATCCATCATGGGGCAGGCCATCTAAAACAATTTCATCACCGAGTAAAATAATTGTGGCACGCGGTTTACGAACTACTTCTAGTCCATCGTGGCCGGCAGCGGCTAATAAACCAATGAGTCCTGGATTAAGAATTGTTCCAGCCGTTGCAAGTACTTCACCCTTTTTACTTTCTAAGCCAGCCGGGCGAATCTCTTGTCCTTCTTTTACTTCGCCACTTAACTTGTCGCCATCTACAGTTGCAACTTCCCATCGAATAATTCCAAATGTTTTATCAGGAATAACGGCGCCCGTTGCAATCTTTACTGCAGTTCCTGCTTTAAGGGCGCCTTTCATAGGTGTACCTGCTTTTACTTCACCAACTATGTTCCAAGGTCCAGCACCACACACCGCATATCCATCCATGGCAGATGTTGGAAATGTTGGAAGTTCTACGAGTGCAATCGCATCTTTTGCAAGTGTGCGATCAACACATAAATCTAAAGTTATCTTTTCTGAAGGTAATTGCTTCCAAAAACTGTATGCCTCACTTCTGGCTTGTTCCCAGTGAGCTTCCTGAATCATGTGGCTCTTGGCCAGCCCTTAGCTAACTTCTCAATCTTTGCTGCAACCTCTTGTGGGTTTGCACCTTGCGCTGCTGCAACGCCCATTAAATATGTTGTAACCGGTGCAGCCTTACGCTCTGTTGCGTGCGCAGCTTCACGAGCTACATCCAAAATTGCATCAGTATCAAATGAAACATCTAAACCAAGTTCCTTTTGTACTGCTGCGATCCAATCGTTCATGGACCTACTTTACTTCTTACGAGCGAATAATCTGCTCATCAACCCTGGCTCTTTAGGATCATTTGTATGTCCTTGGCAACGATCTTTCTTTGCCACACCTTTAAGAGCGATTTCAATGTGGTTGCCACAGCCTGACCATGATGGTTTTCCACATTTACGACATGTTGTTCTACTGCACATATTTCTATCCTTTACTTAGTTACGAGTGATTTAGCTGCTGGTGAATTACTCCAAAGAAGATATCCACCATCAAGATTTACTGCATTAAAACCTAGCTCCTTTAAAAGAAGTGAGGCGGTGTGTCCACGTTGTCCTACCTGGCATGTAACCAACAAGTTCTTGTTAGCTATTTCTGATTGTCTCTCGCGAATTTCGTCAACAGGGATATTGATCGCACCCGGGATAGAACCACGTTCGAATTCACCTTCTGTGCGCACATCGATAAGTTCAAAACCTTTGTCACGAAACTCATCAATTTGATTCCACTGAGCAGTTTCAATTAATCCAGAAATTACGTTCTCTGCCATATATCCCAACATGTTTACAGGATCTTTTGCAGAACCAAATGGTGGTGCGTAAGCCAGTTCCAGATCGGCTAATTCTGGTGCTGTGATGTCTCCGCGGATTGCAGTGGCAATGACATCAATTCGCTTGTCTACACCTTCGATCCCAACTCCTTGTGCTCCAAGAATTTCACCGCTCTGTGGATCAAAGATTAGTTTAAGAGTCATTTGTTTTGCATCTGGATAATAGCCCGCATGAGAATTTGGATGAGAGTGAATTGATGTATATGAACGCCCAGAAACTTTTAGACGTTTTTCATTCCAGCCGGTAGTCGCAATCATCAAATCAAAAACCTTAACGATTGCCGTTCCGATAGTTTTTACAGGCCGGACCGTGCGACCGTTGATGTGATCGGCCACAACTCTTCCGTGGCGGTTAGCAAGATTTGCAAGAGGAACCAGGGTTGCGCCACCATCTAGCGCATCAGTCTTTTCTGCGACGTCACCAATTGCATAAATATCTAGGTTGCTTGTGCGATTAAATTCATCAACTTTGATTCCATTTCTGGAACCAATAAGAAGTCCAGCATTCTTTGCAAGGGAAGTATCTGGCTTCACGCCAATTGCAAGTATCACTAACTCGGCTGGTATCTCAACACCATCAGAAAGTGTGACGCTCTTTGGATTAATGGCAGAAACACTTACGCCAAGATGGAGATCAACTTTTTGTAAACGCATCTCTCTAGCAACAAGTGTTGCCATTTCAGGATCTAGTGGAGCTAAAACTTGATCGGATGCTTCAATGACTGATGTCTGAATTCCTTTGTGAATGAGATTTTCTGCTATCTCAACACCAATAAAACCACCGCCGATAACAACTGCGCTCTGTGGCTTAGCCATCACTTGCGCAACGATGCGTTCCACATCTTCGACAGTTCGAAGCGTGAGAGCTCTTTCAACTCCTGGCAGTGGCGGAACAATTGGTGATGCTCCAGGGCTCAGTACGAGCTTGTCATATGTCAACGTATAGCGATTTCCACTTTGTAAATCTTGAACCGCTACTTCTTTCTTTGCGGGATCAATAATTAAAGCTTCTGTGAGCACCCGAACATCTAAGCGAAAGCGTGCGTGCAGGCTTGTTGGGGTTTGAAGCAACAAATCGTTTTCTTCTTCAATAACTCCACCAACATAATAAGGAAGTCCGCAGTTAGCATAAGAAACGTAGCCACTCTTTTCCAGAACAATAATTTCTGCTTCAGCATCGAGTCTGCGTAGTCTGGTTGCCGCAGACATGCCCCCGGCAACGCCACCGATTACAACAATTTTTTTCATTAGGCGACTACCGGATATCCCTGGCTTTGCCAGTCTGTGATTCCTGCATTTAAATTGAATAGCGAAGTAAAACCTGCATCGCTCATTTTTGCGACAGCGACGCCAGATCGTCGACCGCTTCGACAGTAGACAGCATAAGTTTTAGTTTTATCTAATTCAGCAATTCCAGAATCAAACTGTCCACCTTCAACATCAATATTTATTGCATTTTCAATATGGCCTTCAGCAAATTCTCCCGCTGTGCGAACATCCAAGATCACTACACCTGGTTCGGCAATTTTATTGGAAAAATCCGAAGCGCCAAGATCTGTCGCTGAACCACCACTGGAGCAGCTGGTGAGTAAGAGGGTGGATGCAAAGAGTGCTACTAAAAGTTTCTTCATTTTGTTTCCTTTACGCAAGACTTAAAAATAGTTTTTGAAGTTGAGCTGTGACAGCCTTTGAATTCGACTTATCTTCAACCAAGCACTCTTTAAGACTTGTTGAAATCAAAGTAAATGCAGCTGTATTTACTGCCTTAGAAACTGCCGACATCTGAGTGACAATTTCATCGCACGCGCGACCTTCCTCGAGCATTCTCGCAACAGCTCCCAGTTGCCCTTGTGCTCGTTTAATTCGATTAATAATCAAATCAATCTGCTCTTGATCATTTAGCACGTGTGAAATCTTCTTAGCCATTACAAACTCCTCTGGAATTTTCTAATTAACACTTGCAACGGTCTTGCTCTGGAACATTTATGAGTGCTTCTTCAATATGTTCTCCACAACCGGACCACGTTGGTTTCTTGCATATCTGACACATAACTTGTGAACACATGAGTGCTGCCTCCATCTTTTTGGTATCTATTGGCTTGAGCCTATATACCCCTAGGGGTATAGTCAAGTTACTGGATATTCCAGCGGAGTACAAATGAATGGAGTCCTTATGAGAACCACAGTCAAAACCCTCGCATCACTTATCGGGATCGCGGTGATCGCTACGGTTCTTCCTGCCCAAGCGGCGACCCCTACAGTAAGTGCCACTACTAAAGCACAGCTCCTCTACCTAGTAGAAGAAGAAAAATTGGCACGCGACGTTTATGCAGCCCTTGATGCTGTTTCAGTCAGTCCAAAATTTAAGAATATTTCTGGTTCAGAACAAACACACATGGATGCCGTTGCAGTTTTACTGAAAACTTACGGCATTAAGAATCCAACCATAGGCAAGGCGGCTGGAGAATTTACCGATAAATCCTTAACTGCTTTGTATAAAACACTTGTAGCAAAAGGAAAGTTATCAGAACTTGATGCTATTTCCGTAGGCATCTTGATTGAAAAGAAGGATTTAGCTGATTTAGCAACACTAGCTAAGACAGTTAAAAAAGCAGATATTAAATTGACACTTGCAAACCTTAAAAAGGGTTCTGAGAATCACTTAGCTGCATTTCAAAGATAGATCGCTGAGGGGCGAAACGTCCATCATTTCTCTTGACTAGAAATGGTGGACGTTATCTTTTTATAATCTTCCAGCTTGATGAACTCGCTTTAGAAACTCTTGGGTCTTTGGATTCGTTGGATTACGCAGCACGGCTTCAGCACTACCTCTTTCGAGAATGTTTCCAGATTCTAGGAAACAGACTTCATCGGCTACTTGTGTAGCAAAACCCATTTCGTGGGTGGCAAGAACCATTGTCATTCCATCGTGCTTAAGGTCTCGAACAATGCTGAGCACTTCATTAACAAGTACTGGATCTAACGCTGAAGTGATTTCATCGAGTAATAAGAGACGCGGATTAACTGCTAATGAGCGAATGATCGCCACACGCTGTTGTTGTCCACCAGATAAACGATCTGGGTATTGATCTGCCTTATCCGCTAAATCAAAGCGAGTAAGCAGAGCCATTGCTGCAATACGCGCTTCTTCGACTGATTTGCCTTGAACTTTTACCGGTGCAAGTGTGATGTTTTCTAAAACAGTTTTGTGTGGGAATAGGTTAAAGGACTGAAAAACCATTCCTAGCTTGCGTCGTACGTCGTCGACATTTATCAGCGGATCAGATATTTCTTTTCCATCGAGCAGAATCTGTCCATCATCAATAGTTTCAAGCAAATTGATGCAACGCAGCAAGGTTGATTTACCAGAGCCTGATGCACCGATAAGAACTGTTGCGGTGTGTTCGGGAACAACAAGTGAGAGGTTGTTAAGAACTACTTCAGCACCAAAAGATTTACGAACGCTTTTTAGCTCTAGGACATTGCTCATTAGATAGCACCTTCTGAGCTCTGCGCATTTGTACGCTGTCTAATGGCTCTGTCTGTATAACGAGTCATTGGGATAGTAATCAGCAAGAACAAGATTGCAGCAACAACATATGGTGTGTAATTAAATGTGCGGCTTGCATTAATTTGCGCCGCACGCACCGCATCGGTCACACCAAGGATTGAAACAAGGCCGGTGTCTTTAAGTAGAGATACAAAGTCATTTAAAAGTGGTGGAACAACTCGCCTGATTGCCTGAGGTAAAACCACATAACGCATCGTTTGACCTGATGACAGACCGAGTGATCTTGCGGCTGCGCGTTGGCTTGGGTGAATAGAAAGAATTCCACTTCGAATAACTTCAGCAACGTATGCAGAGTATGTAAGGACAACTGCCACTGTTCCAAGGAAGATTACATTGCTAGAAATTCCTTTTAAGCCAAGTGCTGGAACGCCGAAGCCAACAAGTAAAATAATCAAAATAAGTGGGGCACCACGAAAGATATCGACGTAGGCGGTTGCTAAAAATCTAAATGGAGTAAGCGTTGGTGACTTTGTTGTGCGCAATAGGGCTAGGCCCAATGCAATTACACCGATGGCAGCGCCACCAATAAAAGTAAGTTGAAGGTTGATCCATAAGCCTTGTAATACTTTTGGAAGTACTTCTTTGCCGTATTCAATATCAAAAAAAGTACTCTTAACCGTTTGCCAACCAGGGGAAGTAACCAGAACTACGGCGAGAGTCCCTAGAACAAACAAAGAAGAAGCCGCAGCAATAAGAACTTGCTTGCGGTTAATTGCTCGACGCGATCCTTGGCGCTCTAATTCACGTGAGCTTGGCGACCACGCAGAGTTATTTCTCTCTGTCATGGCCGCCAAACTACCGTGTTTACTTCTTGTTTTTAACTTATGGCTTTAATACTGGCGCGCCAGCATCAGTTGCAAGCCACTTATCAGTGATTGCAGCCAGTGTTCCATCAGATGTGATTGCATCGACCGCACCTGATACACATGAAGTTAATGCACTGCCCTTTGTTAGCAAGAGACCAAATTGGTCTCCGCTTCCAGTAGAAGGAAGTTGACCAACGATTAGACCATTAGGAACTTCAACACCAGATAGGTAGAACGCTGTTGGAAGATCAACAACTAATCCATCAATCTGCTTATTCTTTAGTGCTGATACACCTGCTGCATTGTCATTAAATACCTGTGGCTTTGCACCAATCTGGTTTTCAATTGCATCAAGTGATGTTGTTCCAACTGCAGCTCCGAGCTTTGCGCCCTTGAGGTCTGCAAGTGAAGTCTTTCCATCAATCTTGCTTCCCTTGAAGGAAACGATTGCTTGTGGCGCTGTGTAATAAGGGGATGAGAAATCAACTGCAGTCTTGCGCTCATCTGTAATTGAGAATTGCTGCAAGTTAAAGTCGAAGTTCTTTTCTCCTGGTGTTACAGCAGAATCAAATGTTGTGCGAACCCATACAACTTCTTCATTTGTAAATCCGAGTTGTGTTGCTACTGCATATGCGACTGCGCCTTCGAAGCCTTCGCCAGATTCTGGCTTGTCATCCATAACCCATGGATAGTAAGCAGGTTCGCCAGTGGCGATAGTTAATTTACCTGCAGTAACTGTTGCAAGATCAGCCTTTGCACATGATGCGGCTGTTTCTGTTGTTGCAGAGTCAGATGATGAACATCCGGTAAGTGTTAGTGCTGCAGCGATTACTACAGCTGAAAAAATTCCAAAACGCTTTTTCACAAGTTCTCCTCTTAGGTGGATTGTTATGAGCAAAGAATATAAAGAGGAGTTATCAATGTCTACACGCGAGTTATATGCAAAAAGCCACGCTTCACTCAAGGATTTGAACCATCTGGGGCAGAGCCAGGGAACAATTGCAGGGCATTTAGCCCTAGATATTGCGAGAGTGCAAGGCTGCATTTACCCTTGAGCATATCTAGTGAGGGCGGTCGATATGAAGTACAAATCAGTTAAGGGTTTACTGACAAAAGATGAGTCACTCATCCCTGTAACTTTCATCGATAAACTTGAAGATATTTTGCATGGTTTTCTAGGAATACTTTTGTTTGTTATTTCTATCTTGGCTGCTGGTTACACCCTTCAACGCCTCATAGAAACTCGTCCATTCTTTCCGCTAGGAATGATCCAAGGAATTAATGACATTCTCTTTGTAATCATCATTCTAGAAATTATGAGAACGGTCATCGTTAGATTTACTGATGGTATTTTCCAACTGGATAACTTCTTAATCATTGGAGTTATCGCAGCGGTTCGACACATCCTGACAGTCGGAGCATCGCTAACGATGGAAAAAGAAAAAACCGAAGAATATTTCAACCGGGCGCTAACAGAAATGGGTGTTAACACTGGAATCGTGTTAGCCCTTGTCTTTGCATTATTTTTATCTCGCGCAGCTCGTAAGTCTGGCACTTCTAAATAAAGTTCTTCTTGCTGGTGGCGGGTGAAGGATTTGAACCTTCGAAGGCAGAGCCGGGGGATTTACAGTCCCCTCCCATTGGCCGCTCGGGCAACCCGCCAAG
>Ga0208082_1000254_pt1 | contig 16178 bp, 20 predicted proteins | sample LakMenE09Jun09ns_FD_150683 | JGI IMG/M metagenome (GOLD analysis project Ga0208082, IMG submission 150683) | Freshwater microbial communities from Lake Mendota, WI - 09JUN2009 deep hole epilimnion ns (SPAdes) | ecosystem: Environmental > Aquatic > Freshwater > Lake > Epilimnion/Euphotic zone ... | reverse complement strand
TCAATTCATGCTGGCGAAGTACTTGCCGAAGCCGACTTACCAATTCGGTACATGGCGCATTCGTCGTGTTATCGCCGCGAAGCGGGTTCTGCTGGTAGAGACACCCGCGGAATGTTGCGCAGTCACGAATTCGACAAAGTAGAAATTTTCTCCATTGCAACGCCAGAAGGCGCGCCGGCAATGTTGACCGAACTCATTACTCGCGTAGAGCGGGTCATTGCCAACTTGGGATTGCCGTATCGCATTATTGAAATCTGCACGGGCGACATGGGTCAAAGCCATCACCGCAGTTTCGATATTGAGGTGTACGCACCCGGCTGTGATGCGTGGTTAGAGGTCAGTTCCATTAGTTGGTTTAGTGATTATCAGGCACGACGCGGTGACATTCGCATGAAGCGAACGGGTCAAAAGGGAACCGAGTTCGCACACACGTTGAATGCGTCTGCACTTGCTGTACCGCGAGTGTGGGCAGCAATTATGGAGAACTTCCGTCAGGAAGATGGCTCCGTTGCAATTCCATCCGTGTTGCATCCGTACATGCGCGGCACAACCGTTATCCATCCGAAATAGTTGCCATGTCCATTCGCGATCGACGAGTGCAGTACGAAACTGCAGGTCTTGAACGCAGCGATATAGATAACAACCCGATTGCGCAATGGCAACGTTGGTATGACCAAGCTGCAGAAGCTTCTGTTGCAGAACCAAACGCCATGACGTTGTCAACGATTGGTATAGATGGTGGGCCAGATTCGCGCATCGTGTTGGCTCGCGGTGTTGATGAATCGGGTTTTGCGTTTTATACCAATTACGACAGCGCCAAGAGCAAGCAGTTAGTTGAACATGCACAAGCTTCGGCGGTGTTTGGATGGTTGGATTTACATCGCCAAGTACGAGTGCGAGGAATAGTTACCAAGCTGTCGGACCACGTAAGCGATGAGTACTTTGCATCGCGTCCGCGGGAGTCTCAATTGGGTGCATGGGCTTCGCCACAGTCGCAGCCGATTGCAGGTCGCGACGAGTTGGTAAGCCGATTGGCCGAAGCAGAACAGCGTTTTTCAGGGCGTGATGTTGAGCGACCGCCGCATTGGGGTGGATGGGTGTTGGCTCCACGCGAAATTGAGTTTTGGCAAGGCCGACCGAGTCGCTTGCACGACCGTTTTCGCTACGTATTGCAACCAGATGCTTCGTGGTTTATTGAGCGTCTGGCTCCGTAGAACTATTTGATGCATTCCACGTATGCACTGCGCGTACGAGGCCATCAATGAGCGATTGAGTATGTGGAGTGAGATGTGGACCTTCCCAATCCCACCACAGCGGACTTGCACCGCGCACGCGTGGAGGCAACTCAATTTGCACTCCATGGTTGCGAACGCGGTTAACAGGATTATCCATGTGTTGTCCTGCGAGATCGACAGGAATGCGACCCAGATCATCAACAACGTTGTAAGCAGGCAGCGCCGTTCGCAAGTGTTGTGCAACGTGCGTTGCTAGACCTCGGTTTCGGCCGCCAAGCAGCAGGCTTGTGAAGAATCCCTGTCGACCAAAGCCATGAATGGTGATGACTGTGTCGACGTGATTTATGAAATTCGAGAGCGTTTCTGAATGTTGCGGATCAATTCGATGCGACGGCACATGCCACTTCAACGATGCTGGTTGATGAATTCCGTAATACGAACTGCCCGTTGCTTCTGCAGCGTGTTGGGCGATGATGTCGGTTGCTTCCTCCAACCCACCACCGTGGAATGCCATGAAACCAAATGTTCCGCGTAATTCGCAGACTTCTTCAACAGATGGGTGGGCAAGCAGGTCATCAAGCATCAGCGGCGAGACCTACTCGCGAGTTGCTTGATGCGATTCATTCCAACAATCAACAGTGCTATACCAATGATCAGTGCACAAATAAACGCAAGACGAGATGAGCCTTGTTCCTGTAACCACAACGAAACAGAGTTTTGCCAGTTCTCCACATTGGACACAACGTTGCCAAGTGAACTGCGCTCACTAATGGCTCCGTACCAATACCAGGTGAGATATGCACCGGTGATTGCAATGAACCCGGCTGCAACTTTGTCGACGTAACGGAGACTTCGCTTCAATACTCGCGACATACCTGTCTTTGCTAAAGCGAGTGTGACGGTAAGTGCGGTAACCAAGAGCGACATGCCAAGCCCGTACATCACAATGCTGATGACGCCAGAAGCAAAGCCATTTGTGCTGATTGAACCAAGAATTGCTGTGGTGAGCAATCCAATGGTGCAGCCAATGCTGGCAATTGCGTAGCCAACTCCAAAGATGAACATTGCTCGAGTGGAGTGGTCTTTTTTTGCGTTGGGGAGTGGCGTGGCAAATGAAGGTTTCCACCCAAACAACATGGCGATGCCTAAACCAATAAGCGCAATCCCAATTACGAAACCTGCATATTTTGCGTTGAGCTCAATCCATTGCGTAAACAATCGCGAGATAGAACCAACGATCAGAAAGACAACAAGAAATCCAGATGAAACGGCAGCACTGACGCGTAACGCGCGCTGCATTGGGGCTCGCGTAACGCCCTGGTTGGCGCCGTCAATACCCAAGAAGTACAGCAAATATGCAGGTAGCAAAACGAAACCGCAAGGGTTCACCGCTGCAAGCATGCCCAGCATGAAGCTGTAAGCAAAGTTTCCTTCAATCACGATGTCGGCAATGATCATGATGCAAACCATTGAGCAATCAGCGACTCAAGTTTGTCGGAACTGATTTCACCTGCAACTTGGTCAACGATGTTTCCGCTGCTGTCAATGAAGAGGGTGCTCGGTGCGGTAACCACGCCAAGTTCGCGGACGACAGTTCCAGACTGATCAAACACGATGGGGTAATTGATTCCGTACTTCTCACCAAAAGCCTTAGCCATTTCTGGAGTGTCGTTCATGTTTAAGCCGATAAATCGAACATTGCTATGAGTTTGTTGAGCCTGTGCAAAAGCAGGAATCTCGCGTCGACATGGTTCGCACGTGGAGTACCAAAAGTTGAGAATGATGGGTGAGCCAACAAAGCTCTGCAAAGCGATGGTGTTTCCGTCGAGATCGGTTACGTCAACATCGGGCAGCTGCTTGCCAACAACTGGATCGTTGGTATCGAGCGATGGGTAGGGAACTTCGCCCGGAGTGGTCATTTGGGCATCAATTTCTGGCTGGCTGCTTGCGCTCCAAGCCCATCCGCCCACTGCGCTGATCGCGAGCACCGCGACGGCGATACGAAGGCGGGAACGAACGAAAGGCACAGAAGCAGGTTACCGATGGTGCTGAACCCAATCAGGTCGCTGCTTCTGTGCCGTATGTCCGTAATTACCTAGGCAACAAGGTGTGCGGGAATAGGAACTTCCTGCACAGCGGTTACTCGTACCGACTTGGTAACCGGTCGGCCGCGTGGACGCTTGGTGGCACACACTCGACCTTCCTCTAGAAGTTCACCGCCCCACACACCCCACGGTTCGCTGCGTTCCAGTGCACCACTGAGACAACCAGCCTTGGATGTACATGTCGAACAGATTGCTTTGGCGCGTTGAATGTCGACGAACTCTTCCGAGAAGAACAAGTACGACAACGTTCCATTGCCGTCGCTGCAGCGCTGTGCGGACAACATGATGATGTCGTCTTCGTGTTCGAGTGTGATGGTGGTCATTGCTCTTGCCTTTCTGTGTTGGATTGATTGGCTTCACGTCGGAAAACGCTTGAGGGGGGAAATAAAAAAGCCGCTGGGATTTCTCCCAGCGGCCTCTTGGCGTTCTCCGACGTGAAATCTGTTTACGTCGGGACTCCTAAGAGGCCTTTGGCCGGGCGCTTCGTGAAACCTTTGGTAAATTTCGCGACTCCGGCCTGCATATAAAACCAGCGTGACGCTTTCGCATTCACGGTTGCCACGGTCGCATACGCGCGCGAATCAGCATTAACTGCCGACAGACGTGAAGCGAGATTGCGTAACAACATGGACTTGTAGCCAACCATGCCAAATTGCAAATAGCAAGCGATTTAACGCAAGTGCCACCAAGTTCAATGCTGGATAGGGTCAGAGAGCATGTGGAGGCCTCAAGAACCCGTACCTTTGCCGCAGGCGGGCAGGACTTTTTCCACGAGTCGCCGTGTGCGTTTAGGTGACGTCACCCCAAAGGGTCGGCTTCGCCTGGATGCCACTGCTCGGTATTTGCAAGACATCGCCAATGACGACGCCGTGGATGGCAACTACCCAGACATTCATGGTTGGGTAGTACGCCGCACTGAAATGTGGGTATATCAATTTCCTACATACATGACCGATGTTTCACTCACCACGTGGTGTGGTGGATATGGGTCGCACTGGGCGGAACGCCGCACACACATTGTTGGCGCAGATGGCGCGCGCATCGAAACTGCTGCGTTGTGGGTGCACGTGAATATGGAAACGCTGAAACCAGAGCCGCTTCCTGCAGGGTTTATCCCTTTGATCGCCGAGTCGAGTGGCGGAAGAAAAGTGCGCTCTAATTTTGTTGTCGGAAAATCACTACCAGAATTAAGCGCACTTGATGCAACAAGTGAGTCATGGCCAGTTCGATTTGCAGACATGGATGCAGTAGGGCACATGAACAATGCTTCGTACTGGATTGCTGCTGAGGAATATTTGTCAAAGCACGGCGAGTTACGAGCGCCAATGCATGCTGTGGTGGAACATCATTTGTCGGTAGACCCAGGTAATGACATTCGTTTGGTTACGCAACACATTGATGATCGAGTAATTATTCGCCATGTGCTTGGCGGCGATGCAGTTGCCGCAGTAACGCAACTCGTGAAGTTGCCTCAGTAACTACGAAACGCGTACGTATTCGCGAACACCATCGCGAACTGTAAACGAAAATTCACCAGCAATACGCAAATGTTCAAGGTGCGCAAACGTTTCGCTATCCGCCATGGCGCCTTGTGCGCGTGGAGAAAACAGATGACCCGAAAATTCGGTAACCGTTGTTGGTCGGTCCAGGTCCGCTGCAGAAGTGCGCAGCTTTTCGAGCCGACCTTTATGGTGCTCCTTGATTTGTTCGCATCGAGTTGCAATGTCGGCAAACGGTTTTCCGTGCGCAGGTAAACAAACACCAACTTGTGAACCAAACGCAGCGACTTTATCGAGCGAGTTAAAGAAACCCGCAAGTGGGTCGGGATGCTTGCTCATTCCAGAAATATGTGGAGTAATGGTTGGCAACACGTGATCGCCACACATCATGACACCAGTGTCTGCATCGAACAAGCATAAGTGATCTTCGGTGTGACCCGGAGTGTGAATGGCCATCCACTTACGGCGCGCAAGCGAAATGTATTCGCCTTCGGCAAGTCGCACAGTTGGTTGTGGAACTTTAAACAGTTGTGGCAACACGCGAAATGCGTTGTAATACATTTTTCGACGCAGTGGCAGTTGGTACCCAGGTCCACCCCATGGTGTTTCTCCTGTGCCGCGTTTGTGGCGCGCAACAATTTCCACATCCACATCGTCGGGTTCGTTCGGATCGAACCACAGGCGGAAGCTTTGGTGGGTAATGATGTCGGCTCCCGTTGCGGCGCGCAGGCGGGCGGCACCCCCGAAATGGTCGGGATGGCTGTGGGTGACCACTATGGAGTGAACCCGCTTCAGAGGCACTCCTAAGGCCTGTAAACGGGCGTTTATAGCCCTCCAGTTGGCTTTTCCGGGCAGTCCAGGGTCCACCACGGCAACGCCGCGCTCGTCTTCCAGCACGTACATATTCACGTGGCCAAGGCCGGGAATGTCAACCGGCAATTGCGTGCGGTAGATACCGGGAGCTACCTCTGAAATTTCATCAGTGGCTGGAGCCTGTTCTTGACGCGAGGGCGCTGGCGTGGTCATCGCTGTCCACAGTAGTGGGGCTACTCCGGATTAAGCGGAGTGAACACGCGTTCACGATAAAACGCCAACTCATTCACACTTGCGCGAATGTCGTCTAATGCTCGATGCGTTCCACCCTTGTTCGGACGATCAGATCCAAGCTTTGGGTACCAGCGACGAGCAAGTTCTTTAATCGTTGACACATCTACTGATCGATAGTGCAAATAGTTTTCAATCTCGGGCAGGTACTTCGCAAGGAAGCGACGATCGGTACCGATGGAGTTTCCACACAACGGAATAGTTCGCGCCTCTGGAATGTGTTGACGAATGAATTCAAGAGTTGCTGCACCAGCTTCTTCCAAGGTGATGGTGCTGGACTTAATGGCCTCAAGCAAACCTGACTTGGTGTGCATATCGACAACGATTTGGTTCATTCGAGCGAGCACTTCATCGGGTTGGTGAATGACAAGGTCGGGGCCTTCGGCGATGATGTTCAGGTCGTCGTCGGTAATGAGTGTGGCAATTTCCACGATGACGTCGGTTTCAGGCTCTAAGCCTGTCATTTCGAGGTCCATCCACACCAGCACGCCATGCAATCTAGGCGTAATCTCAAGCAATGTCTAAAAGCGAGATTGGTGTCCAGATCCAACGGTTAGACCCTGATCTACCGTTGCCAGTGCCAGCACATCTAGGTGATGCTGGGCTCGATTTATATGCGCGCGAGGATGCAATCATTCCTGCTCGAGGTGGCAGGTTGCTGATGCCAACTGGTGTTGCAGTTGCAATTCCTCACGGTTACATGGGCCTTGCTGTTCCACGTAGTGGACTTGCACTGAAACATGGAATCACGTTGGTGAACACACCCGGAATCATCGACAGTGGTTATCGAGGTGAGCTGAAAGTAGTCATGATCAACACAGATCCTGAACATGATTATGAAGTGAAACGCGGAGACCGCGTCGCGCAGTTGATTATCTCTCGCTACGACAACGTGACGTGGACCGAAGTGACCGAGTTAAGCGGATTCGATCGTGGCGGCGGCTTTGGCCACTCGGGTCGATAGTTAACGAGTAGACGGCCCACGACTGAGCAATACGCCAGTCGATTCACATTGAACAATCTCCGTCATGTCGATGCCGGCAATGTCGTGAAACACATGGTGGTTATCTTCGCCGCGGTATTTCACAATGCCTTGCGTGGTGGTATCTGAACCCGAAAAATGCCAGGGACTATTTGGAATTCGCACAGTTGAGTTGCCCCTATCGCTCACATCAATGATTGCGTTTCGTTCGGCGGCCCAATCGGTGGCGGCAACTTCTGCAACACTGCGCAGTCGACCGACAGCCAATTGATTTTTTGCCAAGCGTCGTTCAATCTCATCGGTGTCAGGAACAGTAAGTGCCCACGTGCGCAACAAGTCCATTAACGCTGCAAAGTTCTCCAGTCGTTCAGGAATATCGGTGAAGCGAGGGTCGCTCAATAAGTGAGGCTGCTCCATTGCTGCAACGAAATAGTCAAACGTTCCACGTTCGGCCGGATGACCGCTGACAACAACTTGTGATCCATCTGCAACGGTAAGCACGGGGTAGTCGGCTGGTTGAAACGAACGGATGGATCCTGGTGGTACCGGCTTGTCCCACAATTGATTGTGTGCATGTTCGTTTACGTACAACATGGTTTCAGCCATGGAGACGTCAATGTATTGACCAACACCTGTGTGCTCGCGTTGATACAACGCAGCAAGAATTGCGGCCGATGCTTCGAGTGCGGTGTACACATCGCCATGACTGTGCGGGTCGTTTGCATGCTCGCGTCGCTGCGCATCGCCTTGGTGTTTTGTAATTCCGGTTTCGGCGTTCACTACTGGTGCATATGCGCGACGACCTTGCCAAGGGCCAGTTGCTCCGTAACCACTGATTGACGCAACGATGAGCCGACCATTTGCTTCCATCATTCGCTCAGTACTCAGACCGAGTCGACTCATGACGCCGGGGCGAAAGTTTTCTACCACTACATCGCAAAACGGAATGAGGCGCATGATGAGCGCTGAAGCTTCGGGCTTCGACAAGTCAAGTGAAATATTTTGTTTACCAATGTTCTGCTGAATGAAATAGCTCGACAGCGAATTCACTCGTGGCTGTGCAAAACGCGTGAGGTCGCCTTCGGGTGGTTCCACTTTGATGACTTCTGCGCCAAGGTCGGACAACATGCGTGTGGCATGTGGCCCCGAAAGCACGCGGGTGAAGTCGAGCACACGAATGCCCTCAAGAGGGCGTTTGCCCCCGGTTGGCTGGGTATTTGTGCCTCTAGTCAAGGGTGACGCCAAGAGTGCGCAGTGCAAGCGATGAGTACACCGACATGCCGGTGATCATTGCGTCTTCTTCAAACATCACGCGGTTGGAGTGGTTTGGTGCTGCGGTGCGGAAGTCCTTGTTGTGTGGTGTGCCACCGAGGAACACCATTGCACCAGGCTTCTTTTCTAATACGTAACTGAAATCTTCTGCACCCATCACGGCGTGCGGCATTCGTATTGCTGCATTATTGCCAACAATTGCTTCGGCAACATCGAGTGCAAAGTCTGCAGATGGTCCGTCGTTCACGGTGACGGGATAACCGAGCACTACTTCAACGGTTGCTTCCATGTCGTGTGCGGCGGCAATACCTTCTGCAACACGCTTAATACCGTCGTGCACTTTCTTGCGTGTTGCTGCACTCATTGCGCGAATCGTTCCTTCAACTCGAGCAACTTCAGGAATCACGTTAGTTGCAGTTCCTGCAATCAACTTGGTGACGGTAATTACTGCAGGGTCCCAAATCTCAATTCGACGAGTAACGAACGCTTGCAGAGCGGTCACGATTTCGCAGGCAACAGGAACGGGGTCAAGTGTGCGGAATGGTTCCGACGCGTGACCACCCTTGCCCTTCACTTCAATGCGCAACACATCACTGGAAGCCATGATTGGGCCGCCCTTGGTGCCAATGAATCCGGCAGGTAATGAAGAAGTGATGTGCAATGCGTAAGCAGCAGTAATTGGCGACTCACTTCCATCGCGATTCGGTCCAACATCAAGAATGCCTTCATCAAGCATGTATTCGGCACCGCCGTACCCTTCTTCGCCTGGTTGAAACATAAACAGCACACGACCTGGAAGTGTTGCTTTGCGTTCACTGAGCATTTTTGCTGCACCAGCGAGCATGGCAACGTGCGTGTCGTGACCACATGCGTGCATCACGTTGTCGACCTTTGATGCGAAATCGAGTCCGGTGTCTTCAGGCATTGGTAAAGCATCCATGTCACCACGCAACATCACGGTTGGGCCTGGCTTGTCGCCAGTCAACATTGCGGCGATGCCGCTTGTTGTTTTGTGCAAAGTGATGTCAAGTGGAAGTCCGTCGAGAGCTTCTAAAACGCGCTCGCGGGTTTTAGGGAGATCAAGACCAATTTCTGGCCACACGTGGAGGTCGCGGCGAATCGAGCGCGCGTATTCGAGCATTCCCGCGGCTTGTTGTTGAACGCCAGTTGCCTTGCCATGACGCTCGATTGCGGGCTGTGAAAGTGGAGTTGTGGCCATAGGGCAATGGTACGCAACGAAGGCGAATTGTTTACGATGGGTGCATGCTGACCGTGGAATTCACCATCGAACCATTCATCGAAGGCGCTCCAGGGGCGCATGTAACGGCAGCAGTTGCCGCAGTTGAAAAACGTGGTCTGATTGTTGAATTTGGGCCATTTGGCTCATCGTTTTCCGTGCCTAAAGCCGAATTGCCTGAAGCGGTAGCCGACCTCATGCGTGCTGCATATGCAAATGGAGCAACGTTTGTCAGTGTCGATGTCGGGTCCTTGGATAGCTCACAGGCATGACCATTCCGCACGATCATCCAGTTGTCGTTGCTGCACGACCACTCATTGACGCAGTTGGTGCATCGCTAGTTGCATGCGAAAACATTGCTGCAGGAGATATCGAACTGAAATGGGAAGGTGCGGTCGTTGCTGGAATCAGACTGCCGCCTTTGCACGGGGCCCTCGATCGAATCATCGAGGTCGTTGAGCGCGAATTGGGGAACAAATTGTCAGAACTGTCGCGTAACGACAAGCAGAAAGCCATCAGGCTGCTTGATGAGCAAGGCGCATTCATTTTGCGACGCGCAGTAGAAGACGTCGCAGATGCAATGAAGGTTTCGCGAATCACGGTGTACAACTACTTAAACGCACTGCATCGATAGTCATGTTTGACGTAGTTGCATTTGATGCCGATGACACGCTGTGGTTCAGTGAGGATTCATTCCGCAAATACGAAAATGAATTCGTCGAAACGCTTACGCCCTTCGTTTCCGTAGGTGTTGATATAAAAGCAGCACTCGTTGCTACCGAACGAAAAAATATTGATGCGTACGGCTATGGCGTGAAGTCATTCGGACTCTCTGCCTTGGAAGCAGCTATCACCTTGTCAAACGGAGAAATTCCCGCAGCAGAATTGCAAAAGATTTTGCATGGGGTTCGCGAGCATCTCACCGAACCGGTGCGAGTGTTCGAAGGCGTTGCTGAAGTTCTTGCTCAAGTGAGTGCGCAATTTCGCACCATATTGATTACTAAAGGCGACCTTGCTCACCAAACACGAAAAGTTGAAACCAGTGGCTTAAGCCATCATTTCGAACACGTAGAAATTGTGTTGGAAAAAGATCCAGCCACGTATGCACATGTGTTGAAAAGCCTTGATATCAATCCGCAACGTTTCTGCATGGTGGGCAATTCAATGAAAAGCGACATTCTCCCCGTTCTCGCTATTGGCGGGTTCGGTGTGTACGTGCCGTACGAAATTTTGTGGGAACTCGATCACGCTGAACACCCAACAGCAAACACCGATCGTTATGTGGAACTAGAAACGCTCAGTCTGGTTCCTGAGTGGTTGGCGCAACAGCGCAAATAGCCAGTATTTACAGCTTTCTGAGGTGTACTTCGGTCACGCGGTGATCAGCACCTTTTTGCATGACCAACGATGCACGTGAACGAGTTGGCGCAATGTTTTCGCGCAAGTTCTTGCCGTTGATTTCTTTCCAAATTCCACGAGCCATTGCCTCGGCTTCATCATCACTCAGTGCAGCAAAATTATTGAAAAAGCTCTCTGGGTTTTGAAACACAGTTTGACGCAGTGCGAAGAATCGTTCGACATACCAATTCTCAACGTCTTGTTCGTTTGCGTCAATGTAAATGGAGAAGTCAAAGTAGTCACTGACAAACTCTGCTGATTCGGAGCCGACTTGCAACACATTCAATCCTTCAACGATCAAAATGTCAGGGCGATGAATGACCACGCTGTCGCCTTGAACGATGTCGTACACCACGTGGCTATACACAGGCGCTGCAACTTCGCTTGAGCCAGCCTTCACTTCACGTAAAAACTGCACCAAGCGCTTGGTGTCATAGCTTTCAGGGAAACCCTTGCGGTTCATAATCCCACGCTCGTTTAACACGGCATTGGGGTGAAGGAATCCGTCGGTGGTGATTAGCTCTACGCGCGGGTGCTCTGGCCAGCGAGTAAGCAGGGCTTGCAAAATACGGGCTGAAGTGCTTTTACCAACCGCAACACTGCCAGCGATGCCGATGACGTACGGCATCTTTGGCGCAATGGCGCCCAGGAATGTTGCCGAAACACGATGCAAGTTTTGCGTTGCACTGACATACAAGTTCAGAAGTCGAGTGAGTGGCAAATAGACAGCAACCACTTCTTCTAGGTCGATGCGGTCATTAATTCCGCGCAGCGCTTCAAGATCACGTTCGTGCAGCGTGAGAGGTGTTTGCGCGCGAAGTTCAGCCCAATCATGGCGATCAAATCGCAAGTATCGGTCTACGTCAATTGCGTCAATCATGAGCGATTTACCTCGAGACTATGAACGATTCCAAGGGGCAAATGGTGAAGCGGCACCATTGCCGCCAGTCAACACATCTACGCCAGTTTCGGTGACCAAAACAGTGTGTTCAAATTGGGCGGTTCGCTTGCCGTCTGCCGTGACTGCAGTCCAGTCGTCTTTCCACATGCGGTGCTGGTATGTGCCGAGTGAAATCATTGGCTCAATCGTAAATGTCATGCCGGGTCGCATGATGGTGTTGTTGCTCTTGTCGTAATAGTGCAACACCTGAATATCGGTATGGAATTGTTCGCCAATTCCGTGGCCAATAAACGCCCGAATAACGCCCATTTGGTCTTGTTTTGCGCGTGTTTCAATGGCTTTACCAATGTCGCTCAGTGGGCGGCCCGGCACAACGGCCTCAATTCCGCGCCAAATACATTCTTCAGTAATGGAAATGAGATCACGATTCTCTTTATCGATTTCTCCAACAGCAAACGTTGCATTGGTATCGCCGTGCACGCCATTCATGTAACACGTGACGTCGAGGTTAATGATGTCGCCATCTTGCAACACTCGTGAGTCGGGAATGCCGTGGCAAATTACTTCGTTTACCGAGGTGCACACACTCTTTGGATAGCCCGAGTAATTCAATGGGCTCGGATACGCGCCGCGTTCGATGCACAGGTTGTGCACGTACACATCAATTTCGTCTGTCGTAATTCCTGGACGAACAAATTCACCAGCAAGGCGAAGTACTTCTGAAGCAGCAGAACACGCAATGCGCATGCGTTCGATAATTTCAGGTGACTTCACTGCAGATTCTTGCCACCGTGTGACCTTGCCGGTCTCTGCGTATGGCGGTTTCACGATGTGTGCAGGAACTGAAAGCATCGGGCTAATAGTGCCTGGCTCTATGCGACCCTCTGTTGTTTTATGGCAACGCTTGTACTTGCGGCCACTGCCACACCAGCATGCGTCGTTAGCTGCAGGCAGGACTGCGGGAGGCTGAGCGGCGGCTGGGTTATTCACTCTGATAAGGCTACGGGCTATATCTGGCAAGCAAAGTGACCAAATAACCCTTATGTCATTTGATCCATTTTCTATTCAATTTGAAATATGGATTGCCTTTCCGCAATGATCGTTGCAAATACACATCGCACCATCGGCGGATTGATAGCGATCAAGGGGGCAACCGTGTCACAACGGATGATTGACTCCTTGACGAGATCAAGGGTGCTCAACAGTTCAGACAGTGTTGAGATAACTCGTGATCTCGATCAAGGGGAACGGAAGAAGAAGCGTGTACCAGACATGGCGGTTGGCGTCGCGCTGATCGTGTTAGGGATAGTCGGATCGATGGCTGTCTATCGATCTGCATCACAGACTGTTTCGGTCGTAGGTGCTTCAGGCAATTTGGAACGAGGCCATGTCATAGAAACCGGCGATCTACAGGCGTTGTATGTCTCGCCAGAATCTGCTCAGTACTTTGTCAGTGCGCGCGATGCAGGACAACTGATCGGAAGGTCAATGTCGGTTGCAGTGGTAAACGGAACGCCGCTGTCGGAAAGCATGGTCAGCTCTTCGTTGCCGCTTGGAGCCGATGAAGCTCTTACCTCGGCAGCTGTTCCAATTGGAAATATCCCAGCAAATCTGGCAGCCAATGACCGAGTGCGACTTGTTCTTACGCCAGACGCCATGATCACCAATGCAGCACCGCCGTTGCTCTTCGACGAGGTCGTATCCGTATGGGCGATTGAACAATCTGTAGAAATGAGCAACGCGGTGATTGTGACCTTTCGTGGTCCTCTTCGTTTATCGCTAGCGATAGCTGGTGCTGGAAATGTTCGTGTTTCGTTGGTCAGCGAAAAGTAGGTCGCTGCGATGAATGCAATTATTCAGACAACAACCGAGATCGCAAACAAACGAATTTGTGATGCGTTAGCTGCTCGAGTCGGAGAAGCATTGGCCGATGAGCGATTAGAACGACAGAGCAGAGGTGATGCGCGTCTCAGTACCCACTCGGAAGTTGATCTTGCTTGGCAAGTTTCAGCAATGGAATGCGCACGGCTTTCCACTTCTCGCAGGCAAGAAGGTCTGCCATCTCTTACTGAAAGCGAAGAACAGTTCCTGATTAGCCGAGCGATTGACCAAGTGCTCGGCATGGGTCTACTGCAGCCAACCCTTGATGATCCCGAAATTAGTGATATTCACGTTCGAGGGAACTCTCCGATCTGGGTGAAACTTCGTAACGGAATGCGGGAAAGTCGTGCCCCGATTGTGGGAAGCGACGAGGAACTTGTTGAACTCATTCGTCGCACCGCAACCCGTATGGGGAGAAGCGAGCGTCGTTTTGACGCAGGATCTCCTGAGTTGAATTTGCAGTTATCCGATGGATCCCGGTTGTTTGCAACCATGGATGTTTCGTCTAGGCCAAGTCTTGTCATCAGAAAACATCAGTTTGAGATTTCATCCCTTGATGATTTACGAGATCGCGGAATGATGTCACAAGGCGTGGCTGCCTTGTTTAGGGCAATGGTGCTTTCGCGTCGCAATGTGATTATCGCGGGTGGTACTGGATCGGGGAAGACCACGCTGCTTCGTGCGCTAATTAACGAGGTGCCACCCGATGAACGGATAGTGACAATAGAAGATGCATACGAACTTGGGTTAGAAAGGTTCGAGCAACTGCACCCAGATCACGATGCATTGCAATCTCGACCAGCAAACATTGAAGGTCAAGGTGAAATAACTCTTGCGGACCTGACAAAAATGGCATTGAGGATGGACCCCGACAGAGTGATTGTTGGGGAAGTACGTGGTGCGGAGGCATTTCCAATGTTGATGGCAATGAGCCAAGGCAACAACGGCTCGATGTGCACGCTCCATGCCGATAGTACGCGTTCGGTGTTCCCAAAACTCGCTGCATATATGTCCATGTCCTCAATCGCTCTTCCAATTGAGACAATCAATTTGCTTGTTGCAAGTTCGGTGCACTTTGTGGTGCACATTGAAGTTGTTCGAGGTCAACGAAGAGTGAGTTCGATACGCGAAGTTGTTGATTCGGATGGATCAACGATTGTCTCCAATGAAGTTGTTCGAAACTTCAATGGAGAAGTGGGTTTTGGGTATCCGCTGCGTGGAGAGACTCGAAATCTGTTCGAAGAATTTGGTTTTCGCGAAGAGATGCTGCGATGACGGTTTTTCTGATGCTGCTTAGCGGCGCCACAGTAGGGCTTGGAGTATTTCTCCTACTCATTCCCCGAGGCGTGCAGTCAACTTGGCTGAATCTTGTTGGACTGAGAAGCTTCCAGTTTCGATTGGCCCAATTAGCAATTCCATTTGCATTTGTAGTGATGCTTGTTGTGACCGGATGGGCTGTTGTTGCAGGGTCCGTGGCACTGCTTGTTGCGGCTATTCCTGGAATTGGTCGACCGTATATCCAAGGGAGAAACGAACAAGAACTCGTAGATGGTATAGCTACCTGGACAGAACAACTGCGAGACACGTTGGCTGGTGCACATGGATTAGAGCAAGCAATTGTTGCTACCTCTGTACATGCACCACTTGTATTACAGACTCAAGTCAAGAAACTTGCTTCATATATTGGCTACGGGTCTCTTGAGGACGGATTACGTAGATTCGGCGATGAGCTGAATAACTCGACAGCAGATTTTGTTGTCGCAGCGTTGGTAACTGCTTCGCAGCATCAAGCTCGTGATCTTGGAATGCTGCTTACTCAAATCGCTCAATGCGCTCGCGATGAGAGCAAAATGCGTAGCAGGGTGTGGGTAGGTAGGGCGCGAACTCGAAGTGCGGTGAAAATCATCGCAACGGTGATTGCGCTTTTCGTGCTTGGGCTGTTTTTGTTCAATCGGCCCTATTTACAACCGTATTCTTCGATCCAGGGTCAAATAGTGCTTTCAGGAATCCTTGGTATTTTTTCGGCATCACTTTCGCTGATGCAAAGCATGGCAAAGATTATTGAGCCCGAACGCTTTGTCCGTCGACGCATGGTCCTCAGCACATGATTCGCGCAATTGCATTTGGAGTACTGATTTCTATCGGAGTGGTTTTGTGCGTTGCGTCCTCCGTTGTAGATCGAGTCAAGTCTGTGATTAAAGATTTGAGTCGAACCAGCATTAGTGCGATGCGTCGTAACACCAATTCACGATTGAACTCTGATCTATTGATCTGCAATATCAACGCCTCCTCGCTAGTAGCAAGCAAATTAACTGGAGTAGTAATTGGCGCAGGAATTTCTGGATTCTTTCTAGTTATTGTGCAAACTGCAGGAACGAACATCTCTTCTGGAATGATTATCGTGATTCCATCAATCACAATGATCTGTGGATTCATGTATCCGGAATACAAAATTCGACAGTTGTCGGAGGCGAGGCGTCGCTCATTTCTTCACTCGTTTTCGAGTTTTCTTGATCTAACCAACATTTTGCTTGCGGGCGGGGCGGGAACCGAAACAGCACTCA
>Ga0208082_1000248_pt1 | contig 16425 bp, 11 predicted proteins | sample LakMenE09Jun09ns_FD_150683 | JGI IMG/M metagenome (GOLD analysis project Ga0208082, IMG submission 150683) | Freshwater microbial communities from Lake Mendota, WI - 09JUN2009 deep hole epilimnion ns (SPAdes) | ecosystem: Environmental > Aquatic > Freshwater > Lake > Epilimnion/Euphotic zone ... | reverse complement strand
GCTACGGTTATTTATACTAAATCTTTGACCGCCAAGCAAGCCGTATTCTTATCTGGTTTTTTAAATTTCGCTGGTATGGCACTCTCTGTTTACCTCTTCGGGATGAAGGTTGCGGTCAAGATGGTGCAGCTATTACCTATGGAGAAAATCGCAGACATGAGTACGCAGGAAAACATCGCATTAGTAGCAGCCGTTCTTGTTGGTGCTATTATATGGAATTTTGGTACGTGGTATTTTGGGATTCCGTGTTCGAGTTCGCACACTATGATTGGGTCTTTGCTCGGCGCTATGGTGGGCTTCTTTTTTATGACAGGCGGCAGTATGAAAGATATTATGGATTCTAAGCCATTTGAAAAAGGGATGGAAGTATTGCGCTGGATGCTTATTTCTCCTGTATTTGGATTTACCGTGGCCATTATTTTAGTATTTATCTTGCGTAGATTGATGCGTAAAAAATCACTATTTAAAGAAGTGAACTCTAACGAACCTCCTTCTAAAGGTGTAAGAGCCTTATTGATTAGTACATGTAGTCTTGTGAGTTTTTTTCACGGTAGCAATGATGGTCAGAAGGGATTAGGTCTAGTTATGATTATTTTGATGACATTCTTTCCATTGCAGTATGCATTAAAAGCTGACTTTGCAAACGTAGAATCTATGAAGCATCTGACAGCAATAGAATCTGTATTAGCAGCTAAAAATGGAGATGAGCATTTTACCAAAACATTGAAGTCGATTAGCGACCTCAAGAGTGATATAGAAAAGAGATCGGATACTACGAAAAAAGGTGTTTTTCAAATTAGAAAGAGATTGACATCTATTCAAAAAGATTTGGAACACACTATGAAAGAAGAAGATTTGCTCTCAAGAGAAGAAAAGACATTGCTAAAATCAGAAGTAAAATATTTGAAATCATATACCGATGGTAATCCAGGGACTACAGTTTTAATGATGATAGCTTTGGCTATTGGTATAGGAACAGTCATAGGATGGAAGAGAATCGTAGTGACGATAGGGGAGAAAATAGGAAAAACGCATATGACCTATGGACAAGGTGCCACAGCAGAAATAGTAGCTGCTTCTACCATTGGGTTGAGCACTTACTTCGGATTGCCAGTGAGCACTACACACGTGTTGACTTCCGGTGTTGCAGGTTCTATGGTGGCTACTGGTGGGGTAAAGAATCTTCAGAAAGGGACAATTAAAAATATAGCACTGGCTTGGATATTAACCTTGCCGGTAACTATGCTGCTATCTCTAGGATTATATTTGATATTTCGATTGTTTATCTAGATAATAATATCGCCTAAAAATTTTTTTTAAACCGCTTCCTTTGGGAGCGGTTTTTTTTATTCTACTCTGAATCAAACTAAATAATAAGTCGTAATCATAAATGGGTTGTAATTATAAAATTACTAACATGTTATGATCTTTTATTATCTTTGTTTGTTAAATAAAAAAAGTAATGAGAGTATTATTTATCATATTCCTTATGGTCCATGTTGTTAAACTGTCATACAGCCAGACAGATTTTGATGGATTATTTATGGATAGAAACTATCTATGTGCAGGAATGGTAGGCTCTTATAGCAGTTTTACTCATTACTGGGAGGGTGAGAAAAAGCGAGATAACCTCAATATGGGAACTGTTTCTAATACATCGGTGGGAGTTATGGGAAATTATGGTTTATCCGATAGACTCAATTTCATTTTTAATTTGCCCTATGTTCAAACCAGAGCTTCTGCGGGAAATATGCAAGGACAGAATGGAATTCAAGATTTATCACTTTGGCTAAAGTATGCATTGATGCAGAAAAAGATATTCAAAGGGGATTTGCAATTAATACCTGCTTTGGGATATTCTATGCCTACACGCTATTATACACCTGATGTATTGCCGCTTTCTATAGGTATGCAGAGCAGGGTATGGAGCTACAGAATGTTGGTAGATTATGAAAAAAATCATTGGTATTTTACAGGAGGCGCTACCTATATGCATCGTCAAAATATTTTTCTAGATAGAAATACTTATTATACCGATAGACAGATCTACTCAAACGAAGTTATCATGCCAGATGTTTGGCTTTGGAATGCCCGTTTTGGCTATAGAAATCAAGATATCATAGCCGATGTATTTTATGAAAATATGAATACCATAGGTGGCTTCGATATCGCGCGCAATGCCATGCCATTTCCTAGTAATAATATGGACTATCATCGTATAGGGGCTTATTTTAAATATGAAACCCCTGTGAACGGACTTTCTATTCTGGCTAATGGCTTTACAACTCTAGCTGGAAGGAATATGGGGCAATGGTCTGGCATTGGATTGGGTGCTTTTTATATTATTGATATGACAAAAAAACATTAATTATAGTAAGTTCATACTATTTTAAAATTTAAAAATAATTTCATGCGATATATTATAATATTTTCTCTATCATTTTTGTTAGCTTGTAAGAAGGATATACAAGAGGTCAATATGGTTTATCCAAAATTAGATCCAATTAAAGGGGATGCAAAAGCGGGGAATTGGAAACCTATACTCTTGACTAGTCCAAATGAGGTGGCTTGTCCTGCCCCCGTGTCGATAAATTCTACACGTTATCAAGGAGAAACTCAAGAGATAATGGACTTGCAGAAAAATATGTCAGATGCCCAGAGAACCATAATTAACTATTGGCGTGCTGGCGCAGTTTTGCGTTGGAATGAAATCATGCGTGAGCTGGTGGCTAAAAACAATATTCCACCATATCAGAATCCAGATGGAACCTATCCCGTCCCCAATGCATCCAACCCGTTTGCTTATCCTACTTTTCCATTTGCCAATCCGCCTTATGCCGCTAGAGCCTATGCTTATCTGAGTGCAGCACAATACGACGCTTTGGTTTCTGCTTATCATTATAAAGCACTTCATAAGAGACCAAGTCCTTCGGAGAATCAACCTCTCATTCAAAGTCATTTTTCGAGCACCTCCGGTTCATCTTTCCCGAGTGAAGATGCGGTAGTCATGGCAGTTTCTGTGGAAATGATGAAACTATTGTTTCCAGCAGACACCGCGTTTGTAAATCAGAAAGCACGGGAACATGTTCTTGCTAGAATAGCTGGTGGAGGAAATGTAAGAGAAGATATCGAAGCCGGAGAGATCATTGGTCGTGCCGTCGCAGCAAAATTTATCGCAAGAGCGAGAACCGATGGAGCCGGCGCTGCTGTGGGTACCCCTGCAATCTGGGAGTCTATGAAGCAATCTGTTGTTGCTAAAGGAGAAACCCCATGGCTCAGTCAAGAGACTCCACCTCGTCCACCAATGTTGCCTTTGTTTGGCAATGTAAAGCCATTTTTATTCTCTACAGCGGATATCGCGTCCAAGTTGAGACCAGTTCCTCCTCCATCTACATCTTCTGCTCAGTTTAAAAAAGAATTGGAAGAAGTGTATCAAGTTACAAGCAATCTGACAAGAGAACAAGAACGAATATGTATTTTCTGGGCAGATGGTGTTCGCACCTATACTCCACCTGGACATTGGAATTATATAGCGAGTGAAGATTTTGTGAATCAACAGATCAGCGAAGTGCGCTGGGCAAGAAATTTGGCTCTTCTCAATATGACCCTCATGGATGCTGCCATTGTTTGCTGGGATGCCAAAAGTTATTATTTCAATCCACGACCTATGCAGATAGATGCGAGAATAAAGACCACGGTGGGCTTGCCTAATTTTCCAGCATATATCTCTGGCCATAGCACATTTAGTGGTGCTGCGGCTTCTATATTGTCTCATTTGACTCCTAGTCAGGCAGGTAAATATAATGCCATGGCCAAAGAGGCTTCTGAATCTAGAATTTATGGAGGTATACATTATCGCTCCGATTGTGAAGTCGGTCTAAATGTCGGAAATAAGGTAGGAGAGTTTGCAATAAAACGTGCCCTTTCAGATGGGGCAGATTAAATGTCATTAGCTAGCCTAATGTTTTGATAATTAACTTAGACGAGTACTCTAATTCGCTCTCTATCAATCCTAGTTGTTAAAAATATAGCAATAGAAAGCGAAAAATCATTACTTTCGCATACTATTTTTAAAAATTTTAATAAAACAAAAAAAGCGAAGCAATGAAGCAAGGACAAGGTCTCGTCAGATTTATCACCATATCAATGTTTTTGATATGTGCTTACTATCTTTCTTTTTCGGTAGTAGGATCGATGTTTACAAAATCGGAAAACGAGTATGTAGCAAAAAACACCAGTCATCTAAAAAATGTATCTATAGATTCATTAAAGCAGTTAGAGCGCTATTATAGAACTAATTTCCGAGATTCATTTACCGAGAAGCCTTACTTAGATCTATGGATTACTACTTATGATTATAAGTCGATTAATCAAAACCAGCTTAATCTAGGCCTAGACCTAAAAGGCGGTATGAGTTTCGTATTAGAAGTAAATCAGGGTGATATCCTACGTGCGCTTTCTAATAATTCAAAAGACCCAATATTCAATAAAGCTATTGACCAAGCTATTCAAGCACAGGCTAGCTCTCAAGATAATTTCTCTTCTCTTCTATTGAAGGCGTATAATGATATAGATCCTAAAGCTTCTATGGCACCTATTTTCGCCACTAATCAGAAATATGCAGAAAAAATTAAGACTGGAGATAAGAATGATGTTGTATTGAAAGTATTGGAAACGGACATAAACTCTGCCGTCAATCAAACCTATAATGTCATCAAGTCTCGTATTAACCAATTCGGTGTAGCAGAACCTGTAGTGACTCTTCAGGAAGGAGCTGGACGAATTATAGTAGAGCTGCCAGGTGCAGACGATCTTGCCCGAGTAAAAAAAATGCTTCAGTCTTCTGCTAAGTTAGAATTCTGGCATGTGTATGATAATAGAGAAATAGCCAAAGGACTAGAGTCCGTTAATGAGACATTAAAAGGACTCGCCAGCTTAGAAGCAAAAAAAGGTGGACTAGCAGCCGCTGCAGACTCTGCGAAGAAAGATACCGCTGCGTCGAATGATATCGTGAGTAAAATAGCCGGTGCGGCTAGTGCTAAGCCAGATTCGGCAAAAGATAAGGTTAATCCATTGTACGATATTTTCCAGCCAAACTATGATAGAAATACTGGTCAGTATTCCAAAGGTCCTTCATTAGGTATGGCTCACAGAAAGGATATAGACAAGATATCTCAGATGCTAGCTAGAGAAGAAGTAAAGAAAGACTTAAAAGGAGATGTGAAATTTCTATGGAGTGCCCAGCCAATAGACAAGGCAGGTAGAATTTATGAATTATTCGCTATCAAGGCTTCGACACCAGAAGCACCATTGACAGGCGATGTAATGACCAGTGCTATGCCAGGAATGGACGACAAGGGTCAGCAAGGAGTAGATATGGTGATGAACTCTGTAGGAGCTACTATATGGGAGCGCATGACGGCATTTGCGGCTAGTGGCGATCCAGCCTTCCCTAATAAGAGTATAGCTATCGTTATGGATAATATGGTATTCTCTGCACCGAGTGTGGGAGGACCTATTTCAGGAGGTAAGTCTCAGATTTCGGGTAGCTTCACAGCGCAGGATGCTAAAGATTTAGCAAATATATTGAACTCAGGTAAAATAGATGCCCCAGCTAAAATTATTCAAGAAGAAGTTGTAGGACCTACTTTAGGTCAGGAAACTATCAAGGCGGGTATGATATCTCTATTAATAGGATTGTTATTAATCTTAGCCTATATGTTTCTTCTATTTAAAGGATCGGGCATGGTAGCCAATATCTGTCTATTAGTTAATTTATTTTTCTTGTTAGGCGTGCTATCTTCTATCAATGCTACTATGACCTTGCCAGGAATTGCGGGTATTGTATTAATAATAGGAGCAGCAGTAGATGCTAACGTGATTATATTCGAGCGTATAAAAGAAGAGATGCGTTCAGGTAAAGGTTATTGGGACTCAGTAGCTGCCGGATACAAGCACTCATACTGGACGATTATTGATGCCAACGTGACTACCTTGATTACTTCATTGACCTTGATGTTTTTTGGTTATGGACCTATCAAAGGTTTTGCCTTTACCCTAACCTTTGGTATTTTGACTTCATTGTTTACCGCAGTGTTATTGACTAGAGAGCTTTTCAATATCAAACATGCGAAGAAGGAAGAAGTTAAATTTGTAGAGAGTTTTTATGACAAGTATTTTGTCAATTCTAATTTCCAATTTATCAAGAATAAGAAATATGCATACATGTTTTCAATGTTCTTCATCGTAGTTGGTATCGCTTCTATTTTTACTAAAGGATTTGACCTAGGTGTCGACTTTATAGGAGGCCGAAGCTATGTGGTTACTTTCGATAAAAATGTAGATGCTCCTAAAATAAAAGAGGTTTTAGCGAATGGTTTCGATAAGAATATAGTGGTGAAAACCTTTGGTCAGCCTAATCAGGTTCAAATCACTACCTCTCACCTATACGGTAAAGCTGGTGAGACTCAGGAAGAAGCCAAGAAGAATGATGAAATAGTCTTAAGTGAAATCTATAAAGGCGTTCAATCGTTTTATAATACCAAGCCAGAAGAGCTAGACTTTGATACAAAATATGTTTCAAACTTCAGGAAGATAGATGCCGCTATAGCGGATGATATTAAAAACAGTGCACTATGGGTATCTATCATTGCTTTATTTGGTATTTTTGCTTATGTGTGGTTGAGATTTGATAAATGGCAGTTCTCTGTCGGAGCGATTGCGGCGCTTATCCATGATTTATTTTTCACACTTGGAGTCTTATCTCTTTTAAAGGATGTCCTGCCGTTTTCTTTAGAATTTAACCAATCAGTTATTGCGGCTATATTGACTATTATCGGTTTCAGTACGAATGATACTGTAGTGATCTTCGATAGAATCAGAGAGTATAGAAAGAAATTCCCGCAAGAAGAATTCTCTAAAACTATCAATGATGCGATCAATGCTACATTGTCCAGAACAGTTATGACTGCTTCTACCTTATTGATTGTATCTTTAGTCTTATTCTTCTTTGGTGGAGAGTCTTTAAGAGGATTTTCATTTACTATGGTGATTGGTGTTATTATTGGCACATTATCATCTATTTTTGTAGCGTCTCCCGTTGCTCTAGACTTTATTCATTTATTTGAGAAAAGTGGAAAGGAGACAAAAAAGAAATAATTTTTGAGTAAACTATTCTATGAAAGGAGAGCCAGAGAGCTCTCCTTTTTTTATAGGCTTATAGGTCAATGTAGCACCAATACACCATAGAATAATTCAGGAATAAATGGCTTGAGGTCTCCAAGATCTATTAGAATTCGCTATGGATTTGAATAGCGGTTTACATTTAAAATAGATACACAGTCGATAAAATCCTCCTCTTTATTACTTGCTATGATGGAAGTTCGCTGTCTGCTATAGGTTTCGATTAGGTGACTGTAGAGTTGAAATCCTTGTTCATCGAGAGTCTCTGTAGGTTCATCTAGAAGAATAATCTCGCTCGCAGTGAAAAAGGCGAGTGCGAGCTTTACGCGCTGGAGCATTCCAGATGAAAACTGTCGTATCGGCATATCACTGGGCAGTTGAAGGCTCTCGTTAATAGCTTCGTTGGAGATTGATTTGTATCGTTGTTTTAGCGAAAAATGAAAATTGAGCAATTCATAAAAACTTAGATCTACAGGTAAATCTAGATAAGGTGCCGCATAGGTGATATGCTCAAATACAGATTCTACAGGGATGCTATTTTCTGCAGTCGAATAACTAATCGAGCCAGAATTTGGGGTAATGAAACCTGCTAGAATTTTTAGAAGAGTTGATTTTCCAGAGCCATTTTGACCAGCTATACCATAGCGACCACCACTTTCAAATTTAGCGGAAAGATTTCCAAAGATGATTTTATTATTATAAGATTTTTCGAGGAGATTTAGTTCAATATTCATACAGGTATTGGTGAAGGTTGAACTTTTATTCTATTGATATACTTTTCAAATCTATAAATCGCCGAATCGATTAATCTTCTCATCAATTGCCATTCCCATTCTTTCTAAAGCCTTTCAGTACACCAATTTTAGAAGATGTAACGAAATTGACAATCAAATCTCGCTCTGCGGTAGGAGTTATATCCGCCTCTATCATTTCGATACCTTTTGTGATATTAGAATTACGGACGAAAAGAATTCTATAGACATCGAAAATATGATTAATCGTTTCTTGTGAAAAACCTCTTCGTTTCAATCCTACACTATTCACACCATGGTATGACGCTGGCATACGCGCGGCTTTTACATAGGGTGGAATGTCTTTATTAATCGAAATGCCACCTGAGATATAGCTATGTGCGCCGATTCTAGTAAACTGTTGGACATTGATGTTTCCACCTAATATTGCCCAGTCATCTACTATTACGTGACCACCTAAATTACAAGAGTTGGCTATGATTACGTTTTCCCCTACGATAGTGTCATGCCCTAGATGCACATAAGCCATGATGAGACAGTTTTTACCTATCTTAGTAGTATTAGAATGGGTCGTTCCTCGGTTTATTGTTACACATTCTCTTATGACACAGTTGTCGCCGATTTCGGCAGTTGTCTTTTCATTTTTGTATTTGAGATCTTGGGGGATTCCAGAAATGACAGCTCCAGGAAATATTTTGCAATTTTTTCCTATGCGGGCGCCATCCATAATGGTCACATGCGAGCCTATCCAGCTACCTTCTCCTATCTCTACATCGCCATAGATAGTGGTAAACGGGTCTATAGTTGCGGTCTCAGCAATCTTAGCATTTGGGTGTATGTATGAAAGTGGTTGTAGCATAAGATTATTTTTGTCTTTTAATAATAGTTGCCATCATCTCTGCTTCAGTAGCAATTTGATTGCCTATAAATATTATTCCTTTCATTTCTACAATACCTCTTCGAATTGGTCCCATAAGCTCTACTTTCATTACGAGTGTATCTCCAGGAACCACTTTGCGTTTAAATTTGGCATTATTTATTTTGAGAAAATAGACATCGTAGTCTTTAGTATTTTCTACTGACTTTAGGGCTAACATCCCTCCACACTGGGCCATAGCTTCTATTTGGAGCACTCCTGGCATCACATGATTGTCTGGAAAGTGCCCTGAAAAGAAATGTTCATTGACAGTAGTGTTTTTTACCCCAACGACATAGTTCTCAGTTACATCAATAATTTTATCTACCAGCAGCATAGGAAATCTGTGCGGAAGAATATTCTGAATAGCATGAATATCATATACTGGCTCCTTATTAGGGTCATATACCGGAGCTATAATTTTAGACTTAGTCTCCCTAATTTTTGCTTTCAGCATTTTTGCGAAATCGGTATTGATTTTATGTCCAGGTCTGGTAGCTATAATATGTGCTTTTATGGAAGTGCCTATAAGTGATAAATCTCCAATCACGTCTAGTAACTTATGCCTGGTGGGTTCATTTTGAAAATGGAGGTCTATATTATTTAGATAGCCTTCCGATTTCACCTCTATATCGGTTCGATTAAATAGTTTGGATAGTTCATTGATATCTGTTTGACTAGGCATTTTGTCTACCAATACAATTGCATTATCTACACTGCCACCTTTTATAAGGCCAGCTTCATAGAGTGTTTTCAATTCATGAAAGAATACAAAAGTTCTGCAAGGAGCTATTTCTTTTTCATAGTCTTCTATATCGTCTATAGAGGCATGCTGCGGCCCTACTATCTGCGAGTTGTAATCTACCATAACTGTGACCTTATAGCTATCGCTAGGCATAGCTATGATTTTAGATCCAGTAGCAGGGTCCTCTATATATAAATTGTGATTGAGTTGAAAGAGTTCGCGCGTTTCCTCTTGTCTAACAATCCCTGAATTTTTAATCATTTGAACAAATGCCCCAGCACTACCATCTATTATGGGCATCTCTTCATTATCTACAGTTATCAGTACATTGTCTATTTGAAGACCTGCGAGAGCGGATAAGATATGCTCTACAGTATTGAGTTTGACTCCATCTTTGAGGAGTGTTGTACTGCGCTCTGAGGGTATGACATAGTCGCAATTAGCATCTATAATTGGTTGATTTGGCAGGTCTATTCGTTGAAATTTGACGCCGTGATTGGTGGTTGCAGGTTTAATAGTTAATGTAACAGGCACACCGCTATGGAGACCATGACCACTAATTGCGCACTCTTCTTTAATTGTTTGTTGGAAATTATTCATTAATCAAACTGTTCAATTTCTTACAAATTTACACGAAAATTTTAATTATGGGATATTTATCCCGCATTGAAGTAGTATAGTGTTTGTTATTTGCCGATGGTAGTCAAATCTGTATTGCAACCTATTAAATTAGCTAGATTTCATAACGGTTAAAAATTATGTACGATGAAAAAGTTAACAGAATAAACGTCAACTACTTTTTCTCTAATTTCATCACTCTCTCAAGTATCTCCGGAAGCCTCTTTATCAAGACCTGCGCTCTGAGCATTTTAGTATAGTCCCATGCAGGAGAGCCCATCACTACCGCTCCTTGTTGCAAAGATTTAGATACTCCACTTTGACCATTGATTCGAGCATTATCCCCTATTTGAATATGACCAGCTAATCCCGCTTGTCCTCCTATCATCACCTGATTGCCTATTTTGGTGCTTCCAGATATGCCCGTCTGAGCAGCGATTACTGTGTTTTTTCCTATGACTACATTGTGCGCTATTTGCACTAAGTTGTCTAATTTAGTACCAGTATGTATAAGTGTAGACCCCATGGTCGCTCTATCTATTACTGTATTCGCTCCTATTTCTATTTTATCTTCCAATATGACATTGCCGATTTGAGGTATTTTTGTATAGCTGCCATCGGCAGATGGCGCAAATCCAAATCCATCGCTCCCAATAACTACTCCAGAATGCAAAATGCAATCGTCTCCTATGACACAGTTTTCATATATTTTTACCCCAGAATATAAAATGGTATTTTTTCCTATGGTTACATTTTTTCCAATAAATACATGTGGAAAGATCTTAGACCCATCGCCTAGTTTTACATTCTCAGATAGATAGGAAAAACTTGCTATATATACTTGAGATCCTAAACTAGCTGATTCATGAATAAATGATTGAGGTTCTATGCCAGTCTGACTGATTTTAGTTTGATAGTATTCCAAAAGCTTGGCAGTAGCTTCGTAAGGGTTAGTACAGTGAATCAATGTGGTGGTGGGCGGTACACAATAATTAAATTCATGCGTTACTAATATTACAGAAGCCTTTGTCTTTTCTAAATAAGGAGCATATTTTTCATTAGCGAAAAAACAAAGACTTTTTTCGGTGGCTTCTTCGATTTTACTAAATGTGTTGACCTCAGCATTTTCATTACCTACTACACGCCCACCAACAAGCTGGGCTATATCTTTTGCTTTAAAAATCATGTGTTTAGTTTATTATGATTTGGACAATAATTTATTATATTTATTGCTCAAATTTATACAATTTATATTGATTCTTTTAGTCTAATACCATTTAAGCAGTAAAAATATAGCGCTCAATTTTTGGGATAATCTAGATGGAAACAATTAGGTTTGTGTATTAAATCAATTTTTTATGTTATATCAGGAGGTGAAAAATAGAATAGGCTATCTTATTCTCAATAGACTGGAAAAGAAGAATGCCTTAAATTATGAGTACATTAAAGCGATAAAGACTACACTGGATGAGATGGCGCAAAATATCGAGGTGAAAGTATTGGTCATAAAATCGAATAGCGATGTCTTTTGTGCGGGAGCAGATTTGGAATACTTAATATCATTGAAGGAGAACAGCTTTGAGGATAATTTAAAAGACACTAAACATATAGCAGAACTTTTTGATAAAATTTACAATTTTCCTAAACTGACTATAGCCCAGGTGGAGGGTCATGCCATTGCGGGTGGCTGTGGAATAGCTACCGCCGCTGATTTTTGCTATGCTACACCTGATGCTAAATTTGGATATTCTGAAGTAAAAATAGGCTTTATTCCAGCGTTAGTTTCGGTCTACTTAATAAAGAAAATAGGGGAGACCAAGGCCAGAGAACTTCTACTAACTGGCAAGCTGGTCGCTGGAGCGGAGGCAGAAAAGTTGGGTCTGATAAATGGAATAGTCCCTAAAGCAGAGATGACAGAGTATATAGATACTATCGCTGGTCAGTTGGTCGCATCCACAAGCGAAATTTCAATAAGAGAAACAAAAAAACTGCTCGTACAGCTCTACGATAAGTCGTGGCTTGAGTCTATCCATTTGGCCACCGAAGCTAATGCTAAAATGCGTGAAACCCTAGATTTCAAAAAAGGACTTCAATCATTTATAGATAAGGAAAAATTGAGCTGGTAATATTTAATCTTGCTAATTATCAATTTAGTTTTATCTTTGCAGCACTAGCTTGCTAGGGGTGTTCCACTTGTGGGACTGAGATTATACCCTATTCACCTGATCCAGATAATACTGGCGTAGGAAAGGAAGCAGAGAGTTACAGTAATTATTTTTATTGGACTTTTCAATCTCCCCTTTAGTTTGCTTATTTTATTAATAACTAAAAAAATTAATCATGAGCAATTGTACATTTACTTTATTCATCATCTCTTTGGTTCAATTAGGATCATCATTGTTAGCGCAAAAAGATAGCACCAAAATACTGGGAGAAGTCCACATTAAAGCGATTCGATCTAATTCGCAAATGGCTACATCGTCTAGTATTATTAAAACTGAGGAATTACAGCACTTGAATCTAGGTCAGGATATTCCTACTTTGATTCAGCAGCTACCTGCACTCCAATTGTCTACCGATGCGGGAAATGGAATAGGTTATTCCTATCTCTACATTCGTGGTATGGATGCTCAACGCATTCAGGTTAATATCAATGGGGTGCCCTATAATGATGCTGAATCTCAAGAAGTTTATTGGGTTAATATACCTGACCTATTCAGCAGTGCTGATGATATTCAGGTGCAGCGAGGTATTGGTTTTTCTGCCATGGGTGGCACTGGCTTAGGCGGTTCTATTTCTATTAAAACTACCAAGCGTCATCTCAAGCCATTCCTAACTTATCAGACCAGTTTCGGAAGTTTTAATACCTATAAAAATACACTTCAAGCATCTACTGGAGTGCTCCCTGATGGATGGCAAATCACCTCACGGGGCTCATGGATACAGAGCGAGGGCTTTGTAGATCGCGCATGGAGTCGTTTGGGCTCGTTTTATCTTGATGTATCGAAGTACGGAGATCGATATACATCACATATCATCGCCAGTCATGGCAGGGAGCGCACCTATCAATCTTGGTATGGGCTAAGTGAGGAAGATTATCGAGCGGGCGACCGCCAAAAAAATATAGCGGGCACTGACTATGGTTCCAAGGCAGGGGAGCCCTTCGCCAATCAGATAGACAACTATCATCAAACGCACCTGCAGTGGATTCAAAATTTTCTTTGGAAAAATGGACAGCAGTCTTCTCTTACTGCTTATATGACAAGAGGATTAGGGTATTACGAAGATTATAAAGCCAATCAAGATTTTGCAAATTATGGTAATGGGCTTGCTGGCTTTGGAGATCTGACTCGGCAACTATGGTTCGACAATTATCTTTATGGGGTCAATGCATCGCATAAGATAGAAAAAGCTCAATTTTCTAATACAAGTGCCATTTCCTTTTCCTATTATATGGGAGATCATTTCGGGAGAGTCAATGAGTTTTTCACCCCACCTGCTGGAAACGCTTTGGATAGATTCTATCTCAACGATGCTAAAAAAACAGACCTGACGGCATTTAATAAGTTCGTCTATCAAGCTAATAAGTCAAGCTTTGTTTTAGACCTTCAGCTCAGACAGGTAAACTATTCTTCGGCTGGTAGTTTAAGAAATCAATCTATTTTTTCCTTCGATAAAAACTTCACCTTTTTCAATCCTAAACTGGGTTGGAGCTATACAATCGATGCTAAAAGTAAATTCTACTCCTTCCTAGGACTAAGTCATAGAGAGCCTGTTCGCAGTGATTTTCTAGATGAAGATGCACTCAGTCAGCCTCGTCCCGAAAAGGTGTATAATCTAGAATTGGGATATGAGAAAAAATGGACATCGAGCGAACTCAAAGTTAATGTATTCGCCATGTACTTTATAGATCAGCTGGTACCTACCGGAAATATCAATACAGTAGGCGCTCCTATTCGTCAGAATGTAGATAAGAGCTATAGAGCAGGTGCAGAATTGGAATGGAATTATTGTTTTTCTAAAAAACTCTCTTTTTATATGAATCAATATCTTGCAGCGAATAGAATTCTAGATTATAAAAACTACCTCATCGCCTACAACGAATCAGATTATAGTGTAAATGCCAGTGCGTCAGAACAAATATATTATACCTCTACTTCTATTGCATTTTCACCTTCGTGGATTTCCTATGCCGAACTGAAATATAGTCCATGGAGCCATACCCATCTCCGTCTGATGAATAAAATAGTAAGCGCACAGTTTTTAGACAATACCTCTAGTGTAGCTAAATCAATTCCCCTTTATTCGTTTACAAATCTATCACTGTCTCATTCCATAAAGCTGAGAGGCAAACAAGAAATTGAACTCAACTTGTTATTAAACAATTTATTCAATGCAGACTATATTACGAGGGGATATACTTACCATAGCGGCCATACGGTAAGCCCTGCAGGCAATGTCACACGCGGTAGTGATTATAATTTTTACTTTCCGCAGGCTGGGTTCAATTTCTTAGTAGGCTTGGGTTGGAAGATATGATTTAAATAATATTTTCCAACAAAATCCTTACTTCTTATTCTTGTCCGCCCATCCGAAGACGTCTTGTAAAACAGATCCTACACGCTGTGCAGGGTTCTCTCTTATTTTACCTTCTTCTATAGCTACCATCAGGAATATACCGTCGGTGGCTTTCTGAGTGACATATTGCGAGAGATTTGGATTCATCCTTTGTACAAATGGCACCGCATTATAGGCTTTTATGGCATCTGACCAGTATTTGGTGGCATTGGCTTTCTGCAGGTTAGATTGTATGATAGGTTCAAACTTTGTAATAAGTACTTGACCACTCGTGCGCTGTAAATATTGTGTTGCAGCATCTTTATCGCCAGTCAAGATATTGATAGCGTCTGTGATCGTCATTTGCTTGATAGCTTCTACAAAAATAGGCTTTGCTTCTACTACGGCAGCTTCTGCGGCTCTATTGACAGAGGTGATGACCTGGTCACAGACCGAGCCCATGCCTACTGATCGCAGCGTGCTTTCTACCTTACGTGCCTCTGGGGGGAACAATATCTTAACTGCAGCGTTAGCCAAAAATCCGTCAATCTGTCCTAAATTATTCGCAGCTAAATCAGTTCCTACGCTCAGGGCTTGTTTCAATCCATTCGCTGCCAATTCATTGGTCATAGAACCAGAGCTAGAAGAACTACCCCCAAGCAATCCACCTAAGGACTCTATGGCATTACCCATAGTAGAACTAGAGTCAGTGCTTTGGGAAGAACTGCTCTTAATGGTGGTTTTACTAGTTTCTGAAGTTATAGTGGTCTTTTTCGTTTTTCTCCATGATTGTGCTTCTATAGAATTAAGCAGTAAAATAGAAAAAATGAATGATACTACACGGGATAGATTCATTAATTTTTGATTTAAAATTATAAAAAGTAGTTACTTGGTAATCATAGTACTCAACTTATTCTCTATTTCGAACTCATCACCCTCCACATAAGAATTATGAGTGTATACAATTTTCCCCTCTCCATTGACAATTAGCGTAAAAGGAATTTGCTGTATACCTAGAGAGCGCATCAAGTCCTGATTCATATCTAGTAAGACAGTGAATGGCCAATCTTCGCCTGTGACATATGTTTTCACTTTAGATTTAGCACGACTGTCATCCGTAGATACGGCTATGATTTCGGTATTGAGTTTTTCTTTCCACTTAGGCGCTAGGTCTACCATATTGCTCAGTTCTTTCTTGCAAGGTACACACCATGTAGCCCAAAAGGAGATTACATAGAATTTTCCTGGCTTAAGCAAGGATTTAAAATCTACTTTCTGACCACTCAAGTCCTCTACCATAGCTGTAGGCATATCCTTAGCGTCTCCGCCGCCTGCCCAGGCATTTCCGATATAAGCAAAACTGAGTAAGAACAGGGATACGATTAATTTATTTTTCATTTTTTTATTTAGTGTTTTGACAAATTTAAATTAATCCATTTAATTTTCTGATTAAAATTAACTTTGTCTTTTTTATTTATTAGTAAGATAATGCAAAAGTCCACTTGGTTTACACTCGCAGTGTTATTTAACAATTTTTTATTTTCTCAAGGTACCATTACCGGCAACTATCGTCTCAACGTAGATATGTACGATCGAGATAGTGCAATCGCTGCCGTAGGCCCAAACTATGAAGTGAATAAAAATTCTGCGAATGC
>Ga0208082_1000237_pt1 | contig 16691 bp, 21 predicted proteins | sample LakMenE09Jun09ns_FD_150683 | JGI IMG/M metagenome (GOLD analysis project Ga0208082, IMG submission 150683) | Freshwater microbial communities from Lake Mendota, WI - 09JUN2009 deep hole epilimnion ns (SPAdes) | ecosystem: Environmental > Aquatic > Freshwater > Lake > Epilimnion/Euphotic zone ... | reverse complement strand
TGTCTGAAGCTTACCGTACCTGTCATCTCTAACCCAACCATATGTATGGTTACAATTAGAAGATGCAAAGAAAGGAACCTTGTTAGTGTCACAATAGATTCTTTGATTATCGTAATGAATATTATCCATTTGAGTTTTATTTAGATGGTTAGAAATATGTAGGTTTTGTGCTTCAACCTACAAAGCCTCTGATCAATGAAGTAGACCAGATAAACTCCTGTTTTCAAACTGTTTGTTAAGCTACAAGCACATATATTCAGGAGTATGTTTAGTATACTTACTGTCTATACGTGCATGCATGATTGAGGCTAGCTTGTTATTAAGTAGCTCTCTGTACATGTTATGTACTATGTAATCAGTAGTGGCCCAACTAATAGCAACACAGTTATTTTTGTGGTTGCTAATAATTACAGGGTGGTTGTCAACCATGCTGACAAACATAAAGTCAAACTCACTGTAGTCTGCTTTAACTCGGATTTTAGCACTGTAAACCGTAATTGTACCAATACTAAATACCTTGTAGCCATAAGGCTGTGTAATTGTATTACGCATAACGAATTATTTTTAAATGATTAGAGGTTATAATTGTTTAATGAGGTCATATTTGACCCCTCCTTAACATAGTAGTAAGAGTTAACTATATAGTAGTATGTTAATGGGGTCATAAATGACCTCACTTAACTAAAGCCATATAAGCGTCAATACAACCATGATAGCTGAAAGGATGACCACTGAGTAGGAAGTACGTAAAAGTCTACGCTTGTGGTCACGTTGGTACCTAGAATCGGAAGGTCTAGTATGTGTCTCTAGTGTAAAACCTATAAAGCTTATAAGTATACCAGAGAACAAGCCTAAGACAAAATCTCTATCTTGATAATCACCTGGATTAAACATGATGTAGAGAGTAAAGAACATTAAGCATACACCTAATGCTGTGAAGAAGTATGAAAGGTTTTTCATAATGTTTTGTATGAGATTGTTAAGAGATGATTAATTATAGCTATCTTATCCGCACTCGGAAGTGTGGTTTATGGCTAATGGAAAAGATGAAGAAAGTGAGTGACAGTTGCCTACCACTCACTTACACACACAACTAGTTAAGTATTAACGAGTTAGTATGTGACAACAACTAACACTTTGGACATATATCCAGAGTATAGCTTGGCCAGTACTAGCTTTAGGTTAGTAAAGCGTAGTTTAATGTATTCATACCAATTACGGAACATGTCCCAGGTATGGAATACAAGAGTCTTAGATCTAATCATAGAACGTAAGTTTAGGGATGAGTAAATAATTAACCGTGTCAGACCAACAACAGCTGTTCTAACAAAATAACAAGCCGACAAACTGCCGGCCTGTTATTAATGTACTACAGACTGAACTGTGTCTGTAATGGACTACCTTCTGAAGACGTATTAACTAAGCATGCATCGTCTAAGATTCCGTCTGGAATTAAGAATGCCATGTTACCTTTAGGGTCAATGCTCTGTTGGCAACGGTAAAAGGTGCTGTCGTCTGCAAGGACGCTGAGTTTGTTAGTCTTAGGATAAAGAACGATGTCTAAATTACTAAGTCCTGCTGCCTTCTTGAAAGCGGCTACTGAAAGAAATGTGATCTTGCTCATGGTTTTAGAGTTTAAAGATTTATAATTAATAAGACTGCTGAACATAAGGGGGTATGCGGCAGCTTCAGGAAGGGGTGGAGTTATTTAACGGGGTGGCACTTACAATCTCTAATATAAACTGTATGGTTAGGCGGGGGGTAAATTTGGTGGGTGAAAAAAAAATAAAATTTGCTAAGTTGGTTTTTTATAATTAAATTTGTTAAGTTTAAACCTAATAAGTATATTATACTATAAACCAAGATTATATGATACACGTTTGTAACATCCACTGTCACGCATTAGATATTGAAAAAGTGGAGCTTATGGGTATAGAGGACAAGGGTCAGTGGATGTCCTTTGCATTCCATCTAGATGTAGTGATTGCTTGTAAGCTCACTTCCCTAGAAGAGGACTCCTTAGTGTTTAACTGTACCACCATCTTCACGGAGCCTGGGGATACGTACATTATAGACACACCGTATCCGGAGTTTCTAAAAATATTTGTTGATTATCATGAACAACCTACAGTGTCTCATCCTTCTAAAGAAGAAAAGAGTGGAGATGAGTTAGATTTTTAAACAATAAAATAAACCAAAAATGAAAAAAGAACAAAACACAGAACAGGAAGAACAGAAGGTTCCTACCAAAGAAGAGATCATTGCTTTTATTAAAGAGCAGATTGAAGTGAAAACTGTGCAGCTAGAGTTGCAAGAGTTAAACACTGGACTAGCTAGTGCAAGAGCAGAAGAGCTTAAAGCTTTAGCTTTTATTGCACAGATGACCCAACAAGGAGGAGCTAAACCAGAAGGCACCCCTCACACTATTACACAAGAAGATATGGATAATAATCCAGAACTTGTAGAAGAGGGTATTAAGGTGGGAGACGAAGTGATTATTCCTTCTATGCCTCCTACAGAAAAAAGATCTTTAAAGAAAGACAAATAAAATAGTATGGTTGCCACCTATAAACTTAAGGACTACTCATCATCATTTATTTTTGAACGAGAGCATCCGAAAGAGTTACGATGGGATAATAAGTACAAGTTGTACATGCTGACAGAACATGAAACATGTCAAGGGATATGGTTCTATGATAAGTCAGTGTTATTTGGAGAGATTATTACATCATGGCAAAGTGACAACGTATTACATATAGATAGTTTCACTGTGCTTCCTAGCCATAGGGGAAAAGGATTGGGATATGAAATGATCCATTCCCTTATGGATTGGGCACAGGAAATGGGTTATGAGTTTATTACAGGAGAAGCTCGTGAAGGAGCTAGTTGGCATATATTCAAAAACCTAGGAGCTGAGTCTATTCTTTCTTACAAGGATTGGAACAAAACAAAAGAAAATTACACGAGTTTTAAAATCACATTATAATGGCACTAGTTAATCAGGTGGATAAAAGAGTGAGAATGACCACTTGGCAGATTGTCAAGTATCAGATACTCACACATTGTTATCTCTTTGAAATACCAGTTAGTGAAGCAGATTTAAACTGTCTCACTCTATTGGCTATTGAAGGAGATCAAGAACTAACACATTTCTGTAACAAAGCATATGATAAGAAAATCTTTTCTAGCACACAGTCTGTACGTAACTGTCTCACTAAAGCTGAAAGGAAAGGATTGATTGTAAAAGAAGGAAAGAATAAGAAAAAGATTTCTATTAATTCTAGTCTTAAACTACATGCTCAAGGAAATATCTTGTTAGACTATAAATTTTTAAGCGTTGAAGCCTAAAAAGTATAAAGACATACTTCCTATTGTAGCTGAAGAGCTAAACTTGTCGCAACAGATGGTGACAGATGTCACATCGTTCTATTGGCAAGAGATAAGAAAAAGTCTATCAAGCTTAAAACATAGTAGAATACATATTACCAATCTTGGAGACTTTACAATAAAGCATTGGAAGTTAGATGACAAGATTGATATGTTAGAAAAGTTTAAAGACAACTTTAGACAAAAAGGATTACAAGAAATTGTAACCAGGTTTAGAACAGATGAGACACTCTTTGATCTAAAGGCAATTAAGATCCTAATGGATGAAGAGAAACAAAGGAAAGATTTTATTAAGTTACATAAAACCAAAACTGATGAGTCTAAAAGAGAACATAATACAAATTTGGAAAGCAAAGGGACAGATCCTGGAGGGAATAACTAACTCCATCTTTAAGAGAGAGGATGTAGAAGAGATTGCTAAACGTAGAATGGATATATGCTTCTTCTGTGATCTATATACAGAAGATGATAAAGGATGTTTAGTTCCGGGTACAGGTCCATGTTGTAATTCAATATTAGGAGGATGCGGATGTAGTTTAAGTTTTAAAACTAGATCTCTATCTTCAGATTGTCCAAAGGGACATTGGAAGGCTGAGGTGACACAAGAAGAAGAAGATTTAATTAATCAGAAGTTAGGAATATAAACAACAAACATATGAGCATTATAACATTCACACCACATGACCACAAGTATACAAGTATAGATAAACAAGAAGATATCAAATGGGTATCTGTAACATCGTTTATTGGTAACTTCAAACAACCTTTTGATGCAGATAAGATTGCTCTAAAAACATCTAAGTCTAAGAAGTCAAAATGGTATGGTATGACGCCAGAAGAAATAAAACTTGCATGGTCTAATGAAGCATTACGTGCTACAACATTAGGTACATGGTATCATAATTGCAGAGAATCAGATATATGTTCATTAGAAACAATAGAAAGACATGGTAACACTGTTCCTATTTTTAGGCCGATTGAGACTGACGGTATTAAGGTTTCTCCAAACCAGAAGCTTACAGATGGTGTATATCCTGAGCACATGGTTTACCTAAAATCTGCCGGATTATGTGGTCAATCAGATCTTGTTGAGGTGATTAGTGGAGAAGTTCATATTACAGACTATAAGACTAACAAAGAAATTAAAACCGAAGGTTTCACTAACTGGGAGGGTATTACAACTAAGATGAACTCTCCTGTTAGTCATCTTGATGATTGTAATGTAAACCACTATGCATTACAATTAAGTTTGTATATGTATATTATACTGAAACATAATCCAAAACTAAAGCCAGGAATACTAACTATACATCATATTCTATTTGAAGAAGTGGGTAAAGATAAGTTTGGTAATCCCATCACCGCTCTTGATACAAATGGTGATCCTATAGTTAAAGATATTGTTCAGTATGATCTACCATATTTGAAAACAGAAGTTATATCTTTACTACATTGGTTAGAAGATAATAGAGACAATTTAAAACAAAAATATTAATGATAAGATTATTTGATATACAAAATGGTAAGCTGGTTCCTAGTGAGCATTGCTACACATTAAAGTTTTTAAAAGATATAATGGATGAGTATGGTGATGAGTCTGTAAAGGTGTTTACATATTTGTTCTATATGACATGTCCTAATCCAGATTTAAATCCTTTTTTTGATGTACCGGAAATGGACAAAGAAGAAATTATTATATCAGAAGTAGACGGGGATTTTTCTACAGAAGATGATCTTATAGTGAATGGGTTAAAGATGTGTAAGAAAATGTATGAGACCCCCACCTATAGAGCATACCAGGGTATTAAGATTGCACTAGATAATATGGCAGGATTTATGGCTACTGAAAAGGTGACATCTGGCAGGGATGGATCTGCTACAGCTATTCTTAGAATAGCAGAAAGATTTGATGCTGTTAGACAAAGCTTTAAAGGAGTGTATAGAGATTTATTAGAAGAACAACAATCACAAGTTAGAGGAGGACAGAATCTAGCTTATGATCAATAGAACATTGTAGAGTGGCGAAATTGGGTTGTCTCAGTTATGACCCTGGCATACGCACCCACCTGTCTCGTGGGCGGTGACAAAGAAATAGATTGATGATATGGGGTAGACCACCAGCTTGCAAGCGTACTGTCATCAATTGAATCTCACCTTGGTGGTTCGAGTCCATCCTCTACAGCATATTAGGTTGACTGGAATGTATCCTTTAACTGTAGAAAGGGCGGATACCTAGAGGTTAGAAATGCCAGTCGTAAAAGCAGATGTCCACGCACCCATCTTCTGCTTTCCTAAAAATATTAAACTATAAAACTATGGCACAAGACGTTTACACAGATTATGAAATTAAAGAGTTTGCAGCAATTACCCCTCTATCAGATACTGATGGTTTTATGCATGATTGGGTTTTTCATTTTAATCCTTACAATAAACTATGGAATGCTATTCCGAGAGATTTGTATACCAAGTATTGGGATAATTGTGAACTGGATGGCGTATTACGTAGTAAAGATTTTAACACTCTTTTGCACTTATTACATAAGTCTAAAGGTGATGTAAATGAGATTCGTAATATAACCACTGTTGTTAATACTAAATAATGTTTAAAGAAATACCTACATACGAGAATGGCGTATGGGATGTAACTACATTCTATACAATGGAAGAGTTTAGGGACTTTCTTTTATCTATGTTTAAAGAGCCGGGTAAGTATAATTTTAATGAAACTAGTAAGATTTTTAATGAAGAAGGACGTAAGTTTCAAAAACAAGGATACTACTGTGCAGCACCAATAAAGAGTAAAGACTTTATTACATACTGGAACGATCAAAAGAATAAATGTCGTAATGGTGTAATTATTAAAGATGCTGGCAATTCTTGGTTTATTTCTAGAGACTATTACATGTGGTTAAACTTTCTTCCTATCTATGATAAAGAAGAAAAGAGGTTTGACTTTGCTAAGGTGAGAGATGCACAGTATCATATGGCTCTATACGAGCATTTAGCTGAATTACATTATAAGCATGCTATCATTCTAAAGAAGCGTCAGATAGCATCCTCATATTTTCATATGGCTAAGCTAATCAACCAGTATTGGTTTGAAGAAGGAGCTGTATTAAAGATAGGAGCTAGTCTAAAGGATTACATTAATGAGAAAGGTTCATGGAAGTTTCTTGGTGAATACAAGAACTTTTTAAATGAACACACTGCATGGTATAGACCAGCAGAGCCAGACAAGGTGGGAGCTTGGCAGCAACAGATTAAAGTGAGAATGGGTGGTCGTGATACTTATAGAGGTTTGAAATCCACGATTAACTTATACTCCTTTGAGAAAGACCCAACACACGGTGTCGGTGGACCTGTCACCTATTTCTTTCATGAGGAAGCCGGTATTGCTCCAAAGATGGACGATACTTACGGGTTTATGAAACCAGCATTGAAGTCTGGTCACATGATTACGGGTCAGTTTATTGCAGCTGGATCTGTCGGTGATTTAGACCAGTGCGAGCCTATGAAAGAATACATCATGCATCCAGAAGAAAATGGATTTTATGCTGTAGAGTCTAATCTCATTGATAAAGATGGTACAATAGGAAAAACAGGTTTGTTTATTCCTGAACAATGGTCTATGCCTCCATACATAGATCAATGGGGCAACTCTAAAGTGGAAGAAGCTTTAGAAGCATTAGAGAAAGAGTTTGATAAGATGAAGAAGGACTTAGATCCGGCAGCTTATCAGTTGACAGTATCTCAGCAACCTCGTTGTATAGAAGAAGCATTTGCTACACGTAAGGTGAGTGTGTTTCCTCCACACTTAGTTGCTAAACAAATGCAACGGATACAAGATAAAGAATATCCCACTGAATATTTAGAACTATCTCGTAATGCTGAGGGTAAGATTGTAGACAAACCTTCCAGAAAGATTCCTATCATGGACTTTCCTGTGTCTAAGAAGACAGAAGATAAAGAAGGAGTGTTGTGTATTTACGAAAGACCTCATAAAGATCCTACATTTGGGATGTACTATGCTTCTGTAGACCCCGTTAGTGAAGGAAAGACCACTACATCTGATTCACTATGTTCTATATACGTATATAAGAATCCAGTAGAGGTTATAAAGGATGATGGTAACGGATCTGTAAAGAACGAGATAGAACGTGACATGATTGTAGCATCATGGTGTGGACGTTTTGATGATCTTAATAAAACTCATGAAAGACTTGAGCTTCTTATAGAATGGTATAATGCCTGGACTATTGTAGAAAATAACGTAGCTTTGTTTATTCAGTACATGATTTCAAAAAGAAAGCAGAAGTACTTAGTTCCAAAAGATATGATCTTATTTTTAAAAGATATTGGTGCCAATAGAAATGTATTCCAAGAATATGGTTGGAAAAACGTAGGTACATTATTCAAAGGAAATGTACTATCTTATGGTATAGAGTTTACAAAAGAAGAACTAGATCATGAGACCAAAGAAAATGGTGACATTGTAAAGACAATATATGGTGTTGAACGTATCCCTGATATTATGCTTCTAAAAGAGATGCAAGCATACAGAGATGGTCTAAACGTAGATAGATTAGTAGCTTTTTGTGCTCTTATAGCCTTTGCAAAGGTGCAACAGAGTAACAGAGGATTGACTAAACGTGTAGAAGTTACAAAAGAAAACTTGGATAACTCCCAGAAATTTAGTAAATTAAATTGGAGCCCCTTTAGACATATAGGTGGCTCTAAAGGTAATGGAGTTAATTCAAAAAGCCCACGTAATCCCTTTAAAAATATGAGATAATTATGGAAAATCAAGAACTTCATGCTCAAAAAGTAACTATTCTTTCTAGATTAATTAAAGAAAACTACCTAACCCTTGAGGAAGCTTTGCTTCTTTTAAAGGATGAAGAGCCAAAACAACCGATGGATAAACCAGTACAATACTTAACTAGTAGTGGTACGGCTATTTTTCCTAATACAGGTAGTTCAATTACTAGAGGTATTAACTATCCTTCGTTTATCTCTACAACTGGCACATCTTTTACTAATACAGCTGTAGATAATTCAGCAGACTTAAATACTTAACTATCATGCAGATATATAATGCTCTAGATCTTAAATCTGGGAAAAAGGCGGATTATAACAAAATGGGTACACTTACCCAGCCTGTCCAGTTTATATCTGAAAAGGAAAAAGACGAAGAGTGGAGATCTTGGAACCTAGATTGGCTAGAGTTTCAAGGAATGAAACAGCTTAGACGTAATGCTCGTAGGCTGATGAAGAACTACAAGCTTGCCAAAGGTATCATTGATAAGGCTGATTATATTGTAGAAGAGGATAATGAGATGGCAGATCTTATTGACACACTTACAAAAGAAGATGAATCTGCTTTAGAACTTAAGTTTTATCCTATTATTCCTAACGTAATTAACGTATTATGTAATGAGTTTTCCAAAAGAAGCTCACGTATTATGTTTAAAGCTATGGATGACATCTCTCATAACGAGATGATGGAAGAAAAGCGTGGTATGGTGGAGAAAGTCTTGCTTGAAGATGCTGAAAGGAAGATGATGATGGAGATGATGGCTATGGGTATTGAGCTTGACTCTGAAGAAATGCAGAAAGCATTAGCTCCAGAAAGCTTACAACAACTTCCTGAGATTGAAGGATTCTTCCGTAAAGACTACAAGTCTATGATTGAGCAATGGGCTAGTCATCAGATGTCTGTAGACGAGGAAAGATTTAAACTACAAGAATTAGAAGAGCGTGGATTTAAAGACATGCTTATTACAGATAGAGAGTTCTGGCATTTTAAAATGAATGAAGATGACTATGAACTAGAACTTTGGAACCCACTTTTAACTTTTTATCATAAGTCTCCAGATGTTAGATACATCTCCCAAGGTAATTGGGTCGGTAAGATGGATATGATGTCCGTATCGGACGTTATTGACAAGTATGGATGGATGATGAACGAGGAACAAATGGAGTCCTTAGAAGCCATCTATCCGGTCCGTTCAGCAGGCTATGCTGTACAGGGTTACCAGAATGACGGTACTTATTATGATCCTACTAAATCTCATGATTGGAATACAGAAATGCCATCATTGGGGTATAGACAATATGCTTCTTTGTACGACACTAAGTTTGGTACAGGAGATATTGTAGAATGGATCTTAGCAGATTCAGAAGACACTGTGGATTTTGGTAAGACGCATCTATTACGTGTTTCTACTATTTATTGGAAGAGCCAACGTAAGATAGGTCACTTAACTAAGATTACAGAAGAAGGAGAAATTATACAGGATATCATCACTGAAGAATATAAAGTGACAGATAAGCCTTTGTATAATACATCTATATACAAACAAAAGTCCAAAGATAACTTAATCTTTGGTGAACATATTGACTGGATTTGGATTAATGAAACATGGGGTGGAGTGAAGATTGGTCCTAATAGACCAGCGTTTTGGGGTATGAATAACCCAGGTGGCATCAATCCAATTTATTTGGGACTGAATGGTGGCAAACCAGGAAGAGTTCCGTTCCAGTTTAAAGGAGATGCAACATTATATGGCTGTAAACTACCAGTGGAAGGTTCTGTGTTCGGTGATCGTAATACCCGCAGTATTTCATTGGTAGATCTTATGAAACCATACCAGATAGGCTATAACATTGTAAATAACCAAATAGCAGACATCTTGGTTGATGAGCTTGGTACGGTTATTATGTTGGACCAGAACTCTTTGCCTCGTCACTCCATGGGAGAAGATTGGGGTAAAAATAATCTGGCCAAAGCCTATGTGGCTATGAAGAACTTCCAGATGTTGCCTTTAGATACGTCTATTACAAACACTGAGAATGCTCTTAACTTCCAACACTATCAAGTGTTGAACCTAGAACAAACTAACCGTTTACTTTCTCGTGTAAACTTAGCAAGTTATTTCAAGAACCAAGCTTTTGAGGTGATTGGTCTTAACCCACAACGTATGGGTCAGGCTATTGCTCAGCAAACAGCTACGGGTATTGAACAAGCTATGTCTGCTTCTTATGCACAGACAGAGCAGTATTTTATACAACACTCTGATAACCTAATGCCAAGAGTTCACCAAATGAGAACTGACTTGGCTCAGTATTATCATTCTAACAAACCTAGTGTACGTCTTCAGTATATCACTTCTAAAGATGAGAAGGTTAACTTTGAGATTAATGGCACTGAGTTGTTAATGAGAGACTTAAACATATTCTGCACCACTAAGACTAATTCTCGTGCTGTAATGGAGCAGCTTAAACAACTAGCTATTAACAATAATACCACTGGTGCTTCTATTTATGATCTAGGTAATGTTATTAAGTCTGAGTCTATTGCAGAACTTACTGGTGTTCTTAAGAATGCTGAACAAAAGGTACAGTCTCAGAAAGAGTCTGAAATGCAGCAGCAACAAGAAATGCAGAAGCAGATGATTGAGTCTCAAGAGAAGCAGAAAGCAATGGATCTTCAGTTTAGATCTGAACAAGCTGATATGGATAGACAAACACAGCTTACAGTGGCAGAGATTAGAGCAGCTGGTTATGGTGCCACTGTAGATATTAATCAAAACCAAGTGTCAGATTACCAAGATGCTTTAGAAGGTATTCGTCAGGAACAACGCTATCAAGATCAGATGAACTTGAAGCGTGAATCTGAGATGACTAAGAAAGAACAGGGTAATCAGAAACTACAGATTGAGCGTGAATCATTACAAGCTAGAAAAGAAATAGCAGACAAACAGTTACAAGTTGCTAAAGAAAATAAAAATAAATATGATGTCTCTAAATCTTCTGATAAAAAGACAAAATAGTTATAGCTCTATTATCCACACCTTAGATAAAAATATTACAGGATAAGTAAATTTTTAAGATTTAAGTTGTATATTAATTATGTAGAGATACACAAAAAAACCAAACAAAATGACTGATACTCAAACCAATGTACAGACATCTGTACAACAAGTGGATCTTGATATTGACAGTTGGTTAGGAGCACCTGGTGCAGACAGCATCGTTACTCCTAGCACTGAAGATAAAAAAGACCAAAAACCCAACATCTTTAGTCAAGGAAAGTTTGATACAAGCTTCCTAGATGAAGAAGATAATACTGATAAAGATGAAAATGCTGATGGAAAGCCAAAAGATCCTGATGCAGCTAAAAACTTTATTAATGACCTTGTGAATGTAGATGATAATGATGATCAGGATGCTGATCAGCCATCTAAATCTAAAGGTGGAAGACCTAAGACAGAAAAGTCTGGCTTAGTAGAGTTTCTTAAAAAACGAATAGAGTCAAAAGAGATGTTTGCTTTTGATGACTATGATGAGGGTAACCAGTCTCTTGAAGAGTACTTAGGTGGTCTTGGAGAGAAAGATGTTGAGGAGCTATGGCAAGCCAACATTGATAACTTAAAACAAGAAGTTGCTGCTAAGACACCCCAAGAGTTTTTTGAGTCACTACCAGAAGAGTTGCAATATGCAGCTAAGTATGTAGCAGATGGAGGACAAGATTTAAAAGGTCTTTTCCAAGCTCTAGCACAAGTTGAGCAAGTTCGTCAGCTTGACCCTACTAAAGAGAACGATCAGGAAGGTATTGTAAGATCTTATTTACAAGCCACCGGATTTGGTAACGAAGAGGAGATTGATGAAGAACTAACTACTTGGAAAGATCTAGGAGTACTAGAGAAAAAAGCCAAGCAGTTTAAGCCAAAGTTGGATCAGATGCAAGAAGAGTTTGTACAATCTCAGATTGTTGAACAAGAAAGCAGAAAGATTCAGCAGGAACAAGCAGCAGACACTTACATGAAAAGTGTATTTGAAGCTCTTAGACCGGCAGAGATCAACGGACTTAAGTTGGATAAGAAAACTCAGGCTCAGTTATATAGTGGACTAGTTCAACCAAACTATCCTTCTATTAGTGGAAGACCAACTAACCAGTTAGGTCATCTTTTAGAGAAGTATCAGTTTGTAGAACCTAACTACCCATTGATTGCTGAAGCACTTTGGTTACTATCTAATCCTGAAGAATACCGTCAGACTCTTGTAAAACAAGGGAAGAACCAAGCGGTAGAACAAACAGTGAGACAATTGAAGACTGAACAAAGTCGTAAGAATGTTTCTACTTATCAGGAAGAAGATGAAACTAGATCTAGAAAGATTGCTAGACCTACAAACATATTTAAACGCTAATTTACTTAAACTATTTATTATTAACCCTTTAAATTTAAAAGCCTCATGGCAACTCCAGTTTTGAACAATGGTATATTTCTACGAGATACCAGCTACCAGACTAGCTCGCACGTAGACAGCTACCACCTTTCAAACTTGCTAAAGTCAGCTGAACCTACAGATTTAGGTCCAGTAGATTTATGGGCTATGGCACAAAAAGTAGAAATGCCTTTGTACCAAATGTCCAGCTTTGGCGGTAAGAACGTTATCTCAGTAGATAATGCACGTGGTGAGTACAAGTGGCAGATTCCAGTAACGCAGGATCTCCCATACATTACAGAAGATATTGAATCAGCTAATGCCACTAAAGGTATTGACGGTCAAGCCTTCAAGATTAAAATTAACAAGCGTTCTTTTGGTCATGGTGATATTATCACTTATGACAAGTACAATGGTGTGGAAATGTACATCACAGCTGACGATATTATCCCAGCAGGTGACGGTTTCATCTACACTGTTCAGTTGGTAAACAACGACAATGCTAAGTATTTGGATAACAAATATCTTAAAGTTGGTACTAAGGTGTTCCGTAAAGGATCTGCTCGTGGTGAATACGGTGAGCGTTTCTCTGATATCGGTAACATCAATGCAGGTTTCCGTGAATTTTACAACTACGTAGGTGGTGCTGAAGCTCACGTTCATTATTCTGTAAGCTCTAGAGCTGACTTGATGATGAAAGGTGGAATGAAAGCTGACGGAACTGTTCCAGTTATTGAAATGTGGAGAAACTTCGACAAGAACGTTGATCCTTCAGTTTCAAGTTTGGAGACTATGGCTTCTAAAATGGGTAAAGACTATGTAAAGAAAGCTTACGAATCAGGACAGCTTACTCGTACATTCTTAACTGCAATGGAAGCAGCTCACTTGAGCAAAATTGCTAATGACATTGAGACCTACTTAATGTGGGGTCAAGGTGGTAAGGTTAAGCAAGATGGTCCAGATGACATCAGATTATCTGTAGGTCTTTGGAAGCAGTTGGATAACTCTTACAAGCGTATTTATAACAAAGGTTCTTTCAACTTAGATTTGTTTAAGTCTGAGATCTTCAACTTCTTTAATGGTAAAGTTGAGTTTCAAGGTCCAGATCCTAAGCGTGAATTAGTTGTACAAACTGGCCTTGGTGGTATGAAGCTTGTAAACGAAGCTATTAAGCGTGAGGCTATCAACTCTGGCTTAGTGATTAATGCATCTGAAGTAGGAGCAATCACTGGAAAAGGTATGGATCTAAACTTTGGTTTTGCATACACTCAATACGTTATTCCTTTCTTGGCTAACGTTAAGTTTGTATTGAACCCAGCGTTTGATAACGTTCATACTAACGACATTGAGAACCCTATTATTGATGGTTTCCCATTAAGTTCTTATAATTTCATTATCTTTGATATCACACAGAATACTAACGACAACATCTTCTTGTTGAAGTTATCTTGGGATAATCAATTGAAGTGGTTCTACCAAAACGGTACAATGGACTACATGGGACGTACCCAAGGCTTCCAGTCTTCTGGACAGTTCAACGGTTACCGTGTATTCATGACACAGACAATGCCAGCTATCTGGGTTAAAGACCCAACCAAGGTGTTGAAAATTGTTATGAGAAATCCAGTTACTGGAGGATCATTCTAAAAAATAGTATCTAAGGCAGGGGTGTAAAGTCCCCTGCCAAACGATACATCAGTGCCGCCCTGTAGATAGTATCTCCAGGCTTCCTATTGTATGCGTACCATGGTGATCACATGAGGAGCTCGCAACTCTTAATAGGTTCTAAATATAAAAGGTTACATTTGTAACCAGTTATAAATAAAAACCAAACAAACCAAACATGAGCGGAGTAACAATCGTGGAGAAGTATCCACAAAACAAAAAGTCCACTATTGCCATTAGACCTTTCTTTGATCCAATGGTAGATAATATGGGACTACAGAAGTATGGATTAAGTCTTTTTGACGGAGCGTTCCACGAAGAACAATTAGCTTGTCTAGAGATTAACGGCATCAAAAGATACGTAACTGGCTTAAATGAGTTTTCTCCAGATGTAAAAGATTTACCAGCTGAAGAACAAGAAGCTAAGATTAAGCAGATACGTGTAGTTGTTGCTCAGTTAGAAAGAGAATTAGCTGCTAATGTAGTTGATGCAACTGACGAAGAGTTTTGGAATAAGATCAAACTCATGAAACCTGATAACTCAGTGTTTTGGGATAAGATCAAAATTAGATGTGGTAATGAACCAAGTTTTCTAGAGCCTGATAAAGACCCTTATGATCTAATTAGATTATATGCAATTGAAGCAGGTGGGTTTTGTATAGTGGCTAAAAGTTTAGAAGAAGCTCGCAGAATGCCAGTTCCTCCTAAGTTTTATCTTGATAAACTTGAAGAAACAGCATCAGTACAAACAGAAGTTAAGAAGCTTCGTAATAAAGCTCTTTCTGAACTTCAGAAGTTATTTGACAAGAATCAGAATAAACTATTATATGTAGCCAAGGTGTTAGATCCTAATAGTGCTCAGTATAAAAAGTCTACTCCTAATGACATCATCTATGATAACATGGATAAGTATGTAAACGGAGAGTTAGTTGAAAAAGACAAACGTAAGACTGCTCAAAGGTTCTTAGATATATCTACTCTTGATATGGAAACATTAAAGATTAGAGCTATTGTAAAAGACTGTACATATTACAAGTTTATTGCAACTAAGGCTGATGGCTTTATTTATCATATGGAAACTACTACTATGTTAGGACGTACTCCATCTGATTGTGTAGAATACCTTAAGAATCCTTTGAATGAGGAGATTTTGGTAAACTTGACTAAGAAAGTAGAAAAATACTGGAATCAGTAAAATAGTATATGAATAACAACTTGCTACAAATAAAAATCAAGCAAAGGCTTAATAAGCTTAGCTCCTTTGATTATGACAACATAGAGTGTTGGATGATACAAGAAGCTTTTAATAAGGCTCAGCTTGAATGGACACGTAGAAGATTACACGGATTGAATGCTCTAAAAGAGTCTTCAGAACAAAGTGTAACAGTTGTTGATGATCTACAGATCTTACTTAATGAAATAGATCTGACTGGTTATGAAAGATTAAAGTTCTTTGAGAGTGAATTAATTCCAGCTAACTATTTACACTTTGTAAGAGTTGCAGCTAATATACAGAATGATTGTTGTCCTAAAAGAGCTTTAACTACAATATACCAAGCTGAAGAAGCTAACGTAGATATACTATTAGCAGATAGTTTTAAACAACCTTCTTTTGAATGGGCAGAAACATTCTGCACAATCTTAGGAGATAAGATTAGAATCTATACAAATGGTAAATTTACGGTACTTGACGCTAAGTTAGTATATTATAGAAAGCCTAGAGAAATTCAGTTTATTGGATGTAGCAATATATCAACTGGACAAACGTTTACAGTAAATGTAGAGTGTGAGTTAAAAGATGATATTTGTGAAATTATAGTTGATGACGCAGCTGCTATTTTAGCAGGAGATATAGAGTCAATGAACCAGTATCAGAGAGAAGTACAAAACGCACAAAGAAATAGTTAATGATGCAGAAACTACAAAGACCTGGTCCAATGGGACCTTGTATGGAAACAGCAGCAATGTTGGCACATGCTCAAGCTCTTACAACAAGTATGCATCAGTTACATCTTAAGATAACTGGACCTGGATCTTTTTCAGCACATAAGGCTCTTAATGAGTTTTACGATGAAATGCCAGATTTAGTAGATGCTGTAGCTGAACAATACCAAGGAGCTCGTGAGAAGCTTCTAGACTTCCCGGCAGTGAGTCCATATAAATGTGGATCTGTACAGGAAGCAATATCTCACATAAAAGAATTATATACAGAAGTTAGTGAGTTACAAAAGATCATGCCTTTCTCTGAAGTAGTAAACCAACTAGATGAGGTGAAGAGTTTGATTGCTTCAACCAAGTATAAGTTAATGTTTTTAAGTTAAATTTGTTTTTTATTTATTTATTTATAACCCTTTAAATTAAAGCCCTATGTATTTTCCTAATGCATTCCGCAAGTCATTCTTGCCTGCTAG